>Ga0307374_10015212_pt1 | contig 10375 bp, 8 predicted proteins | sample OX3MG_FD_202532 | JGI IMG/M metagenome (GOLD analysis project Ga0307374, IMG submission 202532) | Soil microbial communities from Risofladan, Vaasa, Finland - OX-3 | ecosystem: Environmental > Terrestrial > Soil > Coastal area > Acid sulfate soil | place: Finland: Risofladan, Vaasa | collected...
TCGCGTGGGGCCGCGCGCGCCGGTGGCAGCGCGAAGGGCTGCGTCGTCGATGGCGAGGCTACGGTGAATCCCACTGTCGACAACGACCTCTGCGTTCGCATTCATGCTCCACGAGACGCCGCCGAGGGTTCCCTCCGCCTGCGTGCTGGGGCCGAGCGTCGTGTCGATGCGCTCGTCGCTCCCCGACACGATGTGTGTTTCGGTACCGCGCAGACCGCCTTGCACGATCGTCCATTGGAACGAGCGCGTTTGCGGACGCCCCGGCGCCCACACGCCTTGTGCGCTGCGGTATGCTTCAAGAACCCAGGCGAGATCGTTGCGTGCCGGCAGCGCCGGCGACGCCGTCGCAGGCTGCAGCAGCGCAAGTGCGAGGACGACGGTGGCGCTAGTGCTTGCACTACGCATGGTGCTGGAGCTGAAGCAAGTAGTGATTGGGAGCGACGATGAGGCGATCGTGCGGATAGTCGAGATATACGTCGAAGAAGCGCAAAAAATCGAAGCCGATGGCGCCGTCGACCGGGCGGTCCTGGCTCAGGTACAAGGGATACGTCGACGCGCGTACGAGCGGCTGCTGAAAGTCGACCGCTCCGAAGTGCACGTCGCTCGGCTGCGCTCTCCACCGCTCGATGCGCCGGCCAAAGGATCCGTTGTCGGCAAAGGGCAGCTCGTCGGACTGGCGGGCTGCGGTCGCCGGTTTCGGAAATACGTCGCTATGGGCTTCGACGAACGAGCCGAAGAACTCGCTGTGGTCGATCTCGTTTGCGAGCAAGACGTCGGTGCTCGTAACGTTTCCGACGCGCAACGCAAGGAATGGCAGCCCGTCATCGAGATCGAGGGGATAACTAATGCCGCCCGGTACGGGGTCTTGCGCGTCGAACTCGGAAACCGGCATGACGTCGATCGCCGCTGCATAGTAATCGATCTTGAGCACGTTGTTCGCGAGGAAGTCGTAGCCGAGAACCCCGACCACTTCGATGTGACGCGACCACTGAAAGTTGAACGGCTCGGCGCGAATCGCCACATTCGTTTCGGCCAATGGCCCGATGGTGCTGGCCGGGATCGAGGTCTCGAACGGAAACATGACGTCTGCGTCGCCGCGATCGACATGCCCGTACGTCGGCAGCCCGAGTTGCTCGGCGACGCGTTCGTCGATGACGTTCTCGTTTACCGCGGTATCGAGCAGCATGTCCAAGCCGCGGCCGTTGACCGTCATGCGCATGATGATCGTGCCGTCGTCGTACATTTGTGCCGGAATGCGCAGCTCCACGCTCGACGGTGGATTCCTCGGAGTGCTGGACGGCTGCAAGAACTGCGCGCGATCGACGGCCGCGCCGACCTGCATGGCCGTGCGCACGTAGTCGTCGTCCAATTGGCGCGGATCCCAGTCGTCGTGAACGTGCCATGCGGTAGTGAGGCCGCCGGCCGTGCGGAAATCGTCGTACAGGCTCACGATCCTGCGGTCATCGCCCGTCACCCACTCGACGCGGCGTATGAGCCCGGTGGCAACGTCGTAGAATATCCACTCGGGGTGCCGGTCCTCTTGCCGCTTCACGCGCACGACGTACGCGGGATTTCCGCCTTGCGTCACTCCGGCGACGCTCGCGTCGTTCTTCGGATCGGCGGCGTCCTCGTTGACGCGCTCGGCGAAGAACGTCAAGTTATCCGTGGTCGTCGTGGGCGTAACGAAGCCGTCATAGTCGCGGTGCCATCGCTTGCCGTTGCTCTGTCCGTACTCTTCGACGAAGGGCCCGCTGACGATCCGCGAGTGGTAATCCATTCCGGCGCGTTCCAAGTGCTCGGTTCCGGTCATGCCGCTGTCGGTGAATCGCCAATCCTCGATGACCGTGTCGGGCCCCACGGGCGTTCCGACGGCTCGCACGTGCGCGGCGAGAATCTCGGAGAGATGCTCGCTGGTGGGGACGAGGCCAGCCGGTGGCGCGTCGAGCGGGTCGCCGGGTTTCGCCGACCCGGTCTGCACGGACGCTGCGAGCAGAAATGCCGCAATCGTCGTGCTCATGAACGCTCTGCGCATGGCCCTACACCCCGCAACGCAAGTATGAAGCGTTAGGCTCCTTTGTTCGGTTCCCGCCGAGCACTCCCTCGGCGAAGCGGCTCGATGCGGAGCACGTTCGAACAGGCGTTCGGAAACCCGCGTCGAAATCGGAACAGAGTAATGCAGTACGAGTATCAGCCGCAACGCACGCAGCTCGCCGGAGCGCCGGCCGCTACGCATTCGTTGTTGGCACAGGTGCTCGGCATCTCGGCGCTGGGCTTTTGCATCACCGCGCTTGGCGCGTGGATTTTTCAAACGGTAGCGCCGGGGCTCGGGCTGATCGCGATGCTCGTCGGGTTCGGGCTGCTCTTTGGGTGCATGGCCGCGCGCAACAACGAACCGCTGTCGCTCGCGCTCTTCTACGCATTCACGTTTTCCGAAGGGATCGGGATCGCGCCGGTCGTCAGCCAGTACGCGCACAGCGTCGGCCCGGGCGTCGTCACCGATGCCGCGCTGACGACGGGGCTCGGCATGTTCGCGCTGGGAGCGATCGTCTACGCGACCGGTCTCGATCTGCGGCGTTTTCAGGGCTACCTCTCGCTCGCGCTGCTGGGGCTGATCGTTCTCGGCGTCGTCTCGCTCTTCGTACGCATCATCCATCCGGCGCTGTTTGCCTACCTCGTCCTCGCGATCTTTACGGCCTACGTTCTCATCGACTTCGCGCGGATTCGCGCCGGAGGCGGCGGCGCCACGCCGGTCATGCTGGCCGTCAGCATCTATCTCGACGGGCTGAACATCTTTCTTGCCTTACTGCAGATTCTGGGGGGTCGCCGGAGGAGTTAGATGTGTGGCGTCACCGCTGTCTTTGCTCCGGGACGTGACGCGGCGCGCCTTGCCTTCTTTGCACTCTACGCGCTTCAGCATCGCGGCCAAGAGTCGGCCGGCATCGCCGCGGCGGATGGTCACACGATACGCTCGCACAAAGCGATGGGATTGCTCGGCGCGATTTTCGACGAGGAGGTGCTTGCGGGGCTCAGCGGCCACATCGCCGTAGGGCACACGCGCTATTCGACCTCGGGATCGTCGATCGTCGTCAACGCGCAGCCGCTGCTCGAACGGTCGGATCTCGGTGACGTCGCCTTCGCGCATAACGGAAATCTCACGAACACGGACGAGTTGCGGGAGCAGCTCTTTTCCAGGACGTTAGAGGCATCGTCCGATTCGGAGGTCTTGGCCAAGCTCTTGGCGGAGGATCGCGGACCCCTGATCGATCGCATCGCGCGCCTGCTCCTGCGCGCGCGCGGCGCGTATTCGGTCGTGCTCTGCACGAACGACGAGTTGTATGCGTTTCGCGACCCGTGGGGCGTCCGTCCGCTCGTGCTGGGAGCCTTCGACGAAGGCGGCTATATCGTCGCGTCGGAGTCGTGTGCCCTCGGCACGGTCGGAGCGCGATTCGTCCGCGAGATCGAGCCGGGCGAAACGCTCCGCATCGGGGCGGACGGCATCGAATCGCGTCGCATGGCGCTGCCGGCGCAGCGGCTAGCGCTGTGCATGTTCGAGTACATCTACTTCGCGCGTCCCGATTCGCAGTTCGGAGGGCGCTCGGTCTACATGGCGCGCTACGCGATGGGGCGCGCTCTCGCCAGGGAGCATCCGGCGGAAGCGGACGTCGTCATGGCGGTCCCCGACTCGGCCGTTCCTGCGGGCATCGGTTATGCGGCCGAGAGCGACCTGCCGTACATCGAGGGATTGATCAAGAACCGCTACATTGGGCGGACGTTCATCAGCCCGGATCAACAGATGCGTTCGCGAGGCGTTCAGTTGAAGTTCAATCCGCTCGTCGAGAATCTGCGCGGGCAGCGCGTCGTGGTCGTCGACGACTCGATCGTGCGCGGCACGACCACCCCGCGCATCGTGGCATTGTTGCGCGAGGCCGGTGCGAAAGAGGTGCATCTGCGCATCAGCTCTCCACCGATCCTACACCCCTGCTATCTCGGCGTCGACATGGCGACCTACGACGAGTTGATCGCTGCAAACATGACGGTCGACGAGATTCGCCGGCACACGGGTGCGGATTCGCTCGGATACTTGGGCCTCGATGCATTGGTCGAGTCGACGCAGCGCAGACGTGAGGAGATGTGCCTCGGCTGTTTGACCGGCTCGTACCCGAGCGTTCCTCCGGCGCACCGCGAGCACGTTCGCGCCGGCGGCGCTTGAGACGGGATTACCCGGGGAAGATGTGTTTGCGGACCTCGCCCGCATAGACGCGTAGCGCCTCGGTTGCCTCGCGGCCGAACTCCGCGTACCGCTTTGCAAAACCCGGCGAGTGCCCGTAGATTCCGAGCACGTCGTGGAGCACGAGCACCTGGGAGTCGCAGTACGCTCCCGAGCCGATGCCGATCGTCGGAATCGTGAGCAACTCGGTGATCTCGCGTGCGATCTCAGCGTCGACTACCTCGAGCACTACCGCGTAGGCTCCGGCGGCTTCGATCGCCCGGGCGTCGGCGAGGAGACGGTCGCGATGCGTACGCATCTTATAGCCGGGGCCGAGCCCCGCGGTCTGCGGTGTGATGCCGATGTGGCCGACCACGGGAATCCCGGCGCGCGCGATCGCTTTGACCCTGTCGGCTTCGTGAACGCCTCCCTCGAGCTTCACCGAGCACGCGCCGCCCTCTTTCACGAGCCTGATCGCGTTGCGCAGCGCTTCTTCGTCGCACACTTGGTAGGAACCGAACGGCATGTCGACGATGACGTGCGCGCGAGAGGTTCCGCGAACGACGGCCTGCGCGTGATGAATCATCTGCTCCATCGTTACCGGCGTGGTTTCGTCGTAGCCGAGGACGACATTTCCTAGGCTGTCGCCGACGAGAATCACGTCGATCCCGGCCTCTTCCGCGAAGCGCGCGAACGGCGCGTCGTACGCGGTGACGAGCGGAAACGTCTCCTTACGCTTGCGGCGCTTGATGGCGGCGGCCGTCAGTCGCCGGAACACCGGAGCCTTCGCAGGCTCGTAGGGTCGCGCCTCGGGATTCTTTCGCTCGTGAACGATCTTCGATTCCATGCTTATGTCTTCGACAGCTCCTGTGCAATTGCAAGGAAGGAGCGAACCGGGACGCCCGTCGGCCCCTTTGCCGACCATGCAGAAGCGCGGTCCAGGTACGCAGTGCCGGCGATGTCGAGGTGCACCCACGGGGTGTCACCCGCGAAGGGCTTGAGGAAGGCGGCAGCGGTCAGCACGCCTCCATCACGACCGCCGGTGTTTTTCAAATCGGCGATGTCGCTCTTCATTTGATCGCCGTACTCGTCGTAGAGCGGCATGCGCCAGAAGCGCTCGCCGGTCGGTTGCGCGCAGGCGAGAAAGCGTTCTGCAAACGCGTCATCGTTGGAGACCAACGCCGCGGTCACGTGACCGAGAGCGACGACGCAGGCGCCCGTGAGCGTGGCCGCGTCGACGATGCGCGTTGCTCCGAGCGCGTTTGCGTAGCAGAGCGCGTCGGCAAGAATCAAGCGGCCCTCCGCGTCGGTGTTGATGATTTCGATGCTCTTGCCGTTCATGGCTTTGACGACGTCGCCGGGTTTCGTCGCGTGGCCGCCGGGCATGTTTTCCGTCGCCGGGACGATGCCGACGACGTTGACGCGGGGTTTGAGCTTTCCGATAGCCCATATCGCCGCGATGACGCCGGCGCCGCCGGACATGTCGTACTTCATGTCCTCCATGCGCTCGGGCGGCTTGAGCGAGATGCCACCGGTGTCGAAGGTGATGCCCTTGCCGACGAGCGCAAGGAGCTCTTTGCTCGCGGTATCTCCCGTGTATCGCATGACGATGAACTTCGGCGGCTGCGCGCTTCCCTGTGCGACCGACAGGAACGACCCCATGTTCTGCTCGCGCGCCCACTGCGCGTCGCGCACGTCGATGGCGACGCCGGCGTCTTTGCAGGCCTTCGTCGCCTCATCCGCAAGATGCGTCGGCGTCATGTCGTTCGCAGGCGTCACCGCGAGGCGGCGCGCCAAGTTCACGGCCTCGCCGGTCACCACGCCGCGATGCATGCCGCGCTCGAGTGCCGCGTCGTCGATTTCGCTCGCGAGGATCGCAACCTCGCGCACGGCGAGCGGCCGCTCCGGCTTGGCTTGGTAGAGCGTCGTTTCGAAGACGCCGGTACGCGCGCCCTCGGCGACGGCCGCCGCGCACGCCTGCGGGTCGTTCGCAGCTTCGTCCGGCAACGTAATGGCGATGTCGTCAATGCCTTTGCGCCCGAGCGCGCGCACGGCGGCGCCGGCGTACCGCGCGAGGAGCTTCGGCTCGAACGCAGAGCGGTCGCCGAGCCCAACCACGAGAACGCGCCGGAAGGGGCGCTCCTTCGCGTGAACGAGCGTCGTCTCGCAGAGCTTGCCTTTGAACTCGCCGCTCTCGACGACGTCCGTGAGGGCTCCCGCGAGTGCTGCGTCGGCGGCGCGGGCCGCGTTGCAGAACGGGGTATCGGAGAAGGCGGGGACGACGAGCGCGCCGGCGCGCGCGTTCTCCGGCGCATCGTGAGCGATGCGAACTTGCATGGTCTGCCTTTCGAAGAGTGAAAGAGGTTACGGAATGCGCAGTAGGTCGGGATCGTCTTCGCGGTGAGCGACGCATACGCCCGCTCGGGCGTGGACATCGGCGCCGGGAACGAAGCCGTCGCGCGGTACAAGGCGCTGCTCCAGCAATGGCGACATCCGTCGCAGGTGGATGCCGTCGGCGGATTCGGAGGACTCTTTCGTCTCCCCGGCGACGAGCGCCGCGCGCTCGTCGCCTCGACCGACGGCGTCGGAACGAAGCTCTTGATCGCGGCGGCGATGCACCGGTACGACGACGTTGGAGCCGACCTCGTGAACCACTGCGTCAACGACATTCTCGTCTCCAACGCAACACCGCTGTTCTTCCTCGACTACCTCGCTGTGGGTCGGCTCGATCCCGAGGTCGCAGCACGCATCGTTGGCGGCTGCGCGCGCGCGTGCCGCGAGCACGGATGCGCGCTGCTGGGCGGCGAGACGGCCGAGATGCCTGGCGTCTACGCGCCCGAACACTTCGACTTGGCGGGGACGATCGTCGGGATCGTCGCGCTCGACGATCTTCCAAATAGCGCGAGCATCGAGCCGGGTGACGCCGTCGTCGGGTTGCCCGCGGTCGGGTTGCACACAAACGGATACTCGCTCGCTCGCGCGCTCATTCCGTCGAATGAGTGGACGCAGGCATTTGGGCTCGGCGGTACGTACGCCGACGCGCTGCTCGCGGAGCATCCGTCGTACTTCGCGGCCGTGCAGGCCGTTCGGGCCGTTGCGAACGTGAAGGCGATGGCGCACATCACTGGCGGCGGGCTGCTCGAGAACGTCCCACGCACGCTGCCGCCGGGAGTCAGCGCCATCTTCGAACAGGCGCGTTGGGAGGTTCCCGCGATTCAACGCGAGTTGATACGGCGCGCCGGCCTCTCGCACGACGAACGCTATCGGACGCTCAACATGGGGATCGGGTACACGCTCGTCGTTCCGCTCAACGACGCCTTACGTGCCGTTGCAGCGGTGCCTCGCGCAAAGATCGTCGGTTGGATCGAAGCGCGCGCAAGCGACGAACCTGCTGTCGTGGTTCACCCGGCGCGAGACTGAGCGTGACCGAGCTCGTCAACCTCGCCGTCGCACTCGACGAGCGGTACGACGAACGCGCCCGCGCGCAAGCGATCGCACGAGTCGAAGCGGCGGGCTGTGCGGTCAACGAATGCGACGGTGCAGAGGATCGCGTGCTCTCCTGGATCGATCTCGTCTTCGGAGGAGCGTGGAGCGGCGAGGCTTTTGTCGGAACGAACGTGGTTGCGACGCGCGGCGGGGCGCCGGTGGCGTTTGCGACGTTTGCGCCGCGCACGCTACGCTATCGGTGGCTGCGCGCGATGGCCGTGCGCCCCGGGGTCGGCGTGTTCGGGCCGTTCGGCGTCGCGCCGGAAGAACGCGGGAGCGTCCTCGGGCCTTCGGTGCTCACGCTCGCGTTGTGCGGATTGCGCAGGCATGGGTACGCGACCGCGCTGATCGGCGGCGTCGGCGACGAGAGGCTGATCGCGTACTACGCGCGTCACAGCGGCGCGCGCGTGGTAGAACGCTACGACCGTCTGCGCTGGTCCGCGCACCGGTATCGCACGGTCGTCATGGCAACGGGAGAGGGCTCGACCTTCCAGTCCCTCGCAGCTGCGGCCGCGAACGGGACGATTCCCTTGCACGTCGCTGCGGTCGTGTGCAACGTCGCCGGGGCCGGCGTGCTCGAGCGAGCGCGAGCGAGCAACGTGCCGTCTGTCGCACTTCCGTGGGAGCGCGGACGGGAATCGCGCGCCTCGTATGACGCGCGGTTGTGTGATGCCGTTGCCGAGCTCGAACCGGATCTCGTGCTGCTCCTGGGGTGGATGCATCTGCTCGACACGCGTTTCATCCGCACGTTCCGCGAGCTGCTAAATCTGCATCCGGCATTCTTGCCGCTCGACCCGGAACGCGACGACGTCGGCATGCCCGATGGAAGCACGATCCCTGCGTTTCGCGGCCCGCGTGCGGTCACGGACGCGTTTCGGGCGAAGAGCGCGTGGATCGGTTCCACGGTGCATCGCGTGAGCGCGAGCGCCGACCGCGGCCCCGTCGTGATTCGCGTTCCGCTCAAGGTGTCGCCGAACGAAGACGAAGCGGGCGCCTACGGGCGCTTGCGGCCGATCGAACGCGCGATGGTGCCGCGTGCCGTCATGCTCTGGGTGTACGAGCGATGAGCTCGCAGAGCCGATCCGGCTCTGCGAGGAAGGCATCGATCGCTGGAGAGGAAGCCTTGCGCCGCGCTCGATCGCAACCGCAGCTTCGTGGTCCTGGAGAACGCGCCGCCATAGTCAGGCAATCGTCGTAGCATCGCCGGCGAGTGCTCTTGCGACGGCATCTGGTTTGGCAGAGCAGACGTACGCTGCAGCGGCTCCGCCGCGCACGGCGATTGCGGCGGCGAGACTCTTCGGCTTCATGCTGTCGCGGCAGGCCTCGCTCTTCGCGAAGGCGAGCGCTTCATCGGCCGTCATGCGATCGATTCCCGATTGTGGATCGTCGGGGTCGCGCAGCACACGAGGCACGTTCGTGATCAGCACGAACGAAGACGCCGTCAGCCTCGCGGCAATTGCTGCAGCTGCAAGGTCCGCGTTCACGTTGTAGGCGTGCGAGCCGTCGCGCGCGACGGCGAGCGGCGCGATCACGGGTAGCATGTGGGCGTTCAAAAGGGCGTGCACGAGCGCCACGTTGCAGTCGGCGATCTCGCCGACAAAGCCCAGGTCCTCGCCATGCTGCCCGAGCATTTTTTCGGCAACGAGCGTACGCGCGTCTTCACCGCTGACGCCGACCGCGGGCACGCCCAGCGTCGAGAGGGCCCGAACGAGGCGCTTGTTGATCGTACCGCAGAGCACCGCTTCGACGGTTTCGAGCACGGCGGCATCGGTAACGCGGTGGCCGCCGATGCGCTCGGTTGCAATGCTGCGCTCCGCCAGGGCGCGGTCGATCTCTGGGCCGCCGCCGTGGACGAGGACGATCGCGTGGCCGGCGAGGTGGAGGGCGGCGATTTCGGCGATGACGGGATCGGGCTCTGAGGCCAACGCGGAGCCGCCGTACTTGACGACCAGCGGCCTTGCATGATTATTCCTCACAGTGTATAAATATGCAGAAGATGGCGATTTCCCTCGTTCCCCCTGGTGTCACCCCGGGCGCTTCCACGCTGCGAGGACGGAACTTCCTCGAGGTGACCGACTTCACGGCCGGCGAGCTGGAGCGCATCTTGCAGCTCTCCCAGTATCTCAAGGTCCAGGGTCGGGGCGAGCAGCGGACGCTCCTACGCGATCGGACCCTGGCGATGCTCTTCGAAAAACCGTCGTTGCGCACGCGCGTTTCGTTCGAGGTCGCGATGACGCACCTGGGTGGCGAAGTGCTCTTCGCGCAGGGCGCAGAGTTCATGGTCGGAACGCGTGAGACGCCCGAGGATGCGGCGCGAGTGCTTTCGCGCTACGTCGACGCCATCGTCATTCGCACCCACGAGCACGAGCCGCTACAGCGCTTCGCCCAAGCAGCGACGGTGCCCGTGGTAAACGCGCTCTCGGCGCGCGCACATCCGTGCCAGGCACTGAGTGACATGCTCACGCTGCGCGAACGGTTCGGGACGATTGCGGGATTGCGCGTCGCCTACGTCGGCGACGCGCGCAACAACGTCGCGACGTCGTTTGCCGAAGCCGCGGTTCTCTTGGGCGCCACGGTGCAGTTCGGTTGTCCGCCGACCCATCGGCCGTCGGAATCGTATCTCGCGAAACTCGACGGCTTGGGCTCGCGCAGCGGCGGCTCCGCACGCGCGTTCAGTAACGC
>Ga0307374_10015213_pt1 | contig 10375 bp, 10 predicted proteins | sample OX3MG_FD_202532 | JGI IMG/M metagenome (GOLD analysis project Ga0307374, IMG submission 202532) | Soil microbial communities from Risofladan, Vaasa, Finland - OX-3 | ecosystem: Environmental > Terrestrial > Soil > Coastal area > Acid sulfate soil | place: Finland: Risofladan, Vaasa | collected...
TACGGCAAGTCCGGACCCGATCACGACGCGCCCTGTTCAGCTTGATGATCCGCAAGCTGGCGATGCACCTCGGCCATGTCGAGATCGCCGGCGCGGGTGATCAATTCCTCGAGCGGGGCGCCGGGCAGCGCCCCCGGCTGCGAGTACAGGACCACCATGTCGCTTGACGACACCACCTCGTCGAAGTTCTCTTTCGTCAGCTCAACCGTCGCCACCGTTCGCTCCCTCTTCCGGACGTACGGCCCGTACAACGCCCATACCCGGGAGGGTATTCCGGCGCTCAGATAGGAGAGTATACCCTACCCCGTACTGTGTAATTGATCGCTCTGCTCATCGGGGCGGTCACCGGCGGGCCGGCCAGGGCAACGGGCGAGCGGTTGCGGGGTACGCTGAAGCGGGGCCTGCTGGTCGGCGGTTCAGCTGCCGGGCACGACGCCCTCAGGTAGCGCTCGTCGACACGATCCCCACCGACGAGGAGTTCGAGGAATGGGGCCGAGCGGCGAGATGGGCTTGTCCGAGGCGGAGTTCCGCGAGATCTATGCCAGGGTCCCTCGCCTGACGGTCGAGGTGATCGTTCGGTCGCCGCAGGGGATTCTGCTCACCCGGCGCGAGTCGGGGCCCTGTGCGGGCCTCTGGCACATTCCCGGAGGCACGGTACGGTTCGGGGAGCCTCTGGTGGCCGCCGTTGCTCGGGTTGCAGCCACCGAGCTCGGGCTCGACGTCTCGGTGGGGCCGTTCCTCGGCTACATCGAATACCCGAGCCATTCTCTAAAAGGTCTCGACTCCCCGGTCGGTCTGGCCTTCTTGTGTAAGGCCGCGGAGCTTCGGCCCACCGCTGTGGCCGAGGGGCAGACGTGGTTCGCCTCGTTACCGGTTCCCATGCACACCGAGCAGCGCGACTTCCTCCTCCGACACCGCCTGGCGCGCTCGTAGCACCGGGGCACTGCATGGGCACTGCGTGCTGCGCTGGGGCGCACCACCGCGGCCCCTTCACCGGCCGAGCCAGCGGAATGCCTCCTGATTACGCTGTAGCTCGAGACGGCGCCAGAGCACGGGGTTCTCACCGGCCTGGCTGGCATGGCACCGGATGGCCCGGAGTTGGCGGGCCCGATCGACGTCGACAACCAGGTCGATCTCCTGGCGCCGGCGCCCTACGAACGTCGTCCCGAGCTCGTCGTTGAGCTGAGCCGCGACCGCTTCGGGGAGCACCCACCCGAGGACGGGGATGCCCGCCTCCCTGGCAACGGCAACGGCCACCTCGGTGGCTCGGACATGGTCCGTGTGCCCGGTGATCCCGCCTTCGTCGAACACCAGAAGAAGGTTCGCAGCCGCTTGTTCCACCGCTCGTCGGAGCTCGGCGGACAGCTCTTCGATCGGCTCCTCGCACAGGCGGCCGTCCGGGTGCCCGAGAAGGCCGAAGCTACCGACACCGAGCTCGGCGGCCGCCGATGCCAGTTCCCTCTCCCGGATCCGATGCAGGTCGCCGCTCGCCGTACCGAGCGACGACGCCTCGCCATGGGTGAAGCACAGAACGGAGATGCGGGTCCCTTCCGCAGCCCACGAGCTCAGAGCAGCCCCCAGTCCGAAGCTCTCGTCGTCGGGATGGGCGCACACGGCGAGCACCGACACGGCCGATGGCAGGCAATCCCCCGTAGGGCTGTGGCCGTTCATGTTGTGTCCTCAGCCGACCCAGGGCACCGAGAGATCGGGCACGATCCGACCTCAGTGGCCCTCGGCCGAGCCGGCAGCGGCGCCCTCGTCCCCCAGGGGCCGAACCGCCCTGACCAAGGTGTCGATCGCCTCCCTGGGACCCGTGTCGGTGCTCACGACCCGGACCACCTGCTCGCCTCGGAGCACCGTCAGGCCCGCCGCTTCCGCGAGATCGGTGACCTCGGAGACCCGGTAGAGGACGTCGGTAGTGGGCGGGCCGCCGAAACCCCTGGCCAGATTGTCGCGATCATGGGCGACCACCAGAAGCGTGCCCCCGGGTGCCACGGCCGATGCAGCCAGTTCGAGGGCCGCGGCGCGGGCCGGCTGTGGCAACTGCAGGTAGAAGACGGCAACCAGGTCGAAGCCCTCGGACGGGGGGTGCCAATCCTCCACCGCCGACTCGACCCAGGTGACCTCGACGTTTCGCACGTCCGCCAGTCGCCGGCCCTTCGCCAGCCCGGCGGACGAGAAATCGACGCCCGTCACCTGCCAGCCCTGCTCGGCGAGCCATACGGCGTTGCGCCCTTCACCGCACGCGAGGTCGACCGCACGCCCCGGCCCGAGGCCGGCAACCTCGGCGACCAGGAACTGGTTCGGCGTGCTGGTCCACACGAAATCGTCACCGCCGTAACGCTGGTCCCATTCGTGCCGGTCCATCGCTCGCCCCATCTCCTCTACTTCACGCACGGGGTTCATGCCTGCTTATACCCACGGGGGTACATGAAGGACAACAGCGGGCGGGCGGCCCTATTCCCGCTCGGCCTGGGTGCCGCTCGATCCTCCCCCTGCGGGATGTCCCGGTGCCATTCCGACAGCCCGCGTCCCCCACGGAAAGGACGAAGGACCCTACCCCCGGAGGTGGGGGTCACCCACCATGACGGTTGTGGCCCTGACCGACGGAACCAGCGTGGGGGCGGCCCTCGGGATCGGGGGCACACGCGTTCCGATCATCGGCTCGGCCCGCGTGTACGTCTGCGGGATCACCCCTTACGAGACGACCCACCTCGGACATGCCGCCACTTTCGTGTGGACCGATCTGGCGGCTCGGGTCCTCCACCTGACCGGAGCCCACGTGGACGTCTGCCGAAACGTCACCGATGTGGACGATCACCTGCTTGCCGAGGCGAGGGCCCGGGGCGTCACCTGGCGTTCGTTGGCCACCCAGGAGACCTACCGGTTCGAGCGCGATGCGTCGGATCTCGGCGTCGTCCGTCCGGCCTTCGAACCGAGGAGCCATGACCACGTCGACGACGTCATCGCCCTTGCTGCCGGTCTCATCGCCCGAGGCGCGGCCTACGAGCGTGGCGGGACCGTGTTCTTCCGTGGGGAGGGGGTCCGTGATCCCGGAGGGGGACCGGACCCCGGTGGATCGGCACCACTCCTCGGTGGATCTTCGGCCCCCCGGGACGTCCGGGTCGACGAGGCAGCGGAGAGCCCGCTCGACGTCGCCATCTGGCACGGCTCCAGAGGCAACGGGCCCACGTGGCCAAGCCCGTGGGGACCGGGACGGCCAGGATGGCACGCCGAATGTGCGGCCATGGCTCTCGGCACCTTCGGCCCCACTGTCGACCTGCACGGCGGTGGTGCCGATCTCCGCTTCCCGCACCACGCCTACGAATCGGCGATGGTCGAGGCCTTCACCGGGGTCACGCCCTTCGCTCGCTCCTGGATGCACGTGGGCACGGTGCAGACGGGTGGCCAGAAGATGGCCAAGTCCACCGGCAACCTCGTCTTCGTGCACGACCTGCTCCAGCGTTGGCCGGCGGCGGCCATCCGGTACCTGATCCTCGCCCGTCCCTGGCGGGACGATTGGGAGTTCGAGGAGGACGCGCTCGACGGGGCGACCCGGCAGCTCGACGACCTGTGGAGGAGTGCCGTGAGCACCAGGGGCGTCGCGAGCACCGTCGGGCGCAGCGACGCCCGGCGCGACGTCGTCGACGCCCTCCTCGACGACGTCGACGTTCCTCGCTCCCTCGCCATCGCCGGGGAGGCCGGTGGTCTGGTCCTGTCCGAGCTCCTCGACTTCCTCGGCCTGCGCGACACCACGATCTGGTACTGACACCGCCGATGCGTCAGGCCGAGGACCTTCGACCCTGGCGCCGCCGGGACGCCCGGCGGAGCATGGGGTCATGCACCGGCCGGACGCCGCCGCCACCGTCTCCTCGCCCCCGCCGGCAACCGCCGTCGGGGGGCCGGACGCCGGCACCGTCCACGCGGGTGGGCGCCGCCGCCCGGTTGCGCCCACCGTGCGGTTGGAGGAGGTCTGCAAGCGCTATCGCGGTGGCGGGGGGATCGAGGGCGTCGACCTCGAGGTGCTGCCCGGCGAGGTTTTCGCCTTCTTGGGGCCCAACGGCGCCGGGAAGACCACGACGATCCGGCTGATCCTCGACCTGATCCGGCCCGACTCGGGGCGGATCGCCGTGTTCGGGCTCGATCCGCGCCGTGACGGGGTCGCCGTCCGCCGCCGCACGGGCTACCTGCCGGGCGACCTGGCCCTATACGAGACACTGACGGCGCGCGAGCTCCTGACCCACTTCGCCCATCTGAGGAGCGGTCCTCCATGGGCCGCGATCGCCGAGCTGACCGAGCGGTTCGACCTCGATGTCGACCGGCCGTTGCGAGAGCTGTCGAGGGGCAACAGGCAGAAGGTCGGCCTGGTTCAGGCGCTCATGGGAAGCCCGGACCTGCTCATCCTCGACGAACCCACCTCCGGGCTCGACCCACTGGTGCAGCAGCAGGTTCATGCCACGGTGCGCGCGGCGGTCGCTGACGGAAGGAGTGTCTTCCTGTCTTCGCACGTCCTGTCCGAGGTCGGCCAGGTCGCCGACCGGGTGGCGATCATCCGTGACGGTCGCATCGTGGCGGTCGAGCGAATGAGCGACCTACGCACCCGAACGGTGCACGTGGTGGACGTCCGGTTCGCCTATCGGATCGATCCGCAGGTCCTTGCCGCGGTGCCCGGAACCCACGTGAAGGAGTTGTCGGACCAAGCCGCCCGGCTCGAGGTCGCCGGAGACCTGAATCCATTGGTCCGAGCACTCGCCGAGCACCGCCTGGTGGACCTCACCATCCGGGAGCCCGACCTCGAGGACCTCTTCCTCGCGTACTACCGGGTGGAGCGGGAAGATCTCATCCTCACGACGACCGGGACCCCTGATGCCTAGGCACCGGGCCCGCCCGGCCGAGCTCCATTCGGTGTTCGAACGGGCCTTTCACGAGGAGCGGCGGGCGCTGTTGGGGTGGGTCGGGGGGTTGGCCGCCCTAGCCGTCGTCATGCTGGCGATCTACCCGACCGTCCGGGACAACCAGCAGATATCCAAATTGATCGAGGCCTATCCCAAGGCGCTCCGCACGATGTTCGGGATCTCGGACTACACGAGCGGTGCCGGCTACCTGCGCGCCGAGGTCTTCTCCCTCATGGCTCCGCTGCTCATCGTCGTGTTCGCCATCCTGTGGGGCGGGGACGTGATCGCCGGCGAGGAGGAGCGACGAACCATCGACCTCCTCCTCGCCAACCCGGTGTCGAGACGCAGGATCCTCCTCGAGAAATGGGCCGCGGTGATGCTCGGGATCACCATAGCGACGTGGGGGCTCGGCCTCCTCATCGGTCTCGGTGCGCCTGTCGTCGGGCTTCACGTGGCCTGGAGCTCTCTCGCGTCAGTCGTGGTGGCAACGATGCTGCTCGGCATGCTGTACGCCACGCTGGCCCTGGCGGTGGGGGCCGCGACGGGGCGGCGGGGATTGGCGCGAGGTGTGGTCACCCTGCTGGCGGTCGCCGCCTACCTGGTCAGCTCGCTGGCGGAATTGGTCCGGTGGCTCCGCCCGATCCGCCCACTCTCGCCGTGGTACCACGCACTCGGTGTGGACCCCCTGGGCTCGGGATTCCTGCCGGGACATCTCCTGGTGCTCGTGGCGGCGATCCTCGTGACCATCGTCGGAGCCGCCGTCGCCTTCGAAAGGCGGGACCTGGCGGTGTGACCCGGTGGACCGGGCCGGCCGTCACGCGCCGGTCGCTCCGACCCGATCACCTCGGCCGCTACTTGTGCAGGCCCAGCTCGATCGCCTTCACGAGCAGGAGCAGCACGGCCACGACCAGATAGCCGCGGAGCATGTACATCCCCACCAGGCGGCCTCGTGACCACGTGGGCCGCTTCAGGAGGTTGAGGGGGGGCATCCGCCAGGTGGACCGCTTCTCGGCGGACACGGCCTCCACGGGCGGCCGTCGCGAGCGGCGGAGGAACAGCACGACCCCGGCCACCGCATACCCGACGAGGAGCAGCGCGCCGAGCACCAGGGCGAGGAGGTTGACGTCGATGTGCGAGAAGAGCGTCGTCACCATGAGGACGAGGGACATCAGGAGCAGGATCGAGACGATCACGCTGGCCAGCACGTTCAGCCACGGCCGGTTGACCCACGGTCCCAGCACCTCCTTGTCGTTGCAGAGAAGCAGGAGGAAGACCGTGGCGCTCGGCAGGAGCACGCCGGCCAGTGCCTGCACACCGGTCGTGATGAGGCCGAGCGGCGCACCCGGGATGATGACGATGCCCGCGGCCAGGACGACGGTGACACTGAAGGCCCCGTAGAAGAACTTCGCGTCTCGCCAGCTTCGGTGCAACGAGTGGCGGGCACCGAAGGCGTCGCCGAAGGCGTACGAGGTTGCCAGGGTGACCGAGGCGGCACCGATGATGGACGCGTTCAACAGGATGACGGCGAAGATGGCCCCCGCGGCGTTGCCCACGTAGTGGTTCAGGCCATGGGCAACGGCGCCGGCGTTGGTGAACCGCCCCGCCAGGGGAGTCCCCTTGAAGGCCGTTGCGACGACCATCATCACGAGCGAGGCGGCGAGGACCGTGACGAGCGACCCGAGCACCGTGTCGGCCCGCTCGTAGTTGATCCAGCGCGGGGTGATCCGCTTGTCCACGATGTTCGACTGCTGAAAGAAGAGCTGCCAGGGGGCGACGGTCGTTCCGACGATGGCGATGATGAGGAGCACCGAGGTCGAGTTGAAGCCGCCCTTCACCCCCGGCACCACCAGGCCGTGAAGGAAGGAACCCGCCGAGGGGTGGCTGAAGACTGCAAGGGGGATCACCAGGAAGTTGGCGACGATGAAGACGAACATGAACCTCTCCCAACGCCTGAAGCTCCCTGTCGCCGTCATCGCGACGAGGGTCAGCGCGGCGGCGGGGACCGAGATGTACTGGCTCACGCCGAAGTAGCCGAGAGCCAGGCTCACCCCGATGAACTCGGTGGCGATGGTGAGGAAGTTCAAGATGAACAGATCGCCCACCGAAAAGGCCCCCCAGAACTTGCCGAAGCGCTCGTTGATCAGGCGTGCGTGGCCGACGCCGGTGACGGCGCCCAGGCGCACCACCATCTCCTGGTTGACGATCAGGACCGGGATCAGGAGTGGAAGGGTCCAAAGCAAGGTCAGGCCGAAGTTCTGCCCGGCCTGCGCATAGGTGGAGACGCCTCCGGCGTCGTTGTCGCCCACCATCACGATGAGGCCGGGGCCCATGATGGCCAGGAGGGTCAGTAGGCGTGCCCACACCGTTCGCCGGGCGCCCACGTCGTGCTGGCGGATCGTCCCAAACGCGCCCTGAATGTCCCCGACGTGGGCCTCGTCGAGCACCGCGGTGGGGGCCTCGGGTTCCGGGACCTCCTCGGCCATCTTCTCACCTCCCGTCTGGTGTCGTGTGCGTTGGAGTGCCGTGACGGGCACGGGCCGTCCGCAGCCGATTTCCGGTGCCCCGGTGCGCCAGCATGCGCGTCATCGGTTCTGGTCTTCGATTGCGAGCGCTCTGCGCTTCTCCCTCAGGCGACCCAGCCCCAGCCGCTCCGCCTCGGGGATCATGTCCGGTGGGCGCCGCCGGCCCGGGCAATCATCCTGTTCCGGATCCCTCGACTCGCAGCAGCGGGCGCTCGTTCAGTGCCTATCGACTTCTCGTCGCCGACGAGCGGCGACGGCAGCGGGTCTTCGCTCTTTCCACATCCCTAGCTCTCCGCCCCCGTCGTGCCGAAATCCCGCCGCCACCCGGTGGGGAGCAGCAACTCGAGCACGTCGTCGACCGTGACCACCCCGAGGATCTTCCGGTGCTCGGGGTCCATGACCGGAGCCACCACGAGGTTGAAGTCCGACATCTTGCGCACCGTCGCGCCGACGTCCCAGTCGGCGTGGACGTGCGGAGGATCAGGATCGACGACCGATTGGAGAATGGCCGTCGGGTCGGCCTGAATGAGGCGAACGGCCGAGACCGCGCCCGTGACCTCGTCGTGATCATCGGTGGCGAACACGACGTTGAGCGCCTCGGGAGGTGCCGTGCTCCGGCGAATGGCCTCGAGTGCGGCGCCGACGGTGGAGGTCGACGGCAGGCAGAGGAAGTCGGGGCTCATGAGCCCGCCGGCCGTCTCCGGGTTGTAGCTGAGCAGCGTCCTCACCTTGCGCTGCTGGGGCTCGGGAAGGAGGTTCAGGATCGGCAGCCGCCGCTCCTGGTCGATCTCGGTGACGAGGTCGGCGGCGTCGTCGGGTGCCATCGACGCGAGGAGGCGGGCAGCCTCGGCGTCGGACCGGCTCTCGAGGAACTCGAGCTGATGATCGGTGTCGAGCTCCTCGAACACGTCGGCCTCGAGCTCCCGATCCTCGCCGACGGCCTCGATGATCTCCTCCCCCTCTTCGTGCGAGGCTGCCTCCACCAGGTCGGCGATCTGCGCAGGATGGAGCTTCGCCAGCTTGCGATAGGGGATACGGAGCCGGGACGTGGGCACATGGGCCACGAACGGCTCGATGCTCGACCAGTCGACGATCGGTCCGGGACTGGTCCGCCGGCCCAACTGCCCGGGGAGCAGGCGGCGCAACACCGGGCGGCTCGAGGGGTCGACGCCCACCACCTCCCAGGTGCCGTCCACCTTGGCCAGCTCGATCTCGTTGGCCCGGATCAGCCGGCTCCCCACGAAGTTGATGAGGTGGCGCGCCGAGAGGTCCCGGGCGAGGAGCAGCTCACCGGGACGACGCTCGAAGCGACGCAGGTCGACCTTGCGGCCATCGAAGCGGACGCGGCCGGGCTCGAACCCGTCCACCTTTCGGATCGGGACGAACAGGTCACGGCCACCGATGTCGACGACGAGCCCGACGACGGGCGGGTGCGGGCTCTCCCCCACTCGCACGATCAGGTCCTGAACCCGTCCGATGCGGTCACCCACGCCATCGACCAGAGGGCGCTTTATCACGCTCGAGAGATGGAGGATCCCCATCCCCTTGTCAGGCACGATTCCCTGCGTCTCCATCAGGGTTCAACCGTAGCCCTCGGCGAGCCGCCCGCCGAGCCGAAGGTGCTCCGCGTGGGAGCCGGTCGGCCGCCGCATCGAGTCCCTGGGGGATCGGCCGCTCGGGGGCGTGAGCCACGGGCTGGACGCTACCACCCGAGGTTTCCATGAAGGAATCTTCATCTTCATCCGTGGAAGGAAGGCGCCAACGACTTAAGATCGCCGGGTGCCCCGCCTGAGCCTCCGGCGAGAGGGCACCGTGATGGTGCTCTACGTGTCCATCGTCCTGCTTGCGGAGCTCGATGCGCTGCCCGCCGACTACGCGGTGTCGAATGAAGGCTCGCCGCGTCCCGGCCCGCCGCTACTGGTCGTCGTATGGGGGACTGCCGTCGGCCTCGCGGTGGCCCACTGGCTCGCGTTCCAGGTCGCCTCGGTCTGGTACTCGGGCGGCAAGGTGGTGAAGGAGGACCTCGAACGGGCTGCTGCGCAGATTGCCGGGGCCCTGATCGTGGCAACGGCGACCACCGTGCCGATCCTTCTGGCGGACAGCGCGTCCGAGGTACGGGCCGCCGCGTTCGCCCCGGCGTCCCTGCTGGGGGCCGCCGGCTACTTCACGGCGCGCGCGGCGCGGCGTTCCGGCCTTCAGTCCGCTCTCGCCGGCTTGCTCGTCCTGGCGCTGGGCATGGGGGCGGCCGTCCTGAAGTCCTTGCTCGGCAGCCACTGAGGGCGGAGCGAATGCGCCACGGGGCTCCGCCTGCGATCACCGCGGTGGCGAATGGATCCAATGGTCGAGCCCGCCGAGCACGTTCGCCAGCGAGGCCGAACGACCCGCCCACCGGAACCTGCCATGTTCGACCAGATGCGTATGGGCGTGCCCTGCCGAGAACGCTGTCAGCCCGAAGTCGACCCCGAACCAACTCGACCGCCATCCGCCGTCCGGCGCCTTGGCCCCATTTGGGTCCGATCCGGCACGGGTCGACGCGGGTGACGTCGACCCCAGAGGGGAGGTTGCTGATCCCGCAGGGCCCGGGTCGTTGGCCGCCGTCGAGATCGGGGGAGCCGTGGACGAGGCGGGGACCGTGCCAGGAGCCGCTGGGTTGCCCGTGGCCGTACCGGCCGACGGTGTCGTCGGCGGGGTGGTGAGTGCCCTGGGGCTCACCGCGGGCGGCCCGATCGCCGGTGCCCCGGATGCCTGCGGCACGGTGGCGGCCGTCGGCGCGGTCGTCGGTGGCGCGGTCGTCGGTGGCGCGGTCGTCGGCGGCGCGGTCGTCAGCGGCGCGGTCGTCGGCGGCGCGGTCGTCGGCGGCGCGGTCGTCGGCGCGGTCGTCACCGTCCTCGGGTCCGCAGTCGTCGATCCGGTCCCCTCCGTCGGTGGCGTGGTCGTCGGTGGCGTGGTCGTCGGTGG
>Ga0307374_10015214_pt1 | contig 10375 bp, 11 predicted proteins | sample OX3MG_FD_202532 | JGI IMG/M metagenome (GOLD analysis project Ga0307374, IMG submission 202532) | Soil microbial communities from Risofladan, Vaasa, Finland - OX-3 | ecosystem: Environmental > Terrestrial > Soil > Coastal area > Acid sulfate soil | place: Finland: Risofladan, Vaasa | collected...
GTGCCCATTATAACCGCAGTTCCGGTACTCACCCGACCGGATCGCGTCCGGCTGCACGAGAATGACGCGAGAAAAGTCGAATGGCACGAGCACTCGGTCGGCGCTCGTCGTGCAATTGCCTTCGCGGACCATGCGCGCCGAGCCGAGTTGCTTCGACGATCGCTCGATTGTCCGGCGCTTGGCTAGGATCGCCATCGGCACTTCGACGAGCCGTTGCTCACGGCGCGACCGGTATTCGTGAGATGTCCGTCGAGCGCGGCGTAGACCTGATCGCGGGTGGGTAGGGGAGGGATTCATTGTGGAACTGTCCGAGGTCATGCGCACGAGCGGCGCCGTGCGGGCGTTCACGGGCGCGCCAGTGCCCGCCGGGGTGCTCTATCGGGTGCTCGACAACGCACGTTTTGCCCCGAGCGGCGGCAACCTCCAGGGTTGGCACGTGGTCGTCGTGCGCGACCGCGCGCGACGACGCCGGCTCGCGGACCTGAGCTCAGCCGGCTGGCGGCAGTACCGGGTGGAGCAGGCTGCCGGCTACCGTGGCTTCAGCGTCACGTCGCCCGCGCCGCCAGATCTCGAGGCCACCGCTGACATCCCGCATCATCCGATGCTCGAGGCGATCGAGGAGGTGCCGGAGCTTCTCGTGATCACGGTCGACCTTCGGGTGCTCGCGGTGTTCGATCGCGACCTCGATCGACCGTCGGTCGTCGGGGGCGGGTCGATCTATCCGTTCGTGCAGAACGTCCTCCTCGCGGCCCGAGACGAGGGTCTCGGCGGGGTTCTTACGACGTTCCTCGCCGCGCGGGAACCTGCGGCCGCAGAGATCCTCGGCCTGCCGAGCCACCACGCGATCGCCGCGATGGTGGGTCTTGGGACGCCGCAGCGCCAGGTCACCCGGCTGAGCCGACATCCGGTCGAGTCCTTCGCCACGATCGATACCTTCGACGGGGAGATGCTCCCAGCAGACGATTGACCTCCGCGGGCGCGGGCGTCTCCTTGCGAGACGCGTGCACGCCGGGAACGCGGAGGGCGCACGGTCGCTCCCGCGGCTCTGGCACCGACGCTCGCTCCCGTGGCCAGCGCGCCTGTCGCGGACATCAAGGAGGCGACGCGCGGTCGCGAGGAGGTCATCGGGCCGCTCGTCCGACACTAGGTGTCGAGCTCGGCCGTCTCTCGTGTGCGCGGCGCGCGCGTGGACCTCCTCCGGACCGACGCCGTCGCTGTTCGGCGCAGCGCACGCGGTTGGCGCGTCGCGAGATCGCGCGCCGCCCCGCTGCGCGTGACGGCTCAGACCGTGATCGTCTCGCCGACCGGGACGATCGTGAGGGCGACGTCGGTGAGCATCGCCGGGCTGAGGAATCGCGCCATCGACCTCTGGCCGATCTCGCTCAGCATGATCTCGTGAATCTGCACGAGCCGCTCGGGACTCACCGCTCTCACGTACTCCACGGCCTCGCCGACCTTGGTCCACGGACCGCTCGTCGGGAGCAGGAGTGTGGTCACCGCGACCGGTGGGACGTGGTAGGCGTCGCCCGGATGGTAGAGGCTCTCGTCGACGAGGAAGCCGACGTTTGCGACGCGTGGGACGTCGTCGTGCACGCAGGCGTGCTCGCTTCCGAAGACGGCGACGTCGAACCCCCCGACGGAGAGCTGGTCCCCGTCTGCGACCGCGACGACCTGGCCCGCGCGGGCGGCCCACCGGTCGACGACTGCCGAAGGGCCGTAGACGACGAGGTCCGGGCGGGCGCTAAGCGCCGCTGCGATGACCGCGTCGTCGACGTGGTCGACGTGCTCGTGCGTGACGAGCACCGCCGCGGCGCCTTCGACGAGATCGGCGGCGTGCTCGTCGAACGTCCCCGGGTCGATGACGATCCGCACGCCGTCCTTCTCGAGAGTCACGCACGCGTGGACACGCTTCGTCAACTCCACCGAGGTGCTCCTCTCGATCGTGGCGCGCGACGACGCCGCTCGGACTGTACAGCGACACGAGCGGGCCCACGCCCGCCGCGCGCACCCAACCCGTGGCTACCGGTCGCGCAACGGACCCATGGCCCGCCAGCGCTGGCGTGGGGGCTCCTCGGCTGGACCTCGCGGCCGGCCCGCTGCCCGGCGCCGGGAGCGACGTCCCGGTCACGCTGCGCAAGTGTCACTGGATACCCACTATGGGTATGCTCCGAGTGACGACGGGGAGGTGTGGATGGCGGGCTACGCGGACGACCAGGAGGCGATCCAGCGCCGGCTGCGCCGGATAGAGGGGCAGATCCGGGGCGTGCAGAGGATGGTCGCCGAGGGCGCCTACTGCATCGACGTGCTCACACAGATCTCGGCCGCGACGAGGGCGCTCGCGTCGGTCGCTCTTCTGCTCCTCGAGGACCACCTGAACCACTGCGTGCGCGAGGCGCTCGCGGTCGGCGGTCCGGACGCCGACGGCAAGGTGTCAGAGGCCGCCGCGGCGATCGCGCGCCTCGTGCGCTCGTGACGGGCCGGCCGACTGCGTGCGGCGGCGTCGGCGAGGAGCTCCCCTCGTGCGCCGGCGGTCCGCTCGCTGCGGCGATCTGGACGCTGCGCGAGTGCGGTCGCGTCCTCCGGCGCGAGGGCTCTCGAGCGTGGGCTCGCCGGCGGCGGCCGTGACGGTCGCTGCTCTGCTCCCCGACATCGGGCGTAGCCTCCGGGAGGCGTTCTTCATGTTCTGGGAGACGCTCTGGCCTCTCGTGCTCGGCTTCGGTCTCTCGGGCGCGGTTCAGGCGTTCGTCTCGCGCGAGCAGATGGAGCACAGCCTCGGCAACCACCGGCCGGCAGCGGTGGCCCGGGCGAGCGCGTTCGGGATGGTCTCGTCCTCGTGCTCCTACGCGGCCTCGGCGATGGCGAAATCACTGTTCCAGAAGGGCGCGGACTTCGTCGCGGCGATGGTCTTCATGTTCGCCTCGACGAACCTCGTACTCGAGCTCGGCATCGTGCTCGTCATCTTGATGGGCTGGCAGTTCATGGCCGCGGAGTTCGTCGGCGGACCGATCATGATCATCCTGCTCGCGAGCGCCGGCGCGCTCGTCCTGTCCCCCCGGCTCGTCGAGGCGTCGCGGGCTCGCCTTCGCGAGCGGGCGGGCGACGCGCACGTCCACGAGTCGATGTCCGGGGTGAGCGCGGAGCGTCAGCTCGAGCTCGAGCGGGAGCCGTGGCGCAAGAAGCTCGCGTCGCGCGGGGCGTGGTCGGATGCTGCGAGCTACACGATCGCCGACCTGAAGATGCTCCGGCGCGAGATGCTCGCCGGCTACCTCGTCGCGGGCTTCCTCTCGGTCCTCGTCCCGGCCTCGGTCTGGAACGCGGTGTTCGTCCGTGGCCACGGCGGTTGGACGATCCTCGAGAACGCGGTCGTCGGCCCCGTGATCGCGTTCGTCAGCTTCGTCTGCTCGATCGGCAACGTCCCGATGGCCGCGGCGCTGTGGAGGGGCGGGATCAGCTTCGGAGGGGTGGTCAGCTTCATCTTCGCCGATCTCGTCGCGGCGCCCCTCGTCCTCATCTACCTCCGCTACTACGGCCGGCGCCTCACACTTCGCCTCGTCGCGGTGTTCTGGGCGGTCATGGCGGGCGCGGGGCTCGCCGTCGAGGGGATCTTCTCCGGCGGGGGAATCGTGCCGACGCGCCGCACGACCGAGATCGCCGCGACGGCATTCCACTGGAACTACACGTCCTATTTGAACATCGCGTTCGTCGCGGTCTTCGCCTACCTCTACTGGCTCTACCGCAACCGCGAGCGTCTCGGCGGGGGAGCCGGTTACGCGCTCGATCCGGTGTGCGGCATGCAGGTGCGCACGTCGAGCGCTCCGGCGAGCGCCGTCCACGACGGCAAGCGGATCTGGTTCTGCTCGGACCACTGCGCGGGGCGCTTCGCCGATGCCCCCGAGCGCTACCTCCGCAGAGGCGCCACCGACGAGGAGATGCACGACCGTGTGGAGATGCACGACAGTGAGGAGACAGTGATGGCCATCGACCCGATCTGCGGCATGAGCGTCGACCCGGCGACTGCGGCTGCGGTGCGAAGCTACGGCGGGCGCAACTACTTCTTCTGCGCGCCGGGGTGCGCCGAGACCTTCGACGCCGACCCCGCACGCTACGCGAACGCAGGTGGAGCGTCGCGCTGAGCACGCCAGCTACCTCGATGGCGAATGCCGATCGTCGGACGTGAGCCTCTACCGTGACCAGGTACGCGATGAGCGGTCGAGGACATTCAGCTGCATGGTCGAAGGGCGCGCGGGGAATACGTGACCGGCGTCAGGCAGCGGGAGCCGCCCGGCGGAACCGCCGGAGCGCTACGACCGTCCAGACCGCCTCGACGGCGCCGAAGGGCCACGTGCCGGCAAGGAAGCCGTAGCTGCTCGAAAGCGCGCAGCCGAGCGCAAATAGAGCGACGAAGTGCCGTCCCCGGGACTCGAGCGAGTACATGACCATCATGAAGCTCACGGCGCACACCCCGTAGAGGGTGGTCGCGAGCCCGTGCATCGCACCACCCTACGGCCAGATGCCCCGGCCGAGGTGTCGACGGCCGCGCCAGCCGAGCCGCGACCTGCGCACGACCATCGCGACGAGGAGCGCGATCACAAAGACCGGGGGATGTGGGCGCCAGCCCCACGCGCCGCCACCCCACGGCCCCCACGCCCACGAGCTGGTCCAGAGCAGGAAGAGCGCGACCACGGCGAGAGCGGGGACACGCCGCGAGCCGCGCGTAGGGTGGCTCGCGGCGAGGTCGGAGCCTGCGGGTGCCGCAGACCGGAGCGGAGGAAGGTCACGTAGCAGGCCCGCGAGATCGCCGCGGGTCTTCGCCGCCATCGCGCGACCCATCCTCTCGTCGAACTCCGTCTGATCTAGCCGACCCTCGGAGTAGTGAGTCGACAGTGCATCGGCGATCTCGTGCCGCTCGGCGTCGGAGACGCGCATGTCGGAGTGCGGGGCCGATTCGGTGTCGCGGCGCCACCCGGAGCCGGGTGACCATGGGGGAACGCTATCGCTGCTCATCGTGTCACTCCCTGCTCGTCGATCGTCCTGCCGTGCGCTGCGCGGACTCAGGCGACCGCGTAGCGATGGAGGAGCTCCGCTGCGATCGAGCCGTCCGCACCCTCGTCAGGGATGAGCAGCCACGCTGCGAGGTAGAGAGGGATCCCAGCTCCGCCGAGAAGCGTGAATGCCACGGCGGCCATCCTCACGACGGTGACGTCGACGTCGAGGTGCTCGGCGATGCCGCTCGTGACGCCGGCGAGGATCCGCCCGTGGTGAGTCCGCCGGAGCGGGTGGTCGTGCTCGGTGGTGGCGCTGTGCTCGGTCATGGACGCATACTCGGCGACCGCGAGGCGGCCGTGAATCGGGAGTGTCCCTCATCGATCCCTGACGCCCGGTGACCCGCGTCGGGGTCCTCCCTGATGCCGGCCGTCCAGAAGGGCGCGATCATCGTGTCATCGACACGCCGCCCGGATCCGCGCCGCAATGGGCCTGCTCTACCGATCGTGGTCGCCGCCCCACGCGCCTAGGCACCGCGGCGGACGGGCGCGGCGACCCGTCGCGCGTCTCCCGGTGGTGGAGCGCGCCCCGGCACCCGGGTCCGCTCCGTCGAACGCTCCACGACCGGGTCATCGGCGGCGTCGCTGCGGGCGTCTCGGCCCGTGTCGGTGTCGACAAGGGCCTCGTCCGCACGGTGCTCGTGCTGAGCACGTTCACGGGCGGAGTCGGCGTCGCGGCGTACGTGATCGCATGGCTCGTCATTCCTGCCGAGGGTGACGAGGCGAGCGCGGCGTCGCGGGCGGTGACGGACCGGCGGGGGATTGCGCTCGCGCTCGGTCTCGTCCCGCTCCTCGTGCTCACGGTCGTCGCAGCGTCACTCGTCGGCGCGCCGTGGCTGACGACCGTGGCGTGGCCGCTCGTCATCGCAGCAGGTGGATTCGTTCTCGTCTGGCGAAACGTCGGACCCGAGGAGCGCGCGATCCTCGACGAGCGCCTCGGCTCACTGGGACCTATCGCCGCCGGCGGGCGCAGGAATCGGCGCGTCCTCGCGCTTCGCCTAGCGCTCGGGGTCCTCGTCGCCGGCTACGGGGTCGGCCTGCTCACACACGACCGCAGGGCGAGCGGCCTCGTCACGCCGCTCGCCGGTCTCGTCCTTGTCGCCGCGGGTGTGCTCGCGCTGTTCGGTCCGTGGTGGCTGCGCATCGCCCGCGACCTCGTGGAGGAGCGCCAGGCGAGGGTGCGCGCGGAGGAGCGGGCGGACATGGCGGCACGCGTCCACGACTCAGTGCTCCAGACGCTCGCCCTCATCCAGCGGCGCGCGGCCGACCCGCACGAGGTCGTGAAGCTCGCGCGCTCCCAGGAGCGGGAGCTTCGCAACTGGCTCTTCGAGGGACGCGTCCCCGGCCAGCGCTCGGACGGCGACGACACCATGTCGGGCGCGGTCGAGCGCATCCAGCGCGACGTCGAAGAGATGCACGGCACGCCCGTCGAGGCCGTGGTAGTCGGCGACTGTCCCCTCGACGACGCCCTGCGCTCCCTCGTCGAGGCCGGACGAGAGGCGACCGTCAACGCGGCGAAGTGGTCGGGCGCTCCCGAGGTGTCGCTGTTCGTCGAGGTCGAGCCCGGCTCGGTCGCCATGTACGTCCGCGACCGCGGCACCGGCTTCGACGAGTCCGCGGTCGCGCCCGATCGGCGCGGGCTCTCGGAGTCGATCCGGGGCCGGATGGCCCGTCACGGCGGGAGCGCGGTCGTTCGGAGCAGGATCGGCGACGGGACCGAAGTCGCCCTCACGATGGCGCGGCGGTAGCCGGCGGTGGCCGAGCGACCGCGCGTGTTCCTCGTCGACGACCACGCGCTGTTTCTCGCCGGGGTGCGCGCAGAGCTCGGCGAGTCGGTCGAGATCGTCGGGGTGGCCGACGACGTCGAGCCTGCGATCGAGCTGATCACCGAGCGCCTTCCCGACGTCGTGCTCGTCGACGTGCACCTCCCCGGCGGGAGCGGGGCGGCGGTCGTCGCCGCTCTGCGTGTGGAGCACCCCGAAGTGCGCTTCCTCGCGCTGTCGGTGTCGGACGCTCCCGAGGACGTCATCGCGGTGATACGCGCGGGGGCGCGCGGCTATGTCACGAAGACGATCGCGGGGCCCGAGCTCGTCGACGCGGTGCGTCGGATAGCGGGCGGCGACGCGGTGTTCTCTCCGCGTCTCGCGGGGTTCGTCCTCGACGCGTTCTCCGCTCTCCCGGGGGAGGTGAGCCGCAGCTTCGATCCGGAGCTCGACCTGCTGACGCCGCGCGAGCGCGAGGTGCTCCGGCTCATCGCCCGCGGGTACGCGTACAAGGAGATCGCGCGCGAGCTCTCGATATCCGCCAAGACGGTGGAGAGCCATGTGTCGGCCGTGCTGCGCAAGCTCCAGCTCTCGAGTCGCCACCAGCTCACCCGGTGGGCGACCGAGCGGCGCCTCGTCTAACGGCGGCGACGACGGTGCCGATGGTCGTGCGCTGTCACCGCGCGAGGCGCCCCGGATCGGCCGTTTCCCGGACACCCCTGCGCGACGAGCGCATCGAGATCGTCCGGACGACCGGAGCGACGACGAGCGTCGTCGTGATCGCCGCACCGACGATGACGGTGTAGGCGCTCGGGCTGAGCACCGATCGGCGAAGGGCGACGCTCGCGATGATCACCTGCATCGCGCCCCTGCCGTTCAACACCGCGGCGACCATCCCCTTCTCCTCCCCGAGCCGACCGAGGCGCGCACCCGCGACGGCGCCGACGGTCTTGCCGAGCGCGCCGACTGCGACCACCGCGACAAGAGCGACTGCGACGTCTCGGTGCTCGAGGAGATGGAGCTGCAGGTCGAGGCCTGCCGTGGCGAAGTAGATGGGAGCGAACACCGCGGTCGTGAGCGTGTCGATGACTCTCGCGGCGTCGACGCGGTGGTACGTCGAGCGCCCGAACAGGACGCCGCCGAGGAACGCGCCGAACGCACCGTCGAGATGGACGACCTGGGTGACGGCTGCGATCGCCAGCATCGCGGCGACCATGACCGCGAGGCTCGGGCTCGTCGCTTCCGGGCCTGCGTCGGCGCGTCGTAGCACGCCGTCCGTGACGCGCTGCCCCACGGTGAGAGCGAGCGTCGTGATGACGACGAGCCCGACCGTGACCTCGATGAGCCGGGCGCGGCTTCCGCTTCCCGTAAGGGCGATGCCGATGGCGAGCAGCACGAAGCCGAGCCCGTCCTGGATCGTCGAGACCCCGAGCGCCAGTTGGCCGCCGGGGGTGCTCAGCATGTCCATCTCGCGCAGCATCCAGGCGACCACCGGGAGCGAGGAGACCCCGACCGCGGCGCCGAGGAGGACGACGAGAGAGGCACGGCTCCCCGCGGCACCCATGAAGTCGGCAGGTACGAATGCGCCGAGCGCAGCACCTGCTGCTAAGGGGACGAGGAAGCTCGACCCACTGACGAGCGCGAGGCCGCGTCCGAGCGCTCGGAGCTCGCGCACGTCCGTGTCCATGCCGAGCACGAAGCACAGGAAGAGCAAGCTGAGGGCGGCTATCCCACCGAGGAGGTGGCCCTGGAGCTGCGTCTGGGGAAGGAGCCAGTCGGTCGCCGCGGGCCAGGCGTGCCCGAGGACGTCAGGGCTGAGCAGGACGCCCGCTGCGAGCGCGCCGACGACCGGCGGTTCGCGCAGGTGGGATGCCACCAGCGCGAGCAATCTCGACACCACGAGCAGCAGAGCGAGCGATGCCCATAGCGACGCGAGCTCAGCGCCATGGATAGCGAGCACGTCGACGCTCTCCTCCCGTCGTCCTCGCCGTCGTGGAGGACGATGGCTCCCACCGGGCACCGTAACCGAATACGCGGTCTTCGAGACCCATTGCGTGCGAGATGTGCGACTGTCCCGGACCGGCTGCGCGAAACTGCGCCGCAGACGGCACATCGCGATCGCAGGCCAAGCCGCGACGTCACTCGCGGGAGTACTCTCCGGTCAGGCGCGAGCACGCGTCTGCCGCGGCCACCGGGCGTGCCCGCGACCTGTCGAGGGCCGGAGGTGTCATGGACGAGGACGTCGTCGGTCAGGTCCTGGACGTTGCGCAGCGCGTCGTCGCGAGCGGTGCGATCTCGGCGAACGGGCACGGCAACGTCAGCATCAGAGTCCCCGGAGCGGACGAGATGTACTTCACGGCCGGTCCGTCGCTGCGTGACCACGCCGCGTCGGCGGTCGTGCGCGTCCGCCTCGACGGAGTGCTGCTCGAGGGCGATCTTCCTCCTATTCAGGGTGCCGTCGTCGCGATGCACAGCGCGATGTACGCGGACCACGCTGATGTCGGCTGCGTATTGCACACACATTCGCCATTCGCGACCGCCTATGCAGTCGCACATCGACCAATCGGCTGCGTCGTCGAGGCGCTCGCGATGTTTGGCCTCTCGTCGGGCGTTCCGGTCGCCGACTACGGCCCGCGCGGCTCGTCGCAAGCCATCGCGAACATCCGCCGGGCCGTCGTCCCCGGTGTGCCCGCGGTGCTCCTCGCGAACCACGGCGTGCTCGTCTTCCATCGGACTCCGGAGCTCGCGATCCTCGTCGGCGGCATCGTCGAGGAGGCCGCGCAGGCGGGGATCAACGCGGGCGGTATCGGGGGCCCGGTCGAGATCCCCGGCGAGCTACGCGTCGCCGCGCTGCAGCGAGCGATGGCCTTCGAGGAGCGCGGCGTCGCGCACGAGTGACCCGGCCCGGCGGCCCGGCGATCGGTCGTTGCGAGGCGCGGTCATGGCACGACGAGCACCTTACCGACAGCGTGGCGCTCGACAGCGTCCTGAGCCGAGGCGACCTCGTCGAGCGGGTAGCGGTGCACCGGTAGCGCGGAGAGCGCGCCGACACCGAGCGCGACGCTCGTCCATGCGACGGCGGCAGCGAGCTGCGGCGCCGCTACGCCGTAGAGCAGCACGTACATGAGCGTGACATTTCCGGCCATGAGCCTGCGCGTGGGCATGAGCGGATCCGTCGCCTCGCTCGCATACGACGCGATGACAGCGCCCGGTGCGCACAGCGCGAGGTCGAGCTCGAGGTTGGCCCCGAGGGCCACTTCGACGACGCGGTCGACGCATGGCGCGATGGATCGGATCTCATCCACCGCAGCCGCATCCCGGTAGTCGACGACGAGGTCCGCGCCCGCGGCGCGGGCGAGCTCAGCCTTCGGCTCGGAGCTCGCGGTCGCGACGACAACGGCGCCCGCGTGCTTCGCGAGCTCGATTGCGAAGTGCCCGACGGCACCCGCGCCGCCAGCGACGAGGACGGTCGTGCCCTCTAGGGTCCGCGGGTCTCCGCCGAGGCAGTGAGCAGCGGTGACGGCCGGGACGCCAAGGCTCGCACCGAGCTCGTCGGAGGCCCAGTCCGGC
>Ga0307374_10015215_pt1 | contig 10374 bp, 10 predicted proteins | sample OX3MG_FD_202532 | JGI IMG/M metagenome (GOLD analysis project Ga0307374, IMG submission 202532) | Soil microbial communities from Risofladan, Vaasa, Finland - OX-3 | ecosystem: Environmental > Terrestrial > Soil > Coastal area > Acid sulfate soil | place: Finland: Risofladan, Vaasa | collected...
AAGTCCAGATTTCTAGAACCTGACATTGACACCGACGAGTACCGCGAGACCACTCTGCTCGGAACAGGAAGAACGAGAGTAACCTTCAGGGAACTCAAGATCAAGGAACTTTACGAGAGTATACTTTTTCCCAAAGGTAGGATTCCTGCAGGACTAGACATTGTGGTTGTAAATGGAGTAGCAGAGGCACCGCTCTTCGGCTACACGGTGGGAGCTTCGGACGTTTTAGGATTTGAGAAGAGGGATTTTTCGAGATCATATCAGGATCCTACGATCACCATAGGTCCGAGACTGGGTAGAGTTCTTGTCAATTTAGCCATGAACAAGCCGAACGGAACCCTTCTTGATCCCTTTTGTGGACTAGGAACAATATTGCAGGAAGGACTCATAACTGGGCGTAACATTGTGGGTGTGGACATTTCTCAGAGCGACATCAACAAGTCCAGAACGAATCTAAACTGGATCAAGACAAATTATCAAGATTCGCGAAGACTCAATATGAAATTAATGCGTGGTAATGCGATGAATCTTCGGAAGGAATACCTGCCCAAGATAGACGGCGTCGCAACCGAGCCCATCCTGCTTCCAAAGTTTGAAAGAAACCCTCTATCCGCTGTGGCAGGCGAATGCCTGGGTAAGGTTGCGGAATTATACGAAAGATCCCTGGGCACTCTGGGACAAGTAATGGAGAAGGGCTCAAGAATAGCTATCATTTCACCGGTGATCATCGATGATAGAGGTCGGGAGCACAAGCTCGAATTGAGCCACATGTTCAAAGAGATGGGCTACGAGCAATATTCTCCAAGTGCACCAGGCCTGAGGATTGATTATCCGATCAGAGTTCCGACAACAAAGAGAAAGATAATACAGCGAAATGTATACGTCATCACAGTTGGCTAGATAGCCTCTTGATCTTGGAAGTCGCCTTACTAGCGAGTCCCATCAATAGATAGATTTCCCGCAGAGAAGGATCTCCTCTATCGAACAACCTCGAGATTGCTTCGCTCAGCAGACCCGACTTGAACTTTTGAAATTCAGACGCCTCAGCCAGTTGCTCAAATAAGAGAACTGCCCGGGCGCGTTCACTCCGAGTCGATGTTGCCGTTCTAGATCGATTGCTTCTCTTGTTCAAATATTTCGAAAGTATGAAAAAGACAATTGCAGCTGCGTGAGAGACGTTTAGCGTATTGTATTCAGAATTAGTCCTGATGGTAACGTTATAGTCACAACATCTGAGCTCCTCATTTGTCATTCCCGTGGTGTCTCTGCCGAAGACAATGCAGGTCGCACCAGGACGGGATTCGATTCTCCCGGCCACTCTTGAAACGCAGTCCTCGAGGTCAAGTGTTTTTCGTGTCAGGTTCGCCCTTCGGGTGCCTTCAATCGCAGTTGTACCGATCATTAGCCGAAACTTTCTCCTGAGTTTGTCCATCGAAGAGACAAACTCGATCTTGTCAACTAGGCTCCTTCCATGCGAAGCGAATAAACGCGCGTCGTCAATCCGCTTTCGATCAAGTTTCTTGGGCGCAACGACGATCAATTTCTTCAGCCCATAATTGGCCATCGTCCTCGCAACGTAGCCTAGATTCAAACCGAACTCCGGTTCCACGACTGCGACAGATATTTGCTCGATGATTGTTGCACTATTCTTGCGTGGAATGACGATCTACCCTTTTGTAACAAGTATCGATTTCAAACACTGTTAAGGTTTCGAAAAATAGTTTTCTCTCTAAGATCTTTTTCGAAATTAGAAGGTGCTCCTCGCAGAACTTTCGGAACAACGGCATCTGATCTTCACTGGACAAGAGAATCAGTATCTTTCCAGATTTTTTAATGACTTCGAGCGCGCTTTTGAGGAATCCAAGAGGGACCTCTACTCCATTTGGTCCGCCGTCTACCTTCCGATCTACAATTGTTTCCGAAGGAACGTATGGGGGATTGAATGCTATCACATCAAACACAGAGCTTCGAAAGCAAGACGCTCTGTCAGCCATTATCAATTCTGCGAAAGGGTTTTCCAGTTTTACTTCTTTTAGTTTCACTATGTCTGTTCCTACAACTAGGTCGAACTTGCCTTTCACGAATTTTTGGTTTCCCCCGTTTCCAACTCCAATTTCCAAAAATGAGCCACCACCAACCAGCTGAGAAAGTGCAAAACCCATTAGTTGCGAATCGTCGCTGTAGAGATAGCTCCGGTCATTCAAGAATGTTCAGAGCTCCAGTTTTGGGACAAGTTCAGCAATCTCGTTGGGTTCCAAGTCTTCGACTCGCGTGTTGAGCAAATCTTTCGATATTGCGAGGTTGTCGTTTCGTCTTGCCAATTTCTTGATCGCTGCAGACAACAGTCTGCCCCTGAAAGAAAACAATTGATTTGTTATTGCAATTCTCTTGGCATCAAAGAACGGCTGCGAAATGTCCTTGCGCGGAGTGAGTCTGATGGCTTCCGACAGGACTGTGGGGGGAGGATCAAATTCCTCACGTTGAATGGAAAACAGTCTCTCGATTTCAAAACTATTCTGGGCAATCACGGAAACAGCTCTATAGGAACTTTTCCCGCTCTCCGAAGATATCTTCTGCGCAAATTCTGACTGGACAATTGCGACGCAACACCTGAAAGTTCCCGATCGCAGTGAAAGCCACTTTATGAACTTCAGAGATTCGGAGTATGGGAGGCTCGTCACACAAGCATCAAACCTGATCTCATCAGCGCTCTTGAATGCGTCTCCCAACCTGATATCGACGTTTCTTGGAGAAAGAATTGTTTTCGCCTCGTCAAATAATTGTTCATCTAATTCGAAGGAAATGACGCTTTTTGCCTTTTGAACAAGTCGCCGGGTAATCATTCCCGTTCCTGCCCCGATCTCGAGAACGGCGTCTTCGCTTGTAATTTCGGACGCATCGACCAATCTGTCAGCAATGCTTTCGGAGATGAGCATGTGCTGACCACGCGCCCTAATTTCACGTCGGCTCTTTGGCCGGCCCTGCATCGAGAAATGACTCCGAAAAATCATTAACGGCCGATGAAGATTGTGACCCTTGATTCGCCCGAGAGCTCCTCAATAACTCTCTTCGCGATTAATTTCGCAGGATCCCTGATTCCAATCCGCTTCTCCAAATCCTGGAAACTTTCGAACCTTCTCTTGTCCCTTTCGTTCACTATCTGACGCATGAATGTCTTCCCAATCCCCGGTATCAATTCTAGGGCGTGCAGTCTCGGCGTTATCGGCTGGAGCTCATTGAAATAATCTACATACTTCTTTTCGTTCTCTCGAATCATCCTCTCCAAGACGCTCAGAAGCTCATTTCTGGCTTCGTTCGTGAGCTCGTTGTAGTTCAGCTTTCCAAGAACGCTTACGATCTTGCTTCGGTTGTCCTTTCCGATTGAGATTCTTTCGCCGGCTGTGAATGTAGTGTTGTCTATTGCTACTATTTCTAGCGGGGCGAGGCGTTCCTCTCCGATTGCCTGCACAAGTGGACCTTCCCGCTCTCTAATTATGACTGACTTTCCATTGGGAATGAAATCCAAAACGTATGCATATTCTTCATACTTCTTTGCAGAGCTTTCTGAATACACGAGAATCAACTACCTTATCGTCCAGAGGTGTCCTCTTTGCCGATCAGTAGTCGATTCCCAGTTCTTATCTTTGGATTTTTGTTTGGGAGTCTATTGGTGCAAAGCGAAACTAGTCGTACAAGATCTTCAGGATCTTTTCAATTGTGGCGGTCGGGATAAGTTTTCTCCAACCAGCAGTGAAAACCCGAAGTTCCTCTTGGGATTTGGGCATGATGTTGACCAATTCGGTCGCCTCTTCAATTGTCAGACCGCAATCCTCCATCAGGAGCTTTCTTGCTTTTCTCGCTTTTTCCGGTTCGATCTTTGAGAACTTTAAGAGATAGTCCACTGTCCTCTTTTGGATCTGGTCGGTCTTCTCAGGATCAATCTTTGAGAGTATCTCCTTCGCTTCAGATATCGAGATTATCCTTGCCTTTTTAGCGACCTGTTGTTGTGCTTGCTCGCTCATTTTATCTTCATCCAATTTAGGAGACTAGCTTTTGCGCAGTCAGGTGAGGTTTTACGTGTTCGAGTCTTGCAATAACAGTCTTCACTGCATCGCCCACATTCACGTCGATCACAAGGCTCCGCCTTCTGACCTCTTCAACGCTCCCCACGCTTCCCTGGAACCTTCTGTGCGGCATACCCTTGACCTGGCGAGAATCAACATCAATAACAACCCTGTCCCCGACCTTGTACTCTCTCAAGAGAGCTCCGAGCGGAGAACGTGGCTTGGCCCGGAATCTTGCACGGGTCTTTTTTCTATAACCACGGGACTTTGGCATAAACGAACGCTCGAAGTCCTTCGGAACGAACCGCTTTAAATGCTTCTCTTCTGCCGGCTTCAATGAGGCAATCTAATAAGAGGTTTCAACAAATTCTATTTTTGCATGAAGACCGCCGCGGTCCTTTTTTCAGGTGGGAAAGACAGCACCTACGCCATAGATCTTCTGAGGCGGGACGGTTTTCGGGTTTCATGTCTGATTACAATCTTTTCCGAGAATCCTGACAGCTACATGCTTCACACTGCAAGCATAAATCTGGTGGAACTTTCTGCGAAGGCCCTCCGAATCCCTTTGGTTATCGGGCGCACCACGGGAAAAAAAGAAGAAGAGCTCCAAGACATCAAGCGGGCAGTCTTGAATGCAAAAGAAGAATATTCATTCGACACTCTAGGTTGCGGCGGCCTCGCTAGCAACTACCAGAAGAGCAGAATTGAAAAGATCGCCAAGGAATGCAAAGTAACTTCTGCCTGCCCACTTTGGGGGATTGACCAAAGAGAATACATGAAGAAATTGGTCGAATCGGGATATCATTTTGTCCTAACTTCTGTTTCTGCCGCTGGTTTGGACGAGAGCTTGCTGGGCAAGGAAATAGATGCGAAATCTGTGGACAATTTGATTGAGCTATCTCGAAAATATCGCTTTAATGCTGCACTCGAAGGCGGAGAAGGGGAAACTCTGGTCTTGGATTGTCCGCTCTTTGTTACGGAAAGATTGAAACTCGTTGAATATAGAAAAAAATGGAACGGATACTGGGGCTTGCTAGATATCACTAAAGCTGAACTGGAGACGAAATGAACACTATTCTACAGGTTTAAATCAAAGAAACAGAATAGAGATCGGATTCCATGCTAGACAAGCTCAAGGAAGGCCTCCAGAACGCCGTCAACAAGCTCGTCGGAGCTCCGACAGTCGACGAGAAAGAAATCGAAGAATTTGTGAAAGACATTCAGCGATCTCTTCTTCCTAGCGATGTGAACCTCACGATTGTACTCGAAGTCTCGCAGCGAATTAAGAAGAGAGCACTGGAAGAGAAACCTCCACCAGGTCTGCCTAGAAAGGATCACATCGTAAAAATCCTCTACGAAGAGTTTGCCAGGATTCTGGGGGAAGAAGGTAAACTAGATCTGCCAACCAACAGAAATAACGTGATACTGCTTGTCGGAATCCAAGGTAGCGGCAAGACTACCACCATTGGAAAATTTGCAAGGCACCTCACGAAGAAAGGGTACCGCGCTGGCGTAGTAGCCGCAGACACTTTCCGTCCGGGTGCAATCGTTCAGCTAAAGACAATTTGCTCTTCCATCAATGTGCCTGTCTTTGCAATTGATGGTGAGGAAAATTCGGTCAAGGTTTCAAAGGCTGGAGTGGAATTTTTCAAAAACCAGAACAGTAACGTGATTCTTGTTGATACCGCTGGACGGCACAAGGAGGAGCAGGGACTTTTGGATGAGATGAAGCAAATCTCCAAGGCGGTCAACCCTGACATGTCTTTCCTTGTAATTGACGGAACTATTGGACAGGCCGCCCTAGCTCAGGCTTCAGCCTTTCACAGCGCTGTACCGGTTGGAGGCATAGTAATCACAAAAATGGATGGAGCCGCAAAGGGTGGGGGAGCACTTGCAGCAGCTGCTGCAACCGGCGCGCGGGTTTTCTTTATTGGAACTGGGGAGAGAATCGACGACTTGGAAGCATTCAGCCCGACGCGGTTTGTCGGACGCCTCCTAGGAATGGGCGATCTGCAGGGACTGCTGGATCGGGCAAAGGAACTCGAACAGGTTGCAGACGACAAGCAGATCAAGCGAATGATGTCAGGGAAACTCACGATGAACGATTTTCTTGTCCAGATAGAATCCGTGAAGAAGATGGGCTCTCTTAAAAAAATTCTCGAGTCGATCCCCGGTTTTTCCCAAATGAATTTGCAATCGCAGAACATCGAGGAGATCGAGGCAAAAATGCCGTACTGGCGTGCCATGATACAAGCGATGACTCATGACGAACGCGAAGACCCTGATGTGCTGAATTCTCAGAGGATCAAGAGGATTTCTCGCGGTACCGGCGTAACCGAGAGGGAAGTCAAGGATCTGCTCAACAGATACAAGCAGGCAAAGACCGTCATGAAGGCAAGCAAGGGCAGGGAGTTCAGACAAATGCTCCGCCAGATGAACGCGCAAAAATAGGCAAACGAAGTATTATACGTCGTAGTTTTTCGTTTGGAAGGATCATAATGCGCGGCGCACTACAGGTTGAAATCAGTCTTTGCAAATACTGCCTCGAGAGGGAGGGAATCAAGGCTCACGCCGCAAAAAGCTGTGATCTATGCAACGGGCTGCTCGGCCGCCTGGATTCCAGGGCAAATGAAATCATAGAGAACCTATCAGATTACGAATATGAAACCTTCCTAATAGGCGCGACAATCCCTCAATCTGTTCTGGATCGAGAAGACGAACTTCGGTCACGGCTCAAGATCAAGGGCAAGGAAAGCGTAAAGTCGCAAATTACTCGAATGCTTACCAAAAAAATCTCGAAATCGACGGGAAAGCGCGCCGATTATTCGAGGCCAGACATTACGGTATTACTTTCGCTTTCAGATGGGGTTATTTCGATCAACCCAAGATCGATATGGATTTCAGCGCGCTACACCAAGCTGAGGCGCGGGATCTCCCAGCGGGAGTCAGATTGCAAGAACTGCAACGGCCTGGGTTGCGCCGCATGCAACTATCTTGGCAAATCCGGCGAAAACATTCAATCTGTTGCAACAAGATTCTTCTGCAAAAAATTCGATTCCGACTCTTGCAACTTCATTTGGCTCGGAAGCGAAGACCAAAACAGCTTGGTCGAAGGATCCGGAAGACCCTTCTACGTAGAAGTACTTCGCCCTAAGAAAAGGCTCGCCACCAAATATCGCTCCAAATTCAAGACAAGACTCTCTTACAAGTCTGCCGATCTGAAGATATCAAAGGTCGAGCGCTTGGAGAAGAGGATTACGGAGGTGCCACAGTTCGATGTAAAGTGTGTTGTTCATTTGATAAGGAAGGACAATGATACTCCCCAAGAGCTCAATGCGGAGGAAATTCAGCGGAACTTCCAGGATGCGGTTGTCAATGTTAGACTATCAAGAAAGTACCGAGTCGTGCAGAGGCGGATATACTCGATATCCGCAAAAATAACAAACGCGAGTCAAAACGCTGAACTTCTGATCGAGTGCGAAGGTGGTATCCCGCTGAAGAAACTAATTACAGGCCAGGATAACAGCGTTGAGCCAAATCTCTCGAATTTGCTTATGCAATACCAGATTGATCAGGAAAAGCCTTTCGACATCCTAGATGTGAGGATCAAGAAGCCGAGGCCAAAGCAAGGCAGGAGGGGGCGAGAACCGCCCATTACTGAGGTGGCCGAGATCGAAGAACTCTCTGAGGACGCCTAAAAGTTGACCCATCTGCATCGCTTACGGTATCTCATCATTACAAGACAAACCCCATAAAGGGAATCGTCTCAGACGGCTCTTCCGGGCTGGACACGAATGCCCAAGCGCATCATCGGGTCTATACAAAGTTGAAAGGGTAATCTTAAATTGTTTCGGTTTCCTGAATCATTCTTTGTTTTGTGTTGAACTTGGATTGGTATGTTTCTCTTCAGGAAAATTGGTTTGAGGGCGAACCCTTGAGTTTATATGTATGCACGAGTAAATGTTTCATCTTTGGGTAGTGTGGCTTTTGGAACCGGAAAATGAAAATCTGTCTGCTAATGCGGAGAGTGTCACTCAAAAGCCGGATTTCGAGTCGTTGCTTTCTCAAGTAGACAAGCTAGAAAGTGAACTGGAAAGCGAGCGAAAGAAAAACGCTGAGCAGATCAACCGAATGAAGTATCTCCAAGCAGACCTCATCAACATGCAAAAGCAGGCGGACCGGATGGTATCCGAGACTAAACTGCAAGTGAAATTGAACTGGATTTTGGAAATAATATCAATAAAAGAAGACCTGAATCGAGCTTTGCAATCATCTTCCTCGAAAAATTCTATTTTGATTGACGGGTTGAAACTTCTAGCATCAAGAATCGATAACGACCTGAAAGCCGAAGATGTACGGCCCATCAACGTCGAGTTGGGAGTAAAATTCGATCCTCGGATTCACGAAGCTGTCGCTTCTGAGGAAACAGATGAAGTCCCCGAAGGGAGTATTCTCTCGGTCGTGGCGAATGGATATACTATAGGCGGAAAGGTCATAAAGCCTGCGCTGATCGAGGTTGCCCGGAGAAAAACTCCTCCCGCCCCAAAAGAAAATCCAACGGATTCCCGAAAAGATGTCCCTTTGGATGCGGCAAAGGAAGCTGCGGTCGAAGACAATCCGGAAGAATTATTGTGATTAGTAGGTAGAAAGTTATGGCAAAAATAATCGGAATAGACCTTGGAACGAGTAACTCAGCGGCCGCTGTGATGATGGGCGGAAGGCCAACCATCGTCCCCAGCGCGGAAGGAACGAGCGTCGGTGGGAAAGCATTCCCATCATATGTCGCGTTCACGAATCAGGGTGCCCTGCTTGTCGGTGAGCCGGCTAGACGACAAGCTGTGTCCAACCCAGAATGGACAATCATGGCGATCAAGCGAAAGATGGGCACCGACTACAAAGTGAAAGTAGCGGGAAAGGAATTTACCCCGCAACAGATTTCGGCCTTTATCCTTCAGAAGATAAAATCTGATGCCGAAGCGTTTTTGGGCGAGCAAGTGACCAAAGCAGTAATCACTGTTCCTGCGTACTTTAACGATAATCAGAGGCAAGCGACGAAGGACGCCGGAGCTATTGCGGGTCTCGAGGTCGTAAGAATAATCAACGAGCCCACCGCGGCATCACTTGCTTACGGCTTGGACAAAGCTGGAAAGGACCAGAAGATCATGGTCTTCGATCTCGGCGGAGGAACTCTCGATGTCACAATAATGGAATTCGGCGGTGGAATTTTTGAGGTCAAGTCCACGAGCGGTGACACTCAGTTGGGCGGAACCGACATGGACAACATTTTGATCGATTACGTGATTTCGCAGTACAAAGCGCAATCTGGGATTGACCTTAGACCGGACAAGGTCGCGGTTCAAAGAGTCAGGGAGGCAGTGGAAAAAGCAAAGATCGAACTTTCGACAACCATCACAACTGAGATTAACTTACCATTTATCGCGTCAGATGCATCGGGTCCGAAAAATCTCGCCATGACCCTTACCCGCGCGAAGCTCGAGGAATTGATTTCACCCGTGATCGAAAGGTGCAGGCACCCGATGACTCAAGCGATGGGAGACGCGAAGCTTGAGACAAACCAGGTCGACAAAATAATCTTGGTCGGTGGTCCGACTAGGATGCCGATAGTGCGAAACTTTGTAGAGAAGATCATGGGCAAACCCTCAGAAAGAGGCGTAGACCCTATGGAATGCGTCGCCATGGGTGCAGCGATCCAAGGAGCGGTTCTCACGGGCGAAGTGACAGATATTCTGCTGCTCGACGTTACTCCACTGTCTCTGGGTGTCGAAACTATGGGAGGTATTTTCACGAAGATCGCTGAAAGGAATACTACGATTCCAACGAAGAAAAGTCAGATCTTCACGACAGCTGCCGATTTCCAGACCTCCGTAACGATCCATGTTCTCCAAGGAGAAAGGGCGATGGCCTCCGACAATGTCTCGCTCGGAAACTTCAACCTAGTAGGGATCCCGCCTGCTCCAAGAGGAGTCCCGCAGATCGAGGTCACGTTTGACATTGACGCGAACGGGCTGTTGAACGTTGCTGCGAAGGATCTTGCGACGGGAAAGCAGACTGGCATCACAATAACAGCCTCAACGAAACTCTCTGACAAGGACAAGGAACGAATGGTAAAGGAGGCAGAGCAGTTCGCCGAGACAGACAAGAAGAAGAAGGAGGAAGCCGAGATACGAAACCAAGCTGACAGCATCCTGTACACGGTCGAGAAGACAAAGTCGGATCTCAAAGACAAGATACCTGCTGAGCTCTTGACCAAACTTGACAACGCGTCCAAGGAGCTGAAAGACGTGATCAG
>Ga0307374_10015216_pt1 | contig 10373 bp, 11 predicted proteins | sample OX3MG_FD_202532 | JGI IMG/M metagenome (GOLD analysis project Ga0307374, IMG submission 202532) | Soil microbial communities from Risofladan, Vaasa, Finland - OX-3 | ecosystem: Environmental > Terrestrial > Soil > Coastal area > Acid sulfate soil | place: Finland: Risofladan, Vaasa | collected...
CAACGACTCGAGCAAGTGACCGGAGGCGCAGCATGGCCACTCAGTACCTGAAGAAGGCGCTGAAGACCCCGGAAACGGGGGAAGACGAGGCGCGCGAGATCGTCAACGCCATGCTGCGCGAGATCCGTGCGCGCGGTGAGGATGCGGTGCGGGAGTATGCCGCCAAGTTCGACGGCTGGAGTGGCGACATCGTGGTAACTCGGGATGTCATCGCGCAGCACACGCGCAGCCTGCCCGATACGGTGAAGGACGACATTCGTTTCGCCCACGACCAGGTGTTTCGTTTCGCGCAGCGCCAGCGCGATAGCCTGCTCGAGTTCGAGACCGAGCTGCACCCGGGGCTGGTGTGCGGCCAGAAGCTGATTCCGGTGAACGTGGCGGGATGCTACGTTCCCGGAGGGCGTTACGCGCACGTGGCCTCGGTCTACATGAGCATCGCCACCGCGCGCGCCGCCGGCGTGCCGTTCGTGATCGCCTGCTCCCCCTCCCACAAGGGAGCGGGGATACACCCGGTGGTGCTGTACGCGATGTCGGTCTCCAAGCCCGACGTGATCATGACTCTGGGGGGCGTGCAGGCGATCGCGACGCTCGCCTACGGCTTGTTCACCGGCAAGCCGGCGGACGTCATCGCGGGACCGGGCAACAAGTACGTGGCGGAGGCCAAGCGCATCCTGTTCGGACAGGTGGGCATCGACGTGTTCGCGGGCCCGAGCGAAATCCTGGTGATCGCGGACGAGAGCGCCGATCCGCTGCTGGTGGCTTCGGACCTGGTGGGTCAGGCGGAGCATGGCGTGGAGACGCCCGCGTGGCTGATCACCACTTCCGAACCGCTCGCGCGCAAGGTGATGGACGAGGTGCCGCGGCTGATCGCCGCCCTGCCGCCGGAGGCGAGCGCGGCGGCCGGCGCCGCCTGGCGCGATTACGGCGAAGTCGCCGTGGTCACCGACCGCGAGGCCGCGGCGGCGCTGAGCGACGAGTACGCACCGGAACATCTGGAGGTGCATGCGCGCGACCTTGACTGGTGGCTCGGGCGCCTCACTGCCTACGGCTCGCTGTTCCTGGGCGAGGAGACCACGGTCGCCTTCGGCGACAAGACCTCCGGCCCCAATCACATTCTTCCGACCAAGAAGGCCGCGCGCTACAGCGGGGGGCTGAGCGTCGGAAAGTTCATCAAGACGGTGACCTACCAGCGCATGAGCCGGGACGCCAACCGCAGGATCGCAGGCGTCACCGCGCGCATCTCGCGCCTCGAGGGGATGGAGGCGCATGCGCGCACCGCCGACGACCGCCTGAGCAAGTACTTCCCGGACGAGCGCTTCGCGACGAAGGTCTAGGCGATGCGCGCGATTCCGACCCTGTTTGATCTGACCGGCCGCGTCGCGCTGGTCACCGGCGGCAGCTCCGGGATCGGCCTGGCGATGGCGCAGGCGCTCGCGGGCGCGGGCGCGGCGGTGGTGCTGGCGGCGCGCCGCGAAGACGCTTTGCGCGAGGCGGCGCAGGGCATCTCAGGCTCGGCAGGGCGGGCCGCCTACGTGGTCTGCGACGTCAGCGAGCGCTCGCGGCTCGCCGAATGCGTGGCACAGGCCGCGGCGCATTTCGGGGCTCCGGACATCCTGGTGAACGCGGCCGGCATCAACCTGCGCGAGCCGGTCGATCGCATCACCGAAGCGAGCTGGGACGCGCAAATCCTGCTCAACCTGACGGTCCCGTTCTTCCTCGCGCGGCACGTGGCGCCGGGCATGATCGCCAAGGGCTGGGGGCGCATCATCAACGTGGCCTCAATGCAGTCGCTGCGGGCCTTTCCGGACGGCGCGCCCTACGGCGCCTCGAAGGGCGGAATCGTGCAGCTCACCCGCGCGATGGCCGAGGCCTGGTCGGGCCGGGGCGTGACCTGCAACGCGATCGGCCCGGGCTTCTTCCCGACCGCGCTGACCGCGGCGGTATACGCCGACGCGAAGCGCGTGGCGGAGCTCGCCGCGCGCACCATGATCGGCCGCAACGGGGAGCTGGAGGACTTGCACGGCGTGACGGTGTTCCTCGCCTCGCGCGCCTCCGAGTACGTCACCGGCCAGACGATCTACGTAGACGGCGGATTCAGCGCGAAGTGAGACCAGGAAGCAGAAGATGAAAGCCCTCGTCTACACCGGCCCGCGCGAGGTGGTCTATCGCGACGAGGCTGAGCCGGCGCTGAGCGCGGGCGAGGTGGTGATCAGGATCGACGCCGCCGGCATCTGCGGCTCGGATATGCATGCCTACCACGGGCACGATCCGCGTCGCGTGCCGCCGCTCATCCTGGGCCACGAGCTCGCGGGCGAGATCGTGGCCGGCCCGGACACCGGCAAGCGCGTGACCGTGAATCCGCTGATCACCTGCGGCCGCTGCGAGTACTGCGTGCAGGGCCGCAACAACCTGTGCGCGAACCGCGGCATGGTCGGCATGAGCCGCCCCGGCGCGTTCGCGCAGTACATGTCGATCCCCACGGCCAGCCTGATCGACCTCCCCGAGGACATGAGCGCGAGGCAGGCCGCGCTGACCGAGCCGGCGGCGACCGCGCTGCATGCCCTTAACCTGTGCATGCGCTCGCTCGCCCGTCCGCTGCCGGAGGCGACGGTCCTGGTGATCGGCGGGGGGGCGGTCGGCCTGCTCGCCGCGCTGCTGATGAGATCCTACGGCTGCCGCCGACTACTGATCGCCGAGGTCAACCCGCTACGGCGCGCGGCGGCCGAGCGGCATACCGGCTACCCGGGCTTCGACCCGCGGGAGCACAGCGGCGCCGCGGAAGGCAGCGTGGATCTGGTGCTCGACGCGGTCGGCAGCAAGGACACGCGCCGCGCCGCGCTCGCGGCGGTCAAGCCGGGCGGCGTGGTGATGCACGTCGGCCTGCAGGACTGGGCGAGCGAGATCGACATGCGCAAGCTCACGCTCGCCGAGATCACGCTGCTGGGCACCTACACCTACACGACCGCGGACCTGCGGGCCACGGTGCAGGCGCTGCACCAAGGCGCCTTCGGCGACCTCTCCTGGGTCGAGGAGCGCAGCCTGGCGGACGGGGCGCGCGCGTTCGAAGACCTCGATCGCGGGCGCTTGGCGGCCGCCAAGGTTCTGCTGCGTCCCTGATTTCTCCCGGCGACGCTCAAGCCCGGCTGAGGTCCTCGAGCAGCAGCAGCATCGCGGTCCAGTCCTGGTCGGCGCGGCCCCAGGGTCCCGCCAGTCCGAGCATCTCCCGCAGGATCGCGCCCAGCAGCAGGGGCGAGCCGACCTCGGCGCCGAGGTTCAGCGCGTGGCTCACGTCCTTGTGCGCCATGCGCAGCGGAAAGTCGGGGGTCACGTCCCCCGCGAGCACCTTTTTGGGATAGTTCACGATGAGCTGGCCGCGCCCGGCGGTGGTGCTGCTCAGCACCTTCACCGTCACGTCGCGATCGAGCCCGGCCTTCTTCGCCAGCGTCAGCGCTTCGGCCGTGAGCAGCGTGCCGACCGCGGACATGTAGTTGTTCACCAGCTTGAGCTTGATGCCGTGGCCCTGCGGGCCGGCGTGGACGATCGTGTTGCCGAGGCACTCGAAGATCGGGCGCGCCTCGGCCAGGTCGCTCTCGGCGCCGCCAACGATGACGAGCAGCGTTCCGGCGGCGGCGTCGGCGGGCGTGCGCCCGACGGGCGCGTCCAGCATGCGGAATCCTTGCGCATTCAGATCGCGGGCGAGCGCGAGGCTGGCCGAGGCCGCAATCGTGCTCATGTCGATCACCAGGCGGCCCTTGGCGAGCGTCTGGCAGGCACCCGCTGCGCCGAGGAGCGCCTCGCGCACGTGCGACGAATCGGGGAGCATCGTGATCACCGCGTCCGCACCGGTGGCGGCGTCCTGCGGCGAGCCCGCGACCCTGCAGCGCAGCCCGGCGAAGGGCTCGAGCGCGCGCGCCGACAGGTCGAACGCCGCCAACACGTGCCCGGCCTCGATCAGGTTGCGGGCCATCGGGCCGCCCATGGTGCCCAGTCCGAGAAAAGCGATCTTCATGCTGGCTCCGGTTCCGACGCCCCTGTGCCGGCGCAGTTTTTCATTTGTCCGCTGTGGCGTGCTGTTCGCGCAGCTGCCTCCAGATGTGCGTGCGCAGATGCACGAACGACTCCTGGTCCATCACGTCCTCGATGCGCTCGCAGCCGTCCCAGCCTTCGCGGCGCCGAACCGGCGCCACGTCGACGACCTCCCTGATGCGCCCCGGTCGCCGAGCCATGACCATCACGCGGTCGGCGAGATAGATGGCTTCCTCCACCGAGTGGGTGATGAACAGTACAGTGCGGGGATTGATCCGCGAAAGCCGTACCAGCTCCTCCTGCATCACGACGCGGGTCTGCGCGTCGAGGGCGCCGAAGGGCTCGTCCATCAGCAGGACCTCCGGATCGAGCGCGTAGCTGCGGGCGATCGCGACGCGCTGCTGCATGCCGCCGGAGAGCTGATGCGGATACGCCTGCTCGTATCCCTGCAGGCCCATCAGCGCAACGTAGTGCGCCACGCTATGCCGGCGCGTTTCGTTCGGCGCGCCCCGGCATTGCAGACCGAAGGCGATGTTCTGGGCGACCGTCTTCCACGGGAACAGCGCGAACTGCTGAAACACCACCGCGCGGTCGGGCCCCGGGCCCTCGATCCGCCTGCCGCCGACACTCACGGTGCCTTGCGTGGGGAAATCCAGGCCCGCCGCCATTCGCAGCAGAGTCGTCTTTCCGCATCCCGAAGGCCCGACGATCGCCACGAATTCCTTTTCCTTCACATCAAATCTGACGCCGTCCACGGCAACCACGCTCTGTCCGTTGCGCACGAAGGTGCGCGCGACGTTTTCGAACGAAATGGCGCTCACGTTGCTCATTCTCCCCAATGGGCCGTGCGCTGCGCGTCCGCATGCCAGGAGCGGCCCGATGTCGCGCGCCGGCAGCGGCCGAAGACGACCGCCGCCGGCGCGCGACATCGGTGCGGCACTCAGTCGGCGCCGTTCTCCGCGAAGTGCTTCAACTTCGGATCGCGCTCGATCATCAACAGGTATTTGTCAGTGACGTAGGTCTTTGCGTCGGGCACCTTGTTGATGACCCCGACGGACTTCATGAACTGCGCTACCGCATCCGACCACTTGGCTGCCTCCGAGCCGCCGGTTGCACTGCCCTGGAAGATCTTCAGTTGCTCCTGCAGGGTGAACGCGGGCCGGTTGTGCAGTTCCGTGGGCAGGTACTTGTCGGCGACGTTTACTCCCACGGAGCGGAAAAAGGCGCCCAGCATCTTCACGGTCTCCTTGGGATGGGCCCTTTCCCAGGCTACCGCGCGCAGGTAGATCGCCAGGAATTTCGCCACCTCCTCGGGATGCTTCTTGGCGAATGTCGGCGTGACGAACACGTTGCTGGTGATAGGCAGCCCCATCTCTCCGCCGTCGCAGATCACCTTCGCCCCGATTGTCGAGTCCAGGATGTAGGTGTTGGGTGCCCAGACTTCGGAGACGTCATAGCGGCCGCTGCTCATGGCCGCGTTGATTTCCGGAGGCGAGAGGTCGACGAAGCGGTAATCGCCGGCCTTAAGACCGAACTTCTTTTCGAGACAGACCGCAGCACCCCACTCGCCGGTCGAGTTGGTCGTGACCGGAATCGTCTTGCCCTTCATGAGGGCTGGGTTGTGCACGTACTGCGCAGCCTTGTCCTTGGCTGCCATGATGGTGATGATGGCGGCTTCCTGGTCGGCGATCGCGATGGTCTGCAGGCCGTAGCGGCTGGCGCCGAGCACTGCCGGGAGGTCGCCCGCTCCGCCGACATCCCACGAGCCCGAGGCGCCTGCCGCCACTTGCGGCGCGCCCGAGGCGAACATGGCCATGGTCGGCTGCAGGCCGAGCTGCTGCCACCAGCCCTTCTGGGTCGCGATGTACCACTCCAACGCCCAGCGCTGCGGCTGCTGGCTTACCCGGATCGGAAACAGTGCGGTGTCAGCCGCGCTCGCGGCTGGCGCCGCCGCTGCGCCCGCCAGCGCGACGAACAGTACTGCCGCAAGCATTTTCCCCATGTGCGTTCTCATTGCATCTCCTCCTCTCGGTTATGTGGGGCGACCCCCGCCCCGGTGGACCTGCTCTAGTGGCCCCAATCGCGCCTGATCCAGTCCTCGAGGGCGCGCATCGAGTAGTCGATGAGTGCGCCGATCACGCCTATGGTTACCATTCCGGCGATGACGACGGCGGGCGCGAGATTGCTCTCACCCTGAACGATCATGTAACCCAGCCCGGTCGAACCAACGATAAGCTCGGCCCCGATCAGGGACTGCCAGCCGAAGCCGGCGCTGACGCGCAAGCCCGCCACGATGTGCGGCAGCGCAGCCGGCAGCACGACTCGACTCATCATGGTCCAACCCTTCGCACCGAGCGTTTGCGCCGCCTCGATCAGGGGTTTGTCGATCGACTTGGCGCCTCGGTAGGCGTTGAGCACGCAGGGGGAGAACGCCCCGGCGAAGATGACCAAGGTGGGGGCCAGGAAGCCGGTGCCGAACCACAGAATCGAAAACGGCACCCAGGCGATCGGCGGAATGAAGCGCAGCAATTCGAACAGCGGCGAAATCGCCCATTCGACGCTGCGTAGTCGGCCCATCAGCAGCCCGAGCGGAACACCGACGACCACCGCCAGCAGGTAGCTGACGCCGAACTTGTGCAGGCTGGCGAGCAGATGCGCCTGGAGCAACGAGCCCGCGTAGGGCTCGTGCGTGAGCTCGACAATTTTCGCCAGCACGGCAAGCGGGCTGGGAAGGAACGTGTCGGGCACCAACCGAAGGGAAGTCACGGCGACCCAAGCGCCGATGAACGTGGCGAGACCCAGCGTCGATGCGACGTACCGCGCCACAGCCGTGACGGGCCGCGTGGCCGCGTGCAGGGGTGGCGCGTTCAGGTTCGCCATGGAATCGCCCATCGCTCGATTCGCGCCAGGGCCACGCTCAGGGACACGCCGAGGATCGCGACGCAGGCCATGGCTACGAAGATCATTCCGGGGTTGAGGTCACGGGTCGCGATGATCATGATGTGGCCGAGACCGGCGAAGGAGCCGACCAGCTCGGCGGCGACCAGCACCATCCAGCATGCCTGCAACGAGATGCGCAGCCCGGTGAAGATCGTTGGCAGGGCCCCGGGAAACACGACCTGCGACAGGACTCGGCGCGTGGAGGCGCCGTGCACCCTGGCTGCTGCGATCAGCACCGGGTCGATGTTGCGCACCCCCGTATAGCTGTTGATAGCAGCGGGGGAAAATGCCGCCAGCCAGATAACGAATATCTTCGCGGTCGTCCCCAAGCCGAACCACAGGATCGTCAGCGGAATCCACGCAATCGGAGCGATAGGCCGGATGATCTGGAACACCGGATTGAGGTAAGCCTCCGCCATCCGGCTCCATCCCATGAGGATGCCGAGTGGAACCCCGGTAAGCGTGGCCGCGAGGAACCCCAGCAGCACCAGCTCTGTGCTATCCAGTACGTGGCGCGACAGCGTGGCGCCTGCGTAGCCCGGCCCGATCAGTTGTACGATGCAATCGTAGGCATTTTGGGGCGAGGGAAACTGGATCGAGGTGATCAGACCGAGCGGCCCCGTGAAGAGGTACCATGAGGCCAGCAGCGCTGCGATGCAACTCGCCGCAATGACCCGGCGCCGAGCCGAAGCGCCGCGTCGGGCACGCGTGCTCGTTGTCGACTGCCTATTCGGGTATGCCGCCATAGGGTGCCCAGCCACTTGCCGCCATCACCCCGCCGTCGCATGGCAGAGTTACTCCAGTGACGCCGCTCGCCGCGGGCGACAGCAGGAAGAAGATTGCCTCGGCGATCTCTTCCGGCCTCAGGAGCCTGCCTAGGGGTGTCGCCCGGATGATCGGCGTGAAGTCGCGCCGCCCGCGGCGCGACTTCGGTCGAAGAAACGGCGTATCGGTCCATCCGGGTGCCACGGCATTGACGCGCACGCCGCGTTTCGCCCACTGTACTGCCAGGCTCTGGGTGAGATTGACCACCGCGGCTTTGGCTGGCCCGTAGCCGAGCACTGGCCCTGGCCTGAAGGATAGTACCGACGCGAGATTGACGATTGCGCCGCCGCCGCGGCGCGCCATGGCCGCGCCGATTTCGCGGCAGGCGACGTAGGTGCTTTTCAGGTGCGAAGCCACGACCCTTTCCCAGTCCGCCACCGGGTAGTCCTCAATCGACTTCGGAAGCTGGGGGATCCCGGCGCAATTAACCAGCCCGCGAATGCCAGGCAAGCGGGCCGCCAACTTGCGGTGCGCTGCGCCGATTTGCCGTTCGTCCATGGCATCGGCCTTTGCCGCCACGGCGGCGCTGCCGAGCTCCGAGGCGAGCGCTTCGGCCAGCGCCAAGTTGAGGTCCAGAATGCCGACGCAGCCGCCTGCGGCTACCACCTTGCGCGCTGTCGCTGCGCCGATGCCGCTTGCGCCGCCGCTGATCACGACACTGTAGCCGTCCCGCATGCGCACTGCCATGGTGCTCCTCATGTGGCGAACAGCTCGGCGATCTGGCCTAGCCCGCCTTCTGTCGGTAGTTCATCTCGCCCGCGCCGGAAAATCGCCGCATACCGGCGAAGGACCTGCGCTTCGCCTTGATATCGGCCATGCGCCGCGCGACGGGGCGCGAGTCCGCGGTCGGGCCATCGGTCGCTCCGCTGGTTATTTCGGACATGTCTCCGCCGGTCTGTGCCGGCTCGATCGCAAGGCGACCCTCAGCGCCTCGTGGGCTCAATTGCTGTACGAAATGCAAACGTTTGCACAGAAAACGCTATTAGACTGAGCCGTGCCTTGTCAAGCAAATAGCGAAACGATAATTAACGCATTGTTTTGAAAGAATGAACGATCTGGTAATTCTGTCGACACGACCAGGATCGGCGTTTGGTAAAATTCGTTGGCCATTTCCAAAGATGATTGGTAAACGTTTGCCAGCCGCGCTGAAGGGAAGATCGGCCACCCTCAAAGACGTTGCGCGCAACGCTGGGGTGTCGATCGCCACGGTATCGAGAGCCCTGCACAATCCCGCGCGAGTGAGCGCGGAGACCATCGCTCACATCCGCGCCACCGCCGACGCGCTGAAGTACGTTCCGGACCGCGCCGCGCGCGCGCTGGTCTCCAAGCAGTTCGGCACCATCGGCGCGATCGTCCCAACGATCGACAACGCCATGTTCGCGAAGGCGCTGCACGCGCTGCAGAGCCGCCTCAACGCGCACAGCTATACGCTGCTGCTCGCCAGCACCGACTATCACTCGGCGCGCGAGTCCTCCGAGCTGCAGTCGCTTGTCGAGCGCGGCGTCGATGGCATCGTGCTGGTAGGCGCCGAGCACGATTCGGCAGTCGCGCGCCTGATCGAGGCGAAGGCGATCCCCTTCGTCAACACCTGGATCTACGACAGCGGCCGCGCGGCACCGTGCATCGGGTTCGACAATCGCCTGGCGATGATGCGGCTGACGAACTACTTGTTCGATCTCGGCCACCGGCGCTTTGCCATGATCGCGGGGATCACGCGCGGCAACGACCGCGCGGCGCAACGCGTTGCCGGCCTGGTCGACGCGCTCGCGGCGCGCGGCATCGAACTGCCGCCGGGGCAGATCGTCGAGCGGCCCTACACCATCGCCGACGGGCGCAGCGCGCTGCGCATGCTGCTGGCGCAGCGCGAGCAGCCCACCGCGGTGGTCTGCGGAAACGACATCCTGGCGCTCGGCGCGGTCCACGAGTGCATCGCCCAGGGGGTGAGCGTGCCGCAGTCGCTGTCGATCGCGGGGTTCGACGACGTCGAGCTTTCCTCGCACGTCGTTCCGTCGCTGACCACCATGCGGGTGCCCGCGGCGGAGATCGGCCTGTGCGCCGCGGACTATCTGGTGGCGCGCCTCGCGGGAACGCCGACGCCCGATCACGTCAGGCTCGAAGCCGAGCTGGTCGTGCGCAACTCCACGGCTCCGCCGCCCGCGGCGTGATGCGCGGCGGCGGGGATTCGGTCAATGTCAACGAAGACGAGGATTTCGACCTTATGAGCGTCCAGGGATTGGGAAGCCAGAAACTGCTGGAGTTGTACGGCCGGATGTTCCGCATCCGGACGGTCGAGGAGCGGCTGGCGCAGGTGCAGGCGGCCGGCGAGCTGCCCGGGCCGGTCCACCTCTACATCGGCCAGGAGGCCGTGGCGGTCGGGGTGTGCGCGCACCTGTCGGACGAGGACTGGATCACCAGCACGCACCGCGGACACGGCCACTTCCTCGCCAAGAGCGATGAGATCGGAAAGCTCGTCGCCGAGGTCTACGGGCGGGCGACCGGCGTGTGCGGGGGCAAGGGCGGCTCGATGCACGTCGCCGACGTCTCCAAGGGAATCCTCGGCGCGAACGGCATCGTCGGGGGCG
>Ga0307374_10015218_pt1 | contig 10373 bp, 9 predicted proteins | sample OX3MG_FD_202532 | JGI IMG/M metagenome (GOLD analysis project Ga0307374, IMG submission 202532) | Soil microbial communities from Risofladan, Vaasa, Finland - OX-3 | ecosystem: Environmental > Terrestrial > Soil > Coastal area > Acid sulfate soil | place: Finland: Risofladan, Vaasa | collected...
CTCGCGGCCGTCCGAGCCGACATCCCCAACGAATCATCCTGTGCCTGCCGTATGTCCGCGGCAGATTGATCATGCGCCCGTAGATCGATGAAACGTCGTTTTACCCTATCGCGGGGCCTGATTTTTTCGAGCCTCCGGGGAATCAGTCCGGCATCGCGTTTGCGTGCCTCGCTTCACCGGACAAGCACAAGCATCGTTGCGATCGTGTATTATCCATCGCGACGATTGACGACGCTGAATGGGCTGGGAGGCACGCTATGGCGAACGCGCCACTCCGTGTGGGATTGATCGGACTCGGCACGAATGGCCAGGGCGTTGTCCGCCTGATCGCAGATCGCTCGACCGACAACGTCGAGATTGTCGGCGCACTTGTCCGCGATGTATCACGCAACCGTTCGGTGGATACGCCCGTGGTCACAACGCTCGACGCATTGCTGGCGCTCCAACCCGATGTCGTTGTCGAGGTCGCCGGTCACGACGCACTGCGCGAGCACGGCCCCGCGGTGCTGCGCGCGGGATTCAACCTGATCGCGATCAGCGTTGGCGTGCTCGCCCATGACGAGGTGTACGAGTCGTTACTCACCGCGGCGAAAGCGGGTGGAACGCGGATCAAGGTGGCCTCCGGCGCCATCGGCGCGCTCGACGCGATCGCGGCTGCCCGGCTCGGCGGACTCGATCGCGTAACCCATACGGTGCGCAAACCGCCGAGCACCATTCTTGGTCCGGATGCGCCGCCGCTGAGCGAGCCGAAGACGATCTTCTCTGGTTATGCGCGCGAGGCCGCACTGCTCTATCCCGAGAGCGTCAACGTCACCGCGGCGGTCAGCCTGGCCGGGCTCGGCCTCGACCGCACCAACGTTGAGATCATCGCTGATCCGGGTATCACGCGAAACCAGCACGAGATCACGGCGGAGGGCACCTTCGGTACGCTGCGTTTCGAAGTACGGGGCATCCCGACCGAGGAAAACCCGCGCACTGGACGCCTGGTCGCCATGAGTATCTTGCACACGTTGTTAGGGGAGCGGACGCCAATTTATGTCGGCTGAGTAACAGAAAAGAAATCGGAGAGCGAGATGGCCGAGATTCAAGGCATCTTGATCGATGTTGACGGTGTTCTGCGCATCGATAATGAACCGATCCCAGGTGCGGTCGACGCATTGCTCGACTTACGCCGCCGCCACGTGCCGTTTCGTCTCCTCACCAACACGACCGTGCGCACGCGTCACTCGCTCGGCGCCCTGATGCGACGACTCGGCTTCGACGTTGAAGACCACGAGATCATCACCGCCGGTGCCGCGACCGCCGCCTACCTGCGACGGCGCTTCCCCGACCAGCCATGCTATCTGATCACCACCGGCGACGTCGCCGACGATTTCGCCGGAGTCCCGTTGACCAATGGGATGGACGCACGCGTGGTCGTCATCGGCGGCGCCGAGCACAACTTCACCTATGCCGCGCTCAACCACGCCTTTCGCCTGCTGCTCAACGGCGCCACGCTAGTGGCGATGCACCAGAACAAGTACTGGATCACTTCTCAGGGCCCGACGCTCGACGCGGGCGCGTTCATCCGCGGCCTTGAATACGCTACGGGCAAACGCGCACGGCTTGTCGGCAAGCCGGCCGCTCCCTTCTTTCGCGTCGGCTTCCGCTCGCTCGATCTACCTCCAGAACACGTAGGAATTGTCAGCGACGATCTGCTGCAGGACATCGTACCGGCAAAACGGCTCGGGGCCACCGGCATCCTGGTCCGTACCGGCATATTCAACGAGTCCGAGATCGCGACGACGATGACCGATTACGTCATCGATTCGTTCGCCTCGATCAGCGACGTCGTTTAGGTTCCGGCCAGACGCGCCACGATCGGGGCGAACCGCTCGGCAATTTTGTCGGAAACGATGTAATAGGAGAAGCCGAATTCGTCGCGACGGCGCCGCAGCGTCACGGCCATCTCGTCCTCGCTCCCGAACAGCATGGATGGCATCTCCAGCACGTCGTCGATCGTCACGTCTCGCCAGTGTCGCTCGACGATCAACTCGCGGGCGCGACGACGCGGATTATCGGTCGCTATGAGCGTGGGGATCAGGCACAACTCGATCTGCTCGAAGCGTTCACCCGCTCCCGTACGGATCCAGTCGAGCTTGTGCCGGACAGCCGGAGCAGTGCGCTCGACCGGGTCATCCTCGACACTGCCGCTCGCGACCGAGGAGGTCAGGATACTGACGATATCGGCCTCGCGCCCGGCCAGCGTCAGCACGCGACGCTTGCCGCCGCCAATCAACAATGGCGGATGCGGTCGCTGCACCGGTTTCGGGTAGCTATCGAGCTGGTCAATTTGATAATGCGTGCCGCAATGGCTGAATCCGCCATCAGCAAAGAGGCCCTTCAACACCGCGATCGCTTCCTCCAGGCGATCGATGCGCAGACCAGCACGCTCGTACGCCATACCGGCCGCCTCGTACTCGCGGCGCATCCAACCCGCTCCGAGGCCCAACTCCAGTCGCCCGCCCGAAAGCAGGTCGAGTGTCGCCGCCTCCTTCGCGAGCATCGCTGGATGCCGAAAGTCGTTGTCGATAACCAACGTGCCGACGCGCAGCCTGGTGGTAGCCCCGGCGGCGGCGGCCAGGGCGACCAGCGGCGCGAACTGATCGCCAAAGAAATCCGGGGTGAAATGATCGCGAATGAGAAACGTCGCATAGCCCAAGGTCTCGATACGCCGCACCTGCTCCAGCCAGTCAACGGCGGGCAACGGCGTCTCATTAATCACGCCAAAGCGAAACGGTCGTGGCTCAGTCACCAATTATCCTCCCGATCAAATACATCGCGTCACCTAATTGATCGTAGAGGTTGGGTGGATCAGGGGATATCCGGTTCTTGCGTTCAAACTGAATCGGCGAAGCGCATATCGTCATGTCGCGGCGGGGCGCGAAGAATCGCGCTCCTCCGAAAACCAATGTGGGGCAACGGTTCGGTTCAACGGTCGCCGTAGGCGACCTTGAGCGCGGCGCGGGTGATTGAGGCATAGAGCCGTACCATGAGCGGGACGAATTCGCGGTCGCTCTCCCAGAAGTCAGGCGTCCCGAGCCATTTGATCGCCTCGGCGTCGTTGGCGGGCACCTCCAGTGGCAATGCTCCGCTGCTGAGATCACCTTCGATCGACCAGAAGCGCTCAAGTTGCTGGTCGAGCGCTGGGACTTTTTCGTGCTGCTCCGCGACTGGACCGGCAACGATCTCGCGCACGACCGCCGGGCCGAGTGCCCTGTGCTCGCGGAGCGCTGCCATCGTCGCTGTTCGATCTCGCCCCCGCAGGCGAAAGATCACGAACGGATCGTCGTCAAACGCTTCGCCGAGTAGCAAGTAGACGGCAGCCACATGCTTGCACGGGTTCGCCCAGTCCGGGCAGCTACAGTACGTCGCCAGGTCCGACTCGGTCTGAGGGAAGAGACTGACGTCGGCCGCGTCGAAGGCTTCTTCGATGTTGTGCGGCATCTCGCCCGCCAGCAACTTCGCCGCGAAGCGCGCCTGGCCGGACATCTCGTCGAAAACCCGATCCCAGGTCTGATCGTCAAACGGCTTCAGCTTGATCTCGATCTCGTAGGGCTCCGGGCGGCTCCCAATGACGCTCGCTTTGATGATCCCCGGCTCAACGTCGAGCGAGAGGACCCGCCGGCCGCGAGCGTACGAGCGGCCCCGCTGCAACCGATTCGGATCAACCAGTTCCTCGAGCACGTCGGCCCAGCGGTTGCCCCACCAGGTCTGACCAAATCTCTGGCCGCGCCCCGTCTTGGAAACTATGCCGTTCGCGGGCGGACGAGGGCCGCTGTAGTAGTCGCTGTAAAACCGCCACATCACACCGTGCCTCCCTGCCCCATCAACTCAACACCTCGGCGCGCAGCCGGAAGAGATCACGTAGCTCTTCGTTGGAGAACTCGGTGATCCAGTTCTCGCTGGTGCCGACGATCGACTGCACCAGCGCCTGCTTGCGCTGGATCATCTCATTGATCTGATCCTCTACCGTTCCGCCAACGATATATTTGTAGACCTGGACGTTGCGCGTCTGGCCGATGCGGAACGCGCGATCGGTCGCCTGGTTCTCGACTGCCGGGTTCCACCAGCGATCGAAGTGGAAGACGTGGCTTGCCCGCGTCAGATTCAGCCCGGTGCCACCCGCTTTGAGCGAGAGGATAAAAGCGGCCGGTCCGTGTGGATCGTTCTGGAAACGGTCGACCATGCGATCGCGATTGGCGCGCGACGTGCCGCCGTAGAGGAAGAGCACCTCATCGCCAAAGGTCGTTTCCAGGTGCGCTTTGAGCATCTTGCCCATCTCGGAGAACTGGGTGAATATCAGCGCCCGCTCGCGCGACGCGCGTACCTCCTCCAGCATCTCGGTCAGTCGATCAAGCTTGCCCGAGCGATTGGCCAACGCGCTGCCATCCTTGAGGAACTGCGCCGGGTGATTGCAGACTTGCTTCAGCATCGCCAGCGTCGAGAGCACCAGTCCGCGACGGCTTATCCCCTCGGCATCCTGAATCTTCGCCAACGAATCGCGCACGACCGCTTCGTATAGCGTCGTCTGCTCACGCGTGAGCGAGCAGTAGACGTCCATCTCGTTCTTGGCCGGCAGATCGCTGATAACGGTCGGGTCGGTCTTCACGCGTCGCAGGATGAATGGGCTGACGAGTGACTTGAGTCGCTGCGTCGCGTCGGGGTCTCCCAGGCGCTCAATCGGCCGCGCGAAACGTTTGCGGAAGTCGACTTGCGCGCCGAGGTAACCGGGGTTGAGGAAATTGAACAGACTCCAGAGATCGCTCAGTCGGTTTTCGACCGGCGTGCCGGTCAGCGCGATGCGGTAGTCGGATGTCAGACGGCCGAGGGCCCGCGCCTGTCGCGTGGCCGGGTTCTTGATGTTCTGCGCCTCGTCGACGATCAGATCGCCCCATTCGACCGCGGCCAGGTAGCGCTCATCGCGCGGCACCAACGCGAACGAGGTGATTACCACGTCGTGCAGCGGCGCTTGCGTCGCCAGATCTTCTTTCGCCCGCGTGCTCCCGTGATAGGCCATGACCCTCAGATCGGGACTGAAGCGTTCCAGTTCGCGCACCCAGTTGCTGACCACTGAGGTCGGGCAGATCAACAGCGCCGGTTTGCGCTGGCCCGCCGCGCGCTCGTGAAGCAAGAGTGCGATCGTCTGCACGGTCTTCCCGAGCCCCATGTCGTCCGCCAGGCAGGCACCAAGTCCGTAGCCGCGCAAGAAGGCAAGCCACGAGAAGCCGACCTCCTGATACGGCCGGAGCTGGCCGGTAAAGCCCGGCGGTATCGCGAGTCGATTGACGCGATTCGGGTCAGTCGTCTGCTCGAGCAGATCGTCGAACCAGCCATCAGCCGTCACCTCGGTGACCGGGAGCCCACCGACATCACCCGGCGAAAGTGCCCACTGCAACCCTTCGACAAGCGACAGCGCCCCGTCCTCGCCTTGCTGCTGCCAGAGCTTGCGCAACTGCTCGATCTGCTCCGGTTGCACCTCCACCCATTGCCCACGAATGCGCACCAGCGGAACCTTGAGGTCTGCCAAGCTCTCGAACTCGGCTGCGGTCAGCGACTCCTCGCCCAGCGCGAGCTTCCAGTCAAACTGGAGGATGCGATCGAACGACATACCACCGACACCACCGTCCGCGGAGGACGGCTGTTTTGAGGTGAGCTTCACTTTGATCCCGAGCTTCGCCGGGATTTCGGGTAGCAGGACGCCGAAGCCGGAACTTTTGAAGAGCATCGCCGTCTCGCTGATGAATTGAAGTGCCTCACCAGCAGTCAGCCAACAGGCATCGGGCTGCGCCTCGTCCAGGCTCTCGTCGATCGCCGGGAAGAGCCGCGCCGCCAGGCCGAGCGCCAACAACAGCCGCTCCTGCGCCTGTCCAAAGGTGCGATTGAAGAGTCGTAGATTCTCGCCGCGTGCCTGCCAGACGTCTGAGGCGGGCACCAGCAGGCTCGGGTCGTCGGCCGCCTGCAAGAGATAGCCGAGCGCCCAGTTGCGTTCATCGGCGTTCACTCCCGCGATACCGAGCCCAATCTGGCCGGGCTCAACCGGTGGCTCCAGGCGGAAGCAGACGCGGAAGGTGTCACCCGCGGCAAGGTTGGCCGCGCTGTTCCATGCAGCGTAGTGCTCGACGAACGACGTGGGCAGGTCAACACGACGCTGGTCGCTCCTGAGCGCCCGTAGCCAGGTTTCTCCGTCAGAGTTCGAGGCTCGCGACGAGGCAGGTTCGCGCGCGTGTTGGCGGATAAACCGGTCGATCGTCTCGTTGAGGAAATCGGTGACCAGTTGACGTGGCGACGCGGGCTCCAACTGGTCGCCGCGTGTGACGGAGCGCGCCACCGGAGGGAGTGCGGCGATCAACCGCTCGAATTGCTCGATCTCCGGCTGCGTCTCGATTACCGGCCGCCAGTACGCCGACAGACGGTCATCTTCGTTGACGAGATCCGGGCGAAAACGCTGCCGCGTCAGCAGCGCCAGCGCGAAACGAGCGGCGGCATTCCAGAAGCGCAGGTCGTCACCGACGACGATCTCCGGCGTGTCATCGTCGGGACCTGGTAGTGACATGAGGAACGCGAACAACTCGATCGGCGCGATCGTCAGCGCCGGAACAATCCAGGCCGAGAGCAGCAGCGGCGAGTCATCTTGAACTTCCGAGATCCAGGGGGCCGACGGCAGCGGCGCTGTCCCACGCGACGGCAATCGCACACAGACATCGCCGCCACCGCGCTGCAGGTCGAGTCCCAGCGTCGCGAGCGTATGGTGCAACTCGGCGCCCGTGGCGGCAAAGGGATGCCTCGGCGTGGCGGTCGCGCCACTCGATGCAGCCTTACCGCGACCACGCCTGGGTCGAGACGATTCCCCCCAGAGCGCCAGGCTCGGACCATGGCGTTCAAATGCGGGTACCCAGCCTCCGTGAAGGATGATCATGCGCCTTATTCCTCATCCGCGTGCGCCGTAACGCGATTCCCACTCGCTCCATCTCCAGTATCATAATCCCGCATCACGGTTGCCAACGCCATCAAAGGCGATGATCGACCGTCGGCCATAGCAACTCGCGCTGGCCGAACCGAGTTCGCGTTTTCTTTCCACCGATTCGGCGCTCACGCTGCGATACGTCGCGCCGACCGCTTCATCCCCGCGATAGGCGAAAATATCGGCAAAGACCGTGCGCCATACGACTTTTCGCGTATTCTGCTTGACCCGGCAACCACGCATAATGATACGTGAGTCTCCTGAATCGCCCTGAAGATTGCGGCGTGTATTTCCTATATGGCGGGGGGAAAGGCAGGCGGACATTCCGTTTTCCAGTTCAACTGGCCTCAACAACACGCACACATATCGTGGGACGGCATAAGTGGCTGAGGTAGGCTGCCGGGCGACCGGCGAAAGGATGGGAATAGGGCATGGCAGGATTTCGTAATGTCATCTCGACCTTGCTGCCCGACGGGCAAGAGGTTATGGGCCCCAATGTTCTTCTCTGGCACTATCCAAACAATGACATCATGAACGGTTCGTTGCTCACCGTTGAGAGTAATCATTTTTGCGTCCTGAAATCGCGCGGCGCCATCCTACAGGTGTACGAGACTGGCCAGTATCCGGTCGAGACTCCGCAGAAGGTGCTCTTCGGCTCGCTGCAGCAGGCGTTCTACGGTGGACAGAGCCCCTGGCAGTACGAAGCGCTCTACATCAACCGCGCCAAGCTGGTGCTAAAGTCATCGGGGACGGCGCTCTCGCGCGAGTTGGCGCTGATGACCTACGATGTCGACTACTACATCCACGTGAGCACCAAAGAAGATGCCGCCATGATCGTGCAGCATATGCCGTATCGCGGTCACGCGCTAACGACCGAGGAAGTCAACGCGTACGCCGGTCCCGTGGTGGAGCAGGCGATCAACCAGGTCGTCCAGGCGACGCCGTTGGAGCAAGTGAATGAACGCATTCACGACCTCACCGCGATCGTGCACGAGCATCTCCAAGATTTTCTCGCCGGTTATGGCATCACACTCGACATGGTCAAGGTGCTCGTCTTCCCGGGCGACGAGCGCATGCGTCAATTGATCTCGCTCAAGGCGTTTGGACTCTCTGAGCTCGACGCGGTGCGCTACTACACCGCGATCATCATGGCCGAGAATGGTGTTATTTCGGCGCCAAATATGGCGGTCGGCGAATCGTTCCATCTCGGTGGCGTGGTACCAAATACGCCGATCCCGGTCGTCCCGCAGTCGGTGGCGCGACCGCAGACCGCACCGCGACCGCAACCCGCGCCGATGCCACGGCCACTGACGAGACCCGAGGGAGATCGCTAACCATGGCCGATGCAGTTCGCCGGCAGCTCGATCTGCTCATGAACGCCTACGGCTACAACCTGTACGAGAAAAAGAATCGAGCTCGTGCCGACGACTTGATCGTCCGCGAAACGGCCGCCGGTGCACTCGGCACGGCGGCCAACTCGCTGAGAACGCTGCGCACCGAGTACCGGCGCAAATTTATCCCGCCGCTGACGCGCGATAATCCCGATCCGCCGCGCGCACGTCTCGACGAACTGGCCGAAATCACCCGGCTGCAGGAGCGGGTCGCCGATCTCGAAACGCGCATCCGCAGTATGCCAGTGCCGGTGCAAGATCGCGCCTGGGAGAAATTTCGCCAGGAGCATCAGACGCTCAACGATCTGCTGCTGCGCGACTACAACCTGATCATGCCGTGCCAGAATCTGCGCGAGCAGTTGCGCGTCGTTCGGGTCGACGCCTGGAGCGCCGACACGATCGCCAACGCCTCAGAATTGATCGACCAGATCGACGAGGCGATCCGCTCCCGCGCCGACTTTCTGCAAATTGGCGGCTAGCGCAGCTGCGGTGCGCATCAACGCGGGTTGTGTACGTTCGCAGCCACCCGTAGGGGAGGGCCGGTTTTACGGTGCTCCGCGCTTCGCCCTCAATTCTTCGGCGCGCCTTCGGCGATCCAGCCCTGGATCGCCGTAATCGCGGACGGGCTCAGCGCCGGACTGTTGAGCGGCATCGCCGGGGTCGTCGTGCCCGTAATCCGCCGGTAGAGCTGGCTCTCGTCCGGCTTGCCGGGAACGATCACCGGGCCGGAGCTACCCCCGCGCATCACCTGCTCGTAGCTGAGGAGCCAGAGCCCACCCTGGCCGCCATGGCAACTACCGCACTGGCTGGTGAAGATCGGCTGAATATCCTGACTGAAACTCACCGACTGAGCACTATTCGGCCCCACGGTCGGTGCGACGGTGACCGTGGGCGGCGGAGAGGACTGGATCCGCACCATCATCGGCGCGCCTGAATGCATTGCGCTGCCTGTCGTCGTCGCCTTCCCTCCGCTGGGTCCGCAGGCAGGCAGCGCGAACGCAAGACAAAGCACCACGAATACCCCGGACCCCAAACGGCCGTGGCGGATCGTGCGAGATGCTGGCAGCGATGTCGTACCGCGCATCAACTGTTTTCCTGTGGCGATCGACAGGTTAAGCCCGTCGATCGCCGCGATTTCGTGCTCTAGTACGCCAACGCGCGCAAACGCGGCAGGACTTCCGCACCGTAGAGCCGCAAGAAGCGCTCCTGATTATTCCCTGGCGCATGAAAGACGAGATGGGTGAAGCCCAGATCGAGATACGGCTTGATGTGCTCGATATGCTCCTCCGGATCGGTGGATACGATCCAGCGACTGGCGGCCTGCTCGACCGGCAGGGCATCGGCCAGGCGCTCCATCTCGATCGGGTCCTCGACACCCGACTTCTGCTCCGGTGTTAGCGCCAGCGCGGCCCAGTTCTTGGTATCTGCCATCGCGCGCGCGTGATCGTGGTCGTACGAGACTTTCATCTCGATCATCAGCTCGATGTCTTTCATATCGCGCTTGGCTTTGCCGGCCGCTTCTTTGACGGCCGGAATAAGCTCTTCGCTGTAGAGCGTCGGCTTTTTCCCGCTGGTGCAGATGAAACCGCTGGCGACGCGACCCGCCAAACGCGCTGCGGTCGGCCCCGACCCGGCGATATACAGTGGGATCGGCTGCTCCGGCTTGTCGTAGACCGTGGCGTTGACCGTGTGATAGTACTCGCCGTCAAACGTCACGCGGTCCTCACGCCAGAGCCGCTCCATCAGCGTGACCGCCTCGCGCAGTCGCCCGAAACGTTCCTTGAAGCCGGGCCACTCGATGCCGATCGCCGGGACCTCGTTGAGCGACTCGCCGGTGCCGACGCCGAGGAACACGCGGTCCGGATAGAGCACGCCGAGCGTCCCCATCGCCTGCGCCACGATACTCGGATGATAGCGGAAGGTCGGTGTCACGACGCTCGTGCCGAGCTTGACCCGGCTCGTCCGCTCGCCGACCGCCG
>Ga0307374_10015219_pt1 | contig 10372 bp, 5 predicted proteins | sample OX3MG_FD_202532 | JGI IMG/M metagenome (GOLD analysis project Ga0307374, IMG submission 202532) | Soil microbial communities from Risofladan, Vaasa, Finland - OX-3 | ecosystem: Environmental > Terrestrial > Soil > Coastal area > Acid sulfate soil | place: Finland: Risofladan, Vaasa | collected...
AGCGCCGCGTTCTGGAGCTTGTCGCCGCTGGTCTTGATGATCTGGATTTCGATCTCATGGCCGGCTGCCGCGAGACGGTCCTTCACCCAGTTGGCCTGCCATAAAGCAAGCGAGCTGCCGCGGGATCCGATCGTTATCTTCATAAAGGACGGCAATGGCTGCAAAATCTGCGGCAGCAACAAAAAAATGATTCTAAAAAGCTGAGAGGCAGTGTGCCAACTTCGAAGCCCCGTTGGCCGACGGCGTTACTCGGCCACCCCGAACATCTTGCGGACCAACAGCACCAGCGAACTCTGTTCCGGATGCCCCACGCCGCTTTTGAGCTCGGTGATCGGCCCGTGAAGAATTTTGTTCAGAATGCCGTGTGTCAGAGCGTCAACGGCCTCGCGCTGCTGCGGGGTCAGGTCGTTCAGCCGGCCGCGGTAGCGCTCAAGCTCATTTTCGCGAATGTTTTCGAGCCTGTGCTCGAGAGCGACGATGGTGGGCACAATCTCGCGCGAGGCCAGGCGGCGCATTACCTTCTGGACCTCTTCCTGGATGATCTGCTCCGCCCAGACGGCTTCCCGTTCGCGTTGTTTTTTATTGGCGTTGACCACCTGGCCCAGGTCGTCGATATCGTAAACAAAGGCGTTGTCAAGCTCGTTGATGGCCGGATCGACGTTGCGGGGCACTGAGATATCCACAAAAAACATGGGGCGATTTTTCCGCATCGCCAGCCAGTGTTCCGCCTGCTTGCGGTGGATGACGTAATGCGGCGCCGCCGTCGAGCAGATCACAATATCAGCCTTTTCGGCATGATCGAACATCTGTTCAAAGTGGATGGCGCTGCCCTGAAAGGCCCGGGCCAGTTCGACGGCCCGTTCATAGGTCCGGTTGGCCACCCAAATGGCGCCGGCGCCGCTCCGGATCAGATTCCTGGCGGCGATTTCGCTCATCTTGCCTGCGCCGACCACCAGAATCGTTTTGCCTGTCAGGTCGCCGAAGATCTTCCGGGCCAGCTCCACCGCCGCATAGGAGACCGAAACCGCGGAGGCTCCGATGGCGGTGTTCCGGCGGACTTTGCGGGCCACGGCCAGGGCCTGAAGGGTGATTTCGTTCAAGGTCCCGTTCAGAGCGCCGGCTTCCCGCGCCGCGCTGTAAGCCTGCTTCAACTGGCCGAGGATCTGGGGTTCGCCCACGATCATGGAGTCCAGGCTGGACGCCACCCGAAACAGGTGCTCAATCGCCTGCCGCTGGTGGTGCTGGTAGAAGTGGTTTTCGTACTGGGCCAGATTGCACTGATGATGGTCGGCGAGGAAGCGGCGAATCACGGGTTCTGCCGCCACATGGTCCCTGGCGCTGGCAATCACCTCAACACGGTTGCAGGTGGAGAGGATCATCCCCTCCTGGATCCCTTCGCGGTGCACCAGGTCGTCCACAGCTTCCCGGAGGCGTGACTCCGGAATGCTCATCCGTTCCCGGACTTCTACGGGTGCTGTTCGATGGTTGATTCCCACAATCGCGAGGTTCATATTATTTCACATCGCCAGCCAACATCATTTTCCTTCAATCGACCCCACGCGTATGTGAGCTGCGTCACATTACGGGGTCTTGCCGAGCTTCGGGATATATCCGTGCCAGCCGCTGACGAAGCTGATGCCCACAAAAGTAACCATAATGGCGGCAAAGCCCACAATCGCCACGTAGGCGGAACGCCGCTCCGGCCAGCTCCCGCTCAAACGTGCTGAAAACAGGAACAAATAAATGAGCCAGGTGACCAGCGCCGCAAGAATCTTGGGATCCAGTTCCCAGTGGCCGTGCCACATCCGCGCCGCCCAGATGAAGCCCGTAAGGATTCCCAGGGTCAGGAAGGGCAGTCCGAACAGGAGCGAGCGGAAATAGAGCTGGTCGCAGACTTCGAGCGAGGGCAGCGGGTAGTACGGAGCCTGGGGATTCTTGGATTTCAATTGGCGTTCCTGGATCAGGTACATGACGGCGGCGACAAAAGTAAGAAAGAAGCCCACGTATCCCAGCATGATGCAACTGATGTGAACCATCAGCCACCCGCTGCGGAAAGCCACTGACTGGAAGGACGGCCCCGGGCGAAGCGCCGAGAACAGGGTCAGCACAAAGACCAGCGGCAACATGAAGATGCCCAGAAGAGTGATCCTGTAACGCAGATAGGCCAGAAAAAAAGCCAGGGTGACAAGAAACGCAAAAAAGGAGAGCGCGCTCTGCACGTCAATGACAGGAAGGCGGTGCAGATCAATCGCCCGCGCCGCCAGCGATGAAGCGTGCAGCGCCAATCCCGCTCCCAGCGCCGCCAGGGCCGCCGGAGAAAGCAACGGACGCTGCCTCCTCACCGACGGTACGGTCAGGACAATTCCTACAAAATAGAGGGCTAAAGCCAACCACAATAAGATGGCGTACATGGGCTCCCCTGCCGGACTCTAAATCCTGATATTATAGCACCCTCAAACGCCTGGAACGAGTGCGGCGGCAGAGGATGGTTCTTAGCGCCGGTGATACAATGCCGTTTCGGGAAGCCTGGCGGCAGAGTCCGTGTCCCGTGCTCGTCCGCGCCATGCGATCGATTGACAACCTGCGGGAGGAGAAAGAGTTATGGCACATGCCCGGGCGGGGCAGATGGCTGATCCTTTGACGCTGGTCAATGTTCCGCGTTTGATCACTGCCTATTACGCCGGGCGGCCTGATCCCGCTGTGCCCGCGCAACGGGTCGCCTTTGGAACCTCGGGGCACCGCGGCTCGTCCTTCTCGAATTCTTTCAATGAAGCGCACATTCTGGCCATCAGCCAGGCCATCTGCGACTACCGCCGGCAGCAAAAGATCGGCGGCCCGCTTTTTCTGGCCAAAGATACCCATGCCCTCTCGGAACCCGCCTACGCCACGGCGCTCGAAGTGCTGGCCGCCAATCAGGTTGACGTGATGATCGACCGGGATAACGGCTATGTGCCCACTCCCGTCCTGTCGCATGCCATTCTGACCCACAATCGCCGGCCGGGGGCGCTGCCTGGCGATGGAATCGTGATTACGCCTTCGCACAATCCTCCTGAAGACGGCGGCTTCAAATACAACCCTCCCAATGGCGGCCCGGCCGATACCACGGCCACGCGCTGGATTGCCGATTGCGCGAACGCCTTGCTTGAGGACGACCTTCGCCAGGTCCGCAGGGTCACTTTGGAGAAGGCGCTGAAATCTTCGACGACCCACAAGCATGACTTTGCAACAGCTTACATCGACGATCTTCAAGCTGTTGTTGATATGGACGCCATTCGCGGCGCGCATCTGGCGATTGGCGTCGATCCGCTGGGCGGAGCGGGAGTGGCCTACTGGGACCGAATCGGCGAGCGCTACGGATTGCCATTGACCGTGGTCAACAAACTGGTCGATCCCACTTTCCGTTTTATGACGCTCGATTGGGACGGGCAGATTCGCATGGACTGTTCGTCGCCCTACGCCATGGCATCGCTGATTTCGATGAAAGACCGCTTTGACGTGGCCTTTGCCTGCGATACGGACCACGACCGCCACGGCATCGTCACGCGCAGCGCCGGGCTGATGAATCCCAACCACTACCTGGCCGTGGCTATTTCGTACTTGTTTCGGAACCGCCCCGATTGGCCTGAAAAGGCGAGCGTGGGCAAGACGCTGGTCAGCAGCGGCATGATTGACCGTGTGGCGGGCAAGCTGGGCCGGAAACTGCTGGAGGTTCCGGTGGGCTTCAAGTGGTTTGTCGATGGCCTGCTGGATGGCTCGCTTGGATTTGGCGGAGAAGAGAGCGCAGGCGCTTCCTTCCTGCGGCGGGATGGCACGGTTTGGACCACCGACAAGGACGGCATGATTATGGGACTGCTGGCGGCTGAGATGACCGCGCGCACGGGCCGCGATCCCGGCGAACTTTATGCAGGACTGACCGCTGAATTTGGCGAGCCCGCCTACCAGCGCATCGACGTCCCCGCCACGCCGGAGCAGAAGACCATCCTGAAGGGACTCATGCCTGAACAGGTTCAAACCTCCGAACTGGCAGGAGAAAAAATCGAAGCCATGCTCACCACCGCTCCAGGAAACGGGCAGGCGATTGGCGGCCTCAAGGTGGTGACGGCGAACGGGTGGTTTGCCGCCCGGCCCTCCGGGACCGAGGATGTTTACAAGATTTACGCCGAAAGCTTTATGGGCGAAGACCACCTGCATAAAATTCAGGAAGAGGCAAAGCAGATTATCGCCCAGCTTTTTGCGGACGCAGGGACAAAAGGTGCGTCGGGATAAAGCCCGGGCTGGCGCGCCGGTTAATCGGGGCGATCTGGCGAAGTGAGAGTGTTCCGTAAAAGACCCGCCTTGACGCGGCAGGAATCCCTTTCGGGGAACGCAGACCCCCAAAAAAAAGCGGTGTCTGCGCCAGCCGCGAACTACCGAGATTCTTCGCTTCGCTCAGAATGACACACGCGAGGCTCGCGATGATAAGCGAAGGCCGGCGGTGAGGACACCGCCGCTGCAAAACCTCCCCCTCACCCGCTCGCTGGCGTTCCCACCCTCTCCCCAAAAGAGGGCTGAAGGTTATTGGCCATGTGCCCCTTTGCGGCACGGATGAATCCGTGCCCTGACGCAAGAGCCACACGCCCCCAAAAGTCAGCGTTTGCGGCAGGTCCGTATTCAGCCCCGAGCGCAAACGTGTTATGCTTCAGCGCATGAATCTGCGCAAAATTGCAATCTCGTTTTTCCTTCTTCTGAGCTGGGTTGCTTCGCCGCTTGCGGCGCGTGTGGTGCGCGTCGAAATCACCTCGCGCGCCGACATCGCCGGCGGTCAATCTTTCGGCGCCGCCGGTCCCTACGAACGCATTACGGGAAAAGTCTATTTTTCCGTCGCCGTGGCGAATCCTCACAACCGCCGCATCGTGGACCTCGCCAACGCGGTCAACCTGAAGAACGGCCAGGTCGAGTTTTCCTCCGACTTCGTCGCCATCCGCCCGAAGGTTATGAGCAAAGGGAACGGCTCGATGCTGCTGGAGGTTCCGAACCGGGGCCCCGCAGTCCTTGTTTCGCTGGTGGACGGCGGCGCAAGGGATGTGGTCAGCGACCCGGGAGACGGGTGGCTGCTGCGCCGTGGCTTCACCATCGCTGCGGTTGGCTGGCAGTGGGACGCGCCGAGCCCCCTGCGCCTCTACGCGCCGATCGCAAAGGACCACGGCAAGACCATCACCGGCCTGTTGCGCGGCGACCTGACGCCGTCGCACGCGATGGATGAAATCCCGCTTGGGCACCTGATCACCGGCCGCATGGGCGGCACGGAATATCCTGTCGCCGCGCCCGGCGATCCGCGTGACACCCTCACCGTGCGCGCCTCGCGCGAGGGCCCCCGCACCCTGATTCCACGCTCGCAGTGGCAGTTCGCGCACACCGTGAACGGCAAGCTCGTGCCCAGCGACCGCTTCATTCATCTTGATGGCGGCTTCCAGCCCGGCAAAATTTACGAATACGTTTATGTCGTCAAGGACCCGGTGGTGGCCGGACTGGGCTTTGCGGCGGTGCGCGATTTTGCTTCCTACGTGAAGCACGCGGACGGCGCCGAAGTCACCGCGCGGCGCGTATATGGCCAGGGCATTTCGCAAGACGGCCGGTTCCTGCGCGACTTCCTCTATCAGGGCTTCAACGCCGACGAAGAAGGCCGCATGGCGCTCGACGGCGTTCTGGCTCACGTGGCGGGCGCGGGCCGCGGCAGCTTCAACTACCGCTTTGCGCAGCCTTCGCGTGACGCCGAGCCGATGTCGTCCATCTTCTTCCCGACGGACCTTTTCCCTTTCACCGGCTTGCCTGAGACCGATCCCCTGACGGGCCAGCACGGCGGTTTGCTTGACCGCGCAACGGCCGAGCACGTGCTGCCCAGGATTTTCTTCTCCAACACTTCCTTCGAGTACTGGGGCCGCGCCGCGGCGCTGATTCACACCTCTCCCGACGGCAAGCGCGACGCCCCGATTTCGCCCAACGTGCGCATCTACAAATTCACCGGCCTTCAGCATTTCTCCGGGCCGTTTCCGCCCGCCAGGGGCACGGGTGATTTGCTTGGCCAGGAGCCGCAGTCGCCGCTGCCGATTCGTTATTTCTGGCGTGCCATGATTTCGAACATGGACGCCTGGGTGCGTTCAAACATTCCACCGCCCCCGAGCCGTTATCCGAAAATTGCCGACGGGACGCTGGTGCCGCTGCGCGAGTATTCCTTTCCGCACCTTCCGGGAGTGCACCTGCCGCACGAAGCAGACCCGGGCATGCGGCTGGACTTCGGCCCCCGCTGGCGCGACGGAATCCTGAGTCTTCAGCCGCCGAAAGTGGGGCCGGATTTTCCCGTGCTGGTGCCGCAACCGGATGCCGACGGCAACGAGCGTGACGGCGTGCGCCTGCCGGAAATCACGGTGCCGCTCGCGACTTACGCGCCGTGGAACCTGCGCGATCCTTCCATTGGCGCCCCCACGCAGCGCGTGTCTTTCGAGGTTTCGTACCTTCCCTTTCCCAAAACAGCCGCCGACCGCGCCAGGACCGGCGATCCGCGCCTTTCCATCGCCGAGCGCTACAAGGGCCGCGCGGATTACCTCGCGCGGTTCACCCGCGCCACGGACGAATTGGTGAAGGAGCGCTGGATTTTGAAAGAGGACCGCGCCGCCTTGATCCGTCGCGGCGAACAGGAATGGGACGAAGCGACAAGGCCCTAACGCCGCCGGCGCTCCGATTAATCGGGGCGCCAGCCCTCGAAAAGCCGCAGAGCTTCGGAAGGCCGAAACTCTTCGCTACAGTCTTCTTCCCATCTACCGCATGCCACCTCACCGCACCGTAAACTTCTCTTTCAGCGGCAGGTTTACCGAACTGTCGCCGACGGAAACCATGAAAGCGCCGGGATCGACTTTCCAGCCATTGGATTTCACATCCCAGTAAGCCAGCGAGCGGCGGTCGAGCTTGACCGTCACGTGTTGGGTTGCGCCGGGCTCGAGCGTGACGCGCTCGAATCCTTTCAGCTCGATTTCCGGCCGCGGCACCGTGGCGGAAGGATCGCTGACGTACACCTCGGCCACCTCGCTGCCTTTGCGGCTGCCCGTGTTCTGCACGTCAAAGCTGACCGTGATGGGCCCTGAAGGGCTGGCGGTGGTGGGGCTGACGCTCAGGTTGCTGAACCCAAACGTGGTGTAGGAGAGGCCGAAGCCAAACGGGAACAGCGGCGCCGGCTGGCCATCGTGCCCATAAGCACGATAACCGAGGAATACGCCCTCGCGGTAGCGCACATCCTTCGTTCCGGGCTCTTCGTAGTAGTTGTTGTAGGTGGGATTATCCTGCACGCGTTTCCACCAGGTGATGGGCAGCTTGCCGGAGGGATTGACGCGGCCCGTCAGAACCTCGGCCAGCGCCTTGCCCGCTTCCGAACCTCCATACCAGGATTCAAGCAGCGCCGGCGCCTGGTCCAGCCAGCCGCTGGTGGCCACGCTGCCGCCCGAGGTGAGCACCACGACGGTGTGCGGATTGGCGGCGGTAACGGCCTTGATCAGAGCCTCCTGCCCCGGAGGCAGCGCGTAAGTGCGGTCGTGCCCTTCGCCTTCGGTTTCCGAATCAAAGCCCACCGAGAGAACCACCACGTCGGCCATGGCGGCAACCTTCTTGGCATGGGGATCCAGCATCTCTTCTGCCGGAAGGGCGGTAAATCCGATCCGGATTCGGCTGGTTTCCGGCTGGTAGTCCAGTCGCACCGGAACGGTTTGGCCCGCGGCGAGACTTATCTCCGCGCTTTGCGGCTCACCCCGGCCCGGCAATCCCTGCAGCACCTCTTTGCCGTTGACGTAGAGTTGATAAGAGTCGCGGGCGATGGAGGCCACAATAAATTCCTGTGGGCCCGAAGTCTTTGCCGTGTAGTAGCCGGCCCATCGCACGGCAAGCTTTTTGTGCGAGGGTGGACCAAACGGGCTGCCGCCCCAGAACTGAACGCCCGGAACGGTTTGCACGCGGTCGGGTTGGCCCGTAAAAGCACCGCTGTCAAACTCTTCCTGGGCCAGGCCGGGGTGTGTGCCCTGAGCATCGGTTGAGAAGTTGCTGTTGTGCTGGCTGGAAAATCCCCGCCCTCCCAGCAACTCCGGCAGTTCTTTGACGCCGCTGTTCCAGAGAATTTTTGTTTTCGGGCTCATCGAATCGGTCAATCCCTCCAGAAAGCTGACCGGCCCGATGGCCGTCACGTGGCCGCTGCCGCCCGCCGACGCCTGCGCGGGGTAGGCATCCGGCCCGATCAGGGCAATCGTGTGAACCTTGCTTAGATCGAGCGGCAGCAGATGACCTTCATTCTTGAGCAGCACCATGCCTTCCTGGGCGGATTCGAGTGCGGCCTGGATCGAGTGCGGATTGTAGAGCGGAAGGCTGAGGTCCGTCTGGTCGTGGTCAAGCCAGCCAAACCTGACGGCGACGCGCAAAATCCGCCGGACCTTTTCGTCAATGGTCGCCTCGGAGACTTTGCCCGCTTTGATGGCCGGCAGAAGGTTCTCGGCGTTCATATAACGCGCGGACGGCATCTCGAGATCGAGACCCGAGTTGGCCGCCGCCACGGCGTCATGCGTCGCTCCCCAGTCCGACATCATGATGCCGCGAAAGCCCCAATCCTTTCTGAGAACGGTCGTATTCAAGAACTTGTTTTGGGTGGCGTACTCGCCATTGATGAGGTTGTATGAGTCCATGAACGCGCCCACATGCGCCTGCTTGACTGCTGCCTCAAAAACCGGCAAATAGATTTCGCGCAGGGCCCGCGCACCCACGATGGCGTTCTCGTGCTGGCGGTCGTATTCGGCATCGTTCATCGCGTAATGCTTGATGGTGGCCACCACGCGCTCGCTCTGCACGCCCTCGATGTAGCCGACGGCGATCTCTGAAGCCAGATAGGGGTCTTCGCCGAAATATTCAAAGTTCCGGCCATTCATCGGCGACCGGTAGATATCCACGCCGGGCCCCAGCAGGATGTGGACTCCGCGCGCCCGCGCGTCCTGGCCCAGGCCGACGCCCACCTTGCGCGCCAGCGCCGGGTCCCACGACGCCGCGAGCCCGATGCCGCCTGCGTAGGCGATGCTCGGCCCCCACACGCGCACGCCCACCGGGCCGTCCGACATCTTCAGTTGCGGCAGACCGATTTGCGGCATGGCGTAAGTGAACATACTGTCCACGCCGCCAATCAGTTTGATTTTCTGCTCGAGGGTTAGCCTGGCGAGCAACGCGTCGGCGCGGCGGTCGATCCCAGCTTGAGAAAGCCGCTGCGCGCGCGCCGGGCCCGCGAAGGCGATAGCGGCCATGGCCGCCGCCAAGGACAAGAGAATAAAACGCGAAACGCTTGAGAGTTTATGGGAGGTTTTTGGCATGTTGGTCACCTGACGGGTAAGAAGTATACAACGCTCAGACCAGGATGCAAGTGACCTGCGGCACAACGGGCGGGGGTAGCTTTTAGAGTCTGTGTGAACACCGTTCCCCGCCGTGTCATTCCGAGCCCCGATCGCCGTGTCATTCCGAGCGGAGCGAGGAATCTCGCTCTGCTCCCGGGGTAAACTCCTCGAGGAATCTCGCCCTGAAATTGAAGACCAGGGCGAGATTCCTCGTCGCCCTTCGGCTCCTCGGAATGACACGCTGGGCTGGATTGTCTCGTCGCCCTTCGGCTCCTCGGAATGACACGCTGGGCTGGATTGTCTCGTCGCCCTTCGGTGGAGTTTAGCCCCTTCGCTTTGCTCAGGGCCGTTCGCAAGCGGAGGGCGAACGGGCTCAGGGCAGGCCCTTCGGCTCCTCGGAATGACACGTCATGTGTGTTTTTACACAGACTCTTTAGCCCCTCTCAGCCTTGCGTGCAACCCAGCCGCTCCAGATTTTCATCAGGGCGCACCCATCGCAAATGAGGTGATAGATGCGGCGCCCCCGGGGCAGCCGGAAAAGCCAGCAGGCTAGCCTTCAGAGGGAGGATGGCGCCGCGGCTTTGCAGCCGGCGCTGGATTTTAGCTGTTATTTGTTTTCAACAACATGGCCCGGTTCGTTTTTAGGTTCGTTTTTTCCACAGGATCGTGTTATCAACAACTTCTCAGCTTCGTTTTTGGGTTCGTTTCGGTTCGTTTTTGGGGCCTTAATCTTTGTTTTCAACAACTTCTCCGGTTCGTTTTTTAAAATAATATCTTTTTTTGTCCCATTTGTCCCAAAAAGCCAGATACCTAGCCTTTTTCAGCGCCCCGCTATGTCCGGCGCGGGCCCCTCAAATTCCGCTGGCTGCCCGGGTGGCAGGCACAGAAGAAAGGCTATCATACTAGGCCAGTATTGTCAAGCAGATTTTGAAGGGGTGGCGCGAGGGGCAGGGGCGTCCCCCCGTGAGCCAATAGGGCCACTC
>Ga0307374_10015225_pt1 | contig 10369 bp, 8 predicted proteins | sample OX3MG_FD_202532 | JGI IMG/M metagenome (GOLD analysis project Ga0307374, IMG submission 202532) | Soil microbial communities from Risofladan, Vaasa, Finland - OX-3 | ecosystem: Environmental > Terrestrial > Soil > Coastal area > Acid sulfate soil | place: Finland: Risofladan, Vaasa | collected...
GAACTCCGGCAGTAAAGACCGGTCAGGAGGCCATCGCCCGGCTCCGCAACCCGCGCCGGGCCATCGGAATCGTCGCAGACGCTGCCAAACGCGAATCCCTGCAGCCAATCCCCCTCGATTGCCGCAAATTGCAATGGCGCGTTCGCTAGCTCTGGCGGCGCCTCCATTGCCTCGCGGAATTCGGAACGGCCGGCGGGAAAGCAGTGCGGCAGCCGGCGCGTGAGCATGTTGTAGAGGTCTCTCGCCGGGTCCAGCCATTCATTCGTGAGCGGCCTGATTACCACGGAGAGCTGTTATCCTCCCGCGGCGCGGCCGCGCCAGTGAACGACTACCATTCTTCGGCCGTGAAGGTCTGTCGCGCCGGCCGCTCCGGCTGCATCTCCCGGCGGAAAGCGCCGTCGTCATACTTGCGAGTCTTGACCACCACCGGCATCGGAACCGCGTGTCCCATCACGAGGGCCTGCTCCTTGCTGTCGAGCGTCGCCAGGATTCCTTTGAGACCAGAGGCGTCTCGCATTCCGACCAGCACCGCGTCGATATCCCGCTCGTCGTTGAGCAGGCAGGTGATTCGAGTTCCCAACTGGCTGAGGACCTCATTGTCGATACCCGAGGGCCGTTGATCCACCACGAGCAGCGTTACATTGAACTTGCGCATCTCCCTCGCGATGGTACCGAAGATCGTCTGGCGGCTCAGATTTGGGCTCAAGAACTTATGAGCCTCCTCGATGACGATGACCAGCGGCATCGGTTTCCGCGATTCGTCTCCCAGCGCCGTCTCCATCCGCTTGATATACTCTTCATGGATAAGACGCGTCAGGATATTTGCTACAAGCATGTATTGCAGCGGCTTCGTGTTAAGGCCAAACTCGAGCACCACGTGTATGCCCTTTTGAAGGGTTTCCATGATGCGTTTCACCGGGTCGTCCGGCGAGGTGGCTTTCAGAAACGAGCCGCACTGGCTGGCGAGATACTGCAGCCGGCGCTGGAGCGCGCGGAGGGCGCCGTGATTCACATTGAGGCGGGTCGTCTCCTCAGCAAGCTGCTTGAGTTCCTCCCGGTCCATTGTCACTAACTTTTCGAACCACTGATCTCCGTAGAAGCTCTCCAGCGCGGAGGAAGTCTCCGAGGCCGTCGGAGGCAGATTCAGCTCGTCCTGCAGCAGCGTAATATCCTCAACCGTTATGCGGGAAAACGGGATGATCACTTCGTAATCGGCGGTCGCTTTGCGGCGCAGCGTGCTCTCGCGGTCAAGGGTAAAGACCGACACCCGCTCCTGGAAGTAACGGCGCAGTCCCCATACCGTCGTCTGCTGCGCGTCCTCTTGCGACGCCTTGTCGCCGTACTCGTTGTGCATGTCAAAAATCAGGCTCACGGCGCGCCGGCTTCGAATGATTCCGCAGAGCAGGATTCTTGTGAGGAAGGTCTTCCCGGCGCCGGATTTCCCAAAGACGCCGTTACTCCGCTCCACGAACCGTTCCAGGTTGATACAAACTGGAACATCCATGTCGAGGGGCGCCCCAATACGAAAGTAAGCGCCATCCGCCGTCTCCGCGCCGAACACGCGGTTAACGTCGTCCTCGCTGGCATGAAAGGCCGGGCTGAAATGCGCCGGAATCGTCTTCACCGGCATCAGGTTGTCCGGCTCGTTCAGGTCCACGGCGTCGCGAGGCAGCATCAGCATCGGCCGAATGGCCAGACCGCCGTAGGTCGCCGTCCCCGCCAGCGCCTCTCGAAGCAGCGTCTCGTCGCCACGAGGCGGATCGCCGAGGATCTGATCGTTCGTCGCGGCCAGGCGAACGTCAATGATCATGCAAAAAAACTGGTGCCGCGCGCCGTCCACCACGATAAACGTGCCGGCGCGCAGATCTTCAATCTCCTGCGACGCGGCAAGCTTAACGTCGAGACCCTGCAGAAGTGATCCGCTGACGACCATGCCGATTTCGGCCCTCGGCGTGGGGGCGAGGGCGAACGGCTGGATAGTTCCATCGCTGCGCGTGGATAGTTCCATAGATGCGGCTTTCGCCATCTCGCGCCGTACTCCCTGCCGCACTGCCGCGTGTTAATGAGTCGTTAGCGAAAGTAAACCGCTGACGCCGCGCCCGCGTGCCGGCAAGTAGAACGAATCATCTCCGGGATGGGATGTCTGCCGGCGTGGGAGTGACGCGGGAGCTATACGAAGTCGCTCTCCGGATGGGCCAACCGGCCCGACTCCTCCAGACGACGGAGGGCGCGGAGGGCATTACGCCGGGCGTCGAGAGCCTTTTCAACTTTCATGGTGAGGAGATCGTAGACGTCGACACCGGGAATGCTCTTCTCAACATAATCAAAGGCGCCCCGTTTCATACATTCCACCGCATTCGCGACGCTGCCATAAGCGGTAAGAACGATGACCTCGGTGAAGAGATCGCGGCTCAGCGCCGCTTCGAGCATCGCGATGCCGCTCTCCTGCTGCTCCATGAGCATATCTGTCACCACCACGTCATACGGCTGAGGCGCGTTCGCGATCTTGTCACGACCTTCCGCTTGCGAGCCCGCGTCGTCTACACGATAGCTCTCGCGGCGCAGCCGTCGCGCCACGGCAGTCCGTACCTCTTCTTCATCGTCAATCACCAGAATATGTGGCATGCGTCACTCCGTAAACATCTAGATCTTCATTCAAATATTCGCTCGGTCGTCCCATTTTAGAGGGATTAAGGGGCCAGCGACCGATACCGGTGGGCGTTCGCCCCGACGTACTAAGCCGCCGAGCCTTCCGCTTTCCGGCGCCCCGTGAGCGAAGGAAAGTAAATCTCGAATCGCGCGCCCTCGCCGGGGAGGCCCACTTCTCGAATAGTTCCCCGGTGAGCCTCGACAATGCCGCTCACAATCGAGAGACCCAGACCCATTCCTTTCGCCCGGGTGCTGAAGAACGGGCTGAAGATGCGCTCTTTCAGTTCCGGAGCGATGCCCGGTCCCTGATCTTCCATCCGGATGACCACCAGCTCGCCTCCCGGCAGATGGCTGGTGATGTCACGGGGCTCGCTCGCCGGCATCAGGCGTGTGCGAAAGAGGATGCGCCCCCCCGAAGGTTGAAAGTCCAGCGAGTTCTCAAGGAGCTCCGAGATCGCGCGCCGCAGCCGCACCGGGTCGGCAAGCACCGGCGGCAAATCAGGCGCGAGGTCCAGTTCGAGGGTAACGGACGACTTCTTTGGAAAGCTCTCTTCGACAGCGTCACGGACCAATGAATTCAGATCCTGCGGGCTGGTCTCCAACTTGGTCGCCACCACGAAGTCGCGGAATTCTCGCAGGATTTCTTCTAGGCGGGTGATGCCCTTCGATATGTCATTCACCAGGCACGAGACTTGCTCCCGGTTCTCCTTCGGGGCGCCCAATATGTATTGTAGTTCGTTGAGCGACCCTTTTATCGCGAAGACCCGGTTGCCTATCATGTGCGCGGCCCGGGCGGACATCTCACCCCACGACGCCAGCCGTTCGCTCCGGATGACCCGGTCCAGCAATTGCCAGTTTTCCAGCGCGACTCCAACCTGGCTCGCCAGAGTCTGAAGGAGATCCTGATCGCTCTCCGTGAACTCCTGGCTGACCCCGATATATTTTCTTTTCCGCCGGAGCACGCGGAGAACACCCAGCGTTCCCTTGCTGCCCAGAACCGGTACCGCCATGAAGGCGCCGATCCCTTCGGGCGGCAGCTCTAAGTGAAGCCCCTTCCAACGCGGATCCTCGCGCACGTCCCGGATCCGGACGGGCTGACCGAATTCGGCGACCCAACCGGTGAGGCCCTCGCCCACGCGATAAACGGCCTGGCCCACCAGTTCGCGCAGCGGACCAAATGAAGCGGCGAGCGTCACGTGCGCCCGGTCATCGGTCACGAGGAGCAGCGTGCAATCATGAGCGCGCAGCAAGTTGGCGCCCATGTCGACCACCTTCTGCATCAGGTCATTGATATCAACAATGGTAGAGAGCTCTTTACCAATCTCGATGAGCGCCTTTTCGCGGTCTCGGTAATCCGATACGCTGAGGGCTGCCGCGACAGCCTCGGCCGTGGCGGCGACAAATAGACGGTCGTCCGCCGAAAAGGCGTCTAACCCGCCGCTCTCCAACACCATGACGCCGATCGCGTTGCCGTTGGTATCGAGGAAGGGAGCGGCAAGCTCGCTCCGGACGCCGGGCCAGTGCGCGATATAATAGGGATCCACCGTCACATCGGGAGCATAATAAGGCCGAGCGGTAGCAGCCACGTGCGCCGTGATCCCACCGCCGGGCTCATCCTTCACCCTGAACGTGGAGAGATCACTCGTATCCCAGCCGGCGCCCGCAGTATACCGAACGGTAAGTACTCCCGTCGCAGGATCAAGCAGGCAGGTCAGGCCCCGGCTGGCCTGCAGCTCTTCAAGGCATTCGTCGAGCGCGGCCTGCAGGAACGCGTCCGTATTGCCCAGATGCGCGAGGAACCGGGATAACCGTGCCACTAGCGACGTTGCCCGCCGCGCCGGCTCGCCGATGGTCTCTGTCGCTGGCGGGCGTTCAAGATCATCTTTGAATTCGATTTCGGATCCGCCATTCATACCCGCCTCGACCGTCACAGCACTCTCCGCAGCGTTACCATTCACGCAGTCCCTCCAATGGCAGTATAGCAGCCTCGGTTGTCACCACGGTTAGCCGGCCGCTGCGACCGTGGAGCGCCGCGTTTGGAGCACCCGGCCGTAAACTTCTAACACCGACTCCGTCATCGCGTCGGCGGTAAGGCCGGCAGCCGCGCTCCGGGCGCCCGCGGCCAATCGCTCCCGCTCGGCCGGATTCAGTAACAGAACGAGTGCGGCCTCGGCCATCGCGTCTACCGTTGGAGCAACCACCCGGCCGGAAACGCCGTCTTTCACAAAATCCGCCGGACCGAACGCGTCTACAACCACCGGGGGCGTACCGCAAGCCATCGCCTCGACCACCGAGAGCGCCTGCGTATCGGTCTGCGAAGGAAAAAGAAAGATATCCACTGCGCTGCAGGCGATCATGACGTCCGAATGTGAACGGGGGCCGGCGAAGATCACCGCGCCCTCGACCATCGACCGGGCCATCTCCTCAGCTTCGGCGCGTGCGGGACCTCCGCCAAGAATCAGCAGCCGGGACTCGGGTATTCGCCGGTGTATCTTTTCAAACGCTCCGAGCATTAGCCCTATATTCTTCTCGGTCGCGAGCCGGCCGGTATAGAGCGCCACCGGCGAATCCTTTGGAAGGTTGAACGCCGCGCGCGCCGCGCTTCGCTCGGTGACGGAAGGGGGATTTATCCCTGTCGGGATAACGTCGATCGGCCGCTGCACGCCGTAACCCGCGAGCAGTGTCCGCACAGAAGGGCTCGGCACAATCACGGAGTCGGCGCGGCTGTAAAACCATCGCATCATCTTCCGGATAACGCTTCGAGTCGCAGCGCGGGGGCCGGGAAAGTAATGCGCGTAGTCCACGTAGAGCGTGTGCATGTGCGCTATCACCGGGATACGATGGCGGCGCGCCAGGATAAGGCCGCACAGGCCGAGCGCAAACGGCGTTTGCAGATGGACCACGTCGAAGCCCTGTCGGGCGAATTCTGCAAATAATCGCGGTGAGAACGGCGCCGCCAGCGGATAATCGCGGGCGCCCCAAAAATAATACGAGGGAAAACGGCGAACGCATGGATCCACGTCAGCGTACCCTCTCGCACGCGGCGCGTAGATCATGGTCTCGTGGCCCCGACGCCGCAGCCCCGGCACGAGCGTGTCCAGTGACCGCGTCACCCCGTTAAGCACAGGAAGGTAGCTCTCGGTGAAGAGGGCGATTTTCACGTAACACAGGCCGTGATCATCACGCCACCTCCAATAAAAAGTGGCGCCCGCCGCCGTAATCCCCGCATAAAGAGTGGCGCCCGCCGCCGTAATCCCCGCATAAAGAGTGGCGCCCGCCGCCGTAATCTCCCGATCGTTGAATGGGCGCCGTCACAGCGATGTCACCGTCACTTGATCTCCAATCTGACACTTTCCCGCGCTCAGGGCGCCACCCGGCAGTTCAATCGCAGTGTGCGAGCCGCGAGGCGCCCAGGCAATTCTAAACGGCGCGACTCGTTCCTTCATTCCGATGATCCGCCCGTCACGGCTTAAGAAGAGCACGTCAATCTCGAATTTGAGACCGGTCGTGTGAATACTACCGGTCCGGGGAAACACCATGCCATCGCCAGGATTAAGTCGCCGATACGGAATCAAGCCGACCAGCAGTTTCCAAAGATTGGACGCAATTGTCGCACGGTCCGCGAGGACGGTCTCGCGAGTTGTATTCATCACCAGCGCGGTCGAGCCGCGCCGGGAATTGTGTACCGACTGGCGCTGTTCACCGCTCATCCCCTGATCTGCGCCACCGGGCCGCGATAATATAACGGCTGCGGCACGCTCGATGGCCGCCAATTCAGCAATTGGTAGAGGAACGCAGCGGCGACGATGACCGCCAGAAGCGCGAGCAAAGCCGTCTGACCCGAAACCCCTCCGGGCTGCTCCCCTTCAACAAAGCGGCGAACTCGTTCAGAGCGAAAATCCTGACTCATTCAGGCGCCTTTCTCCATGCGCTCACGGCGCCACCTCCGGCTCTAAAACGCCGAAGTCGCCGTCCAGCCTCTCGTACACAACATTAATCTCCCCCGTCTCTTCGTTCAAGAACAAGAAGAAGTCGTGCCCTATCAACTGCATACGCTCTGTCGCGTCCTCGGCCGACATCCGCTCGACGTGGAGGCGCTTACGCCGTACTATGGTCGGCCACGGTTCCGTTTCGGTTTCGCCGGGCGCGGAGACGGTCGTACGAGCGGTGGGCGCCGCCGCCGGCGAAGTGCGGTGCGGACGGCGTTGACGAGCGAGCGATCGCTCCTTAAAATGCTTGATCTGCTTCTCGAGTTTATCGATCACCTGGTCGACCGCGGTACGGATGTCGGCGCTCTGTTCCTCGGCGCGAATGACACGCCCGCCCCCTCGAACCGTTACCTCGACCGTCTTAAAATTGCGTTCGGTCGAAGTATGTACTTCCACGTCACCAATCTGATCGATAAACCGCTCGATATGCGTCAACTTCTTCTCAATATAACTTCGGGTAGCCGGTGTGATGTCAACGTTCTGGCTGTGGATAATAACTTGCATTGCAGGGTTCTCTTCTTCCTTCCTGAGTCATGCTGATACACGAGTGCGCTGCAGCGAAACTCCGCTGGTGTTGGTCGACCCCATTATTGGAGATTCAGGGGCCGGCGACCATCACCGCATCTGATCCGCCAGATTTGAGCTGAGTTGTCTCAGGCGGCTCTGCGGCGAGCATCGCCAGCGCGAAGGCGGCGATACCTTCGCCCCGCCCGATAAAGCCCATTCTCTCATTGGTCGTCGCCTTGATCGCCACACGCCCCGGATCGATTCCGGTCAATGCCCCCAGTCGTTCGCGCATCGCTGCAACGTGGGGATTCAGGCGCGGCTGCTCCGCCACGATGGTGAGATCGATCTGGGCCGGCCGCCATCCGCTCTCAGCGGCGATCTGAACTACCTTCTCTAACAGCCGGCCGCTGTCCGCGCCTTTGAACGCCGGGTCTGTATTGGGAAAATGATACCCAATGTCACGTCCTCCCAATGCGCCTAAAATGGCGTCACAAACGGCGTGCAGAGCGGCGTCGGCGTCGGAATGACCGGAGAGACCGGGTGAATCGGGAATCGATACTCCCGCCAGAATCATCGGTCGCGCCGGGTCGAACGAATGCACGTCGTATCCCATCCCAATTCGAATCGAACCGGCAGCCGCTCGCGCCATCGCTTGCGCCGAGGCGGCGCCGTGCGCCCCATCAGCGGCGCCCGGACGTACACCGGCGCCCTGCCGCACGAGGCTCTCGGCGATCAGGAGATCCTCGGGCCGGGTAATCTTCGAACTCAGCTCGGAACCGGGAACCAGGATCGCCGGCGTATCAGCGGCCCGCTCAATCATCATCGAATCATCGGTGCATTCGTGAGCAATCTTGCGGCATTCATCGAACGAAGCGCGCAGGAGATCGGCCCGCACGGCCTGCGGCGTCTGGATTCGAACCAGCTTCGAGCGATCCATCAGCGCGCCCGCGGCGGCGCCCATCGCGCCCTGTCGCAGCGTATCTACAACCGGAAGCGCCGCCGTCGCGGATCCATGATCAAATGCCGCCGCGGCGCATCGCTCAAACACGTCGATTGGGGTCAACGGCCGGGCGGCGTCGTGAACAATAACCACCGAGGCGGCCGGGGAGATGGCTGCCATTCCGTTCAGGACCGAAGTCTGGCGATCGGCGCCGCCTTCAACTACCCTGCTAAGCTTCTTGAATCCATACTCCACAGCGAGCCGCCAGGCACGATCCAGATCGCAGCGCTGCGTGACGACAATGATTTCATTGATGCAAGGAGACGCTTCCAGGGCCGCGAGCGTCCAGGCTAAAATCGGGGCGCCATCCAGCGGAGCGAACGCCTTGTTCTCACTGCGGCCGAACCTTTCGCCGCGACCCGCTGCCGGAATAACTCCGGAGATTCCTGCCAAGGAGCTCCTCCTCACGATCATGGTCCACCTTGGGCGCAGCGAAGATCATCTTTCCGGCGACGGTTTGAAGCACGCTCGTAACGACAATTTCAGCGGTTTCCCCCACCAGCCGGCGGGCGTTCTCCACTACAATCATGGTACCATCATCCAGATAGCCGATACCCTGGTTGGCCTCTTTACCCTCTTTGATGATGCTGACCAACATCTCTTCTCCGGCCATCACCACCGGTTTAAGCGCGTTCGCAAGCTGGTTGATATTCAGAACGTTGATTCCCTGCAGCTCCGCAACTTTGTTCAGGTTATAGTCGTTCGTCACAATATCGGCTTCGAGTCGCTTCGCCAGCGACACGAGCTTCACGTCCACCGGAGCGCCATCCGGTATCAGGTGGTCGAGATCACGTGCGAAGACCGGTGACTCTTTGCGGATCTGATTGAGAATGTCGAGGCCGCGGCGCCCGCGCGCCCGTTTGAGGGAGTCGGCTGAATCGGCAATATACTGCAGCTCATCCAGCACAAAGCCGGGCACGTAAATACAGCCCTGCAGAAACCCCGCCCGCCAGACATCCAGCACACGGCCATCGATAATCACGTTGGTGTCGAGCACCTTGCCGCCCTTCATCCTCTCAAGGTCGGTCTCAACCACGGGTTCGATCGCTCGCGTTCCAAAAAGTGAGACGAGCTCGCCCTCAACAGCCAGCAGAATCTCGAAACCGGCGATCGAGCCAACGATAATAGACAGGCCATACATCGCCGCGAAGCCGTTCGGCTTCAAATTCGAGATCGGAATCATCGCGATGACGCCGAAAAGGCCGCCAAGTATCGCCCCCGCGCCGCCGAATAATAGATCGCGGGTGGTCATTCGCTGCACTCGATCGGCCATGTGGCTGGCGCCATCCGCGAGCCGCCCGCCAACGAGAAATCCAGCGAGAACCCCGACAATGCACATCGCGATGGGGAATAAGACGCCGCCAAGCACCCCGAGCCCCGCCTGTTGCGGCTTGAGCATCCCCTGAACGGCGCGGGCGATCATCCAGAAGAGCAGGCTGCCGACCGTGCAGGTGATGAGGTACATGACGATGCGAAAATAGCGTGCCTTCATCGTGCCAACCTCTGGGCCTTCTCGGGACCCTTCGAAGCCAGAGCAAACGCGTGATCGACCGCCTCCGACACTGTCGCGGCCGGAAGGATCTCCATATCGCCCACGGCGGACATTCGCTCCATGCTGCGGGCAGGCGCCACGGCTCGGCTGAAACCGAGTCGCCTGGCCTCCAGAAGCCGCCGCTCAACCTGGGATACCGCTCGAACCTCACCGGACAACCCGATCTCCCCAATCACCACCGTAAACGGATCTACAGGCAATCCGTTCGCACTGGAGACCACGGCCATCGCAATGGCCAGATCGGCCGCCGGCTCCAGAACCTTGATCCCGCCCGCCACATTCACAAAGATATCCTGATTCGAAAGACGCATCCCCAATCGCTTTTCGAGAACGGCGAAGATAAGTCCTGCGCGATTATGATCCACGCCGGTCTCGCTCCGCCGCGGCGCCGCCAGGTAGCTGGGCGCCACCAGCGCCTGCATCTCCAACAGCAGCGGCCGCGTCCCCTCCATCACCGCTACAACCACGCTCCCGGCGGCGTGTTCCGCTCGCTCCGAGAGCAGCATTGCTGAAGGGTTGGCGACCTCGGTCAATCCGGCGTCGCTCATCTCGAAGATGCCAATCTCGTCGGTTGAGCCGAACCGGTTCTTTACGCTCCGCACGATCCGGTAAATGTGCCGTGAATCTCCCTCGAAGTACAGTACGGTGTCCACAATATGCTCCAACACTCGC
>Ga0307374_10015226_pt1 | contig 10368 bp, 8 predicted proteins | sample OX3MG_FD_202532 | JGI IMG/M metagenome (GOLD analysis project Ga0307374, IMG submission 202532) | Soil microbial communities from Risofladan, Vaasa, Finland - OX-3 | ecosystem: Environmental > Terrestrial > Soil > Coastal area > Acid sulfate soil | place: Finland: Risofladan, Vaasa | collected...
GTCCGGCGCCGGAAGTCTGGGTGTGAATCAATGGGATAAGCGTTCCAGGCAAGGAGAATGACCGATGCATGAACCGGTGAAAGTTCTCGACGTCACCCCGCGCGATGGACTGCAGAACGAGCCCAATCCCGTCTCCACCGAGCAGAAAATCGCCCTGATCGAGAAGCTCGTTCGGGCTGGTGTCACCGCCATCCAAGCCACCAGCTTCGTTCATCCCCGCTGGGTGCCTCAGATGGCCGATGCCGAGGCTGTCGCGGGCGCCCTGAGCCGCTTTCCGGGAGTGCGCTTTTCAGCCCTGATACCCAATCAGAAGGGCTACGAGCGGGCCGTCGCCGCCGGTTTCCACGACCTGGAACTCACGATGGCGGCCAGCGAGGCGTTCAGCCATAAAAACCTGAATCACAGCCTGGCGGCAGGCTTCGAAATGCTGGGAAAGGTGAGCCGCGCCGCCGAGCGGGACAAGGTCACGCTTCGCGTGGGTTTCGCCATGAGCTTTCATTGTCACTTCGAAGGCACCATCCCCACCGCGGCCCTGGTCAACGTCGTTCGCTCCGCGCGCGAACGCGGCCCATGGCATATCGCTTTGGCCGACACCGACGGCATGGCCTTTCCCAACCAGATCAGCGCCGCCGTCAACGCCCTCCAGGAGCAACTGGGCATTGCCCCCGGCGAGCTGGCGCTTCATGTTCACGATACCTATGGCCGCGGGCTTGCCAACGTCCTCGCCGGCCTACAGGCCGGAATCCGCGAGTTCGATACCACCACGGCAGGGCTCGGCGGCTGCCCGTTCTGTCCCGGGGCCAGCGGGAATCTGGCCACCGAAGATCTGGTGGCGCTTCTCGATGGCATGGGCTATCGAACGGGAATCGATATGGAAAAGCTGCTGGACGCAGCGGAATTTGCCACCGCGCTTTCTTCCCGGCCCTACCAAGCCCATATCCTGCGCGCCCAGCGCCCCGCCGCTTGTGAATTGCCCCGCCAGGTCAGCTAACGAAAGTGGCCTGGAACGGCTGGCGATTGCGGGATCATCCGCCCGAAGCCGGCGCGCAGAAGGAAATCGCCGGGCGTTCTCCTGGCATTGTCCCAGGTACAGATCCGCATCGCGGCTGTGGCCAGGGCGATCCGTGGTTGAAGCAAGGGAGCAGGAGGTCCAGCCTTTCGGGCAAAGGAAAGCCCAAAGCGGAAATTCCGTAGGAACGGAGCAAAACGATGAAAAAGGCTCTTGCGATTCTTCCGGCGCTTCTCTTTGCGCTCAGTGCTTTCGGCCAGGCGAATGCCCCTTTTAGGCCCGTTCAGACGATTGCTTTGCCCAACGTGGACGGTTTCCTCGACCACATGGGCGTGGACATCAAAGGCCAGCGTCTTTTTGTTCCGACGGAAATCCAAAAGACCGTCGAAGTCATCGACCTGCGCTCGGGCAAAGTGATCCACACGATCACCGGCTTGCAAAATCCCCATACCGTCCTTTATCGCGCCTCATTGAACGAAATTTTCGTCTCCGACGCCGTTCTCGGCGCGTGTTTGGTTTTCCGGGGCGACACGTACGAGCACATCAAGACGATTCCGCTCGGCCCCGGCGCGGACAACGCCGCCTACGATCCCGTCAGCCAGGATTTTTACATCGATCTTCGCGGCAAGTTCACCCATTCGCCCGATTCCAGACTCGCCATCGTGGACACCAGGACGGCCACGCTTGCCGGGGAGATCACCATTCCCGGCGCGAACATTCAAGCGATGGCCTTCGATCCCGCCGGCCCGCGCATGTATATCGATGTTGCCGACCGCGGCGAAGTCGCGGTCATTGACCGCGCCAAGCGCGCCATTGTCGCGACGTGGCCCGTCCCCGAAGGCCCCTGGCCCTACGCCATCGCGCTCGACTCCGCCGATCATCGCCTCTTCGTCGCCAGCCGCATCGGAGAAAAATATTTCCGCCTCGGCAAGCTCCTCGTGCTCGATTCCGAGACCGGGCGGCTCATCACGACGGTCGAAATCGCAGGCGGCGCCGATGAAGCGTTTTACGACGCGACTCGCCGCCGCATTTACATTCCCGGCGGCGACGGCTTCGTGGACGTCATCCAGCAGCTCGATCCCGATCATTACCGGCCTCTCGCCCGGGTTCCCACCGGCGTCATGGCCAAAACCGGCCTCTTTGTTCCCGAGCTGAGCCGGTTCTACGCGGCCGTCCCCGAGCGCCGCGTATTCGTTAATCCGCTCAAGGTCCCCAAGGTTGAACCCGGCGAAGTGCAGGTCTTCTCCGTTGCGCCCTAGCGCCCGCGCACGGTGGCATGTAAGGCTGCGAAAAGAAGAATCTTCCAACCGCACCGATCGCTTCACTGTTAAGATCGCAGAACGCGTGAAATGAAGTTCGCAGAAAGGCCGACTCGTTGATTCGATTGCGGGCGATCTCGCCATTGACCGCATCGAGTTCATCCATGGCCGCGTCCGCAACAACGGTAAGCCTCAACCGCAGGATTTACTTCAATATTGTCTTCCCCTTGTTTATCGTGTCGGTCCTTGCCTACATCGATCGTGTGAACATCGGTTACGCCGCCCTTACGCTGAATGGGGATTTGCGCTTCAGCCCCGAAGTATTCGGTTTCGGCGCGGGCATTTTATTCGCAGGCTATCTTTTGTTCGCGATTCCGGGGGCGCTGATCGCCGAGTGGACCAGCGCGCGCATTTGGCTGGGATGCATGACGGTCTGCTGGGGCGTGATTTCCGCCATGATGGCATTCATGCGCACGCCGCTCGAGTTCTATGTAATTCGCTTTCTGCTTGGCGCGGCAGAAGCGAGTCTTTACCCCGTTGCGTATGCGACTTTTATTCCACGCTGGTTCCAGCCGAGGGAACGAGCCTTGGCCATTGCCGTGCTTTTGGCCTCCCTGCAGGTTTCCGGGATCGTCGGCGCTCCCTTGGCCGGTTGGATGCTGGGAGTCTCCTTGTTTGGATTTAAGGGATGGCAGATCCTGTTTCTGCTCGAGGCAATTCCGGCGGTCGTGATTGGGGTAGCCATCCCATTCTGGATGGCGGATTGGCCACGGCAAGCCCGGTGGCTGACGACGGATGAACAGGCGCTTCTCTCGGAGCGATACGAGCAGGAAGTTGCCGCCAAAACCGGCGCTCAACCCTACAAAGTGCTAGACGCCCTCAAGGACCGTGAAGTGCTGAAGCTGTGCTTCATTTACTTTCTCTGGATCACCAGCTTCTGGGGCTTCAACTACTGGATGCCGACCGTTCTCAAGAGCGTTTCCGGTTGGTCAAACGTATTTATCGGAGAAGTCTTCGCGATTGCGATGACCATTTCTCTGGTCGTTTCGATATACATCGGGCATTCCTCCTCGAAAAACAATGAAAAACGCTGGCACGGCGCAGTGCCGCTCTTTCTGGCCGCCATCGGCATGGGCGCCAGCGCTTACGTACACGCGCCGTGGGTTTATTTTGTTTTCCTGGTGATCACGGCAGTCGGCGTGTACGCGCCCCTCTCGGTCTGGTGGTCTTACCCGACGGTTTTCCTGTCCGGAGCGGCGGCAGCCGGCGCGGTGGGCATGATCAATTCCATGGGCAATGTCGGAGGATTTGTCGGCCCCTATCTCACCGGCTGGATTCGGCAGTCGACCGGCTCGTTCGCAGCGGCCATGTTGTACATGGCCATGTCGCTAGCCGCCGCCGGGCTGCTCATCCTGACCCTGCGAAAGAAGCTCCCTCCCCACCCGATTCATAATCCGGTATCGTCCACAGCCGCATCCGTCCCGGAGCCGCAATAGCGAACGATCGAACAACAAAGCATTGGGGAAGGTGGAAAACCGCATCGGATGGCGATCAGCGGCGCCGCCGCTTGGCGAGTGGGAATACAGGGATCTGCCCCTTGAAACGATTGCGGGGGCTGGATTTGAACCAGCGACCTCCGGGTTATGAGGTGAAAATCCAATGCTAAGTGCCTTAGAATCAATCGCTCCGGAGGCCAAAATCCCGCTTCGCGACCGATTCTGTCAGATTGAGTGCAATCGCATAAACGCGTCTGGCGTCGAGGAGTGTTCTACTGCATATCAGCAGTTTCGTACTGACCGCCGCCCCTCAGCATTCGAGGCAACGTGCAACAACGTGGTCGCTCCTCGAACCTTTCGTGATGCCTTTGACAAGAAGGGAGGTGGTAGACTAGCGCTCGATTCAAATGAGCTGGCCCTCACCAGCGCGAAATGACCGTGAACCCGGAGCGAGGCACAGCTCCGCGGGCGAAAAGCGCCTCGTGTTGTGGAGCGAGTCGGGGATTCGCACCGGCCGGTGGTTCTGGGCGACGCTTACGCTGTCCAGCATCACGATTGTTTCCGTAGTTTTCCTCGTTTGGGAGTTGATCGAGGACCATTTTTTCCAGAACCTCAATTACCGTACCCTCCATTATCTTTACATCACCCGGGGAATCGTCTCCTCGCTGCTTCTCGCGTTCTGGGCCGCTTGGTACGTGCTGCGGGAGCGCAGAGCGAGCGAGCAGCAGCTGCACGAATCACGGGAGCATTACCGCGGTCTGCTTGAGGCGTCTCCCGGCGCTGTGGCATTGTACGACGAAGATCTGGTTATTTTGGAATGGAACGCGGCGGCCGAGCGGCTCTACGGTTTTACCAAAGCCGAGGCGCTGGGCCACTGTCTGGCCACCGTACCGGCGGGCAAGGAATCGGAATTGCGAGCCTTTCTCGACGAGGTCAGCAAGGCAAATGCCGTCCTCGATGTGGAAACCAGGCGGAGGCATAAAGACGGAAGCAGCCTCGATGTCCAGCTCAGTTTGTTGCCCTTTCGCGGCACCGCCAATCAGCACTACTTTCTCGAAGTCACCAACGACATTCGCGAGCGGGTCAGACTGCGCCAGGCGCTGCTGCAACTCGAGAAACTGACCGCGATGGGACAGATGGCCGCCGGCACCGCTCATCACTTGAATACTCCGCTGGCATCGATGCTCCTTCGCGTGCAGATGCTGAGAAGCAGCGCGAAGGGAAGTACGGCCACCGAACTGGAAAAGCTTGAAAACAACATCCAGTTCTGCCAGCAATTCGTGCGGAGGCTTCTCGATTTCAGCCGTCGTCCTCAACCCGTCAAGCAGCCGGAGCCCCTGGGTGGCACCTTGGAATCCGTGGTGAGTTTTCTTTCCCCTCAGCTTCATACCAAACGCGCCCGGCTTACGCTGGACCTGGCGGCGGTCGATGGCGATAGGGTTCTGGCCGATCGCAGTCAACTCGAAGCGTTGTTCATTATCCTGCTGAGTAACGCTTTGGACGCGGTCTCGCCCGATGGAAGTATCGCAGTCCGCTCGCGACGCTCCGGACCGGAACGGATCGAGACCGAGATCGCTGACGACGGTTGCGGAATCAATCCCGAGGACATGCCCCGCGTCTTCCAGCCGTTCTTCAGCACCAAACCCGTCGGCAAAGGAACAGGGCTCGGGCTGGCGCTGGCCAGCAACATTCTCCAGGAACACGGCGGCTCCATTCAGATCGAGAGCAGGCCGCAGCAGGGCACCACGGTCCGCATCGAACTTCCGGTGTGGCGGGGGGAGACGCAGAACCAATGAGGACTTTTCCGAAGGAAGGGCATCCCTGCGGCATCCTGGTCGTGGATGACGATGCGAGCTTGGCCGACACCCTGCGAGATTTCCTGACCAGTGAGGGCTATTGGGTGGAAATAGCTCTCTCCGGCGAAGAGGCGCTCTCGGTCCAGGCAAAAGTGACCGGCATCGGTCTGGCGCTGGTCGATCTGATGATGCCGCTGATCGACGGGTTGGCTTTGATGGAACAGCTTCGGAAACGCAATCCCGACTTGGCCGTGGTCATCATGACCGGATTCGGGACGATCGAAACCGCCGTTGAAGCGATCAAGCGCGGCGCGGAAGACTATCTGACCAAGCCCTTCGACCAGGAGGCTATCCGCAAGAAGATCGGGCGGCTGATGGAGGTTTTCGAACTTCGCAGCCGAGTCACCGAACTCGAATCCAATCTTAATCGTTGCGCTCCCTCGTTCGAATCCCTTGTGCACATCTCGCCGCTCATGCAGCAAGTTGTCGAACAGGCGCGGACGGCGGCGGACACCGAAGCTTCCATCCTGCTCGTCGGAGAAACCGGCACTGGCAAGGAAGTGCTGGCCCGCGCGATTCACGGGGCCAGTCGGCGCGCTTTCGCCCCCTTTGCTCCCTTGAATTGCGGCGCCCTGCCCCGGGAACTCGTCGAAAGCGAGTTGTTCGGCTTTCGGCGCGGTGCTTTTACCGGAGCGTACGCCGACGCGACCGGCTTGTTCGCCTCTGCCAGCGGCGGGACCGTCTTTCTGGACGAAATCGGCGAGATGCCCAAGGAAGTTCAGGTGAAACTGCTCCGGGTCCTTCAGGAAAAGGAATTGCGGCCGATCGGGAGCACACATACATTGCCGGTGGACGTGCGCATCATCTCGGCCACAAACCGCCCGCTCGGCCAATTGCGGACCGAGTATTTGCGGAGCGATTTTTACTTTCGGATTGCCACCGTCAGCATCGAAATCCCCCCGTTGCGCCGCCGGCCGGAAGACCTCCTGGCGCTGATCCATCATTTCGCCAGGATCCTGAGTGAGCGATACGAGCGCGAGATCACGCTGAATCGCTCAGCACTCGAGCTGCTGCTGCACTACTCGTTTCCGGGCAACATTCGTGAGCTGGTGAATTTACTGGAAAGCGTTGCCGCACTTTCGCGCGACGACCCTCAACTGATCTCCGACCGTGATTTGCGACCCTTGCTGCAGGATGGCCTGCCGGAAGGAAGTGACGCAAGCGATGTCGGGCCGGTGCTGACGCTCGATCAGTGGGAACGATTGGCGATCGAGCGGGCGCTCCGCCGGAGCAAAGGTAATCGCACCCGGGCCGCATCCCTGTTGGGCATCTCTCGGGACACTTTGTACCGTAAGCTCCGGGAGTTGAAAGACGATTCCTAGCTGATCCAGGCTCGGAATCTTCGCATGAATCGCCCGATAATCCGACAACGTACAACCAGCCTCTCTGCAAGCGCGTAATGTTTCGCGAGCTGTCGCGAATCATTTGCCGCCTAATCGCTTGATTCTCCGGCACTTGCCGCACTGACGGACAGACAGGCGGCCGCGTCGGCTTGTGGCTACCCACGTGCGCAGCTCTGAGAAGGACATTTTCATGGCGGAAACTCACGAAGAAGTGCAATCACGCCGTCACCCCGTTGTCTGGCTGATCCTGGCGCTCGCGGCTCTGGCGGTCCTCAGCGGCGTCCTTGCCGTACAAGACCGCAACATCCTGTTGCGATGGTCTGTGTTCCTTTCGACCGACATCGAGCAGGGCCACGCCGTGTTCCAGGAAAAAGGCTGCGTTCACTGTCACGCAGTGAACGCAGTGGGCGGCAGTATTGGTCCCGATCTCGGCGAGGGAAAGCCTTCGAGCGTCGCCTTTCTGGTTACCACGATGTGGAATCATGCGCCGAACATGTGGGCCTATATGCGCGCCGAGCGGTTCTCCTACCCAACTCTCGATTACGAGCAGACCGCGCAATTGGTTGCCTACCTTTACATGGCGAGCCGAATGGACGCGCAGGGCGACGCGGAACAAGGACGATTGCTCTTCGCCAAATACCGGTGTAGCCAGTGCCACTTCGTGACAGCAACGCCCGGCCCGCATGCCACGCCTTTGGACGATCCGCACGCTCTCCGCTCACCCATGGTCTGGGTTCAGGCAATGTGGAACTCCACACCCGCCATGGAAGAGGCAACGCGGAAAACCGGTGTTGCTTGGCCCGTTCTCGAATCATCTGATTTGGCCGATTTATACGCTTACGTGCGCTCCGGTCTTCATGATTCTTCGTTTCCCGAGCGTTTCCTGGGCGATCCGAAAAAGGGCTGGCAGCTGTTCCAATCGAAGGGCTGCCTTGATTGCCATGCCCTGAGGGGCGACGGGCCACAAAGTCCCGGAGCCTGGCGGTCGCTTACGTTCATGCAAGTGGGACAGGCGATGTGGAGCAACGCGCCGGCGATGCTTGCGGCGATGAAAGAGCGGGGACTGGCGAGTCCGCGCTTGACGGGTAAAGACCTGGCGGATCTGGCCGCCTTTATCTATACCTTGCGGTATTTCGATCCTGTGGGATCGGCCATCGTCGGCCGCAGCGTCTTTCGTTGGCGTGGTTGCAGTCACTGCCACGGAAGAGAGGCGCAGGGCAGCTCGATCGCTCCCGCCTTGCGTGGCCAGGGACGAAACTACAACTCCATTTCCTTGGCCACCGCGCTTTGGAGCCATGGGCCCAAGATGTTTCAGCGGAGCCAGGAATTGGGAATCGGGTGGCCTCGCTTGCACGCAAGCGACGTCGGCGATCTGCTGGCTTTCCTAAACACCCCGCGCGAGCAGCGGCGGCACTAAAAGTAAGGCAACTCGTCGTTCGCGTTGTCCGATTTTCGGGCATTGTCCGGTTTTCGGCCGGGTTCCTTCTCCCGTTTCTCTACCCAACCGTTTCCTTCGATTCGACAAACCCCCGTATTCCCTCGTAAGCGCGCGCATTTCGCCAGTGAAATCGCGCTGATCGATCGCTCGACTCGGATCCACCAATGGACCGCCGCGTGCTAGGAGAAGGGCCGTTGCAGGTTTCCGGAGCAGCAAGGATGTGGTTGCTTCCGTTGCCGACTGCCGGCGGTAAGCGGAACGCACAACAGGGTACCAAGGAGAGCAAGAACAAGATGAACACCCGCAAAAGAGTTTGCATACTCTCGCTCCTGCTGGGAATTGCAATCGCCTCGCCGGGGCTGCTGTCCGCCGGGCAGGTTCAGGATGGGCAAAAACTCTTCGACGCTAAGTGCGTTCGCTGCCACGCGAAGGACGGGAGCGGGAAAACGGCGATCGGCTCGGCGCTCGGCGCCGCCGATCTTCGGAGCGCCGTCGTGCAGAAGCTGACGGATGCCCAGATCTACGCCCAAATCGAAAACGGAAAGGCAAACATGCCGCCGTTCGGTCCCGGCTTGAACAAACAGCAGATCAATGAACTCATGTCTTACGTTCGTTCGCTGGCCAAAAAGCAAGTAGCCAAGAACAACAAGAGGTCCCGCTGAAATCGCGATGCCTATGAGATCGGGCATGGACGCACCTCAGCCGCATCAAGGTTCCGGGTTCCCGCCGGAGGGCCGGGTTGTTGTTCCCCGTTCCACCGCTCGCTGGCGCCGGCGCATCTACTTCCTTCTGCCGATCGCCTGCGGCGTGCTCGGCATCCTCTGGATCGCCCGGGCGGAAGCCGGCCATTTCTCGTCGGCGCAATCGGCGGGCAAGCAGGCAACCAGCCGGGTGAATTCAATCTCCGGGGTTTTTTCTCCAGTCCATCCCAGCATCGGAGAAGCGCTGGACGATTTCTTCGACTACTATCCCACCCCGGTTCAGCCAATCGCCTTCAATCACTCGATTCATATGGCGAAGGGAATGAAATGCACGGCGTGCCATTCGGGAGTCACCCGCGGCCCGGACGCCGGAATCCCCAGCATCAAGTTTTGCATGGCCTGCCATCAAGTCATTGCTACAACGAATTCCCAAATCAAGAAACTAACAGCCTATGCCGCCAAGGGGCAGGACGTTCCCTGGCAGCGCGTCTACTGGTTCTACCCTACCGCGCACGTGCGGTTCTGGCACGCTCCGCATATTCGCGCCGGCGTGGATTGCTCGGTCTGTCATGGGGATATGTCCCTGCGAACCGTCGCCGTTCGTGAAAAGAACATCACCATGCAATTCTGCTTGGGCTGCCACAGGGCGAAAGGGGTCTCGGTCGATTGCGCCACTTGCCATTACTAACTGAGGGCGGTGGGATTCCGCTGCTTCCTCTCCCCCACGGGGGTTTCGCAGGAGGTTGGGAACGATGAAGCGCAGGACGTTCCTCATTTTTTCCGCCACGAGCGCGGCCGGCGCCCTGCTCGACGTGACGCACAAAAATGGCGCGCCGGGCAAGGAGATGATCCGGTTCATTCCGGAAACCAAGCTGGTTCCCGGCATCGCCGTCCACCGCCCAGGCATTTGTACGCAATGCCCTGCCGGTTGTGGGCTCGACGTTCGTGTGATGGAAGGGGACGCGGAGGTCATGCGCGATGGCCAAATGGGCCTGCTCCGCATGGGGCTGGCCAAGAAACTGGAAGGCAATCCGAGCCATCCCGTCAACCTCGGCAAACTTTGTCCACGCGGCCAGGCCGGTCTCCAAGTCACTTACAACCCCGACCGCATCGGGCACCCGCTCAAGCGCGTCGGACCCCGGGGTTCAGGGCAATATGTCGAGATCGGGTGGGAAGAAGCGATCGGAGAAGTGGTCGATCGTCTCAAGCCGCTTGCCGCCCGAACCGATTCGTCGGGGCTGGTGTTTCTCACCCAGTCACTACGGG
>Ga0307374_10015229_pt1 | contig 10367 bp, 9 predicted proteins | sample OX3MG_FD_202532 | JGI IMG/M metagenome (GOLD analysis project Ga0307374, IMG submission 202532) | Soil microbial communities from Risofladan, Vaasa, Finland - OX-3 | ecosystem: Environmental > Terrestrial > Soil > Coastal area > Acid sulfate soil | place: Finland: Risofladan, Vaasa | collected...
TCGCCTGCTGCTATCGCTTCCGCGGCCTGAAGATCGGATGGAAATACTTCTCCATGTCGACGTGCTTCGTGACGAGCTTCACTATCTGATGGTAGATAAAGAACGAACCCGCTATTGCGACGAAAAAGACCAACAGGGTAAGCCCGGTGGCGACCTGGGTATTCGCATTGGGCCCCAGGGCAAGTCGAACGACAATCAAGCCCACGATGACGAGCAGGATCATGACGACTATGTTCCCGATCGTCGCCCCGATGATGAAAAGCGCAGTGTTAACCTTCTTGTTCATGTTTCCTCCGCCCATCGATAAAGAACGCTACGAACAGCAGGATCCCGCAGACGACGACGCTTGAGTCGGCGACGTTGAAGGTTGGCCAGCGCTCGAGACCGAAAATCCCGAAAAATCTCACATCGATGAAGTCGACAACGCCGTTGGGCCGAAAGAGCCGGTCGATGAGGTTTCCGACTCCTCCGCCGAGGATCCCCGCTATCGCCCACCGCTGGAGGCCCGAGAGCTCCCGCGTTCGAAAGTAGTATACGACGAGAAGGGCGAGCACGGCGATCGGAAGCGCCGCGAAAAAGATCGCCCGAAGCTCTCCGGGAAGCCCGCCGCCCACGCTGAAGGCGATCCCGTGGTTGCGGGCCTGGATGATGCGGAGCAATCCCCCTCCGATCGACAGCCCCACCGTGTAGGGGCGGATGTGCTCGACGATGAGTGCCTTGGTTATCTGATCGACCGCGATGATTGCCGCGGTCAGCGTAAAGGGCAGGAAGTTGGGCTTCGAGTTACGATTCACGCGCATACCTCATGTGGGTGATTGTGCATATCAGAGCCCGGTCGGAACGTCCACGAAGAGCGTCCGAAGCCCCGTATCGCGCGCCAGGCGGCGAGCAAGAAGGCGCAGGCCCCAGACCTCCGTCTGGTAGTGACCGCCGCAGAGAAGATTAATCCTCTCCTCGAGGCAGGTGTGGTAGATCGTGTGACTCGCCTCCCCGGTGATGTAGAGGTCCAGCCCCTCGGCTATGGCCTGATCCACCTCGTGCGTCGCGCCGCCCGAGACGATCCCGACCGTTCGAATCGCCTGCGGCCCGAAGGGGAGCAGCGCGACGCAGCTCTGCCGGTCGATTCCCATCAAACGAAGGATACCGTCAAGGTCGGCCGGTTCCGGCAGGCGCCCCTTCAGGCCGATTTTAGCTCCCCGATAGATCCCGAAGGGCTCGATACCCTCGAGGCCCAGCGCGGCAGCCATCCCCGCGTTGTTCCCGAGCTCCGGATGGAGGTCGAGCGGAAGGTGCGCGGCGTAGAGAGCCATATCGTGCTCTACGAGAAACTTCACGCGCCGGTGATGACCCCGCGTGAGCGCGAGCGGACGGCCCCAGAAGAGCCCGTGGTGAACGAAGAGCAGCTCGGCCCGCGCCTCAGCGGCGCGCTCGAATGAGGCCATGCAGGCGTCGACCGCGAAGGCGACTGTCGCAAGCTCCCGTTCGGAGCACTCGACCTGGATGCCGTTGAGCGAGTCGTCGATGGAGTCAAGCTCCGCAAGGCGCAAAAGCTCGCGAAAATAGCGGTCCACATCGGCAAGGCGCATGCCGGATTATAGCCCGCGGCGGCGGCGGAGTGGAAGCGGTTACCTTGACAGCAGGAAAAACCGAGGCCTATACTCATACGAGCGCTTCTTCAAGGTGGTCGTGCATGGCTCCAAAGATCGACGTCGCACAGATTAAGAAGGCGGCTCAAAACTCGATTCCGCTGACCTTCAAAACTTTCACCCTTCCGCACGAGACGGAGCTCTTTATGGAGGAGGTGCTCGGGGTCTTCCTCAAAGAGTTCGGGCAGGAGCAGCTCAAGGATCGCCTTGCCTACTGCATGAAGGAGCTGGCGGTCAACGCGAAAAAGGCAAACACGAAACGGGTCTATTTTCTCGACAAGAGCCTCAACATCGGTAATTCCGACGACTACGAGCGGGGTATGCTGACCTTCAAGCAGGAGACCCTCGACAACATCGATCACTACCTTCAGAAGCAGAAAGAGCAGGGGCTCTACATCAAGGTCCTTTTCCACGCCAAGGGAAAGACCCTTACAATCTCGGTTCGCAACAACGTGGAGATCTCCCGCAAGGAGCAGATGCGGGTCTACGATCGAATCGCCCGCTCGCGCGCCTTCGACTCCATGGAGGAAGCCCTCTCATCGGTGCTCGACGATTCGGAAGGGGCGGGGCTCGGAATCGTCATACTCGTGCTCATGCTGAAGAAGATGGGGCTGTCGGAAGACTCCTTCGACATCGACGTCGACGGGGGTGAGACCGTTGCCTCAATATCGGTCCCGTTCGCGGAGGTCCATCTCGAGAATCTGTCGCTGCTGTCCAAGGCGATCGTCGCCGAGATCGATGCGCTGCCGCAGTTCCCCGAGAACCTCGTCTTCCTCCAGAAGCTCATAAGCGACCCCGAATCCGAAATCACCGACATCGCCCGCCAGATAAGCATGGATCCGTCGCTTACCGCCGACCTTTTGAAGGTGGTAAACTCCGCCCAATTCATGCTTCCGAAGCGCGTCGACAACATCGTCGAGGCGGTGAAGCTTGTCGGCATGAGAGGACTGAAGAATCTTCTCTACTCATATGGGAGCATGAAAATCCTCGACCGCGGCCAGCGCTGGCTCTGGGACCATTCCTACCGGACTGCCTTCTACGCCTACAATCTCGCCAAGAACTTCAAGAAAAAGGACATCCTCGACGACGCCTACGTGGGCGGAATCCTGCACGACATGGGAAAGATCATCTTCTCCGACGTCCATCCGGAGCTGCTCGAAAAGATCACGAACTTCTGCAAGGCGCGCGGAATCGGAAAGAGCTTCGTCGAGGATCTCTCCGCCGGCTTAAATCACGCCGAGATCGGCGGGATGATTGCCGAGAAATGGAACTTCCCGCAGAGCCTCATCGAGGCGATCAAGTACCACCATCTTCCGACGGAGTGCAGCCCCGAGTTTGTCGACGTCGTGAACACGGTCTACCTGGCGAATGCCCTGTGCTCCCTTGAGGATAAAGAAATCGTTTTCGAGCAGCTTGAACCGCGGGTCCTCGAAGATTTCGGCATTGCGACCGAGGAGCAGCTCGGCCTCATCAAGCATCGCCTCTCCACGGCCTTCGACAAAGAGCTGGAGCGAAACGTCCAGTCATAGTTTGCCATCCGGCTCCGCGGCGCGCGCGCGCGGAGCCTCGTTCACCTCTCCCTTCGGGGCGATCCTGCTCATGGCCCGCTCGGCAAGCGCGGTGATCGTGAGCGAGGGATTGACCCCCGGGTTGGCCGAGATCGTCGAACCGTCACAAATGTACATGTTCGTGTAGCCGAACACCCGGTTCTCCGCGTCGATCACCCCCTCCCCTGCATCGCGGCCCATGGTGGCGCCGCCGAGGATGTGCGCGGTCGTCGGGGTACCGAGAATGGTCTCCGTGAGCAGGACCGTCGGCCTTCCGCCCACGATCCGGGCGTAGCGGCGCGCGAGGTCATGGGCGCGCGGGATGAAGGCGGAGGGCGGCGTTCCCTCGTCGGGGGCGCTTCGCATCCCCTTGCGCCGCCGAGCGCGCACGAAGCGCAGCGTGCTTTCGGTCGTCTGCATAAAGAGAAGGATCTGCGTGCGCTTTGCCCAATCATCCACGAAGTAGACCTTGAGGTTTTCGATCGGGTGGCGAAGGACCTCGGCCGCGGCGCGGGCGAGGCGCTCGGCGAAGTTTCTTCCCGCGGCAAGCGGCGACATGAGCAGGCGCCAGGCGCCGGAACCCTCTCCGTAGCGGACCGGCTGGAGGTTGGTGCGGTCGTCCGCTTGGAGCATCGAAGCGATGGCAACCCCCTCCGAAAAACGGACGCTCCGGTCAGCGACCGTCACGCCTATGAGGCTTTCGGAGTTGGTGCGCACCGAGCGCCCGACCCGTTCGGAGAGGCGGGGAAGAGACCCTCCTTTGAGGGCGAGAAGCAGCCTCACCGTGCCGAGGACGCCTCCGGCGAACACGACTCCGCGGCAGCCAACGCTGCCTCCTCGTTGTCTGAAAACCCGGGTCGACGAGCGCCAAGAGACCCGATAGCCGAGCGAGCCGTCGAGGACGCCGGCGGCGATCGGACGCACGTCGTCGACCTCCGATTCCGGCTGGATGACGGCGCCCTCCCGCTCGGCGAGGTAGAGATAGTTCTTGTCGAGGGTGTTCTTCGCGTCGAATCGGCACCCAGTCATGCAGCCCCCGCAGGCGATGCAGGGCCTCCGCTCGGGCCCTCGCCCTCCGAAGTAGGGGTCGGGAAGGGGGGCTGCGGCCTCGCTCGGGGCATTCCGAGCGCCGGAGACGCGGGCCCCGGCAGCGCCGTCCGGCCGCTCGGCCGCCGGGCCGCCCCCGCCGAAAAAGACCGCAACCGTCGTCGGTTCGAAGGAATCCTCCCGGCCGATCTCGACCGCGAGCTGCCGCAACGCCTCGTCGCCGGCTCCAAGACGAGGGTTGACGGCCGCTCCAAGCATCCGGCGCGCGGTTGCGTAGTGCGGCGCGAGCTCCCGCTCCCAGTCGCCGAGATGGGCCCAGCTCGGGGCGGCAAAGAAAGAGCTCGGCGGCAGGGGCAGGGTGTTGGCATACACCAGCGAGCCCCCGCCGACCCCCACCCCGCTCAAGGTCGTCACGTGGCGAAAGAGGGTGATCTTGAACAGGCCGAAGAAGCGAAGCGTGGGGAGCCACAGCCAGCGCTTCAGGTTCCAGTTTGTCTTCGGAAAATCCGCCGCGCGCAGCCGCCGTCCCTTCTCCAGCACGAGCACCGAGTAGCCCTTCTCGGAGAGGCGAAGGGCTGCAACCGAGCCACCGAAACCGCTGCCGATGACGACCCAGTCGTACTGCGGCTCTCTCCCCGCGGCATCCGGAACCGGCCGCGTGAGCGGCTCACTCCTCATCCTGCTGCCTGCCGGCCGATGAAGGCGGGGGCTCCCCAAACTCGGGGTCCGGCTCGGCGGCGGATGCGCTGCCGTCCGGCTCGCTCGCGGATTGCGGCTCGAAGCCCGCGGACGCGCTGGCTTTCGCGTCCCCACCGCCGGTCTGTCGGTCGGCGACTGCAGCGCGCGGCCGGCTCTTGAGGAAGGCAAGGACGGCTTCCGCCTGCACCCGGCTCATACTGCAGCGATCGGCGATCTCCTCGCTTGCCGCGGCGAGGATTGCATCGAGCGAGCCGAACTCCTCGAGGAGCAGCCGACTCCGTCGCTCGCCGATCCCCGGCACCTGCTGCAGGAGCGAGAAGGAAAGATCCTTCTCGCGAAGGCGCTTGTTGAACGAGGTAGCGAAGCGATGCGCCTCGTCGCGCACCGACTGCAGGACCTTCAGGGCCGGGGACGTATCGGCGAGGCGTACCGGCTCGCTCCGGTGCGGCAGGTAGATCTCCTCGAGCCTCTTCGCGAGCCCCGCGAGCGGCAGGTCGGCGAGCCCGACTGCATCGAGGATCTCCCGCGCCGCGCTCACCTGGCCCTTTCCGCCGTCGACGAGGATGAAGTCCGGCCGATCGAGATCCTCGTTGATGACACGCGTATAGCGCCGGGCAATCACCTCGCGCATCGACTCGAAGTCGTCGATCGCCCCCTTCAGGCTCTTCACGTGGAAGTAGCGATAATGGCGCTTGTCCGGGAAGCCGTTATGGAAGGAGACCATCGAGGCGACTGTATGCTTTCCATGCAGATGGGCAATATCGAAGCCTTCGATCCTGCGCGGAAGCTTCGGGAGCCCCAAGACTCGCTTCAACTCCTCGAGCGCAGGGATGTTTTCCAGCTGGTGCCGCCGATTCTCGATGTCCTGCATGCCGTTTTCGAGCGCCATCCGCACCACGGACCAGTGCTTGCCCTCGTGGGGGAACTGAATGTCGACCTCCTTGCCCTTCTCGTTGCGGAAAAAGGCGGTCACGAGATCGGGCTCGAAGGGAAGGGAGACGAAGAGCTGGGCGGGAGGGGTATGCAGGGTTCCGTAGTACTGGAGGAGGAACTGCACCATCGCCTCCTCCTCGCTCGCATAGAGCTCGCTGCGGAACAGATCGCGCCCTTGGAGCCTCCCCCCGCGCATCTGAAAGACAATAAAGGTGGCGAGCTGATCCTTGTGGGCGAGGGCGACGTAGTCGCGGACCTCGGGGTCGAAGTCTACTACCTCCTGCTCCCTGCCGAGGGTGCGGATCGCCTCGATCGCGTCGCGCAGCTGGGCCGCCCGCTCGAACTTCAGCTCCGCCCCCGCCTCTCCCATCTCCTTGCCGAGCAGGGCAACAAGCTCCTCGGTCTCCCCGGAGAGAAGCTCCTTCACTTTTTCGACGGTTCCCGCGTATTCCTCTTTGGTGATCTTGCCGATGCACGGTCCGGCGCAGCGTCCGATGTGATAATAGAAGCAGGGCCCCTTGCGCTTGGAAAGATCGCCCGGACACTTACGCAGCGGGAAGATGCGCTCGATGAGCTCCAGATAGGTGTCCACCATCCCGGCGTTCGGGAAGGGACCGTAGTAGCTCGAACCGTCTTGGATGATGCGCCGTGTACGGAATACCCGCGGGAAGTCCTCGTTCGTCACCCGGATGACCGGGTAGGTCTTCCCATCCTTCAGGTTGATGTTGTAGCGCGGCTTCCAGCGCTTGATGAGGTTATTCTCGAGAAGCAGTGCCTCGTACTCGTTGCGCGTGGTGATGTGGTCGATGGTATGGATCCGCGAGGCGAGGACCCGAGTCTTGATGTCGCGCGAGCCGTTGAAGTAGGAGATGACCCGCTTGCGCAAGCTCTTGGCCTTTCCGACGTAGATGATCTCCCCGCGCTGGTCCTTCATGAGGTAGACCCCCGACTCGACGGGAAGGCGCTTTACCTGATCTTTCAGCTCCTCGTACATGGCTCGAGTGAAATGTACACAGGCGGCGGACAAAATGCCAGGGGCGCCTCAGCCCGCCTCGGCGATGGCCGCTCATTGCGGGAGGCCGGGCAATGCGGTAAAATATGCAACCCTGCCCGGGATCGCCCTGTCATACTCATGCGGGGTGAAGCGTGTCACGCAAGGAGAGACCGAAGAATGCTTTCACAAACGGGAATCGAGGCTGCGCCGACGAACGGATTCGTGAGCATGAGCCCCGCGGCACAAGTCTTGATCGCCGCGCTCCCGATGGTGGCGGTCGTTCTCTTGGCCATCCTCACCTTCTTCTTCGTGCTCTGGGATCACCAGAACAACCGCATAATTATCGAGCGCGGGGAGCGGCCGGTTCCGAGGAACGTCGACGACAAGATCCTGCTGCTCGGAATTGTCTCTCTCTTCGTTGGAGTGGGTCTCCTCGTGTTCTTTGCCCTCCACAATGGCGTGACAAATGCCCTTCTCGGAGGGATTATCCCTGCGATGACCGGTTTGGGGATCATTACCCACTACGCCATCGTGCACAGGGACCGAACCAGGTAACGTGGAAGTCGACGACAACGAGCTGGTGCGGCGGGTCTTGGACGGCGACCTTGCCGCCTACCGTACCATCGTCGAGCGGCATCAGGGGCGGATCTTCTACATCGGCCTCAAGTTCCTTCACAGCAACGAAGACGCCGAGGATTTTGCCCAGGAGGTCTTTCTCAGGGCCTTCGAGCGTCTCGGGAGCTACCGGGGAAGCGGATCCTTTGCCGCTTGGCTCTATCGAGTCGCTTTCAACCTTGCCGTCAACCGCTACCGCGGGGTGCGCCCCGCGATGATCGAGCTTGCCGAAGAGACCCTTCCCGACACGGCGCCGCACGCCGAGGAGCGTCTCCTCTCCCTCGAATCGGCGGACCATGTTCGTAAGGCGCTCGAGGGGCTACCCGATCGATATGCGATCGTGGTCAAGATGCATTTTTTCGACGAGCTGAGCTATCCGGAGATCGCGGAGGCGTTGGATCTCCCGGTGAACACGGTGAAGTCCCACGTCTTTCGTGCCAAGGCCATCTTGAGGACGCTGCTCGAGCAGTTCATGGAGGATTGAAGTGGAGAACGAGGACAACGAGCTCGAGGCGATCTTGCGGACCTTCGAGTTTCCCGGAGAGGATCCGGAGGCCATTCGGGCCTTTCTCTCGCAGAGCGGCTTCACCGATCGCGTGATGGAGCAGATTGCCGAAGCCCATGACCATCTGCGCGAGGCCATCATGTGGGCGGTGTTCAGCTTCATCAATCTGATCCTCCTGGGAGTCCTCGGGACCGACCACTACATCACCGGCACCTATTTCGGGGTGGAAGAGACGCTCGCGCAATTCTTCTACCTTTTCCTGGGGATCTCCGCGATTGGCGGCATCTTTGGGCTCATCCTCACCATCGACACCGCCTGGTTCACCCGATGGGCCAACCGGCATATATAGGGAGAAAGCGTGTACTTCGAAGATTATAGACGACTTGGCGGGCTTTTCCGCCTCGAGGTGGGGCGCGTCTCGTACGACGACCAGATCGAGATAGTGACGCTGCCCTTTTCTTCGACCTCCGGCGACCTCCTTCCCGAGTGGCCGTCGCCCGATGCCGTCGGTTCCGGGCTGGGGCCCCTTGCCGGCCCCGATGCGACCGTCTCCGAGAATCGGCGCTTCACCTACCCCCTCGTCCTGCCCGCGGGAAACCGGAAAGTGCGCTCGGTGATTCTTCTTTTCCACGGGCTGAACGAGAAGTCTTGGGCAAAGTATCTTCCCTGGGCAAAGGAGCTCGCCGTCCGGACCGGCAAGGCCGTGCTCCTCTTCCCGATAGCATTTCACATGAATCGGGCTCCCGGAGACTGGAGCAACCCGCGTCTCATGACGCGCGTCGCCGCCGAGCGCCAACGGCGTTTCGGTCCCCTCACCGATTCCTCGTTCGTGAATGCGGCGCTCAGCTCCCGCATTCAGTCCTCCCCGGATCGCTTTCTGCGATCGGGCCTCGAAACCTACTATGACATTGCGAAGCTTGCGGCCGAGATTCGCGCGGGTCAGCATCCGCTCATTGACCGCCGCGCAACCCTCGACATCTTCGGCTATTCCATCGGGGCATTCCTCGCGGAGGTGCTCCTCTTTGCGAATCCGGGCGGCCACTTCGGCGAGTCGAAGGCCTTTCTCTTCTGCGGCGGAGCCACCTTGAGCGGGATGACCCCGGTGTCGCGGCTCATCATGGACAGCCGCGCCGAAGAGACCCTCAGCTCCTATTTCACCGATCGATTCGAGGCCGAGCTTTCCGGCGACACCCCCTTGGGCCGGCTCTTCGAACGGATCCAGGCCCTGGGGACCGTTTTCAAGAGCCTCCTCGACGCCGACCGTTTGAAGTCCTTCCGGGATCGCCAGCTGCAATCGATCGGCCGGCGCCTGGCTGCGGTGGCTCTTGCGAAGGACCGGGTTATTCCCGGTGACGAGGTCGCCCGCACCCTCACGAGCAACCCTGCCGCGGGGGGCGAGCTCGGTTTACGACCGCGCGCTCACATCCTCGACTTTCCCTTTCCCTACACCCACGAGAATCCCTTTCCCCTCCTCGCGCAATTCAAGGACGAGATCGGGCGCTCCTTTGACGGTCTCTTCCGGCTCGCCGCCGAGTTCCTCGCCTAAGAGCGCGTCGGGCTCTCCATCGACCTTCAAATTCCGCCGATAATGGTGTAATACCTGGTGATATCGTGAGGTTGCCCGCCGCTCTTGTGGCCATTCTTATTCTCCTCCCGCTTGCGCCGCTGCACGCGCTCGACAAGAACCTCACCCTCGGAGGAAGCGAGCGCTGGCAGAGCATTGAGACGGCGGACGGCATCGCCTTTCGGACCGGCTACGAGGGAAAGCTCGACATGACCCTGGCCGATGCGGAGTACCTTCCGACGCCCGAAACCGATCTGCTCCTCCATTTTGACGGGCTGAACGGCTCACAACCGGTCGATGCCTCGGCGAACTATGTCGTGCGCTCGTCGTCGATCGCCTTCAGCCGGCGCCTCTTCATGCTCGGAGGCTCGGCGGGACTCTTTCAGGGTGAGAAGCGTGGGCTCGTCCTTGCCCCTTCGTCGCCGCAGGCCCTTTTTGAGCCGGGAAGCCAGTGGCGCGACTTCACTATCGAGTTTTGGGTGAATGCCGCGGACTTGAGCGAAGGGCAAACGCTGCTTGTGTGGAAGAGCGCACGCCTCGCCGCGGGCCAGCTCCTCCCCCAGGAGCTCCGCGCGAGCATCACGAACGGCCACATGGTCTGGTTCTTCCGGAATTTCTTCGTGCCCGCCTCGTCGGGCTCCTTCGACCTCCAACTCTCGGGCCGAACGTTCCTCGTGCCGAGCACGTGGTACCACTGCCTCCTCCGGTTCGACAGCAAGACCGGTCTGCTTGAATCGACGGTCGACGGGAAGCCCGATGCCATCACCTACGCAAACGGCTCCGGCTCCGAGGACGGCTCGGTGTACTTCCCCTTCAC
>Ga0307374_10015230_pt1 | contig 10366 bp, 8 predicted proteins | sample OX3MG_FD_202532 | JGI IMG/M metagenome (GOLD analysis project Ga0307374, IMG submission 202532) | Soil microbial communities from Risofladan, Vaasa, Finland - OX-3 | ecosystem: Environmental > Terrestrial > Soil > Coastal area > Acid sulfate soil | place: Finland: Risofladan, Vaasa | collected...
ATCATCCCGCGTTGATGGACAGATGCCAGGCCCTGGTAGTAGCCGGCCAGCGCCAGAGCCTCGTTCCCCCCCGTCTGGGCCAGCAGCTGATGGAGGTAGGCAGAGGCCATCTCGATGTTGTCGGAGGCACTGGCGGAACTGAGCGTCGGATCTCCGAGGTTGACACGCAGGGTGCGGACGGTCGAGGGCTCGAGTTGTCCGACGCCGACCGCGCCGGTGGAGGAGACCACGGCCATCTGCCAACCGGACTCCCACCAGCACGTGGCCTCGAGCAGCGATCTGGGCACGCCATAGGCGTCTGCCCATTGGTGGAACAGGGGGATGAGGGCCATGCGGGTCGGGTGGGCCAGCAGGGCCGCGGGCAACCCCCGGCTCTGCCCGGTCGCCGGAAATGGGGCGTTCCCCCCGGCCGACGCGCCGATGCTGCCGGCTGCCGGAATAGTCAGATGGCGTCCGATCGTCACACGGGACGGGTCGGCGATTGCATTGGCCGCGGCGATCGCCGTCACCGTCGTGCCGTAGCGGACGGCGATGGTCCACAAGCTGTCACCCGGTGACACCACGATGCTGGTCGTGCCCGAAGGGGCGGCCGGGTCCGAACCGGCGCTGGTCGCCGTCGGGACCTGGAGCACCGTGCCGGCCAGCACCATGTTCGGGTCGGCAATGTCGTTGAGCGCGACCAGGGCATGGACGCTGGTGCCGTAGGTGCGGGCGATCTGCGTGAGGTTCGCACCGGAGCCGACCCTGACGGTGGCTGCTCCGGCCGGGTCCGGTTGGACGAGGCCGAGCAGGCCGGCGAGGCCGAGGGCCGGGCCGAGCAGGCCCGCCGCCAGGGCCCGCCGCCAGGGGCCGTTCAGCGGGGATGGGCCGCGTGCCCCCGACGGGAGGGGGGTCCCGTCAGGCGACGGCATTCCTCGGTGCATAGTGGAGGTATCGTCCGCTCGACGGCGCCGCTTGAGCGCTGGCAGCAGCCACCAGTGCCGCCAGGCAGGGCGGGGAGCCCTCTGCGGGGCGCGGCGTCAGCCGGTCCCCGGCTCAGCGGCCCAGGTCACGGTGGCCTGTCACAGGGCCTTCGGCCGGTTTACGAATCGACCTGCGGTGGGGGAGTAGAACCAGCCTCCACCCGCCTTCGTCCCGCCGTCCACCGGGATGTTGTGACCGGTGACGAACCCGGAGAGGTCGGACGCCAGGAACAGGGCGACCCGGGCTTGGTCCTCCGGCCAGCCGAGGCGGCCCACCGGCGCCCATGAACGCCACAGGTCCTCGTGGTCCCCGAACCCGGCGAGGTAGTCCACCTGCGGGGTCTGGGTGAGGTCGGGTCCGATGCCGTTGACACGGATCCCTGATCGGCCCATGGTCACGGCCAGGCTGGTGGTGAAGTGGGCGACGGCCGCCTTCATGGCCGCGTAGACAGGGTCGCCGGGATAGCCCCGGAGTCCTTCCACCGAGTGGATGTTGACGATCGAGCCCCGGCCCCGGGCAGCCATGGCTCCGATGAAGGCTCGGGTCACCGCCAGGACATGGAGGAGATTGACGCGGTAGATGGCGTCCCACGAGGCGGAGGTGGATTCCTCGAATCGGACGAGTGGCCGGTAGTCGCCGACATTGTTCACGAGCACGTCGACATGGCCGCGGGTCTCGAGCACCTCGGCGGCCAGTTGCTCGACGCCGTCTGGTTCGGTGACGTCGACGACGTGGGTCCTGACCGTTCCACCGGCCTCCTCGATCGCCCGGCGGGTGCGCCCGGCGCGTTCGGCATCAACCTCGGCGATCTCCACGAGTGCACCGTGCTCGGCGAAGAGGGTCGAGATGGCCGCACCGATCCCCTCCCCACCGCCGCCGGTCACGACGGCGACCTGGCCGTCCAGAAGCCGGTTCCAATCGCCGATCGGGGCGACATCAGCCGGACTCGGTGGACTCATGGTCGCTCCTCACCGATGGACGGTGCTCGTCCAGACCGGCGCGGCGCTTCCCCGGTGCCGATGCAGCGCGGCGAACGGCTCGCCGAAGAGGGCTCGGCTTCAAGGGTCAAATTCCCTGCTCCTCATCCTCGTCCACCCGCCTCGAAAACGCTAGCGGCTCCGATCGGGATGTGGGGCGTGGCCGCACCGGGGTTCCCTGTGCCGCTAGGCCGGCGCCGGCCCCTTCAGCCCGAAGGCCTCCCCGAGGGCGGCAATTCCGTCGGCGTCGGCGAACGGGGCGCTGAAGATCAACTCGTCGGCGCCCGCCTCGAGATGACCGGCCACCAGGTCGGGTATCTCCTGCGGCCGCCCGATGGTGAACCCGGCGATCTCTTCGGGGGACCCGCTGGCGGCCACCATCTCGCGTGCTTCGGCCGTGCTCTTGTCGGAAGCGGTCAAGATGAGCGGGGACATCCAGGTGATGGCGATCTCGGCCGGATCGCGGCCGAGATCGGCGCAGTGCTGGTGGAGCACCGCGATCTTGTGCGCCAGTGTGGCGACGTCACCGGTGACGTTGCATTTGTCGGCGTACTGGGCCACCAGTCGCAGGGTCCGCTTCTCGCCGCCTCCGCCGATCATGATCTTCGGCCCGCCCTCCTGCACCGGCCTGGGCAGATTGCGGGCGTGGTCGAGCCGGAAGTGCTCGCCGGTGAAGGACACGTCGTCGCCGGTGAACATGGCCCGGCAGATCTGGACCGCCTCCTCGAGCATGTCGAGGCGGATCCGATCGGTCGGGTACTCGATGCCGAGGCCCCGGTGCTCCACGTCGTACCAGGCGCCGCCGATTCCGAGTATGGCCCGCCCCCGTGAGATGACATCGAGGGTGGTGACGATCTTGGCCAGGATTCCGGGGTTGCGGTAGGTCACCCCGGTCACCAGGGTGCCCAGCTGCACATGACGGGTACGGGCCGCCAACCCTCCCAGCAGCGTGTAGGCCTCGAGCATCGGCTGCTCCGGTCCGCCGAGGGGTGGAAGCTGAAAGTAGTGGTCCATGACCCAGACCGAGTCGAACCCGGATGCCTCGGCGGAGGTGGCCAGGCCGACGACGTGCTCGAACAGGTCACCGGGGGCGGGCCCGGAGAAGCTGGGCAGCTGGACGCCGAGTTTCGTCATGAGTCCACCGTAGCGCCCGCCCGGGGCGCCCGGCGGGGGAGCTCATCCCCGAAAGCCCTGGCCAGTGGCGTAGGATGGACGAACGTCAACGGCCGGACAGGCTCGCCCCCGAGCCGACAGGCGACCGCGAAGGGGATCCGAGAATGGCTGGCACTGCCGTGGCGAGGGTCAGGAGTCCGGTGGTCGTGATCCTGCTCTCGCTGGTGACGCTCGGGATCTACTCCCTCTATTGGCAGTACGCCTCCTTCAAGGAGATGAAGGCGTACTGCGCCGAGGGGATCGGTGGCGGGCTGGGACTTCTGTTCGCCATCCTCCTGGGCGTGGTGAACGTGTTCCTCCTGCCGCACGAGATCGGGAATCTCTACTCCAGGGAGGGCAAGCCGGCTCCGGTGTCGGCGGCCACCGGCTTCTGGGTCCTCATCCCCGTCGTCGGGGGCATCATCTGGATCGTGAAGACCCAGGGCCGCCTGAGCGAGTTCTGGGAGGCCCACGGCGCGGTCAGGGCTTGACGACGGCGGAGCCGGGGTCTCTGCCGGCGGGCGGGGGAACACCTTGTTTGGGCCCGTTGGCCCCCGGGTAGGACACCAGCGCGGAGTCTGTCGAGCGAGGATTCCGCCGCCCCTGGTATCAATGGGAGGTCGCCACGTCGTGGCGGACGAGCCAGGGAGGAGTGCCATGACCACCGTCGAATCCGTACCGGGTGCGGTCCACATCGGAGCAGACGATCTGCCGTTCGTCGATATCGGCGACGGCAGCAAGCTGAAGGTCATCCAAGTCAAGGCCGAGGAAGGCCTCTGGATCGTGGAGAACATCTTCCAGGCCGGCTATGAGGTGCCGACCCACCGCCACACCGGTCCGGTGTACGCCTACACCGTCTCGGGTGGGTGGAAGTACAAGGAGTACGGGTATGTCAACCGGGCGGGCTCATTTCTCTACGAGCCTGCCGGCTCGGTCCACACCCTGCTGTGCGTCGAGGACGACACCCGGGTGTGGTTCCAGATGTACGGCGCCAATCTCAACCTGGATGCGCAGGGCGCCGTGGAGAGCGTGTTCGACGGGCCCGGCACACTGGCCGCGTACCGGGCACTGTGCGAGGCCGAGGGACTACCGCCGCCGCAGGTGTTGGAGGGCTGACCGCACTCGGATCCGGACGCCAGATCGAAGAGAACATGCGGTTGCTGGCCGGGTCAGGCGGGGGATGTTCGCTCGGGGCTGGTCTCGATCGGCCCTGGCTCCGCTTGTACACCCGCGCGCAGCCCGAGAAGGGCGGCGATGGCCGCCGCCGCCATCACCCCGGCCATCGCCAGGAGCACCGTGCGTGTGGCATAGGCGAAGTCGAGGCGCACGAAGTGGGGGATCGCCCCGGTGTGGCCTCCGCCCTGTCCCTGGGCGACGCGCGACGCCTCCACGGCGGCCTGACCCGGTGGTTCCCCCCGGCCGACCAGGGATGCGGCGAGCCGGGACCGCATCTCGGTGACCAGGATCGTGCCGAGGATGGCCAGCCCCAGGCTGGCCGCGTAGTTGCGGACGGTCTGGGTGATCCCCGTCGCCTCCCCGTACGAGAGCCTCGAGGCCCGATTGACGGCATCCGTGCTGGCCGGGCCGAGCATCATTCCCATGCCCGCTCCGGCCATGACGACGAACCACTCCTGTGTGCGGAAGTCGAGCTGGGTGACCTTCCCCGCCCAGAGGGCGAACCCCACCGCGGCCAACGCACAACCGAGCACCACCGGTCGCTTGGCCCCGATCCGATCGAGCATCCGCCCTCCGACCTGGGCCGCGATGACGAAGCCGATGAAGAAGTACAGGAGGTAGAGGCCGGCCTGCGAGGCCGACCTTCCCAGGGCGATCTGCGCATATTCGCTGCTGAAGAAGAACACCGGAACGAACGCCAGCATGGCGATGCCGAGCACGATGTTCTCGACCAGGAAGGCCTGGGCCCGGAAGATCCTCACCTGCATGAGGGGCGACGGTGTGCGGAGCTCGACGAAGTAGAACACCACCAGGAGCGCCACCCCACCGGTGATGCACAGCCAAATGCCCGGATTGCTCCAGCTCCAGATCGACGACTGCTGGAATCCGAACACGCTGAGCGCCACTCCGCTCGCGATGAGAACGAGCCCCCGGTAGTCCATCCGGGCCGGCCGGAAGACGGTGGTCGGGTTGGACACGGCGATCAGCACCAGGGCGATGATCGCCACCGGGATGTTGACCCAGAAGATGGCCCGCCACGTCCACTGGGTCAGGTAGCCGCCGAGCACCGGGCCGACCGAGGTGAGCCCCCCGGCGATGCCGAAGAACAGGGCCAGGGCCCTGCCCCGTTCGCGGAGGGCGAAGGTATGGACCACGATGGCCAGGGCGGCCGGGAACATGATCGCTCCGCCGGCACCCTGGACGACCCGGAAGGTGACGATCCAAGCTTCGGCCAGTCTCCCCTTCGGGGTGAGCCCGCACATGGCCGAAGCGGCCGCGAACACAATGACGCCGAGCACCACCATCCTCTTGTGCCCCACGGTGTCGGCCAGCCTGCCTCCGAAGGCGAAGAGGGCGGCCAGCGACAAGAGGTAGGCGTTCACGACCCACTGGACGCCGGTACTGGTCAGCCCGAGCTCCCTTTGGATCTGGGGCACGGCGATCGACACGATGGTCTGGTCGATGAAGGTCATCGACACCGCGAAGATCATCGCCGCCAGGATCAGGTTCCTCGACCGGACGTTTCCCGCAGTGCTGCCTGCCATTGGTCCCTCCCTGGATCCGATCCGGCCTGGAGCCGGAAAGTGCTCGAAGAACGTCCCGATCGGCCCGGTGGCGCCGATCTGAAACGTAGTGTGTTCGGTGGCAGCGATGACGGACCGGCTGAAGGCGCTTCCGGGCCACGAGTGCCCACGCCCGGGACGATCCGGGTCGCCACGTCGGAGGTGGTCCGGGCCGGTACCATGGCGCGGATGGGACGATCGAGGAGCATCCTATGACCCTGTTGTTGTCAGCGGGGGTTTCCGCCACCAGCCCGGGTCTCCAGGCCATCTGGTCCATCGTCGGGCTCTTCATCTGGATCCTGGTGCTGGTGTGGATCTACAACATCGCCAAGCGGAAGGGAAGGCACGCCTTCGGCTGGCTGGTGCTCGGGATCTTCTTCTCGCTCATCACGCTCATCGTCGTCCTGTTGCTGCCGTCGAAGGTGACGACCGCTCGCTACGATTCCTGACCCACCGTGGCCACCGGGGCCACCGGGGCCACCGGGCCACGCCCAACGGCTTGGCCCAGAACAGGGGCCGTGCTTCCGGCCCGGTCGATTCGGGGGCGGAACGGGGGCGACGCACGGCGCCCCGCTTTCAGGCGTAAGCTGGGCTGGTCATCTTCGGTTCGGATCGGTGAGTTGTCTCGCCACCCCAGCTTGGCTGACGGGCTCGGTCGCCGACGAGCGCAGTGCTCGGCGGCAGGGTCCAGACCATCGCCTCCGGGCCAGCGGCATCGGCTGCACCTCGGAGCACCCACCCGCACCGCACGGACCGAGAGACACGCCATGACCATGCAGTTCGCAGTCCCCTCGCCGGCCGCGTCGGGCCGTGAGGACTTCGCCGCGCTGTCACGTCATGTCCGTGAGGGGGGACTGCTCCACCGCCGCCGGGGCTACTACGCCGTCAAGATCGGAACCGCACTGTGTGCCCTGGTGGCCTTGGCCACGGTTGCCGTCCTCCTCGGGGACAGCTGGTGGAACCTGGGTGTGGCCGCAGGCCTGTCGTTCGTCCTGACCCAACTGGGCTTCATCGGCCACGATGCGGGGCACCACCAGATATGCAGGCGCCGCCGGAACAACAACGCCATCGGCGTGGTGGTGGCGAACCTGTTCACCGGTTTCAGCTTCGGGTGGTGGCTCGCCAAGCACAACCGCCACCACGCCAACACCAATCGTCCGGAACGGGATCCCGATCTGGCAGCGGGCGCACTGGTATACCTGCCCGAGCAGGTGTCCGAACGCGGAGGGTTCGGCCGGTGGTTCGCCCGGTCGCAGGCGCTGATGCTGGTCCCCCTGCTCTTCCTCGAGGCCCTGCACCTCCACGTCGCCAGCGTGAGGGCCCTCGCTCGGCGCCGCGACCGGGCCGGCCTGGTGGAGTCCGGGCTGCTGGCCCTCCACGGGGTGGTGTTCTTCGTGCTCCCGTTCCTGATCCTCAGTCCGGTCCGTGCGGTGGTCTTCATCGGCGTCACCCAGGCCCTCTTCGGCTTCTACCTGGGCGTGAGCTTCCTGACCAACCATGTGGGGATGCCCACCGTGTCGGGCGCCGACGATCTCGGCTTCCTGCGCCGGCAGGTACTGACCTCTCGCAACCTGTCCGGCCGGTCGCTGACCGGCTTCGTCTTCGGTGGGCTCGACACCCAGATCGAGCACCACCTGTTTCCCACCATGCCGAGGCCGAACTTGCGCCGGTCGCGCGAGGTGGTCCGGCCCTTCTGCGCTGATCGCCGAATCGCCTACGCCGAACGGAGCCCGTGGCGTGCCTACCGCGAAGTACTCCGTCATCTCCGCGCCGTCGGTGTCGGTTCGGCGATCCCCGCCATCGGCTGACCGCTCCTTGGTCTGTGCGGTCCGGCCCTGATATGGTCGGCTCCACAACAGAGGCAGTGCATCGGGGAAGCCGGTCGAATTCCGGCGCTGGTCCGCAACCGTGGGTGATGGGGTCGAAGGCCCGTCACAAGCCGGGGTGCCGCGCACTGCCTGGTTGAGTCCAATGTCCGTCGAGAACTACGGCAGGGACTCGGTCGGTCACGGTTGCGGCAGGCGTCGTGGGATTCCGGGTCGTTGCCTCGAAACGAGGTTCCATCCCATGTCCATCCGCCGCCTCTCGGTGTCCGCCGCCTCGCTGCTGTGCCTCGCCGCTGTCATCGTCGCGGGACCGTCGATGGCAGCCGCCGCCGCACCGACATCGGCACGGTCCGTGTTCCCGCCGACCCCGGCGGCCCGACAGGGCGCCATCTGGCTGGCCAGCCAGCTCACGCCGGCCGGCTACGTGCTGTCGACGACCTCTCCCGGCCAGCCCGATCTCACCGCCACCGCCAACACCGTCCTGGCCCTGGCCAGTGCCGGCGCCGACCTGGGTGGCACCCGGGCTGCGCTCGGATTCCTCGAATCGCACGTGGACCCGTACGTGACGGTCTCCGGCGGCGACGGCCCCGGCCAGCTGGCCCTGCTCATCCTCGACGCGCACGCGCTGGGTGTCGACCCCCGGACGTTCGGCGGGACCGACCTCGTGGCCCGGTTGCTGGCCACCCAACGAGGCCCGGGCCCCGATGCGGGGCTCTTCGGGGTTCAGGACCCCACGTTCGACGGGGCGTTCCGACAGGGCCTGTCGCTGGCCGCTCTCGCCGCGGTGGGCATGACCGCGTCCGCGCCGGTGGCGGCGGCAGAGGCCTGGCTCACCGGGCAGCAGTGCCCGGACGGGGGGTGGACCTCCTACATCACCGTGACCAACCCCTGCAACGGGAGCCCGGCCACCTTCGCCGGCCCGGACACCAATTCCACTGCGGTGGCCATCGAGGGCCTCGAGGCGCAGGGGGCCCTCGGACCGGCGGGCGCGGCCAAGGCGCTGAGCTTCATCTCGGGCGCGCAGGACGCCGACGGGGGGTGGGGCTTCTTCCCCAACGCTCCGGGCGCTCCCGGCTCGACCGATCCCGACTCGACGGCGTTGGTGATCCAGGCGATCCTGGCCCTGGGGCAGGCGCCGTCTTCCGCCCTCTTCGACCGCGGATCCGCCAACCCGATCTCCGCACTGCTGTCGTTCCAACTGACCTCGGGGGCGGATCCGGGTGCCTTCACCCTGCCGTCAACGAGCAGTCCTGATCTCCTCGCCACCTATCAGGCCGTCCCGGCCGCCGCCGGGGTGATCATCCCCTTCGTCGCCGCCTACCCGGGGAGCGGCTACTGGCTGGTGGCCGCCGACGGCGGGATCTTCGCCTACGGGGACGCCGTCTTCGCCGGCTCCCACGGGGGGTCCGCCCTCAACCGGCCCGTGGTGGGCATGGCCGCGACCCCGGACGGGAAGGGCTACTGGCTGGTGGCCGCCGACGGCGGGATCTTCGCCTACGGGGACGCCGTCTTCGCCGGCTCCCACGGGGGGTCCGCCCTCAACCGGCCCGTGGTGGGCATGGCCGCCACCCCGGACGGGAAGGGCTACTGGCTGGTGGCCGCCGACGGCGGGATCTTCGCCTACGGGGACGCCGCCTTCGCCGGCTCCCACGGGGGGTCCCCCCTCAACCAGCCTGTGGTGGGCATGGCCCCCACCCCGGACGGGAAGGGCTACTGGCTGGTGGCCGCCGACGGCGGGATCTTCGCCTACGGGGACGCCGCCTTCGCCGGCTCCCACGGGGGGTCCCCCCTCAACCAGCCTGTGGTGGGCATGGCCCCCACCCCGGACGGGAAGGGCTACTGGCTGGTGGCCGCCGACGGCGGGATCTTCACCTACGGGGACGCCGTCTTCGCCGGCTCCCACGGGGGGTCTGCCCTCAACCAGCCTGTGGTGGGCATGGCCCCCACACCGACCCCGGGGAGCCGATGATCGGAGGGCCCACCCCGGGGCGATTCGTGGCGGCGGGCCTGTCCGTGGCCGCGGTCTCGGCCGCTCTGGCGTCAGCCGGACCCGACGCGCTGGTCCCGTTCCGGGATGCGGCCGGTGCCGCCACCGAGGTGAGCGTGGCCTTCGTCGTCGATTTCGGGGGGGCGATCGGTCCCGTGGTCAAGTGCGTCCCCGTGCCGAGCGGTGACAACGGGTACCAGGCGCTGGCCGCGTTCACCGCCCTGGAGAACGAGGCACCGCCCGTCTTCGCCAGCAGCGGTCTGCTCTGTTCCATCAACGGCGATCCGAGCAGTGGCTGCGGCCAGACCGTTCCCGGGGGATACATCTACTGGTCGTATTGGCAGGGAAGCTCCGGAAAGTGGCAGTACGCCAATTCCGGGGCGACGGCAACAATGCAGAACGGCGACGTGGAGGGCTGGCGGTTCGAGAACCCGGGGAGGGCGAACCCCAACGACCCGCCGCCCGCCGCCTCTCCGGCCTACGCAGCCATCTGCGGCACGGGGGTGGCGGCCACGACCACCACCGCGGCGGGCGCGGCACCGCCGGCATCCGGCGCGCCGGGCCCGGCGTCGTCGGGCCCGCAGACCGCCCCGGCCCCGTCCGGCTCCCAACCGCTCCCCTCGTCCCCGGGAACTCCGGGTACGCAGGCATCCACGCCGGCCAAGGGCGGGCCTACGCCACCGTCGAACTCGGCTTTTGACCCGGGCGCAGGGGCTACCGGCA
>Ga0307374_10015231_pt1 | contig 10366 bp, 5 predicted proteins | sample OX3MG_FD_202532 | JGI IMG/M metagenome (GOLD analysis project Ga0307374, IMG submission 202532) | Soil microbial communities from Risofladan, Vaasa, Finland - OX-3 | ecosystem: Environmental > Terrestrial > Soil > Coastal area > Acid sulfate soil | place: Finland: Risofladan, Vaasa | collected...
GGCCGAGCTTGCCGAAAAGCTGGGCCGGATGAGCAGCGCTGTGCTGTCGGACTACCGGGGTCTGACCGTGGAGCAACTGGAGACGCTCCGATCCGCCCTTCGCGGCGCGGGCATCGACTACGTGGTAGTCAAGAACACTCTGGCCCGGCGCGCCAGCGAGCAGGCCGGCCTGGCCGAGCTCCAGGGCCAGCTGGTGGGGCCGACCGCTCTCGCCATCGGCTACGACGATCTGAGCGCTCCGGCCCGCCTATTGATCGAGTACGCGCGGGCCAACCGCCGCCCCGACATGGTCCGGGGCGGCATCGCCGAGGGCCACGCCCTCAACGCGGCCGAGGTCAGGCAGCTGGCGGAGCTGCCCTCCCGCGAGGTGCTGATGGCGCAGCTGCTAGGTGTGCTCGAGGCCCCCATGGCGCAGCTGGCCGGCCTGCTGGAGGCTCCGGTCCGGGACCTTGTCGGGCTCTTGGACGCGAAGCAGGCCGAGGCAGCCTGACCGGCTCTACCCCATTTAAATCGAACCCTGTCGGCGGATTGGAAGGTTAGTGAGCGGAGGAGATAGCAAGTGGCCAAGGTTAAAGTCGAAGACTTCGTGGAGGCGCTGGCGGACTGGACCGTGTTGGATCTGGTCAACGCCAAGAAGCTGATCGAAGAGAAGTACGGGATCACCGCCGCCGCGCCGGTCGCGATGGCGGCTGTGGCCGCCGGCCCGGGGGCTGTGGCAGAGGTCGAGGAGCAGACTGAGTTCTCGGTCGTCCTCACCGCCGCCGGTGACCAGAAGATCGCCGCCATCAAGGCGGTCAGGGAGATCACAGGCCTGGGTCTGAAGGAAGCCAAGGACCTGGTCGACGGTGCTCCCAAGGCGGTCAAGGAAGGCATCACACGCGACGAGGCCGAGTCCATCGCCAAGAAGATCCAGGAGGCAGGCGCGAGCGCCGAGATCAAGTAGGACGGACTCCCGAGCCGTCCTTGAACCGCGAGGCTGGGGTGCCCCAGCAGGTGTGACGCCGCAGTGTGGTAGCATTGAGCTTCCGCCACTGTGAAGTTCACCCTATGTCTGCGCTTGCCTGGAGAACTTTAGCCCATGCCCCCAATTCGTGCTGCCCTGCCTGCTGCGCCCACCCGTCTCAGCTACGGGAAAATCCCCGAGATGCTCGAGGTGGGCAACCTTATTGAGACCCAGCTGAACTCATTTCGCTGGTTCGTCGAGAAGGGGCTGCGCGAGCTGTTCGACGAGATCAACCCGATCACGGACTACACCGGTAAGAACTATGAGCTCCGATTCCTCGACTACAGCTTCGGGGAGCCCAAGTTCGACCAGGAGGAATGTCGCAACCGGGACATGACCTTCGCCGCGCCGCTGCGGATCATGACCCGGCTCCACATCAAGACCGGCGAGAGCGCCGGTGAGATCAAGGAGTCGGAGGTCTACCTGGGCGACTTCCCGATGATGACCGGGGAGGGGACCTTCCTGGTCAACGGCACTGAGCGGGTGGTGGTCAGCCAGCTGGTGCGCTCTCCGGGGGTGTACTTCACCGCTGGCGCCGAGCACCCGGTCACCGGGCGGCCCCTTTACGCGGTCAAGTTCATTCCCAACCGAGGCGCTTGGCTGGAGATCGAGACCTCCAACAAGGACATCCTGACCGCCAAGATCGACCGCAAGCGCAAGTTCCAGGCGACCACCCTGATCCGCTCTCTGGGGTATCCCGGGGACGACGACATCAGGCAGTTCTTCCAGGAGGTCGACGTCGACCCCGAGCACCGCTACATCGACGCCACCTTGGAGAAGGACCCCAGCCATGATGTGAACGAGGCCCTGATCGAGCTCTACCGCAAGATCAGGCCCGGGGATCCGCCCACGGTGGAGAACGCGCGCAACCTTTTGCAGGCCCTGTTCTTCAACCCGCGCCGCTTCGACCTGGGCCGGGTGGGGCGCTTCAAGCTGGACAAGCGGCTGGGGTTCTCCGAGTCGGAGGCGCGCGCCCGGGCCGAGGACAAGGATCTGCGGGTGCTCGCCCATGAGGACTTCATCAACATCCTGCGGCGGCTGATCGAGCTCAACAACGGCCACGGTGAGGCCGACGACATCGACCACCTCGGGAACCGCCGGGTGCGGGCGGTGGGGGAGCTGCTGCAGAACCAGTTCCGCACCGGCCTTTTGCGCATGGAGCGGATCATCAAGGAGCGGATGACCATCTGCGACGCGACCACGGTCACCGCCGCCTCTCTGATCAACGCCCGCCCGGTGGTGGCGGCGATCAAGGAGTTCTTCGGCTCCAGCCAGCTGTCCCAGTTCATGGACCAGACCAACCCCCTCTCGGAGCTGACCCACAAGCGGCGGCTCTCGGCGCTGGGCCCAGGTGGCCTCTCGAGGGAGCGGGCTGGGTTCGACGTCCGGGACGTCCATCACAGCCACTATGGCCGGATCTGCCCGATCGAGACCCCCGAAGGACCGAACATCGGCCTGATGGGCTCGCTGGCGACATTCGCCAGGGTGAATGACTTCGGCTTCATCGAGACCCCCCTACGGCGCGTCTACCACAGCCTGGACATGGAGCAGGACAAGGACCGGGTCCTGGGCCGGGAGCTCCGCGAGGAGGCGGCTGGGATGGCGGCCGGCACTGTACTCGGAGAGGCGGAGGTCGCCAAGCTGGAGCAGGCCTCCGTGGCCGAGATCAAGATCCGCCCCTGGGTAACCCATGAGGTCTACTTCCTCTCCGCTGACGAGGAGGACAAGTACACGGTCGCTCAGGCCAACGCCCCCATCACGCCAGAGGGCAGCTTCCTGGTGGAGCACACCCCGGCTAGGACCCGGCACACCTTCAAGGATGTGCCGGTGACCGATGTGGATTTCGTGGACGTCTCGCCCAAGCAGATCGTCTCGGTGGCGACCGCGATGATCCCCTTCCTGGAGCACGACGACGCCAACCGGGCGCTCATGGGTTCCAACATGCAGCGGCAGGCGGTGCCCCTGGTGGCGACGGACTCCCCGGTGGTGGGCACTGGTATGGAGCTTTACGCAGCCAAGGACAGCGGCGAGCTGATCGTGGCCCCCGCGGACGGCACCGTCATCGGCATCAACGTACCGGTGGCGGAGGTGGACTCGGATCGGGTCAAGATCGTGCGCAGCGGCCAGGACAGCGGCCTGGGGATCCTCTTCCATCCCGACGGCGAGGGTCGCGATGTCTGGTACGGCGTCCACAAGTTCGTCCGCAGCAACCAGGGCACCTGTCTCTCCCAGCGGGTCGTGGTCGACCCCGGAGACCGGGTGGTGAAGGGGACGGTGCTGGCCGATGGGCCGGCCACCGACAAGGGCGAGCTGGCCCTGGGCCAGAACGTCATGGTCGCCTTCATGCCCTGGGAGGGCTACAACTATGAGGACGCCATCCTGATCAGCGAGTCGGTGGTGCGCGAGGACAAATACACCTCGATCCATATCGAAGAGTTCGAGGTGGAGGTCAGGGAGACCAAGCTGGGCCCAGAGGACGTCTCTCGGGAGCTCCCCAACGTGGGCGAGGAGAGTCTCCGCAATCTCGACGAGCGCGGCATCATCTATGTCGGCGCCGAAGTTCAGCAAGGCGACATCCTGGTCGGCAAGACGACCCCCAAGGGGGAGTCCGAGCTATCCGCTGAAGAGCGCTTGCTGCGGGCCATCTTCGGGGAGAAGGCCAAGGAGGTCCGCGACAGCTCACTTCGGGTTCCCCATGGGGAGCGGGGGGTGGTCGTCGATGTCAAGCATTTCAGCCGCACCAACAAGGACGAGCTGCCCGCCGGGGTCAACGAGCTGATCCGGATCTACGTGGCCCAGAAGCGGAAGATCAGCCAGGGTGACAAGATGGCCGGCCGCCACGGCAACAAGGGTGTGGTGGCCAGGATCCTCCCGATCGAGGATCTGCCATTCATGCCGGATGGGACGCCGGTCGAGATCGTGCTGAACCCGCTTGGAGTTCCCAGCCGGATGAACCTGGGCCAGGTTCTGGAAACTCACCTGGGTTGGGCGGCCTCGGCCCTTGGCATCAAGGTTGCGACCCCGGTCTTCGACGGCGCCTCGGAGTCCGAGATCGAGGACGAATTGGAGCGGGCGGGGCTACCCCGGGATGGCAAGATCGTGCTTCGAGACGGCCGCACTGGTGAGCCCTTCGACCAGCCCATCACAGTCGGGATGATCTACATGCTCAAGCTCCACCATCTGGTGGAGGACAAGATCCACGCCCGGAGCACGGGCCCCTACAGCCTGGTTACCCAGCAGCCGCTGGGAGGCAAGGCTCAGTTCGGAGGTCAGCGCTTCGGCGAGATGGAGGTGTGGGCGCTTGAGGCCTATGGGGCCAGTCACATCCTGCAGGAGATCCTGACCATCAAGTCGGACGACATCGTCGGCCGGGTCAAGGCCTACGAGGCGATCGTCAAGGGCGACAACACCCTGGATGCCGGGATCCCGGAGTCGTTCCGGGTGCTGGTCAAGGAGCTCCAGGGGCTAGGCCTTGGGGTCGAGATCATGTCCGAGAACGAGGAGCAGATTGTGTTCGCGGAGGATGACATGCCGGACATGCCCCTCGGGCTGGGAATCAACCTGGAACGCGACGAACGAGACGACGCCGAGGACATCGGCAGATAGGCGTGACTTTAGTTCGAAAACTCTTGACCGGAGCGGCTGATCTCGGCGAGGCGACCGCCCCCGGACCCTCCCTCACCCACCAATTCGCCAGGAGGCGGACAAGCATTGCTTAAGCTTGAGAATTTCGATGCCCTGAAGCTGTCTCTCGCCAGCCCGGAGATGATGCTCTCCTGGTCCCACGGCGAGGTGACCAAGCCTGAGACCATCAACTATCGCACGCTGCGTCCGGAGCGGGACGGGCTCTTCTGCGAGAAGATCTTCGGTCCCACCAAGGACTGGGAGTGCCACTGTGGCAAGTACAAGCGCTACCGCTACAAGGGCATCATCTGCGACAAGTGCGGCGTCGAGGTGACTCGGAGCAAGGTTCGTCGGGAGCGGATGGGTCACATTCGGTTGGCCAGCCCGGTCTCTCACGTGTGGTACTTCAAGGGCATCCCCAGTCGGCTGGGCCTGCTCTTGGACATGTCGCCTCGCAACCTGGAGAAGGTGCTCTACTTCGCCAACTACATCGTGACCAGAGTGGACGAGGACGCCCGCGCTGAGGCGCTCAAGGCGCTCGACCCAGAGCGCAGCGAGCGGGTCTCGGAGCTGCGCAAGACAGCCGCCCAGGAAAGCGAGACCTTCCTGGCCGCTCAGGAGGCACGGGTCCTTGAGGTGGAGGCGGCCACTGAGGCGGCGGCGACCGCAATCCTCGATGGCGCTGAGAAGCGCCGGGAGAAGCTGGAGAGCGACGGCGAGCTGCTCAGCCAGCGGATCGAGGCCGGCTTGGGGCGCAAGGCGCCATCGGACCTGGTCCTCAAGGACGACGACGAGAAGCTGGTGGTGGTCAAGCGCGGCACCGTGTTCGCCGAGGAACACCAGCAGGCGCTGACCGAGCTGCTGGCTGCCAGGCTGGCGGAGAGCTCCGGCGTGGCCGCGGACGCGGCCAGCGAGATGCGGCAGAAGGCCGCCTTCGAGATCGCGAAGATCAAAGACGAGATGGAGGCCCGCCGCAGTGGTGGCGCCGCCGTGGACGACGAGGACCTCGCCCGTGTCAAGGCCGAGCTGGCCGACACCAAGGCGCGCCTAGAGGGGCTCACCGTCAGGCAGCTGCTCACCGACAGCGAGTACCGCGACTACACCGACAAGTTCGGCAAGGTATTCCGGGCGTCGATGGGCGCGGCCGCCATCAAGGAGATGCTGGACGCGCTTGACCTGGCGGCCGAGTCGACCCACCTCCGGGAGGAGCTGCTTTCCACCAGCGGCCAGCGCAAGCTGAAGGCGGTCAAGCGGCTGCGGGTGGTGGAGGCGTTCCGTAAGAGCGAGACCGCACCCACCTGGATGATCCTGGAGGTGCTCCCGGTGATTCCTCCCGAGCTGCGCCCGATGGTGCAGCTCGATGGTGGCCGCTTCGCCACCTCCGATCTGAACGACCTCTATCGGCGGGTCATCAACCGCAACAACCGGCTCAAGAGGCTGCTGGAGCTGGGTGCCCCGGAGATCATCGTGCGCAACGAGAAGCGCATGCTCCAAGAGGCAGTCGATGCCCTCATCGACAATGGCCGGCGGGGCCGGGCCATTACCGGAACCGGCAACCGCAAGCTCAAGTCGCTCAGCGACATGCTCAAGGGCAAGCAGGGGCGCTTCCGGCAGAACCTGCTCGGCAAGCGGGTCGACTACAGCGGTCGTTCCGTGATCGTGGTGGGCCCGGAGATGAAGCTCAATCAGTGCGGCCTGCCCAAGCGGATGGCTCTGGAACTGTTCAAGCCCTTTGTGATGCGCGAGCTGGTCAACCAGGGCTTCACCCAGAACATCAAGAGCGCCAAGCGGATGGTGGAGCGGGTCAGACCCGAGGTCTGGGACGTCCTTGACCAGGTGATCCAGGACCATCCCGTGCTGCTCAACCGGGCCCCCACCCTGCACCGCTTGGGGATTCAGGCCTTCATGCCGATCTTGGTGGAGGGGTCCGCGATCCAGATCCATCCCTTGGTGTGCACCGCCTTCAACGCGGACTTCGACGGTGACCAGATGGCAGTCCACGTGCCGCTCTTCAGCGGGGCGATCGCCGAGGCCAAGAACCTCATGATGTCCTCGAACAACATCCTCTCGGCCAGTGATGGCAACCCGGTGGTGGCGCCCTCGCAGGACATGGTCCTGGGCGCCTACTGGCTGACCTTGGTGCGGCAGCCCCTGGATGGGCTGGAGATTCAGGCCCTGCGCAGCTACAGCTCCCCAGAGGAGGTGATGCTGGCTCACGACACCGGGGCCATCGGACCGCACCAGCCGCTGCGGGTGCGGCTGCCTCGACGCAAGGTGGAGACCGTGGCCCCCGGAGAGGATGGCGAGCAGCCCGTGATGCTGACCACCACCGCCGGCCGGGTCATCTTCAACGAGCTGCTGCCGCTGGCCGAGCCCGTGCGCGAAGGGGCCGACGGTGGCCCGATGGTCTTCCAGAACCGGGCCTTCGACCGCAAGGAGCTGCGGGCGCTCGTGGCCACCTGCTTTCGGCTCTACGGCAACCAGGTGACCGCGACCGTGGTCAACGACATCAAGCGGATCGGGTTCGCCTTCGCGACCCAGTCGGGCACCACGATGTCGGCCATGGATATCAAGACGCCTCCTGCCAAGCTCGAGATCCTGGCAACCGCCGACCGGGCGGTCGACGAGGTCAGCCTGCAGCATCGCCGCGGCCTGATCACCGAGGACGAGCGCTACGGCAAGACCGTCGAGATCTGGACCCAGGCGACCGAGTCGGTCACCCAGGCCACCATGCGTCACTTCGACCCCCTCTCCTCGGTGCTGCTGATGTCGCAGTCGGGAGCCCGGGGTTCGATTCAGCAGATTCGGCAGCTGGCTGGAATGCGCGGACTGATGGCCGATCCCACTGGACGAATCATTGACATGCCCATCAAGGCCAACTTCTCCGAGGGTCTTGAGGTTCTCGAGTACTTCATCTCCACCCACGGAGCCCGCAAGGGTCTGGCCGACACCGCCCTGCGTACCGCCGACTCCGGGTATCTGACTCGGCGCCTGGTGGATGTGGCCCAGGACGTGATCGTCCGGGAGGAGGATTGCGGCACCAACGCCGGGATCTGGCTCACCAATCTGAGTGATGAGGGAGAGCCATTTCTGGAGCGGATCGCGGGCCGGGTGGCAGCGGCCGAGGTGGCCGCCGCCGATGGTCGGATCCTGGTCCCGGTGGGGGAGGAGATCACGGACGCGGTCGCCCGCGAGGTGGTCGCGCTTGGGATCGAGCGGGTGCGGGTGCGCAGCGTGCTCACCTGCGGCGCCCGCAGCGGTGTCTGTCGATTCTGCTACGGCCGCAACCTGGCGACGGGCAAGCTGGTCGAGATCGGGGAGGCGGTGGGAGTGATCGCCGCCCAGTCGATCGGGGAGCCGGGCACCCAGCTCACCATGCGTACATTCCACACCGGGGGCGTCGCCGGACTCGACATCACCCAGGGCCTGCCCCGGGTTGAGGAGCTCTTTGAGGCCCGTATTCCCAAGGGGAAGGCCACCCTGGCCGAGGCTGGTGGAGTGGTCGAGGTGGTCCGGGCTGATGGCGGCCGCAAGGTGCGGGTGGTGAGCCACGAGGAGTTCGAGGTCACCCATGCCCTCGATTCCGGCCTGGAGCTCGACTCGGCGGTGGCGGAGGGCGCCCTGGTCGGCGAGGGCCAGGTTCTGGCTCGCGGCACCAAGGCCGGCAAGCAGGTGACACTGCAAGCCCGGATCGGCGGCAAGATCACCCTGCTCAAGGTGCGACCGTCGGGCGGGGAGATCCGAGTCCGGGCCCTGGAGGAGGATGTCAAGGAGTACCCCATCACGCACGGCGCCCAGCTGCGGGTCGCCGACGGGGACGAGATTCGGGCCGGGGACGCCATCACGGCGGGCTCGGTCAGCCCTCAGGAGCTCCTCTACATAAGCGGCCGGGAGGCGGTCCAGGACTACCTGGTCCATGAGGTGCAGAAGGTCTACCGGTCCCAGGGTGTGGACATCAACGACAAGCACATCGAGGTGATCGTGCGGCAGATGCTGCGCAAGGTCCGGGTGGAGTCCGGTGGTGACACCGAGCTGCTGCCGGGCGAGATCATCTCGCAGTGGGAGTACGACCAGGCCAATGCCGAGGTCCTCGCCGAGGGCGGCGAGCCGGCGATCGCGGCCACCGTGCTGCTGGGCCTGATCAAGGCCGCGCTCAACACCGCCAGCTGGCTCTCGGCAGCCTCCTTCCAGGAGACCACAAGGGTGCTGACCGAGGCGGCCATCTCGGGCAAGGTCGACCGCTTGCGCGGCCTCAAGGAGAACGTGATCATCGGCAAGCTGATCCCCGCCGGCACCGGCCTCGACTACTACCGCAAGCTTCGCGAGGAGGCGGTGAAGTACCTGGAGGAAGGCGAGGCGCTGGCGGAGCCGGTAGTCGTGGAGGGAGCGGCGGAGGAGGCCTTCGCGACTCCTGAGGCGGTCGCGGTGCTCGACCAGGCGAGCGAATAGACGCAAGGTGGCGCCCGCATTGGGCGGGCGCCACCTTGATCCCCGCGCCTCGTCCTGTACCAAGGGCAAGGTCGAGCCAATCCTGGAGTCTGCCGGCGGGATGAATGAGGGCTTGGAAGCGAAGGACTCCTCCCAGGCGGGCGCCAGCTCGGGCACCAGCCAATCCACCCGCTTGGGCTCGGAGTAGACGCTCTCGGCAATCCCGGCGCAGTGGGCAGCACGCGGGCCCAACGGGAGCCGAGTTGGGAACTTGAGTCTTTGCTGGAAGTGGCGGCCGCGTTTAGGTCAGCTGGACTCTTGGCAGGCGGTGCACCTACCTCGGAAGATGATCTGGGCCTCGTCGATCGCCAGACCTAAGGCGGGGTCGAGCTGAAGGCAGGGCTCGTTCGCGGCCACGCAGGGGACGTCAATCAGGGCCCCGCAGCGGCGACAGACGAAGTGATGATGCCACCAGTGGCCCAGCTCGTAGCGAGCAATCCCCGGGCCGCCGTCGGCACGCAGCACCAGCCCCTTTCCGACCAGTGCCTCCAAGCCGTTGTAGGCGGAGGCGCGGGCTAAGGGCCGGCCGGTGCGGCTTAGATGGGCCACGACCTCGTCCGTCGAGGGGTGGTTGTCCAACTCAGCCAGCGCCTGGTAGATCGCCACCCGGGCAGCGGTCGCGCGCAGCCCCTGATCTCGCAGCTGCGCCGCGACAGATGCAGTGTCCCGGGGCGCCGTCTGCTTCAGCTCAGCTGGGCCTGGATCATCCAGAGGTGCTTCTCCAACAGCTCCAGGATCCCGATCACGATGTCCTGGCTGACCGGGTCCAGCTCACCCAGGCGGAGCAGACCGGTGCGGGCGGTGGCGGTGACCTTGAGCAGCCGCTCGGCCATCGCCGCTACCACCTGAGGGGCCGGAAGGTATCCCGTCGGGAAAGGAGCCAGGGAACTGCCGGAGGCGACGGGGCTCGCATTCCCGTTCACCGGGTGGCCGATGGCGACGGCCCGCTCGGCGACGGTGTCCGCCCACGTGCGGGCATCGGTGACGATCTGGTCGAGCTGGAGATGGACCGACTCGAAGTTGGGGCCGGTCACGTGCCAGTGGGCCTGCTTGCCCTGAAGGGAAAGGTCGGTGAAGTCGATCAGTAGCTGCTGCAGCTGAGATCCAACCTCGTCGGCGACGGGCTTGGGGAGTGCCCCTTCGATGGTGTTCATCCGCAGCTCCTTACTTGGACTTTGTCCAAATAGTAACACCTCATCTTCACCTCCCCGACCTGGCGCTAGAGTGGCATCCATCCCCACTCCAGGTCCG
>Ga0307374_10015232_pt1 | contig 10366 bp, 11 predicted proteins | sample OX3MG_FD_202532 | JGI IMG/M metagenome (GOLD analysis project Ga0307374, IMG submission 202532) | Soil microbial communities from Risofladan, Vaasa, Finland - OX-3 | ecosystem: Environmental > Terrestrial > Soil > Coastal area > Acid sulfate soil | place: Finland: Risofladan, Vaasa | collected...
CCAGAACGTCGTGCCCGAGCACTGCCGGATCGTGGCCGAGGTCCGAAGCCTGGACCCGGAGCGGGCCGAGGCCGTCACAACCGAGCTGGTCGATCACTTCCAGGACGGGGCCGACAGCGCCGAGTGCGATCTCGACGTGGAGGTGCAGCGGATGTTCGCTGGCTACCGCAACCGGCCCAGCGAGCCACAGGTGGCGCTGGCCGAGGCGGCGCTCCGGCGCTGCGGGTACGAGCCGAGCCACATCGTCACCGGGGGCGGGTCGGACGCCAACGCGCTGCAGTTAGCCGGGTTCCCCTGTACCAATCTGGCCAATGGGACCGAGCGCAACCACCAGCCAGACGAACGGGTGAGCGTGGAGGCCCTGGAGGGGATGCTCGAGGTGGCCATCGCGCTGGTGGAGGAGGCCGAGGGACTCCTGAGCTCGTGAGCCGGTTTCGATCCCTGGGTGGAGAGGTGAAGTGGGAGGGGTCATTCGTCCGGGCCGGCGTGGAGCGGTTCGCCTACGACGACGGCACCGAGGTCACCCGAGACAAGATCTGGCACCCGGGAGCCGTGGGAATCCTGGCCCGCGACGACGCCCACGTGTGGCTGACCCGCCAGCCGCGGGAGGCCGCCGGTGCGCCGGATTCGCTCGAGATCCCGGCCGGCAAACGCGACGTGGCCGGGGAACCCCCGCTGCACACCGCCCAGCGCGAGCTGGCCGAGGAGATCGGCAAGCAGGCGGCCTCGTGGACCGAGATCGTGGCCTTCTACACCAGCCCCGGGTTCACCGACGAGCGGGTATGGCTGTACCTGGCCACAGGCTTATCCGACGCGCCCGAAGCGGAGCCCGACGAGGACGAGCGGATCGAGATCGTGCCGTGGCCGCTGGAGCTCCTGGATGAGGCGATCTCAGAGTGCGAGGACTCGAAGTCGTTGATCGCTCTGCTGTGGCTTGCGGCCCGCTCGCCATCCGGGCTCGCCTGATTGGGCCGCGCCACAGTCATCCGGCTGGCTTGCGGCCCGCTCGCCATCCGGGCTCGCCTGATTGGGCCGCGCCACAGTCATCCGGCTGGCTTGCGCTTCAACTCGAGAGCACGGCGGGCTGAAGGAGCCCACGTCCGGGGCGCGAAGTAGGCGAGATGGCCATCGAAGCGCTGCCTGAGCCGGCCCCGGCGCCGGCCGGGCAAACCCGCCTCGCCGACCTGATGCTGGACTTCTTGTCCTATCTGGAGATCGAGCGCGGGCTGGCTCGCAACACCCTGGAGGCCTACCGCACGGATCTGCAGCAGTTTCAGCTGTTCGTGACCGCCCGCGGGCTCGATCCGCTCCAGGTCACGCCGCGTGACCTGGCCGACTTCATCTCCGAGCTAGCTGGTCCCGGCGAGGGGCGGTCGGCGCTGGCCCCGGCCACCCTGCAGCGGAAGATCGCCTGCCTGCGCTCGTTCTACCGCCACCTGCGCCGGGAGCAGCTGATCGAGCACGATCCGGCCACCGAGCTCCGGTCGCCCCGGGTGCGCGGACGGCTGCCCCAGGTGCTGACCCGCGACGAGATCGCCCGGCTGCTGGCCCAGCCCGACGGCAGCTCACCCACCGACGTCAGGGACCGGGCCCTGCTGGAGACCATGTACGCCTGCGGCCTGCGAGCCTCGGAGACGATCGGACTGGAGCTGGCCGACCTGGATCTGGAGGCTGGGATCCTGCGCGCCCGGGGCAAGGGCTCCAAGGAGCGGATCGTGCCAATCGGGAGCAAGGCCATCAGCAGCCTGAGCGTCTACCTGGAGCGCGCCCGGCCGCGACTGGTGGGGCTGGCCGACCAGACCCGGCTGTTCGTGAACCATCGTGGCGGGCCGCTGTCCCGCCAAGGCCTGTACAAGATCGTGCAGCGCCACGCTAAGAGTGCCGGCCTGGACCACCGCATGAGCCCGCACACGCTGCGGCACAGCTTCGCCACCCACCTGCTGAACGGAGGCTGCGATCTGCGGTCGCTGCAGGAGATGCTGGGCCACGCCGACATCGCAACCACCCAGATCTACACCCACCTGTCCGCTGAGCGACTGAAGGACGTGTACTTCGAAGCCCATCCCCGCGCGACTGTCCGGCGATAGTCGCTGACCGGCTGCCAGAATCCCCGCGTGGCGCGCGGAGGGGTCATCATTTCCGGACTGCTGGCGATGACGATCGTCGCCGGCTGCGGCTACTCGCGCGCGCCGGCGCCTCCGCTGCGCAATCCAGCTCCCCCGCAGGGGTTTCACACCCTGAGCTTCCCGGCCGACGGATTGACCCTGCAGGCGCCCCAAGGCTGGACCCGGATCGACGAGCAGGCGCCGCTGGTCACCACGCTGAGCTCAGGCGACGCGGTGGTCGCGGTGTGGCGTTACGCACGAGACCTGCCACTGCCCCGCGGCCGGGCTGAGATGACGGCGGCCACCCAGGCCCTGATTTCCGCGGTGCGGAGCCGTCAGGCGGGGGTCAGGGTGGTCCGGGCCCGGATCGTGCATCTGAGCGGTGTCAGAGGCATCGAGCTCAACGCGGTGGAGCGGATCAGGGGCCAGCTCCGGCGTGTGCGCTCCACGCACCTGTACTCCGGACGGATGGAGATCGTGCTCGAGGAATACGCGCCGCTCGGTGTGTTCCACTCGGTCGATCACTCGGTGTTCTCGCCGTTACGCCGCTCGCTGCAGATCAAGGCCAGCAGTTGAGGTCGACGGCACCGTGAGGCGTGCGTTTGCGGTGGTGCTCGACGCGTGCGGGGTGGGGGCGCTGCCGGACGCATCTACGTACGGGGACGCCGGGGCCAACACGCTGGGTCATCTGGCGGAGCGGGCGGGCGGGCTTCACCTGCCGTGTCTGGCCGAGCTAGGGCTGGGGTCGGTGATATCGCTGGACGGGGTGGCCCCGGCCCGGACGCCGGTGCTTCACGGGCGGCTGCACCCCCTGGGGCCGGGCAAGGACTCCACCGCCGGGCACTGGGAGCTGATGGGGGTGGTCATGCCCCAGGCGCTCCCCACCTACCCCGAAGGGTTTCCGGCGCCGGTCCTGGACCTGATCGTCGAGGCCGCGGCGGGACGGCAGGTCCTGTGCAACCGTCCCTGCAACGGGATCGAGGCGATCGAACGGTTCGGCGCCGAGCACCTGGAAACCGGCCGGCCGATTGTGTACACGAGTCAAGACTCGGTGCTGCAGATCGCCACCCACGTGGATGTGATGGCACCCGACGAGCTTTACCGGGTCTGCGGCCGTCTGCGCCAGTCGCTGCCGGCCGAGCACGCGGTCGGACGGGTGATAGCGCGGCCGTTCGCCGGCCCACCCGGGGCGTTCCGCCGCACCGACGGGCGGCGCGACTTCTCGGTACCTCCTCCCACTCGCAGCTACCTGGAGGAGCTCCAGTCGGGGGGGATCCAGGTGCACACGGTGGGCAAGACGGGACAGCTGTTCTCCGGGGTGGGAGTGGACGAACAGCGTCCCGGGGCCACCAACTCCCGCGCCCTGGTGGAGACGACGAGGCTGATCGAGCGACTGGACGGCGGGTTCGTGTTCACCAATCTGGTCGAGACCGACCAGGTCTACGGTCACCGCCACGACATCGAGGGATTTCACTACGCCCTGCAGGAGATCGACCGATTCGTCGCCCGCTGGCTCGAGCTGCTGCGGCCCGACGACCTGCTGGTCCTGACCGCAGATCACGGCTGCGATCCCACCTCGCCCCGGACCGATCACACCCGGGAGTACGCCCCCGTGCTGGCCCGCTTCGACGGCCACCAGGGGCGCCGGCACGACGGACCGCTGGCCGATGTGGGAGCCAGCGTGCTGGACTGGCTGGCCGGCCGCGGCGCAGCCGCCCTACCCGGCCAATCGTTCATCTAGGCTCGGTGTGCATGCCGGAACTGCCTGAGGTGGAGACGATCCGCCGACAACTGGCCCCGCAGTTGGAGGGGCGGACGATCGCGGCGATTGAGATCCTGGATGCCCGCTGGACCCGGCCGATGCCGCCCCAGCTGGTCGAGCAGCGGTTGCTGGGCGCACAGGTCAAACGGGTCAGTCGGGCCGGCAAATATCTCATCTGGTCGCTGTCTGAGGACCAGTATCTGCTCATGCACCTGCGGATGACCGGCACGCTGCTGTTCGATCCGGTGGCCGATCCGCCGCACACGCGAGTGCGGCTAAAGCTCGATGACTCGGGCCGCCTGGCCTATGTCGACCCGCGGCGGTTCGGGACCGGCCATCTGCTCACGGGGGCGGCCGAGCGTGACGCCTATCTGGCGGCCCGGCTGGGGGTTGAGCCCCTCACGCCGGGCTTCACGGCCCAGCATCTACGCGGGCTGGCCCGGGGACGGACCGCGCCGGTCAAGGCGTTCGTGCTCGACCAGCGGCGGATCGCCGGGGTCGGGAACATCTACGCCGACGAGGCGCTGTTCCGGGCCCGGGTCCACCCGCTGCGGCCCGGGCGCCTGACGCTGGGTGATTGGGAGTGCGTGCGCCAGGGCATTGAGGAGGCGCTGCGGGAAGGGATCGACGCCCACGGGGCCAGCATCGACGACTTCCGCCACCTGGATGGCGCCCGGGGCTCGTTCCAAGACCGGTTCCTGGTCCACCGGCGGGGCGGCCAGCCGTGTCCGCGCTGCGGCACGTCGGTGCGCAAGATCGTGGTCGGCGGTCGCGGGACCTACGTGTGCGAGCGGTGTCAGAAGAAGCCCCGGCGGTAAGGTCAACCCCATGCGTAGGGTCATACGCAGCCTAGGGCTCGGGGGCGCGGGCGCGGTGTGGGTGGCGATGCTGCCCGGGGTGGCGGCGGCCGGCGGAGGCTGCCCTAACGCCAACACGCCAGCCGTATCCGCGTCGCTCCCCGCGATGCGTGAGTCCGTGGCGTGCCTGATCAACCAACAGCGCACCAGCCGGGGCCTGCCCCGGCTCACGGTCTCCCCCAAGCTGAACACCGTCGCGCAGCGATGGACCAACTTCATGGTGACCCACGGCGAGTTCTCGCACGCCCGGTTCGTGGCCCGGATCAACGCCGTTCATTACCGCTGGCGGACCGTCGCGGAAAACATCGCCACCGGATACATGACCCCGAAACAGGTGGTCGCCGGCTGGATGGCCAGTCCCGACCACTGCACTAACATCCTCGACCCCTCGATCCGTGACGTGGGGACCGGGGAGCGTCCAGCCCCGGTCCGGGGGTTCGCCAGTGGCCGGGCCACCTGGACCCAGGATTTTGGCCTGCAGCGCAGCCAGACACCGCCGTCTCACAACCGCGGTCCGGCCCGTGGCTGCCCGTATTAAACCGGCGGCCCCCCGCGGCTAGACCGTCAGCAGCTCGGTGAGCCGGCCTTCGCGGTCGGCGCTCAGCAGCTCGGCAAACCCGCCGAGGGACTCGCCGTCGACCACGATCTGGGGGAAGGAAAGCATCCCGGTGACGCGCTGGAGCTCCACGCGACTGTCCGGGTCGCGTGCCAGATTCACTTCCTGATAGGCGATCCCGCGGCGCTCCAGCAGCGCCTTGGCGCTCGTGCAGAGCGAGCAGTGATCGGTCGTGTACACGATGACGCTCTTCATTACTTCAGAAAGCATAGCTTTGGATTGGGTCGGCTGCGGCCCCGCCGCAGCCGGCGGCCGGCAGCTTAGATCATGCCCGCGCCGCTAAAAACTGAAGCCATCGTGCTGCGCTCTATCCGGTACGGCGAGGCGGACCGGATCCTGCACCTGTATACGCCCCACCGCGGGCGGATCGGCGCCATCGCCAAGGGGGCTCGACGGGCGCGCAGCCGCTTCGGCGCGCGCCTGGAACCGTTCTTTCACGTCCGCCTGGTGCTGCACGAGGGGCGCAGCGACCTGCATACGGTGACCAGCGCCGACACCGTGGCCGCGCATCCGGCGCTGCGCGAGCAGGCGGCCACGCTGGACGCCGCGGCGCGAGCCTGTGACGCAGTGGCCCGGCTGTTCGAGACCTCCGAGCCCCATCCGGAGGTGTTTCGCCTGCTGAGCAACCAGCTCGCCCTCCTGAGCTCGGATCCCGCGCAGGCCAGCCCGGCCAACGGTTTGGCGTTTCGCCTCAAGCTTCTTCTGGCCGCCGGGATCGTGCCCCAGCTGGGCAGCTGCGCGGCCTGCGGCGAGGCGGAGCAGCTGGCCGGGTTCTCGGCCAGCGACGGCGGTGTGGTGTGCGCGTCCTGTGAGTCCGCGGCGTTTCCCATCGGCCAGGACTGCTACCAGTTCCTGGTCGACGCGCTGGGCCGTCCGCTGGCTCAGGCCCCCGTGGCATCCGAGGTGGCGCTGCGCCAGGCCGAACGGGCGATCACCGAGACCGCCGAGCACCACGCTCAGGTGCGGCTGCGCCCGCTGCTGAGGTGATCGGATGTCAGAATCGCTCTGCATGAGCGAACAGCTGCTGACCAGCCCCTCCGACCATCCGACGGGTGCGGTGGCCGACGGCTTCGCGGCCCGCGTGCAGGAGCGAGAGGCGCGCGACCTGTCGCCGCTGGCTACCCGCTCGTACCCGCCGCAGCGGGCGCAGCCGGAGCCTGACTGCGGGCTGCGCACGCCGTTTCAGCGCGACCGCGACCGGATCGTGCACAGCAAGGCGTTCCGCCGACTCAAGCACAAGACGCAGGTGTTCGTGGCTCCGAGCGGCGATCACTACCGCACCCGACTGACCCATACGCTGGAAGTCACCCAGGTCTCACGCACCGTGGCGCGCGCGCTGCGGCTAAACGAGGACCTGGTGGAGGCGATCGGGCTGGGCCACGACCTGGGACACCCCCCGTTCGGACACATCGGCGAGGAGGCGCTGGACCGGTGCCTGCAGGAGCGATTCGGGGTCTCGTTCATGCACCACGAGCAGTCGCTGCGAGTGGTCGACGTGCTGGAGCGGAATGGACAGGGGCTGAATCTCAACCAGCCGGTACGAGATGGCATCGTGAGCCATTCCGGACGGGCTCCCGAGCCCGCCACGCTGGAGGGCAAGATCGTGCGCCTGGTCGACCGCGTGGCCTACATAAACCACGACATCGACGACGCCGTGCGGGCCGGGGTGCTGTCCGCGGCTGACCTGCCGGCCGAGCCGATCGAGATCCTCGGGCCCACGGGCCCGCGGCGGATCGACACGCTAGTCCATGACCTGGTCGAGACCTCAGAGTCGGCCGGTGGCATCGTGCAGGGAGAGGTGGCGGGGCGGGCCATGGCCCAGCTGCGCGAGTTCATGTTCGAGCGGGTCTACCTCGGCCCTGAGGCGACGGGTGAGCACGCCAAGATCCACCTGGTCGTCCGGTCCTTGTTCGAGCACTACTGCGCCCGACCCCAGGAGATCCCGGACTCGATTCCGGCTGGCCCGCTGGAGCGCCGGGTCACGGATTGGATCGCCGGGATGACCGACCGCTTCTGTATCCGTGCGTTCGAAGCGCTGAGCGTGCCGGTGGCGTTCGCGCAGTGAGGGCGGGCGGGTGAGGGTGGGCGGGTGACCAGATACACCGCCGATTCGCGTGACCGGGTGCGTGACGCGGTCGACATGATCGCGCTGGTATCGGCCCGCACCGAGCTGCGGCGGGCCGGGGTGAACAGCTATTTCGGGCTGTGCCCGTTTCACTCGGAGCGGACAGGGTCGTTTCATGTCCGGCCCGACGAGAAGCACTACCACTGCTTTGGCTGCCAGGCCTCAGGCGACCCGTTCGAGTTCGTGATGCAGACCGAGGGCCTGGAGTTCAAGGACGCCTTGGAGTCGCTGGCCGGCCGGTTCGGGGTCAAGCTGGAAACCGAGGCGGAGGATCCGGCCGCGGCGTCCCGCCGGGAACGGCGCGATCGGCTCCACTCGCTGCTGGACCGGGCCGCGGGCTACTACGCCCGATACCTCTGGGAGTCCGGCGAAGCTGCGCCGGCCCGTGACTACTTGGTGGGACGTGGACTGGACGAGCAGACCTTGCGGCAGTTCCGCGTGGGCTACGCGCCCAGCGCTTGGGACCGCATGCTGGTGGCCTCCCGCCGAGCCGGGTTCAGCGAGGAGGAACTGCTGGCCGTGGGGCTGGTGCAGCGGTCCAAGACCACGCCGGGGCGGGTGTACGACCGGTTCCGCGAGCGGATCATGTTCCCGGCCGCCGACGCGCGGGGCCGGGTGGTGGGGTTCGGGGCCCGGGCCATGCGGGAGAACCAGCCGCCCAAGTACCTCAACACGTCCGATGGAGAGCTCTACCACAAGCGTGAGGTCCTGTTCGGGATCGACCTGGCCCGGTCCGCGGCAGCCAAGGCAGGCCGGGTGGTTCTGGCCGAGGGCTACACCGACGTGCTGGCCATGCACCAGGCCGGGCTGCGCAACTGCGTGGGCATCATGGGCACCTCGTTGACCGAGGAGCAGGTGGGAGAGCTCGAGCGTGTGGTGGGTGCCTCGGGGGTGCTGGAGCTGTGCCTGGACGCCGACCGGGCCGGTCAGGAGGCCATGCTGCGGGCGGCCCGGCTGGCCGCGGGGCGTGAGCTGGAGCTGCGGGTGGTCCCGCTGCCCGAGGGCCAGGACCCTGCGGAGCTCATCGAGCAAGCGGGCGCTGATGCGTTGCGCGAGCGCGTAAGGCGATCCACCCACTTCGTCGAATTTGCGGTTGACCGCGTCCTGGAACGCTCGGACACGTCCAGCGCAGAGGGCCGAGATCGAGCGCTGGCTGCGCTCGCGCCGGTACTAGAGGTGCCCTTGACGTCTGGCGCCCTCCGCGAAGAGCTGCCACGCCGGATCTCCAACCACCTTGGCCTTTCCGAGGGGCGGCTGAAGGCGCTTCTGGACGCCGCCCCCCAGCCAAGGCGTAGCGGGACCGCTTCGCCCCAAAGCTCGCCGCTCGATCCCGCGGTGCGCGCCGAGCGGGCATTCCTGGTGTTGTGCATCGCCCTGCCCAGCGCCGGGCGGCGCGCGCTGCAGGCCATCGACCCCGACCAGCACTTGACCAGCCAACGCCTGCGTCGCGCGGCCCGGCACCTGTCCGGCCAGACCGAGATGCCGCTCACCGGTCTGGACCCGGAGGACGAGGAGCTGGCCCGGGTGATGGCCGACCTGGTTCAGCGCGCCGGCCGAGCCGGCGAGGTCACTCCCGAGCAGCTCGAGCAGCAGCGCCTGTACCTTGAGCGGGCCCGGCTCGAGCGGGCGATCCGTCGGGCCCAGGAGGAAGGCGGTCTGCGAGTAAACGATCTGGCCCGGGAGCGCGAGCACGTGCAGGGGGAGATCCGGGCCCTGGATGCCCGGATCGAGCGGGCGGTGTGAGCGAGCTCGAGTTCCTGGGGGCGCTCCAGGTCGAGTTGCTACGCCATCGCGACATGGAGCCCGCCCACCCCGCCCACCCACGGCACCAGGCGTTCCAGAGCTCGACGGTCGAGGCGCTGCTGGACGGGGCCTTCGACGGAGATCTGACCCTGGACGAACTGCTCGAGCACGGCGACCTGGGTCTGGGCACGCTGAACGGCCTCGACGGCGAGCTGGTCGTGGTCGACGGGCAGGCCTGGAAGGCGGATCTGGCCTGTGACCTCGTCCCCGCGCCCGCATCTGCCCGGACGCCGTATGCGGTGGTGGTGCCATTTTCGCCCGGTGCCCGGCTGGCCCTCGAAGGGCCGCTCGATGAGGCTGGCCTCGAGGCATGGCTGGCCAAGCCACTGACTGAGCCGGGTCGTCCGGTGGCCGTTCGCATCGACGGCCGGTTTACGCGCGTCCAGGTGCGGTCCGTGCCCCGGCAGACGCGGCCCTACCCGCCGCTGGCCGAGGCGATCGCCCACCAGCACATCCGCGAGCTGACCGATGTGGCCGGGACCATGGTCGGCTTCTGCTTTCCCGACGCACTCGATGGCATCGAGCTGCTGGGCTGGCACCTGCATTTCGCCAGGATCGCCCCCAAGGCGGCCACGTGCTGGGCTGCACGGTGGCCGAAGGCGTGGTCCACGTCGATAGCGTGACCGAGCTTCACGTCGAGCTGCCGCCGACGGTCGATGTCCACCGCGGGACCGCGCTCGATCAGGCTGGCCTGCGGCAGCTGGAGACGGAGCAGTAGGCGCCCCGGGCGCCTACTCGTACTGGAGCGCCTCGAGCACGTTCAGCCGGGCCGCACGGCGAGCCGGGAAGATGGCGGCCACGATTCCGGCCACGACGGCCGCGATCACGAACACCACCAGCGTGCCCACCGGGATCGTGAACGCGGCGTACTTGATCGCCGCCCCGGCCAAGAGCGCCAGGACTACCCCCAGCGGAATGCCGAACGCTGCGCCGAGCAGCGCGGTGATCACGCTCTCGTGCCGGATCATGCGTCGCAGCTGGCGCCGGGTCATGCCCACCGCCCGGAGCATCCCCAGCTCCCGCGTGCGCTCGAACACGGTCAGCACCAGCGTGTTCACGATCCCGAACAGGCTGACCAGGATGGACAGCGACAGCAGC
>Ga0307374_10015234_pt1 | contig 10365 bp, 10 predicted proteins | sample OX3MG_FD_202532 | JGI IMG/M metagenome (GOLD analysis project Ga0307374, IMG submission 202532) | Soil microbial communities from Risofladan, Vaasa, Finland - OX-3 | ecosystem: Environmental > Terrestrial > Soil > Coastal area > Acid sulfate soil | place: Finland: Risofladan, Vaasa | collected...
AAAGCGAAAGAATTTAAACGGCAGGGCATTTCGGTGATAAATTTAAGTGTTGGAGAACCCAATTTCGTAACACCAAAAAATATCCAAAAAGCCGCTAAAAAAGCATTGGATCAGGGATATACTTTTTATACATCTCCTGCAGGAATTATTGAGCTGCGCGAAGCGATCGCAATAAAATTAAAGAAAGAAAATAGGATCTCCTATGATCCTTCACAGATTATTGTTGGAGCTGGAAATAAGCAAATTATTTATAATATTTTCCAAGTATTGTGCAATAAAGGAGATGAAGTGATCATTCCTATTCCTACTTGGAGTACGTTTGTCGAACAAGTTAAACTTGCTGAAGGTACACCTGTGTTGGTTAAGCTAAAACCTCCCTTTAAATTAAAAGCACAAGACGTGATAAATGCACTAACCCCAAAAACAAAAATACTCCTTCTCAACAGCCCATCAAATCCGACGGGAGCGATGATAGACCCTGATGAGTTGAAAAAAATTGCGGATATTGCAGTAAAAAAGAATATATTAGTTATTTCGGATGAGATTTATGAAAAACTCACCTACACACAAAAACATATATCAATTGCCTCAATAAATGATGAGATAAAACAGCATACTATCACGACAAACGGTTTGTCAAAATCCTATGCCATGACTGGCTGGAGAGTAGGGTATGCTGCAGGGCCGAAAGAAATTATTGCAAAAATGATATCACTGCAAAGCCAGATGCTTACGCAAACAGCATCAATCTCTCAGTATGCATCTGTTGAAGCGTTAACCGGTGACCAATCATCTATTGAGTCAATGCAAAAAGCGTTTGCCAAACGTAGAGACTTTTGTATGAAGCAGCTAGACAAAATAAAAAAATTGTCATATATCAAACCAGAAGGTGCATTTTATCTTTTTATCTCAGTAGAAAAACTGTTGGGAAAGAAGTATCCGACAGCTACTCTCTGGGCGGAAGCACTTCTTGAAAAAGAAAAAATAGCGGTTGTTCCCGGAGAAGCATTTTTTTATCCGGGTTATATCCGCATGAGCTATGCTGCTTCAGATGAAGATTTACAAGAAGCAATGCAAAGACTAGAACGATTTGTTACATCATCCACGCAGTAACTATCTTTAACAATAAATTTTTTTGTTTATAATTTCAATACTTGCTGGCTTTGTAAAAAGTTTTATAATATATAACAAACCGCTATGATAGATAAAAGGTATTTATTACATATTTTATCAGTTCCATTTATCTGGGGAATGATAATACCAGTAATATTACTACATATAGCAATGTTCATTTATCAGGTAATTTGTTTTAGAATATATGGAATTAAGCGGATTCAGTTGCGTAGCTATATATGCTTTGATCGGGAAAAACTTTCGTATTTGAATATTTTTGATAAACTCAATTGTGCCTACTGCAGCTATGTGAACGGTGTATTTGCTTATGTGTCAGAAATTGGCCATCGCACAGAATATTACTGGTGTGGCATAAAACATCGCAATCAACCCCAGAATCCAGCTTTTAGTTATCAGGAAAAATTTGCAAAATATGGGAGTAAAGAAGAATATGATAACGTCTTGAAACAGTCCGGCAGAAATAGAACCAAGCTGTAGTTTTTTCGACGTAATTAAGCAATAATTGATATATACTTGCTTATCACCTCACTCTGATCTACAATACCAGTTGTAGTAAGTCAAATATATGAAACGCAAAATTCCAGCCACAATGGCGTCGCAACACCCGGATCATGCCAACGCTCCGTATTGGCATAATGATCCGTTTATTACTGTTCAGCATGAATATGAAGAAACATATCTCGCGTATTCTGATTTGGGAATTGATGAATATAAATGGGATTGGGAGGGGAAGTTAGTCGATGAGTCCGTCATGGAGCGTTTGCTCGGCAGTTATTATCAATATTTTAAAGATAACCCCCTGGGAAAAGCAAAATTTTTAACATTCCGTCTGCCCAATCCAAAAGCAGAAACGGAATTTCGGTTGGCTCGTGCGTTTATGAATTTATTAAGTGCAGCAGCGTTAACCAAAAAAGTCGGTCTCTATTCACCGCCGCTTTTTGAGGTTATTCTTCCGATGACAGAATCTGCTGAGGAAATGATAGCTATTCAGGAGGCATTTAAAGATATCAGTGATCTCAAACACGAACTTTTGCGTTTTAACGGAGCAGCAATAGAGAACCTTGAAGTTATACCACTTTTTGAACAAGTAGATACAATCATTCATTCTGATGAGATACTTGAAAAATATTTACAGATGTATAAAAAACGGTTTAAGAAAACTCCGGAATACCTTCGTCCTTATACCGCACGGTCGGATCCGGCGCTTAATTCGGGTATAGTTCCGACAGTTATCGCTATCAAAATTGCTCTCTCGCGGTATAAAAAATTAGCGAAGAAATTGGGTATAAAACTTTTTCCGATAATCGGCACAGCTATGCTACCTTTTCGCGGCGGACTGCGGCCAGATGATGTAGAAAGCTTTGTTAATGAATATCAAGGAATGAGGACCGCACTTATCCAAAGTGGTTTTAGATATGATTTTGATAAAGAGACAGTTAAAGAAGGCATACAAAAATTAGCAACACTTTTGCCAAAGGGAGAAGCAAGAGATATTTCAACACAAGAGGAAAAAGTACTTATTAGTATGATTCCTGCTTTTGAAAAAGCATACAGAGAAGTCATTGAGGATTCTGCCTCGTTGATAAATACCCTTGCCGGTATGCTGCCGAGAAGACGAGAGCGTGTGCAACATATTGGACTGTTCGGTTATTCACGCGGAATGGGTAAAGTTACATTGCCCCGGGCAATTGGTTTTACCGCGGCGTTGTATTCGATAGGTATTCCTCCCGAACTGATTGGGACTGGTAGAGGACTTAAAAAAATCAGTAAGGCTGATTTAAAAGTACTTGAAAAAACATATCTCAATTTTCGGAAAGATATTTTGGCTGCAGGAAGATATCTTAATAAAGAAAACCTTGAAAAAATAAGTAAAAAATATCCGAAATTAAAGAAAATCGAGGAAGATATTTCAGCTCTTGAAGATTATCTTGGCGAAAAATTCGAACCGCAAACATTGGAAGAAAAAGAACACCAAATACTTACCAGCAAAATTGCATCGGGTTTGGATAAGAAAGAAAAATTAACAGACCTCATTGTCCGTGCTGCAAAACTAAGAAGAAGTTTGGGATAATCTTTTCCCTCTATTTTACTATATGAGCTCAATAGAAGCACATGCGTTTCATGAAGTAGGGCCATTTGTAACAACGAAAAGGTAATTTGAAGAAGTCTATCAGCAAGCCTCACTATTTGATGTTCCGGGGAAGCGAAGTCCGTATGTTACATTATTTGCAGTAAGACACACCCGTGATATAGATTATGACTCAGCAAGAGCAAGAAGTAAGCAAACCGGTAAAAACAATATTCACATAGCGTACGCGGCTGCCGATGAAGCTATTATCGTTGGTTATATCGCTAAAACTCCCAAAGACCTACGTACCTATGAAGAAAGAGTCGGTCAAAAACAAGTTTCTTACTTTGCTCAACAGAGAATCAGAGTACGATTTCAAAACGGCAGAAAAAAATTATAAAACCATAATAATCGAAGAAAATTTATCTTTCTAATATCGATTTGCCTGCAAAAATTGCCTTGTCTTCGAGCTGTTCTTCAATTCTTAATAACTCATTATATTTTGCAATCCGTTCGGTTCTTGAAAGGGAACCAGTTTTTATTTGACCTGTTGCCAGGCCTACAGCCAAATGAGCAATTGTAGTATCTTCTGTTTCGCCTGACCGGTGTGAGACTACTGTGTTCCATTTTGCTTCCTTTGCCATTAGTATGGTTTCTATTGTTTCTGTCAGTGTTCCGATCTGGTTTAATTTGATCAATATCGCATTGCCGGCTTTTGCCTTAATTGCTTTATCAAGATAGGTAACATTGGTGACAAGATTGTCATCGCCGACCAACTGAATTTTTTTACCGAGTGTTTTGGTAATAAATTTCCATCCATCCCAATCATCTTCACCAAGTCCGTCTTCCACCGAGACGATTGGATAGTTCTCTACAAGCTGTGCGATCCAATCAACCATTTGTATATTGGAAAATGTTTCTTTTTCTGCTTTCAGGACATATTTTCCATCATGTACCAATTCAGAAGCAGCAACATCCAAACCAAGTGCAATATCATCTCCCGGATCATAGCCTGCATTCATAATTGCCTGGATAATCATCTCAAGTGCTTCGGCGTTGCCCTTTTGTACTTGAGGTGCGTAACCGCCTTCATCTCCGACCGTTGTTGCATAGCCTCTTGTTTTTAATACTTTTCCGAGATGATGAAATACTTCGGATCCCATTCGGAGTGCTTCGGCAAAATTCTTTGCGCCAACTGGTAAGATCATAAATTCTTGGATATCAGTTGCAAAACTTGCATGCCTTCCGCCATTGATGATATTCATTTGGGGTAATGGTATAAGTAATTTGAGATTTGAAAACTGTGCATGAGAAGTTGCAAGCGTATTTAAATATTCAAATAGTGGTTTCTTTTGGTGTAAAGCTGTTGCTTTTGCTATGGCGAGTGACACGGAAAGAATTGCGTTGGCACCGAGCTTTGCTTTATTTGGTGTACCGTCAAGTGCAATCATCTTTTCATCAATTTTTTGTTGTTCTTCTGCATGCAATCCGATGAGCGCTTTTGCAATAGGTATATTCACATTATCTACTGCTTTTAGGACGCCCTTGCCAAGATATTTTTTGGGATCACCGTCTCGAAGTTCTACTGCTTCTCTCGTACCTGTGGATGCTCCCGATGGAACTGCTGCGCGTCCTACTGTTCCGTCTTCAAGAGATACATCACATTCAATAGTAGGATTGCCCCGGGAATCGAGAATTTGCCGGGCGTGCAATGAAGTTATTTTCATAAAAGTATTTTAGAACAACGAGAAGATAACTGCAATGATTATAATCAATAATAAAATATTTGTTAATGAAGCGCTGATAATAAATCCAATTATTGAAAAAAACCATAAGACAAATAGTACTGTTGCGATAATTCGAAAAATGCCGGGAAGCAAACTTATCAGAAAAAGAATAATAATAAGATAGAGAAGACTTTGAATACTTATAGCATGTCCTGCGATCGTCAATAATGTCAATGAAAGAAAACCGATATGAATAAATCCTAACAGCCAAAGAATAATAAAAATAATAAGAGCAGCTTTGAGCATATCTTTATTTTGGCAAGTATTTCTTGAAATTGCAAATTTATAGTATGATAAATTGATGGAGTTATTTCTTGAGTTTACTGCGATTGTAATACTCGCAACGGTGGTTTCAATTCTTTTACGGCTATTAAAGCAGCCTCTTGTAGTCGGTTATATTTTTACCGGAATATTAATAGGTCCGCATGTTCTGAATATCGTCCATTCAACTGATTACCTAGAGCTTTTTTCTAAAATTGGGATAACGATTTTGCTCTTTATTGTCGGCTTAAATCTGAGTCCGGGAGTCATCAAGGAAGTCGGTAAAATTTCGTTTTTTGGTGGGTTCGGACAAATTGTTATAACGACCATTTTAGGTGCCATATTTTCTTTATTGTTTGGAATATCGTTTATGCACTCGGTATATGTCGGTATAGCTTTAAGTTTCAGCAGTACAATTATTGTTTTAAAATTATTATCAGACAGAGAGGATTTACCCAAATTATATGGAAAAGTAGTTGTTGGATTTTTACTTGTCCAGGATCTTGCTGCAATTGCAGTATTACTTTTTGTTTCATCTTTCGGAGGTTCTCAGGAGCATGGTTTGTTATTAACTATATTATTACTTCTGCTCAAACTTTGTATTACGGGAGTTATAGTATATTTTATAAGCAAATTTATTTTTACTCATGCCGTCCAGCATCTTGCACAATCGCAAGAGATTCTTTTTTTATTTTCGATAGCATGGGGACTTGGGCTTGCTAGTATTTTTTATTTGATCGGATTTTCAGTTGAAGTTGGCGCATTGGTTGCAGGCGTGTCCTTATCTGTATCACCATATGCAGATGGCATTGCTTCACGGCTTAAGCCACTGCGAGATTTTTTTATTATTCTCTTTTTCATTCTTCTTGGAAGTAACGTTGTATTAACGACAATTCCGCAGATCATACTTCCAACAATTATTTTCTCTTTATTTGTTCTTGTGGGTAAGCCATTGATCGTATTTCTTCTTATGAACATACTTAACTTCAAGACAAAGCAAGGATTTCAGACTGGCGTATCCCTGGGACAGGTAAGCGAATTTTCACTTATTTTGGCGACACTAGGATTAAGTGTTCATCAACTTGATAAAAATACAGTGTCGTTAATTACGTTAACAGCACTTATTACGATAACTGGGTCAAGTTATTTCATTTTTTATTCAGATACGTTATATCCATTCTTTGAAAAAATACTAAAGAGGTTAGAAATCCATCATTCGAGTAAAACGATAAAAAATATTTCCAACCATCATGAACTTATCCTTTTTGGGTTTGACAGGGTTGGACATGATTTTATAGAAGCATTCACCAAATTCGGCAAGGATTATGTCATTGTAGATTATAACCCGCAAGTGATTCGACATCTTGAAGAGGCAGGATTACCATTTATCTACGGAGATGTCGAAGATACAGAATTTTTACATGAGCTTCAGCTGGAAAAAGTTAAGTTATGCGTTTCTACGCTACCAAATGTTAATGCAAACGCACTACTTATTAAGAGAATACGGAAAGTTAATAATAATGCAATTGTTATTGTTCGTGCGAGGGAAATAGAGGAAGCAAAAGCATTATATAATCTCGGCGCGACCTATGTTGTTATGCCTCATTATTTGGGTGCAAAGTATGCAACTTCGATGATTAAGCGGATCGGTCTTGATACAAAGGGCTTTGAAGAAGAACGCGACAAACACCTCAATGATGTAAATAAGAAATAACTTTTATCTCACGACCAAAATTGGTATAATACTAAACAAGGAATATGGTGGCTGTAGTTCAGTGGTAGAACATCAGGTTGTGGACCTGAATGTCGCGGGTTCAATTCCCGTCAGCCACCCCAATTCATTAAAAGTACTTGAAAAGTCCTTAAATAGATGTTATTATCGTTATATGAATACATCACAAGCGCAAATTAAAGTTAATATTCCCGTAAATATGAAAGATTATCTTGAAAGCAAGGCAAGTAAGTTTGGTATGCCTGTTGCCGCGTATATAAAGCATCTTATCCTTAAGGATATTGAAGATATGGATTATCCTTCATATCAAGCCTCTGAAGAAACAGAAAAAGCATATAAAAAAGCTATAAAAGAACATGAAACTGGAGATACTATTAAAGTCAACGAAGTTGATGATTTTTTTGAAACACTGTAATGTATGGATTTCTCCTTTTCTACGGAATTAACTAACGACCTCAAGAAGTTAAAACAAAAACAGCCTTTATTGTTTAAGAAAATACAAAAGCAATTAAAGACCTTCAAACAAAATATAAAGCATCCTTCTTTACGAACCCACAAACTAAAAGGAAATTTGTCCAATACTTGGAGTATTTCAGTTGAAGGGAATGTACGTTTAATTTACACAATAAAAAATAATGAAGCAATTTTTTTCAAAATAGGAAATCATGATGAGGTTTATAGAAAATAATTTGAACTGCTTTAACTATTTTCATAATTAAACTAACAAATTATAAGCTGAACTATAAAACTCACTTTCAGTAAGTGATAACTTACTAAAATAGGTTCGAACGTCATACGGTAAGGAACCCCAAACATTGTAGTTTCGATTTTACTCCCCCTAACTGATCGATTGAACTTCCCAAGACTATCTTCATGTTATAATAATTTTATGCAGAAAAATAATAAACCAGTTGCACATATTATTGTTGGTTTCATAGGTTCTGGAAAAACTACATTTGCTAGAAAACTTGAAAAAGAGACAGGAGCTGATAGATTCACGAAAGATGAATGGATGGTGAGAGTATTTGGCAATACTCCTCCTAAAGACAAATTTGAAGAATATGATAATAGGATGGCTTCCCTTGCAACTGATATGGCACTTACATGTTTAAAAGCAGGAATGGATGTTATTATTGATGAAGGATTTTGGGTAAAGGAACATCGAGATGCAATCAGAGAAAAAGTAAAAAATGTGGGCGCTACTCCAAAACTTTATTATATTGAAGCACCTTTTGAGATAATGAAAGCGAGAACTCTCAAACGGAGTGAAAATCCTCCTGTTGATTCTTTCACCATTGATGAACAATCGTTTAATCACTACTGGAAATTTTTTCAGCCTCCTGAGAAAGATGAAGAATTTACCTTAGTAAATCAAGCAAATTCATATTGAAGCTGGATAACTGTCTGGATAATCTGAATGTCTTTGGTAGTTATTGCACATTGGGTTCGAACGGCGCTCAATAAGCAGCCCTAATTTAAAAAAATAATTTTCGTTTTCGCCAAATTGCCCAGAAGTAAAAGCAAAAGTATGCAATAAAAAACCATATGTCATTTCTTATTTGATACGTAAAGGATTTATACGCAGGTAAAATACCGATTTGAAGCCAATATAGAGAATATTCTAGTAGGTAAATCAAAAAAAATAAGATAAGCAAATAAACTCCATTTTTTTTCCATTTCCATAAAAAATAAGCTGAGGCGGGTGCAAGGATAGCAGTGGATAGACCAACTAAACCATACAAATTTAGAGGAACGAGTAAATGAATGAGGCCAGTAAATAATATTTCAAGGATAAGTGTTAAAAAAAGAACAAAGGCAAAAAGCGTATGAGGAATTAGCATAACGGTTAAAAAAATTCCTCTTCCTTCTTTATTCTTTAGGGCTTTTAGTTTTGCATCAGCCATAATATAAGGATAGATAAACGCTATACGCCTTGTCAATGAGAGCAAATTCCAAAAAAAATGGAAGTTATCTCTATTTGATTCCATGAAAAAGTTTCTCACCTGATAAAATACCACAGTTCTCTTCTAAGAGAGGAAACGGAGGTGAGAAATATGCATTATGTGGGAATAGATTTACACAGAGATTTTTTTGTAGCAGTAGCACAGGATCAGACAGGCACTGAAGTGTTAAAAAAGCGTTATGAGAATAGCATTGTTTCAGTTGAGGAATTGGTAAACGAGTTTGAGACGCCACCAATGGTAGTAGTTGAAGCAACGAGGAACTGGATGTGGTTTATCCAAGCATTACAAAAGAGAGGCTGTAGTGTGCAACTAGCCCATCCCTTTCGAACAAAAGCGATAGCCTATGCCAGAATAAAGACAGATAGTATTGATGCAAAGACATTGTGTGATTTACTGCGTGCAGGATTAATTCCACAAGCATATATTGCACCAAGTGAAACTTTGGATAACAGGGAGATAGGACGAGCAAGGATTTCTTTGGTGCATGACCAAACAATGCTAAAGAACAGAATTCATGCAATTGTGATTAAGGAAAATTTGAAGTTTGAGGGAACTGATATGTTTGGAATAAAAGGGAAAGAGTGGATAACTACACAAAAACTCACCACAGGTGCAAGAGATGTCATAGGAGTATATCTTGAGCAACTTGAGAAGTTACAGGAATCCATTTTCAAAGTGGAAGCATTGATTAAACAAAGAAGCAGTAGCATCCCAGAAGTAAAACTACTTCAAACCATTCCTGGTTTCGGGACTACTACTGCTTTTCTACTGGCAGCAGAAGTTGGAAATGTACAAAGATTTACAACTGCTAAAAAGTTTGCCAGTTACTTTGGTATGGTACCACGACTTTCACAGTCTGGCAATCACGCCTACTATGGAAGGATTACCAAACTTGGGAACCCTTATGTTAGATGGTTACTGGTACAAGCAGCACATCGATATTACCGAATGGATAAAGAGGCAAAACGATTTGTTGATAGGCTAAGTTACCGAACAGGGAAAAAGAAGGCAATCGTAGCACTTGCCAGAAAGATGAGTGTCATCGTATACAGTGTTTTAAAAGAAAACAGATCATATGAGAAACGAACAAAACAAGCCTTGAAGGTTTGTCCCGTTATTATACCTGAGAATCAGCTAACAAGCTGAAGTTCTCGCTCGATTTGACTGGGAAGACCTGGAGGCTCTGATTGGCGTTGAATCAGAAATCATGTGGATTAAGACACGAATAGATGCCTAACGTTTAGGTTTTATACATCTATTTAAAAAGATGGTACAATGTCGTGGAAAAGAAACTTTTTCATAGATGATATAATTTGTTGAAGCGAATAACATAGTTGGTAAGCCTTAATCGAAGATGCCCTATGGGTACAACGTTTGGAACTTTTTTGCTATATTTTAATGCAATACCGTCCTTTTTAT
>Ga0307374_10015235_pt1 | contig 10364 bp, 10 predicted proteins | sample OX3MG_FD_202532 | JGI IMG/M metagenome (GOLD analysis project Ga0307374, IMG submission 202532) | Soil microbial communities from Risofladan, Vaasa, Finland - OX-3 | ecosystem: Environmental > Terrestrial > Soil > Coastal area > Acid sulfate soil | place: Finland: Risofladan, Vaasa | collected...
GACGACCACGACATTAGTCATCTACCTGGTTGGGTCAAGTCCGCAAGACAGATAACCGACGGACACCTCGCGCAGCTCGCAAGTGCAAAGGGCGCAATTCTTGCGACCCTCGACCGTCGAATCCCCCACGCATTCCAAATTCCCTCGGGGAAATGAGGCGGGTTGCGAAGAGTTCTGGGTAATGAAGATGGGCAGTTTTGAACGTCTAAGGGTTCATCAGTCCGCACGCTTCTAGCGCGTCGGCGATCAAAATCGCTGATTCCTTGATTCCGAGAAGATCGGGCCTCTTGTGCGCGAGTCATCTTCGCACGGCACACTGACGAGGTTTGGTGATCCCTACTCTCTATCTGGGGGAGCTCATCGCGATTGCACTTCATGTTGGAGAGGAGAAGAATTCCCCTGATGGCGAGAAGGCGGGTGGCCGGTTACGAAAAGCCTTCCCACGCTTGAGTTCATAACTCCTTGCTACGCCAAACGTGAATATCGGACGCTCTTCTCGGTCTCGATTTCCTCAAGGTTTCAAAGAAAGCCGCGTTTATGCTGACCTTCTCTATGTCTGGGGGGCGAACGCTCGCGGCGCGCGACCAGCCCGTCGCTGGGGACTATGTCCCGTATTCACAAACGGTTAGGGCGCGAATTGTCCCGATACGAACAAAACCGCCCGCTTCTGGATTTCTCTCCCGCTAGGTGCGAGTGTTTCATTCACTTGGAGCGATCGAGATTTAATGGCTCCAGGGCGCCATATCAATGTTCAGAGTCTCCGACACCATCCGGCGAACCGAAACAGTAGACGGCGGGATTTTGCTGGACGTTCACCACGGCCAGATGTTCTGCCTGAATATCGTCGGGGCCAAGATCCTTGAACTGATACAACGGGGCTATGACGAGTCGCGCATCGCAGACGAGATCAGCCGCGATTACGGAGTGAACAAGGAAGTTGTGCGCGCAGATGTCATCGAGTTCATCGAAACTCTGCACAAGCACCACATCTTGCAGCCCGGTCGGGCTGCCAGCGTCACATAAGGTAGAGCAACGAAGAGGAGGCTCTTATGGAGTCACTCCAGGAGTCCGCCAACACATATCGGCTGATTGTCACGCGGCGAAACGCCACGGAGATTCTCGTTTTGCCGAACGGCTCTGGCTGGACCCTCCCTCGGATTGAAATTCATCCGCAACAACGGCTCGCTGAACAACTCACGGCGAAGATCGCGAGAGCGTGGGGACTCGAAGCGTACTGCCTATTTGTGCCAAGCGCTCGAATGGGCGATCCAGATGGAGACGCAAGATGCGCGCTTATGGAGTCCATCCGACACAATGACAAGTCACCGGCGGGAACCTATTGGATGCCGCCCTCGGTAGCAACTCGCTGCGGCGATTCACCAGACGCCGATGCGATCAGCAAATCGCTCATTGAACTCGATTCCTACACGAAGTCCGAGAACGCTGGGCCATTTGCGAAGCCTGGCTGGCTTAGAGAACTCTTTCGCTGGTCACAAGAGCAAGTGGCGCCTCTGGGTCTCCGGTTGAACGGTCGCTTCAAACAGCTGAACGCAAGCCCAACGTTTAGCTTGATTCGTCTTGAAGCCGATGAGGGAGCCATCTGGTTCAAGGCCACGGGAAAGCCTAACGTCCATGAACCGCCTGTCACGGTTGCTCTGACCAGTCTCTTTCCGGGCTACCTTCCGCAGATCCTTGGTGTTCATCGTGCCTGGAATGGCTTGCTGTCGGCGGAAGCGACGGGATCTTTGCTCGATGAAATTGCGGAATTCTCGGCATGGGAGCAGGCCGCAGAAAAGCTTGCGGAACTGCAAATCGAATCCATCGGAAAAGTGGCTGAACTACTCGAGGCGGTACAACTGAAGGATCTTCGACTTCCAAAGCTTGCTCAACGGATCGATCCGTTCGTAACCCGAATGATCACACTCATGGCGGCGCAGGAGAAGCCAACGCCTGCGCCTTTTGTCGAGTCCGAGCTCGCAACTCTTGCCGAGGGGCTTAAGGAATCCTGTGCGCTTCTTGAGAGTTTCGGGCTCCCGAACACCCTTGGTCACCTGGACTTCAGCCCCGGCAACATTCTGGTATCCGGAGATCGCTGTGCGTTTCTCGACTGGGCCGAGGCCTGTGTCACAAATCCCTTGCTGACTTTCGAGTACCTCCGTGAACACATGGCACGCAGCGGGATCGAGGAACCGGCAGCCGGGGAACGTCTCGCCGCTTCATATCTCCGACCGTGGGTCTCTTTCTACTCGCCGAACGATTTGAGGCGGGCATTGACGCTCTCTCCTCTCATTGCCGTCTTTGCCTACGCTGTTGCGAACGATTCGTGGCGCTCTTCGGACGTTGCCCACGATCCCAGACGTGCCGGCTATTTCCGCAGTTTGACAAGGCGCATGTACCGCGAAGCGATCCGCGTTGCTGGAAGGAGCGAACTATGTCTGAGCTGATTTCAGCTCCGCCCGTTTCAGCGGTCGAGCCCGTCACCGAAATTCTTCACGGTGTTGCGGTCACCGACCCTTACCGTTGGCTCGAAGAGCAGAACTCACCGCGCACGCGATCCTGGATTGAAGAGCAGCGAAGCTATGCACGCGGTTTCCTCGATCACTTCCACGGACGAGCTCGGATCCACCAACGCATTCGAGAGTTCCTGGCAGTAGAGACCTATGATTCCCTGCAGAAGACAGGCAACCGATATTTCTTTCGCAAGCGTCTCGCGCACCAGGAGCAGTCGTGTATTTACATGAGAGACGGAGCGGAGGGGAAAGATCAACTCCTCGTGGATCCTGCCGAACATGGCGCGGGGAAATACACCGCCGTGAAACCTCTCCGCGTCTCCCGAGATGGGCGACTGCTGCTCTTCGAGGTCAAAGAGGGCGGCGAACGCGCGGGAAGATTCAAGCTCATCGAAGTCGAAAGCCGGAGAATGCTGCCAGATGCCCTTCCTCGAGGCTATTTGCGCGGGATTGCCTTCGCACCGGACGGAAAGAGTTTCTGTTACGTCCATGAGCTGGTAGACGGGAAAGAACCCTATTGTCGCGCCGCTTACCGTCATGTCCTCGGTACCGAGTTCCGGGAAGACAGCGAAATCTTCTTCGCAGGCCCGGCAGAAAAGCTTAGGCTCTACCTGATTTCAGATCCAACAAGGATCGGCTTCCTCGTCTACCGTTTCCTTGAGAAAACGCGCACGGATTTCTACGTGAAACCGTGGGAAGCGGGAGCAACTCCAGAACAAATCGTCAGAGATGCGGACTACAGTTTCGGCCCGCTGCTTTTTGATGGAAGGATTCTGGCCCTCAGCAACCGCGGCGCGCCAAACGGACGGATCGTGGAATTACGGCTGCGACCGGAGAGTGAGCCGGAATGGATTGTTCTGGTTCCCGAAGGCGACAGCCGCATCCAGCAGTGGGCGGTTTCTGGCGGCCGGCTTCTTGTCTCTTACATCCGGGGAACCACTCAGCAGGTTTCCGTCTTCGACCTCGATGGAAACAAGACCGGCGATCTTCCGCTCAGCCCGGGTGAAACGGTGCGCTTCCTCGGAGCCTTACCCCAGAACGACGAGCTTTTTCTAGAATCGGAGTCCTTCACTGAGCCAATCGCGATTCAGCGCTATTCGCCGCGCGAAGGGAAGGTCCTCACTTGGGCGAAGAAGACGATTCCATTCGATTCCGCCAGTTACGAACATACCGAGGTGCGCTACACATCGAAGGACGGAACGGAAATCCCCATGTTTCTCCTGGCCCGCCGCGATGTGCTTTCAGGCGGCTGTCATCCGGCGATCCTGACATCGTATGGTGGATACGGCGTATCGATGACGCCGCAGTTCAGCGTATTTGTCGCGTTTTTGATTGAACGAGGATGTCTCTTCGCCCTCCCTACCATCCGGGGAGGATCGGAATTCGGTGCGGAATGGCATAACGCAGCCAAGGGGCGCAGTCGCCAAACGGCGTATGACGATTTCCTCTCGGCGGCGGGCTGGCTCATCGGCACAGGGAGGACCACGCGCGAGAGGCTCGCGATCTTTGGGGGTTCCAATTCGGGGCTGCTTGTCGGCGCCGCGATGACGCAACGGCCAGATCTGTTTCGGGCCGTTGTCTGCATGGTCCCGATTCTCGACATGCTGCGCTATCACCTCTTCGATAACGCGGAACTCTGGCGCGAGGAGTTCGGTACAGCCGAAGACGCGAACGATTTCGAGGTGCTGTTGCGTTACTCTCCGTATCATCAGGTTCGCGACGGTGCCCCTTATCCCGCGACGATGATCGTCTCAGGAGACGCGGACGGGAACTGCAACCCACTCCATGCCCGCAAAATGACCGCCCGGCTGCAGGCGGCGAATTCTTCCGAGCACCCGATCCTCCTCGACTACAGCCCGTTTCGCGGACACTCCCCGGTGCTGCCTTTAAGCGAGCGAGTGGAAGCACTGACCAACAGGATGGTTTTCCTCTGTGAGCAATTGCAGTTGCCGGTGTGAGAGGGAGAGCCATTCACTATGCGATTTCTCATGCTTAAAGCCTATTGGAAACTGATCTACTTCGACATGTACCTCGCGCGTGGGAACTTCTCCGCGCTCTATGAGAAAGTCCGCAACTATCCAATGGCAAAACGGGCACCGCGTCCGGAAGCCATCAGGCGTATCTGCTCGGCCATCGACATGGCCTGCATCTGGTATTGGAAAGAAGCGCTCTGCCTGCAACGCTCCGCGGTGACGGCCTGCCTTCTGAAAGCACACGGCGTGCCGGCGCAGATGGTCATCGGAGCGCAGCAGCTGCCATTCAAAGCCCATGCTTGGGTCGAGGTGGGCGGCCGAGTGGTCAACGATAAGCCCTACACACCCGAAATTTATGCCGTACTCGACAGGTGCTAGGGATGCAATGACGGAACAGAGCTGAAGGAGTCAAACCGTGAGCGTGCAGTTTGGAATGTGGAACCTCGAGGGCAGGCCTGTAGCGCCGGATCTGATCGAAAGAGCCGAAAGGTTGCTCGCTCCCTACGGCCCTGATCGCGGAGGATCCTATATAAAGGATAGCGTCGGCATTCTCTACCGCGCCTTCTACACGACCAAGGAGTCTCGAAACGAGACGCAGCCTCACCTTGCCTCCTCAGGCTGGGTCTTCACCTGGGACGGCAGGTTGGACAACCGCGCGGAACTTGTCGAGGAGCTAAGAGAGGCCCTAACGATCAGCGCGCCAGACGTTGCGATCGTCGCGGCGGCATATGAGGCATGGGGAACTCGATGCTTCTCCAAGCTCATCGGCGATTGGGCACTGTCGCTCTGGAATCCAAGGAACCGATGCTTGTTGCTGGCTAAAGATCCGATCGGAACACGACATCTGTACTACACGTTCGACCGAGATCAGGTTACCTGGAGCACTCTTCTCGATCCGCTAATCCTGCTCGCAGGCCGAGCGTTTGCCCTTGACGAAGAGTATATCGCCGGCTGGTTTTCGTTTTTCCCGGCCACCCACCTCACCCCCTATGTGGGAATTCATTCCATTTGTCCGTCGAGCTTCGTCCTTGTGGAACGAGGGCGGCCCACAACCATCAGATACTGGGATTTTGATCCGGCAAGAAAAGTCCGTTATCACACGGACGCTGAGTATGAAGAACACTTTCGTACCGTCTTTGCGCAGGCCGTCCGTCGGCGCCTGTGTTCTAACGCGCCCATCCTCGCCGAATTGAGCGGCGGGATGGACTCCTCCTCCATCGTCTGCATGGCTCACACGATTATCGTGGGCAGTGGCGATAACCCGCGGCTGGACACGCTCTCCTACTACAACGACTCCGAACCCAATTGGAACGAGCGCCCCTACTTCACAAAAGTAGAAGAGATGCTCGGCCGCGTGGGCTGCCATATCGATGTCAGCGCGCAGGAGTCCATTAAGTCTGATTCCAACGGCGATCACTTCGCGGTAACTCCCGGCTCATACACTCGTACCAATGCAACGTCGAGGCAGTTCGCAGCCTGCCTAAGTCGCCAAGGGAATCGGGCCGTGCTTTCCGGGATTGGCGGCGATGAGGTTACGGGGGGTGTACCGACGCCCACGCCCGAATTAATGGACGCGCTTGCCCGAGCGCGATTTCAGGTGCTCGCACATGAATTGAAGGTCTGGGCGCTGGATAAGAGAAAACCTTGGTTTTATCTTTTGCTCGAAGCCGCGCGGGGATTCTTTCCTCCTAGTCTCGTCGACGTGCCCAAACAGCTGCGCCCCCCTCATTGGCTCTTTCCGAGCTTCATAGCCCGGCATCGAGCCGCACTGAGCTGCTATCCATCGAGAGTGAGGCTGTTTGGTGCGCTGCCGAGTTTTCAAGAGAACGTCTCCACCCTGGAGGTGCTGCGGAGACAACTTGCGTGCCAGACATTGTCGTGCACACCGCCGCATGAAAGGCGCTATCCCTATCTTGATCGTGACCTGTTGGAATTTTTGTACGCGGTTCCCCGCGAGCAAATCGTCCGTCCGGGCCAGCGCCGCTCGTTGATGCGCCGCGCGCTTAGAGGCATCGTCCCTGACGAGATCCTGAATCGAAGGAGAAAGGCGTATGTGGCGCGCTCGTCATTGATGAGGGTCTTCAGCGAGTGGACGAGTCTGATTGAGAAACGCCGCCAGATGCTGAGCGCCTCGCTCGGGATTGTCGATAGCGAAGCGTTCGGCGACGCAATGCAAAAGACTCGCCGTGGCCAAGAAGTTCATATCGTGGCGATGATGCGAACTCTCGAGGTCGAATCCTGGCTCAGAAACATCGTCGGCCGCGTGATTGCGCTGCCCGGTGGGTCCACGATCAGCGGCGGCTCCGCAAAATTCGATAACAGCGTCAGTTCTGGGCGCGAAGTTTCCGCTAGCTAGCAAGGTGTAAGCGAACACTAAGACAGAGAGGAGGTGAAGACAAATGAGATACGCAAAACCAGAAGTCACGCTGGTTGACGATGCTGTGGCAGCAGTACAGACCGGCAACCCGAAGGGAGGCATGACTCCCGACTCTGACCTGGGCTTCGTCACGGGCTCCGCGTATGAAGCCGATGAATAGGATGTTGCCGGAGTGTTCGAAAGAGTGAGTGCTCCGGCAGCTCCAACATTCGTCGAGGAGGTCAATTCCCAGGGGTGCCAAATCCTGACATCACTGGACCAGCAAGGTGAGCAGGAGGCTTAGTTTGCAAAGGAAGCGTTCGGCTAGCCAGTCAAACCGTGTAACCGAACGCTCAAACAGAAGGGGGGTGAAAAAGATGAAGTATGCAAAGCCAGAGTTAACTACGATCGTTCAAGCGGAAAGAGCGATCCATGGTGGGCCGAAGAACGGCAGCCATTTGGACACCGACAGCGCATACGCGACAATTGCTGCGTATGAGGCCGATGAGTAGTGAGCTGCCGGAGCGCTCAGTGCAACGAGTGCTCCGGCACTCCCCACTTTCTTCAAGCCGATCCGAACAATGCCGTCCAGGAAAAGCGCGGCCTTGGCCTGCGCAGGGTATCCAGGCACGAAATCTCGTCAGAGAGCGTGGATCGAGACCTCGATATGAGCAACAGATCGCGGCTGGTCTCAATGAACGTTCGCATCAATTAGCTCCTTCGACTGGCTCTTGAGGCGAAGTTCGCGCCAGCGCCTATATTCGCCAGCCTTTGTCGGGTCCGGGTCCACCTGTCCCTTCAACCAGAAGCAAAACCAGTCAACAGTTCCTTGCTGAGATACCAGCCGATCCCAGGGCTTTATGAGAACGTGCGTTCCGGTCGGCAGATACACCATATCGACGGGCTTTCCCAGTCGCTTCAACCCGGCAAACCATTGCCACTCGTCCAAAATCGAGATCGGTCCGATCGCTTGAATCAGAACAGGCGACTGTACTTTGTCCATCAGAAACCCGGGAGAGTCTTTTACCCACAGCGACAGCCCGGCCCCGAACGGTAGACCACCGATAATTGCCTCGAAGTCGCTAGCCAGACCGGGATTGGCGTTGTATGACAATAAATATTGAAAGTATCCATCATCGACTCCGTCGGTGATGACTGCCGCAGCAAAGTGCCCGTTCGTGTGTGTCAGTGCGTACTTGACGTATAGGCATGTCCGACTGAAACCGATGATCCCGACACGGTGAGGATCAATGATGCCTTGGGCATCCAGGTATTCGATTGCACTCACATAGGCATTCACCGCGCGCCTGGGTTCCTCGGGGGTCTCGAGGGTATCAGGGAAAATATCGTTCACCTGAAGAACGACGATCCCCCGGCCCGCCAAAGGTTGTGCTGCGAACGCCGATGAATAGGGTCCATCAATCCAAAACCCGTGCGGATCGAAAGCATGCGTTTGAATAACGAGCGGATATCTTTTTCCTGGTATGTAATCCGGAGGATAATACAACCCGCCCGCCAGTGGAGCTCCTCCCTGGCTCGTCCAGCGAATCAGTTGCTCCTTCCCGAACGCTAATCTCCGGAATTGCGGATTCAGATCTGGAAGCAGGGTTTTCCTTTTTGTGCGCCAATCCATCACAACTATCCGCGGGGGTACATTCAGATCTTCGTCTACATAAACTTCGGGTCGTGCATCGCTCGCGAATGCAGGCGGGGCCGCAAGTCGCTTCCATATTCCACCAGCTTTTCGATAGTAAACGATTTTAGGTGGGACTCCCGGCCGTTCTGACTTGGGCCGGACTCGGAACCGCACTATGCCCGTTCGCGCATCCCAACGTAGTGGCTCCAAGTCTTCGTCTGTAATTGTGGTAATGCTCCGGTCCTCTACTCCAATCTCCACTACAAACTTCCTCGTGCGTCTTTGTTCGAACTCGAGGGGATCTCTTACGTCCAGCGGCAGATACGTCCCACACAACAACAGGGACTTCGAATCAGGAGCCCAGAGAACGTCCGACGACGAGTATGTAGTCGGGGAATCGAGCAGCTCCGTGGTTCTACTGTTTCGCAGGTCAATCAACTCGTAATGTAAAATCCGTGAGGGTTGTCCTCTAGGCAGCATGCGTCGAAAGACAGATCGGATGCCGTCGTCGTCATACTCACGCCAGACTTTCGGAACGTCTATGGTGTCGGTCTTCACAACCAAGTAGCGTCCGTTTGGAGAAACGAACAAGTCGTTTATCCCGCTGTCAAACGGATCTGCGGTTCGCATAGGTATGTCTTTGGGCGCGCCCGTTGTTTTCAAGAACAGCTCTGGTTCGTGATTTGAAATAAGCCCTCGAACGAGGTCCGATACTCGCTCAGAACCCACGTCAAAACCATATCGCAAAGTCTTCTGATCGATCACATTGCGCTCGGGTCTTTCTGCGGCATAAACGAGCGTGTCTCCGTTCTCGGAAAATCCATATGACACAAGTGATTGTCTGTGATCGGTGAGTTTCCTCAATTGTCCCGTGCTGTACCGAATTGAGTAAAGCTCGGTCGGCTCACTTCCAGTCGAACCCAAGAAGAAAATCGTGTCGTTATCTTCTCCCCATGTCACACTCGATATTCCCGTACGATTTGACGTAGATGCAAATATCGTTAGCGTCTTTGGGATGGCGTCCATTGCAATGTCATCCGGGCGGAACACCAGCAGAGAATAATCGTTGGCGTTATGCTCTATATCCCCTCTCGAAATCACGACGGCGAAATGCTTTCCATTTGGTGAGAACGCGGCAAACCCGGTCTTGGGACTGAAATATGGAAACGGCGTTCCCTCGACGCGTGTCATGCGAATCGCATCCGCGACAGTGACGAGGCGCTTCGCTAGCGCAGGCGTAGCCTTGTGAGTCCATGCGAGGTTCAGAAAGCCGATGAGAGCTCCCAGGACCCCCGGAACAACTAACCATCTCGACGCAACTGGCACGCTGCCTCCGTTCTCGACACAGCAGATAAGTCAGAATGAAGCCAGCGTTCAGAACATCATTTTCAACGAAAGTTGCAGAGACCTGGGGCCACCTTCTTGGAAGAGCGGATTTAATCCTCCCAACCCTTGGTTCAGCATTGCTTCTGACTGCAAGTAATATTGACCGTACTGCAGGAAGCCGCCCGGGTTTGTGAAGTTGGGGTGATTCAAGAGATTGAAAGCATCCGCCCGAAACTGAAGGCCGAGCCTCTCGGTAATTGGGAATTTCCGCGCCACGGAAAAATCGACCTGGGTTAGGCCGAATCCGGAAATGTCGTTCCGTCCCTCAGTCCCTTGCCTCGGAGTCGAGGGAATGGAAAACGCGCCCGTGTTGGTGGCTGCGTCGTAGTTGAGGATTTTTCCATCGGGTGCACCGGGTGCGCTGATCCACACCGGTTGGCCGGGCACTCGGTCAGGACGAATATACAAAACGCCGAAATTGGAGGAAGCCGAAATATTCGCGTTGAAGGGGAACCCCGTTCGCGCCACAACGACAGTGCTTAGGGACCAATCCCTCGTTAACA
>Ga0307374_10015239_pt1 | contig 10364 bp, 10 predicted proteins | sample OX3MG_FD_202532 | JGI IMG/M metagenome (GOLD analysis project Ga0307374, IMG submission 202532) | Soil microbial communities from Risofladan, Vaasa, Finland - OX-3 | ecosystem: Environmental > Terrestrial > Soil > Coastal area > Acid sulfate soil | place: Finland: Risofladan, Vaasa | collected...
CACCATTCTCCAGGGCTACGGCCTCACCGAGACCTCGCCCGTGGTGACGCTCAATCCGCTCTCCACCAACCGCATGGGAAGCGTGGGGCGTCCCATTCCGCACGTGGAGGTGAGCATCGCGCAGGACGGCGAGATCCTGGTGCGCGGCGCCAACGTGATGCGCGGCTACTATCGCAACGACGAGGCGAACGCCGAGGCGTTCGCCGGCGGCTGGTTCCACACGGGCGACATCGGACGCCTCGACGCCGACGGCTATCTCTACGTGACGGACCGCAAGAAGGAGCTGCTCAAGACCTCCGGCGGCAAATATCTCTCGCCGGCTCGCATCGAGACGGCCCTCAAGCGCTCGATCTACATCGCTCAGGTCATGGTGGTGGGGGAGGGGCGCCCGCATCCCGCGGCGCTGATCGCTCCGGATTGGAAGCTGGTGCGCGAGCGCGTGGGGGCTCCCGCGGAGCGTCCGGTGGAGGCATTGGCGCGGGACGCGCAGGTGCTCGATCTCTTCGCCCACGAGGTACGCCAGCGGACGCGCGACCTGGCCCCGTTCGAGCACATCCTGCGCTTCGCGCTGCTGCCCCGCGACCTGACGGTGGAGTCGGGAGACCTCTCGCCGACGCTGAAGATCAAGCGGCGCGTGGTCGAGCAGCGCTTCGCCGACCTCATCGAGCGCATGTACGCCGAGCCCATCCGCGAGCCGGCCTAGCCGGCCGGCTCGTTCGGTGGGCTGGACGAGCGATACCCCAGACGGGTCTTGACGATCCGGCGCTCTCGGCACTATGCTAATTGCGGCTATTGATAGTTTTATCAATCGGGAGCCCGCCCGCATCTACCGCCGGACCTGCCGGAGAGTGGAGAGACGATGAGCACCTACCAGGCCCCCCTGCGCGACATGCAGTTCGTGCTGCGCGAGCTCGCCGACGCCGAAGCGGTGGCAAAGCTCCCCGGCTTCGAGGAGACGCTCGACGTCCTCGACACGATCCTCGAGGAGGCCGCGGCCTTCGCCAGCGGCGTGCTAGACCCGCTCAACGCGACGGGCGACCGGGAAGGCTGCACGTGGAAGGACGGCGAGGTGGCCACGCCCACCGGCTTCAAGGACGCCTACCGCCGGTTCGCGCAAGCGGATTGGATCGGGCTCCCCGTTCCCGCCGAGTACGGGGGCCAGGGACTGCCGTCGCTGGTGCTGGGTCCCACGCTCGAGATGTGGAACGCGGCGAACGTCGGCTTCGCGAACGGTCCGCTGCTCAACCAGGGCGCGATCGAGGCCATCGAGCTCACGGGGTCGGAGGAGCAGAAGCGTCTCTACATCCCCAAGCTCGTCTCCGGCGAGTGGATGGGCACGATGTGCCTGACCGAGCCGCAGGCCGGCTCCGACCTCGCGCAGGTGCGCGCCAAGGCCGTTCCCGAGGGTGAGCGCTACCGCATCACCGGCCAGAAGATCTTCATCACCTTCGGCGAGCACGACATGGCGCAGAACATCGTCCATCTGGTGCTCGCGCGTCTGCCCGACGCGCCGGAGGGGACCAAGGGCATCTCGCTCTTCATCGTGCCGAAGTTTCTGGTGAACGCCGACGGCTCCATCGGCGAGCGCAACGACGTCTACTGCGCGGGCATCGAGCACAAGCTCGGCATCAACGGCAACCCGACCTGCACGATGAACTACGGCGAGAAGGGCGGCGCCGTCGGCTATCTGGTGGGCGAGCCCAACCGCGGCCTCGAGTACATGTTCATCATGATGAATGCCGCGCGCTTCAGCGTCGGCGTCCAAGGGCTGGCCATCGCCGACCGCGCCTACCAGAGCGCGCTCCAGTACGCCAAGGAGCGCGTCCAGAGCCGCGACGTCGCCTCGCGCTCGCCGCAGCCGCAGCCGATCATCAAGCATCCCGACGTGCGCCGCATGCTGATGACGATGAAGTCGCAGATCGAGGCGATGCGGGCGATCGCCTACGTCACCGCCGCCTCGCTCGACCTCGCGCACAAGCATCCCGATGAGAAGGTGCGCAAGGAGCACCGGGCGTTCGTCGAGCTGATGATTCCCGTGGTCAAGGGCTGGTGCACGGAGACGGCCGTCGACCTCTGCTCCACCGCGCTCCAAGTCTTCGGAGGCATGGGCTTCATCGAGGAGACGGGCATCGCCCAGCAGTACCGCGACGTCCGCATCACGTCGATCTACGAGGGCACGACCGGCATTCAGGCCCTGGACCTGGCGGGGCGCAAGCTGATCCGCGACATGGGCGCCACGGCGACGGCCGTGATCGCGAAGATGCAGACGTTCGCCAAGGAGCTCGCGGGCGAGGAGAACGCCGACCTCACGGTGATCGCCGAGGCCTTTGGGCGCAGCGTCGACACGCTGGCGGACGTCTCGCAGTGGATCGGCATGACCGCGATGGGCGACCTGCGCACAGCCTTCGCGTGCTCCGTGCCGTATCTGAAGCTCTGGGGCGTGGTCGCCGGCGGATGGCAGATGGCCCGCGCCGCGCAGGTCGCGGCGCGCAAGCTGGCGGCGGGCGATCCCGAGACGGAGTTCTACGCGGCCAAGATCGTGACGGCGCGCTTCTACGCCACGCACGTGCTGAGTCAGGAGTCGTGGCTTCAGCGACAGATCAAGGAGAGCTCGGGCGACGTGCTGGCGCTCTCGGAGGAGCAGTTCGACGCGGATCGCAAGCCGGCGGTGGGGGCAGCGCGCTAGAGATGGCCATGATACGCACGGAGGACCGCGACGGGGTCCGCATCGTCACGCACGAGAATCCGCCGGTGAACGCCCTCTCGTTCGCCCTCTCAGAGGAGCTCCTGGCCGCCATCGCCGCGGCGGAAGCCGACCCCTCGGTACACGCCGTCGTCTTCACCGGCGCCAACGGCATCTTCAGCGCCGGAGCCGACGTCAACGACTTCCGCGGCGAGCCGCGCCCCGGCGCCAAGACGATTCGCGACGTGATCGCGGCCGTCGAGCAGGGCGCCAACACGTACGTCGCGGCCATCGACGGCAACGCGATGGGCGGCGGCTTGGAGCTCTCGCTGGCGTGTGACTATCGCGTCGGGACGCCGCGCGCGAAGGTGGGCCTGCCCGAAATCCGCCTCGGCCTGATCCCGGGTGCCGGCGGAACACAGCGCCTGCCGCGCCTCATCGGAGCCCAGGCGGCCTTAGAGATGATGCTCAAGGGCAAGACCGTGGCGGCGGATGAGGCCAAGAAGAAGGGCCTCCTCGACGAGGTCGCCGAGGGGGACGTGGTCGACGCGGCCGTGGCGCTGGCCCGGCGTGCGCTGGAGAGCGAGCCCAAGCGGCGCGTCTCCCGGCGCAAGGTGGAGATCGGCGCTGGCATCCAGGCCTTCGCCCTGCCGTACGTGGTCGCGCAGGCGCACAAGATGTGCCCGCCCGAAGAGAAGGGGGGCTTTGCCGCCCACAAGCTCGTCGACGCGGTGCAGGCCGCCTTCGAGCTGCCGTTCGCGCGCGGTTTGGCGCGCGAGTTCCGCCTCTTCGACGAGCTGGTGCGCTCCGCGCCGGCTCAGGCGTTGATGCACCTCTTCTTCGCCGAGCGCGAGCTCTCGAAGATCCCTGGTCTGCCGCCCGCGGAACCGCTCGCCGTGGCCAAGGCGGGCGTGGTCGGTGCCGGCACCATGGGCGCGGGCATCGCCATTACCTTCGCCGACGCCGGGATCCCCGTGACGGTGATCGAGCCGTCCGACGAGCAGGTCGAGAAGGCCAAGCAGATGGTCTTCGGCATGTTCATGCATCAGGTGCAGCGCGGCCGGCTGACGCAAGAAGAGGCCTGGAAGCGCGGCCAGTCGATCGTCTTCACCGACGACTACGCCGAGCTGAGCGACGCGGACGTGGTGGTCGAGGCCGTCTTCGAGAGTCCGGACGTCAAGCGGCGGGTCTTTCAGAGGCTCGACGAGGTGACCAAGCCCGAGGCGATCCTCGCTTCGAACACCTCGACGCTGGACATCGACGCGATGGCCGCGGCGACCAAGCGCCCCGAGAAGGTCGTGGGCATGCACTTCTTCGCCCCGGCCAACATCATGCAGCTCTTGGAGATCGTGCGCGGCTCGCAGACCTCGCCGCAGGTGCTCGCCACGGCGTTCAAGCTCGCCAAGACCCTGCGCAAGATCGCGGTGCTCTCCGGCAATGCCTTCGGCTTCATCGGCAACCGCATGCTCTTCGACTACGCGCGCGAAGCCGTCGCCCTGGCGGAGGAGGGCGTGCCGCCACAGCGCGTGGACGCCGTGCTCAAGGACTTCGGCATGGCCATGGGTCCATTCGCGATGTTCGATCTCAGCGGCGTCGACGTCTTCTGGCACATCCAGCAGGCGCGCCCCGACATGGCCGCCGCTCGCACCAAGATCGTCGACCGGATGTACGAGCAGAAGCGACTGGGCCAGAAGACCGGCAAGGGCTTCTACGCGTATCAGAAGGGCAGCCGCGACCCGATGCCCGACCCCGAGATCGAGCGGCTCTTCGCGGAGGAGGCCGCCAAGGCGGGGGTGGCGCAGCGCGCGGACGTCTCCGACGAGGAGATCGTCAAGCGCACCATCTACGCGCTGATCAACGCGGGCGCGAACCTGCTGCGGGACGGCGTGGCGCTGCGCCCCGGCGACATCGACATCGTCTACATCTACGGCTACGGATTCCCGCCGCATCACGGCGGCCCCATGTGGTACGCCGACGAGATCGGGGTGCCCGCGGTCTACGCGGACGTCGAGGCCTTCCGCCGGCGGTTCGGGGCGCATTGGGAGCCCTCGCCTCTGCTGGCGGAGATCGCCCGCAGCGGCATGACGTTCGCGAGCTACACGAAGGAGTTGGCCCATGCGTGAGGCGGTGGTCGTCTCGGCAGCCCGCACACCGATCGGCAAAGCCTTTCGCGGCGCGTTCAACCAGACGCACGGCGCCACGCTCGCCGGCCACGTGGTGCGCCACGCGATCGACCGCGCGAAGGTTGATCCCGCGGAGGTCGAGGACGTCGTGATGGGCGTGGGTCTCCCGGAGGGCGCCACGGGCAACAACCTGGGGCGCGTGGCCGCGCTGCGCGCGGGCCTGCCCGTGCGCGTGCCCGGCACCACGGTCAACCGCTACTGCGCCTCGGGGCTCCAGGCCATCGCGATCGCCGCCGGGCGCGTGATGGTGGACGGCGCGGGCGTGGTGGTCGCCGGCGGCTGCGAGTCGATCAGCATGGTGCAGAACGGCATGAACCTGCACGACTTCACCGAGGAGTGGGTGCTGCGCCACGTGCCGGAGACGTACACGCCGATGCTCTACACGGCGGACTTCATCGCCAAGAAGTACGGCGTCTCGCGCGAGCGTCAGGACGACTACGCCCTGCAGAGCCAGCAGCGGACGGCGGCCGCCCAAGCCGCCGGCGCCTTCGACGACGAGATCGTCCCGCTCTCCACGTGGAGGTACGTGGAGGAGAAGGCGACGGGGGAGGTTCGCGAGGAGCAGGTCAGCCTGAGCCAGGACGAGGGCAATCGCCCTGACACCACGCTCGATGGCTTGGCCGGGCTCAAGGGCGTGACCGATCCGGCCTCCACGGTCACTGCCGGCAACTCCTCGCAGCTCTCGGACGGCGCCGCGGCCGTGGTGGTGATGGACGCCAAGCTCGCGGAGCAGCGCGGGCTCGATCCGCTCGGCTACTACCGCGGCATGGTGGTCGTGGGCTGCGATCCGGGCGAGATGGGCATCGGGCCGGTCTTCGCCGTGCCCGAGCTGTTGAAGCGCCACGGCCTCAAGGTCGAGGACGTCGGGCTCTGGGAGCTCAACGAGGCCTTCGCGGTGCAGACCGTCTACTGCCGCGACACGCTCGGCATCCCCAACGAGATCTTCAACGTCTCCGGAGGCGCCATCTCGGTGGGGCACCCGTACGGCATGAGCGGCGCCCGCATGACGATGCATGCCTTGATCGAGGGCAAGCGCCGCGGCGTCAAGCACGTCGTCGTCACCATGTGCGTGGGCGGCGGCATGGGAGCCGCCGGGCTGTTCGAAGTCGCTTGAGGAGGACGCATGCCGACTGTACGCACGCCGGAAGGTAAGCTCGCGCGGATCTCGGCAGCCGAGGTCCTGCGCGGACCCATCAAGAGCAAGACGATCTTCCCCGCCTTGCTGCTGCACATGCTTGCGCAAGGCCCCGATCACGGCTACGGCTTGATGCAGCGGATCGAGAAGCTCACCGGGGACCTGCTGCCGGTCAACACCAACACGATCTACCCGCTCCTGCGCCGGCTCGAGGAACGAGGCTTCGTCAAGGGCGGCTGGGATCACCCCAGCAAGCGCGCACGCCGCATCTACGAGATCACGGACAGCGGACGCGAGCGTCTCGCGTCGATCAAGAGCAACATGCTCCCGTATCTCGACATGATCCTCGGTGCGATCAACAAGCTCAAGGGCGAGCTCTACCCCGAGAACGCCCCGCAGACGAACGCGCACGGGAAGGCGATGACGCGCTGATGGAGGATGCCGCGTGAACCTCCCCGAGGCGGCGTTCGAGACCATCCTGCTGACGCAGGATGCCGGAGTCGCGACGATCACGATCAATACGCCGCCCGCGAACACCCTCTCGGCCAAGACCATGGGAGAGCTCTCCCGGGCGTTCGACGCGATCGAGGGCGACGAGGGCGTGCGCGCCGTGGTGGTCACGGGCGCGGGGCCCTCCGTGTTCGCGGGCGGCGCGGACGTCAACGAGTTCACCCGCATCGCCACGGAGGACGAGGCGCGCACCAAGATGCGCGCGGGCGCCGGACTCTTTCGGCGCATCGAGCTCTTCGCCAAGCCCGTCATCGCCGCCGTCAACGGTGTCTGTGCCGGCGGAGGGTGCGAGCTGGCCCTGGCCTGCGACATCCGCGTGATGGCCGAGTCCGCGCGGATCGGCCAGCCGGAGATCACGCTCGGCATCATGCCCGCCTGGGGCGGCACTCAACGCCTGCCGCAGCTCGTGGGGCGCGCCAACGCGCTGCTGCTCATGATGTCGGGCGAGATGATCGGGGCAGTCGAGGCGGCCAGGATCGGCCTGGTCAACCTCATCGTCGCCGACGGCCAGGCGCTCTCCAAAGCCACGGAGCTGGCCGGCGTCTTCGCTCGGCAGGCACCGCTGGCGCTCGGCGCGATCAAGCGGGCGGTCGCGGCGGGCCTCGACGGCGGCTACTCGGCGGGCATCGAGCGCGAGCAGGACGAGATGGCGGCGCTCTTCGCCGGCGCGGACGCTCGCGAAGGGATCGCGGCCTTCCTCGGCAAGCGCCCCCCGGAGTTCAGGGGCGAGTGAGGCCCGCCGGCGGCTTCAAGCGCGGCGGCACCCGGAACCAGAGCACGATCAGGTAGATCCAGAGCGCCGTGTAGAAGCCCACGAGGAACGGCATCGGCAGGTCCACGTGGATGAACTGCTCCCCCCACGTGTGGATCAGGGGCACGTGGTAGGGGTCGTGGCGCGCGACGGCCAGGAGCCGGTTCTCCCAGACGGTCAGGAAGCACATCTCCCCCAGGAGCTTCTGGAGCGCCACGGTGGCCATCGCGGCGACGTGCAGCAGCCGCCACCAGAAGCCGTGGACGAAGGCCCAGCCCAGCCGGGCGCCCAGCGGGATGGTCACCAGCCCAAAGATGATGAACAAGGCCGCCGCCATGTGGAGGGCCAGCACGACGTTGGCCAGGGCAAGGGCGCTCTCCGGGGTCAGCGTGACGTACCGCACGTTTCTTAACGTACCCTTGACGAGCATGGACAGTAGTCGGCCGCGAATGGACGAAGATAGTGATGCAGGTCACCGAGACGCGGGTGCCGCTCCCCATCGTCGCCCGCGCTCGAGAGAACAGCCCACATTATGAACGGGTGGCCGCCAGGGACGGCGGCCATGAGGGGGGAGCGATATGCTCTTAGCACACAAGGCCGGCCGCTCACGAGGGGCGCCGGATTCAACACTCGACTCCGTATTTGCCGCCAACGGCGTGGACGTGCATTGTTCCGTTCGCCTGCCGGAGAGCGGTGCGTTGGTCACCATCTCGATCAGTGCGTTTCGAAACGTGGCCGAGCACGCGATGCATCTGGGCGTCGATCTGCCAACGGCCCTGCTGATCCTGCCGAGCAACTTCGAGCGGGCGCAGACGCGCGGCGACCTGGCATACGACAGCGCGACGTGGTGGCTGAGCTCCACGCTGAGCGAGGCGCGCGTTCCGCATACCGTGCTCTTGCCGGACCAGTCGCTGCAGCGCTTCGCGGCCAATCGCGCGGGACTCTTGCGCGACCGCCTCGACGGAACCGCGCCGCTTCCCGTCCTCTGCGCCACGCCGCGCTTCGTCCTGCAGACGCCTCAGATGTTCACTTTCGTCACCGAGGAGATCTTCGCTGCGGCGCAGATGGCGTTGGGCAAGAGCGGCGACGAGACGGCGAAGATCGAGCTGGTGATCGGCCCGCGCGCTGGCCGCTACGTGAAGTTCACGTACGTCGGACCGACCTCGGCGGCGAACCCCGTCGCCGATACCGTTCGCCGCATGCTCCAGGACGACGGGCCGGGGATGTAGGCGGGGGCTACCAGCCGCCGCCGGAGTCGCCGCCGCCGCCCCAGCCGCCGGAGTCGCCGCCGCCGCCCCAGCCGCCGGCGTCACCGCCGCCCCAGCCGCCGCCGGAGTCGCCGCCGCCGCCCCAGCCGCCAGCGTCTCCACCGCCCCAGCTACCGCCTGAGGAGTTGGACATGTCGGCCTGGCCGGCGTCGGGCTGGAAGGCGCCCGGCTCACCGCCGACGTTCGCGTTGGGATCGCCGAACGTGCCCGCGGTGCCGATGTTCCCGCCCTGGTTGTGGTTGCCGAAGAGCTCGTTCCCCAGCCACGCGCCGCCGAGGCCGCCCAGCATGCCGCTCCAGAAGCCGCCGCCGCCGAAGCCGCCGCCACCATACCCGTAGCCGCCGCCGGAGGGAGCGCCGCCCGGCCCGTAGCCCGGGCCCGGTCCGGCCCCGCCGCGGAAGCCGCCCGCGCTGCGCATGACCGCGCGCACGACCCAGAAGATGGCGACGATGATCAGGATCCACCAGAGGAAGCCCAAGTGCAGCCCTCCCTGCCCCTCGTTGGAGGCTTGCGCCGCCGGCGCCGAGTACGGAGCCGCGCCCGAGCGCCGCGGCGCATGGCTCTGGTAGGTGTCGAGAATGAGGCCCACCGCGTTGGCGATGCCGCCGTCGAAGTCGCCCTGGCGGAACGATGCGTTCATCGCGTCGCGGATGTGTGCGATCTCACCGGGTGGGAAGATCGCGTGCGCCGCGCGATCGCCGACGATATAGTCGCTGTGCTCGGCTTTCGTGATAAAGATCAAGACGCCGTTGACGCGTTGCGAGGCGAACGTGCTCTCCGCCGCGTTGGCCAGCGTCGTTCCCGCCAACGAAGGCACGGTGACCACCACCACCTCTTTGCCGGTGGCGGCGGAGAAGTCGCCGATCTCCGCGTTGAGCCGGGAGACCGTAGCGCCCGAGAAGAGCGCGGCGCCGTCCTGGACGTACGAAGGCCGCGCCGACGCCGGTGCGGCCAGGGCTGTCAACAGCACGGCCAGCAAGGCTGCCGGCGCGGCGAATCGTTTCATGATCGTCCTCATTCCGCCACCACATACCCGGATGGCTGGGCGAAGGTTTCTTGCGGGAGCCCTGCCGCTCAGCGGCCGAGCGTCACCCCGATGGCGATGATGCCGCCGACGATGCTCAACGAGAAGAGCACGATGATCGCCCAGATCACCACCTGCTGCAGGGTCGCCCGCCGGCGTCGAGGGGCTGGCTTGGGTCCGGCGGCCTTGGTGCTCTTGCTCGCCTTGACGGCCTTCATCGGGCCGCCTCGCTGCGGTTCTCCGCGGTCGCGAAGGTGGCCGCTCCCCACAGGCGCTCGAGGTTGTAGAACGTGCGTTGCTCGGGCGTGAAGACGTGCGCCACCACCGTGCCCACGTCCACCAGGATCCAACCGCCGTCGCTGTAGCCCTCCACGCGGTAGACCTTGGCCCCATGGCTCTTCGCCGCTTCGACGATCGCGTCGGCGATCGCCCGCGTCTGGATTTTCGACCGGCCGGTGGCCAGCACGAAGGTGTCGGCCACGATCGTGCGCCCCGCGAGGTCGATCGTGGCGACGTCTTCCGCCTTCTTGTCGAGCGCGGCCTGACGGATCACCTCGACCAGCGGGGATTCAAGCATGCAGGATCTCCTTGGGTACGGTGACGCCGAAGGCGCGCGCGCAGGCGAGCGTCCTCGGCGAGAGTGTGAGACCATGGGACGCATGGTGTGACAGCGTGCTCCGCAGGACGGCGCGCATCCCTTCCGCCAGATCCCGCATGGCCAGGTCGAGCATCGCCGCGCGCCCTTCGTACGAGCGCCCCGGTTCCAGGGCATCGGCGAGGTAGAGCACCGTGTCGAGCCCGCTCATGCGG
>Ga0307374_10015241_pt1 | contig 10363 bp, 11 predicted proteins | sample OX3MG_FD_202532 | JGI IMG/M metagenome (GOLD analysis project Ga0307374, IMG submission 202532) | Soil microbial communities from Risofladan, Vaasa, Finland - OX-3 | ecosystem: Environmental > Terrestrial > Soil > Coastal area > Acid sulfate soil | place: Finland: Risofladan, Vaasa | collected...
TCTCGGATAAACTGTTAAAGAAGAGAAGTGAATACTTGTCAATGTCTAAATTAAAATCTGATTTTTTCATGCTTCAAATGTAGCATCATATTCTTAAACTGTTATAAGTTATTTATATTTTGTTCCTTAAGGAAAGCTATTTTGTATATTCCGAACCATGGTAACCCCCCATTCCGATTTATGGTACCCCCTCATTCCGAAGCATGGTAACCCCACCCTGGCAAAGATATTTTTACCGGTAATTCCCCACTTTTTTTGTTGCCGGTAAATTATTTTTTTCACTTTCTTTTTTCTGAACAGAAAATTGAAACTGTCATTCCGACGCATGGTAACCCCCTTAGAGCGATCTTCTTGTTCGTTTATTTATAAGTTTCTTTAAGAACTGTGTCAATAATGATTTGCTGAAATAAATCAGGTTCAGTAAAAGGAACTGTATGTGCTGACTTCTCGAACCAATAAAAATGTTTGTTTTTTGCTTTGAGTTGTTGATAATAGCTATATGTCAGTTCGTGATTTGTTTGATAATCATTCCTCCCCACAAAGAAATAAATGGGACATTGAAGGACTGGAACTTCTTTTGTAAAATTAATCTTAGACGCCTCATTGCCCAACACAAACAGTGAATTAGGGTATGTTGAAAAATATTGTTTCAATACAGAATCGGGTACAGGGTTATTGGTGAAGTGAAACAACCATTTCCGGTCATAGTATAATTCATCTGTGTTTTCAAAAGGAATCTTGACAAGTGACAATTCTTGAAGAGCGGTTTGATTTTTTGCTGTTGCCGCTTGTTCTTTCAACCTCTGCAGTAACATTTGTTCACTCTTCTCCTGATTTACCATCTGGCTTACCGCAACGTAAGCATATAAAAGGTTTGGGTATTGCTGAGCCATTTTTAATCCCAACACGGTTCCCCATGAAAAGCCAACCAAATATAGCTTAGGGCGATGGAAGCGCTGTAGCAAGTAGGTGATTAATTCGTGGGTGTCTTGTGTAAACCTGTCTACAGTTAATGGTACCGGTGATGCATTTAATTGAAGTGTTTTTCCCGACTCTCGTTGGTCCCAAATGACAACGGTGAATTGTTCCTGCAGTTTTTTGGTAAAGTAATCCTTGCCATCAATATAGGAATCGCCCGGTCCACCACCTAAAAAGAGTAATAGAGGCTTTGAAGTATCTTTTGTAGAAATGTTTATCCACTGCTTAATTCCTCCAATATTTACAGCCATCGAGGTGTCAATGGAGGTTTGGGCAAATGCACTTTTTGTACAGAGTAGGATAAGCATGATGGAAAATCTGAAGAAAGGCATAGGTAGTGTTTTTGAAATTTTAAATTCTGACTAACGTTTTGTAAGCCGTTGAAAGTCAAGCCTGCAATCCCAAGTCATTTATTTTAATATCAAACTTATGAATTAGTTTTTTCATTTCCTGAACTTTTCTTTTTCGTTTTTGATCCAGGAACTCATAATCGTTTTGAGGTTTGTAAGGAACATTTTTGACAATCATATTCCAGTTGATTACGGCCAATTTCCTGGCTGTCGCTGAAATTGCTGCAGGCCTTCCTTTTCTGTAAGCAATACGATTAAAGAAATTGGAAAGAGCGGTATCTTTTAAATTACCAATGACATTGGCTGCATTTCTTAAGGCAATTTTCAACAGGTTACTTCCTTTTGGTATTCTGTTACTTAGCATTTTGCCACCGCTTATTTTATTATTGGGAGCAAGCCTTAGCCAACTGGCAAATTGTTTTGCGGTATCAAATTTATGAATACCATTTCCCACTTCGCTCATCAGCGAAAGTGCTGTGGCATGGCTTACGCCTTCAATGGCCAATAAATCGACACCACCAAAATACTGGTACGATAGCAAGTTGATGTCTAAATTTTTTGGTGTATTCTTGTTTATTTTTTTGTAAACCTTCTTATCAATAAAGTGTTGTTTCTTCTCATTATCACTGTTAATTTGTTCGTTCAATAACTTTTCTATTTCTATTTCTTTCATCTTCTGCTGAAAGTTTACATACAACTGGTATTCCTGTTTTAATCCAAAAAGATAATCTTTTCTTTCATTGCTCTGAAGCGCTTTGGCAATTTCTTCTTTAGATTTTTTACAATTGCCATGTCTTAGTTGCGCTAATTTCTCCGGGCTTTTTTCGCCCTTGCAAATTGCATCAATGATGGCAAGACCGGTGAGCCCGGTTACATCTTTAACAACCACGTCTAAACGCAAATTAAGCAGCCTCAAATACTTTTGCATTTTGCGGGTGGTATCTGCTGCTTGCTGTACCAGATTAGTCCTGTGCCTGCAATAAGTCCTTAATTGTTCGGTAGCTTCATCGGGTAAAAAGCTTTCGGTTAATAGCCCGATGGTGTGTAGTTTTTGGATCCATTGCGCATCCTTTACATCTGTCTTTTTGCCCTTGATGTTTTTGGTAAATTTTCCATTGCATAAAATAACATGGAAACCCGCTGCTATCAGGGCGCTGTATAAATTCTGCCAGTAAGTGCCGGTGCTTTCCATCGCTACGGTTTTGATTTCATTTTCCAAAAACCATTTGATGAGTTGCTGGTGGTCTTCATTGTAAACACCATACTCTTTAATCTCTTCTTTGCCTTGGCCGATGGCGGCAAAGTGAGAGCGACTTCCCACATCAATACCCGCTGCATGGGGATTGATGACTTCCATTTTTACATTTTTGTTTTGCATAAATATTTTTTTAGAAATGAATAAAAATGCTCTCAGAGAATGTATCTTTAACATGAAAATATTCTGAACGGGATTCCTGATAAAATCAGGATCACCACTGAAGTGATCACAAAGCTTTTTTGTTTTCGGCAAAAAAGCTTTTTAAATTCCAACCAGAATGACGCCCGTGCTATTACGCAACAATTGTAAAATCGGCCTTGCAAAGAGCCTGATAAAAATAAACTGTTTTTTGAAATGGAAGGGTATTTCTAACGTTAGCTTGAGAAGTGATTTTTGGCTCCAAAAAAAGGGGAATGACGCACAACGTTTACGCATTGGTTGGGCATTCAATGAATTTTCTGCTGGAACAAAAGTACAGCGATGCAAACAGCCGAAGTTTCAACGTCCAGCCCCACTTGCAGCAATACCAATGTTGCCTGCATGTGCTTTTCGTCAACCGCCAATGTGATGAATAGCAAAATTTAGATTGTCGTAAACCCAATGAGCAGCTTCTGTCACATGATGGGTTAAAACTAAATTTTCTAAAATCCCTTTTGTGGCAGACAGCCATTTGAAAATTTTTGATTTGTCTGGTTGTTCTTCTAAAACTTCTTCTTTTACTTTGTCAAAATTGGTGATTAGAGATTGCCTTTGCTCATCACTAATATTCGGTTCTTGTCTGATGAGCTTTATTAATTCTTCTATTTTGTCGGCACTTTCTTTTTTACCGTTTAAAGAGTCAGAAATTTTAATGTCTTTGCCAATAATAATTTGTCCAGAGTTATTGGTTATATTACCAACTTCAATTTTGTCTCCCATAAATATTTCGTTTTTAATGTTTGTAGAATTTTTTTGGATTGGAGTTTCGGCTTGACCTGAGTAAATGTTTTTAGTAGGAATTGAGAATTTTATATTTTTCCCTTTGTTTTCTACAAAACCCTTTACTGCATCTTCTAAACTATCAACTTCAATGGTTTTAGTTTCAAAGCTGTCAAATTCATTTTCGTTGGAATCTTTGAAAAAATCAAAAAGGACTTTAAAAATTTCATCCAATTCTTGTAAAATGAGTGCTAGGCAAAGAAAATTAGAATTTGTTTCTATTCGGAAGGTCAAATATTTGTCCTTATACTTCATCACTTGTACAACATCTTCTGATGTGAAATCCCTTTTAAAATCAGAGATTGCGGAAATATTATTATTCCAGATGCTCGAATAGGTTTCATCGCCAGACCAAATGCCCAATTCTCTTAGTTTGTCTGTAATGGGGGTATAAATATTTAAAAGAATCGGTGAAAATTTTACACTTATTTGATTCTGAATCTTGTCGTATTCTTGTTTATGAATATAATTACTATCTGGTTTGAATTTACTTCTTTGCTCGTCAAGATTTTGGAGTTCATTGCACAACGGGATATATTTTTCAATATATTCTCTTTTGTTGTCGTCTAAATAGTCTATAAAAGCAAACAACGCTAATATTTTTTGCGGTAACATGGTTCTCTATTTTTAATTGTCATTTTTTTTTACACTTTCGGTAGCGGAAACTTTAATGTCTTTCCCAATAATAATTTGCCCAGAGTTATTGGTTATGTCTCCAACTTCAATTTTGTCGCCCATAATTAGTTCGTTAATAATTGTTTGATAGTTGTTCGTTTTGAATCTGTCGCAAAGTTGCAGAATTGCTTTTCCGTATCTCTCTGTTTTAATTTTGTCATAACAGCCAAATTCATTTGCTGAACACAAATAATATCCTCTTCGTAGTTTTAAATTAAATGAAGTTAGTCTTAGATTCATGTCCAACAGGCAGCCAACGTCTGCATGGGCTTGAAGATGCGTGTATGCACCAATAATTCCGCAAATGATGAGGTGAAGAATTGAATGTTTCTGAATTTCATAATTATACTTTTCCTCTAAAACTTCCCAACCTAAGTATTTTAAAGAAATTACACCAGTGCAAGGGTATTCATCATCATAACTTGAACCAGCACAAAATAAATTTGATAGCCCATGGCTACTTGCTTGTAAAACACCATTGTAAAAAGTTAGAATGAGATCATCTTTTTCATAACCATTCTCAAGCTTTTGTTCTTCTAGGTACTTCAGAATATCAAAAACTTCCGCACTATGTCCGTTTAAAATTGAAGTAGTTTTTTTTGTTGGTGGTAGAATGTAAAAAGTAAAGTCACTCTGACATGAATTGGCAAAGGTCATTGCGTCCTGGCAAACTTTTTCAACTTGATTGTATGGTATGATAATTACTTTTGGCATGAGGGGTCGTTTAGCATTGCATGCAACGTCGGGGGCTTGCTGCTGCGCTGGCATTCAATGAACTTTTCGCCCGAACGTCAGCCCAATAGCGAACCCGAAGCCGAAGATAACTACAAAAGCTGAACAATGAATTTTCAGCCCGGAACTACTGATGAACAGCGAACAAATGCTCATGTTTTTTCCTTCAGCCAGCGATTGCAGCAAACCCATGTTGAACCAACACCTACGGTGAAGGCTGCTTCAACACCACTACCTCAAAAATACCGAACTTTCCATTTCATCTTAAAAAATATAACATGAAAAAAAAATGAGTACAGCAAGGTACAATTATCTGTAGAAGCGCAAGATGCTTTACAACAACTCTTCAACGTGCTTACTGCAAAGCATTACAATCCACGCACCATCCGCAATTACACCCAGGAGATGCGTTTTATTTTTGCGCATTACTATGACGTGCTACCGGCATCTCTTACCAGCAAAGACATCATTAATTACATCAACTACATCATTAAAGTTCATGAAGTGGGAAGAGAAAAGTGCCACCAGGTAGCTCAATCCTGCAGCTTTTTTTACAAGCATGTAATGCCTTCTCCTTTCATTGTGCCCTCGCAGTTTTATCCGCGAAAGGAACACAAGCTTCCCAAAATATTCAGTATTGAACAGGTACAACAACTTCTCGCTGTGGTTACCAATCCAAAACATCGCATGATGATCTCTTTGTTTTACGGATCCGGCGTGCGCATGAATGAACTGCGCAACATTAAACTTTGTGATATAGACTCTAAATCTTTTCAAATAAAAGTAGTGGGTGGCAAAGGAAAAAAAGACCGCTTTACTTTATTACCCAAAAATCTTTTAGACTCTAAGAGATTACTATAAACAGGATAAACCAAAGGTGTATTTATTTGAAGGACAAAAGCCAGGAATACCGATGCACGAGCGCAGCATCCAGCATTTTGTACAAAATTATGTAAGGATGATTGGCCTTGGTGGCCAGGATTATTCTGCCCACACCCTGCGCCATTCTTTTGCCACACATCTCTTAGATGCAGGAACTGATATCCACACTATCAAAGAACTGCTGGGTCACAGCAATCTGGATACTACCATGATCTACCTGCACCTGCAACAATCCAAACGTGCTACGATTGTATCGCCTTTTGATGCAGTAATAACTCAAAAGTCATGAGCGCCACTAACATGGTTCTTGAGTTACAAAAAGTTTTTGGTCAGGCTGCATCATTGCCATTTAATAATTCAGCAGGTATTTACAAAGCTCCATCAGTGCCACACGGCAGCCTTGGGCGTGCACACTTACCAATGTGATGACCCGGATTGCAAACATCTGCATTATCAGTATCATAGCTGTGGTGACCGCCATTGCCCTAACTGTGGAGGATTAAAAAAAGAACAGTGGGTAGGAGATCTTACGGCGGACTTATTACCAACGGCTTATTACCATGTAGTGTTTACTTTACCGCATGAGCTGCATCCAATCATTCTGGGCAATAGAAAAGCGCTGTTCAAATTACTCTTTGATTCGGCATCCAAAACGTTGCTGCAGTTTGCCGGTGATAAAAAATACCTGGGCGGCAAATGCAGTATCACCGCAATACTTCACACTTGGGGACAGCAATTAAGCTTTCATCCGCACCTGCATTGCATTGTAAGCGGCGGCGGCATTGATGAGAATGGAAAGTGGATAGAAGCCAAACGAAAAAATGAAAAGTTCCTGTTTCCGGTAAAAGCCATGCAACAGGTTTACAAAGCTATCTTCTTAAAAGGCTTGCGTCTTCTAATCCATAAAAGTAAACTGCAGCTTAATGGCATTGACATCCAAAAAGTAATCAATGAAGCGGGTTTTAAAAAATGGAATGTGTACGCTAAACGCCCTTTTGGCAATGTGCCATCGGTGGTGGAATATTTAGGTAGATATACGCATAAGATTGCCATCACATCTCATCGCATCACCGGCATCGCTGATGGCAATGTAAATTTTAAGTACAAAGATTATAGCGATAGTAACAAACAAAAAGAAATGGCTTTATCTGTTCCGGAATTTTTACGTCGCTTTGAGTTGCACATACTACCCAAACGTTTTGTAAAAATCCGCCATTATGGATTGTTGCAAAATCACGGAAAAATAAAGAGGCTGGGTGCCATCAGGAAGCAGTTGAGATTAGGTGCTTTGCGGCCCAAAGTACAAATACCGGTGAGCCAGCGGATGCTGGAAAAATACGGCAAAGACATTACGCTGTGTCCCAAATGCAATAAGGGAAAACTGATCCTGATGTGCATCACGTATGCAGAGCAGGCCAGTAGCATTTTTACAAAAAGATTATGGAAGACCGAAAAAAAGGCAGCAGCATTAAACAATAAAGCATCACCAGATGAAAAAACGAAACCTTAGTAAAAATAGGGTTCTCATTTATTATCAAACCAAAAAAAATAAACCAATTATGGGTAAGGGAACTTATATGCTTAAGCAAAATAAATACCACATTCTTCACAAAAAAAATGGACTAACGTTCATGCATAAACGTTTGGCTCTCTGCAAATCGGCTACTAATCTCCTATAGCCCGGTGTCGGTCAACAAACAATAACCGAAAGCCCCCGCAAGTTCGTTCCTGATGGGGGCTTTTTAATGGGGGGCTTGCGGCTATTGTTCTTAATGTTGGCAGAAGTGCTTATTCCCACATAATCTCTTTAAGTTTGTCACTCAAAAAGTAATCTTCGCTAACACCGTTACCGAAATGATAGCTTGTTTCACGAGAAGTCATAAAATCTCTCAAGCCTTTGTAACTTACTTGCTCCACTTCTTTTTCTGCATATTCCAATCTAACCGTTGTCCATTTAAAGTCCATGCCTGGGCCAGTTGTAATCAGTAAGAGCCCTTCCTTTGTTCTAAAAGATGGTGAGATTGTGTATCTAATTTGTTGAATTAAATAGTTGCATGCTCTTGTTAGCTCACACATCAAGTCTTGTACAAGGTCAACATGATAATCATATTTTGCACCAAGCCGGTCATACTCTTTTTGTTCTAAATGATATTCTCTTTTATAGAACTTTTCAGTATCATAAAATTCGTCATCGGTCTTATCAATAAATTTTGAAAACACCTCAATAAAATCATTTACTATTCTTCTAAAATTATGAAATCCAAACTCTAGATTTGCGTACCGTCTTGGCCAAATTCTCGATAAAATGTATTCGTTTAATTTTTTTAGATTTTGATATTGTTCTTTTGAAATTTGTGGTTGTCCGCTTGACAAAACAAATGAACTCCAGTTTTCCCAAACTTCAATTCCGGCAAGGTTTATAAACTCTTCAATATAGGTTGCATACGTTTCATCGTCCCGCTGTTTTTGAACATCTGCTGTATTTAAACTTGATTGAACCCATTTGATGTGCTCCGTTTTAATTTCTATAAGTTTTTCAACTGGATACTGTTCTTCATGGTCGTCTATGATTTTATGATGTTTTTGGCAAAGTAAAATTAAGTTTGAATACTTATCTCGTTCTTCTCCTGTAAGTGATGATTTTCCTCTTGGACCATTTTTTTCCCGTGCGATAATATGGGCTTCTTCACCTAAAATTGAATAGTCATCTGTTTCCGTAATATCCTCGAATAAATCTGTCCTACAAATTGCACACTTATTTCCAGAACGTCCCCAGAGCATTTTATGTGTCTTAATAGAAATTCCCATAATAAGATCTTTTAGCATTTCTGCCAACACTTAGAAAAGTATCCGAAAAGCCCCTTTAGAAAGCCCCGCATTAAAAATGACTCTGCGGGGCTTTGCGGTATACTTTTTAGTTGGCCGATGTTGGCGTAAACTTGCTATTGGGTACAAAGTATCAGCCGGTTCTTTTTTGCAGTGTTGATTTTAAAATAAATTCTATTCTCAAAAAATGTCTTTTCAGTAATTCCATTGCATTCGCCATCTATTGAGGATTTAAAAATAGTATTTTTCTTTTGTTTTTGCACTTTATTCTTATTTCATAACTATAGCTTTCCTGTTATCCCGCAGATGCGTGATTGCCTTTACTTCATTTCTGCCAAAAAAATATCACCTGCATTATGTTCTATCCATTATCTCCTTTCTTCCACGGGTAAAATATTTTCACCAATACCAATGTTTTGCTTTTGCAACAAGGGCATTCGCTCATGTCAATGCCAAAGCGCTCCAGCATGCGAACTTGCAAAGGGATTTTCACTAACCCTTTATGCAAAGGCAACTTCATTTTTTTGAGCACCTCATTAATGCGCTGACGACGATTCCTGTTTGCCACATATCCGTAGGTTCTTATTTTGGTAAACCTTGCCGGTAATATGTGCTGCTCAAACCGACGGATGAACTCCTTGCCTGCAAGTGTCATTTGTTTTTGTTTGCCTTCGTCAGCATAATCTTTATAATCAAAAGTTACCGTATCATCTTCATCATTGATACTAACTATGCGGTGATTACTAATCGCAACTTTATGCGTGTACCTTCCAAGGTATTCAATCACCGCATGAGGGCCGCCAAAAGGCGCTTTGGCATATACTACCCAGTCCTTTTGATATAGCAAATTAAAGAGTTGTTTGCTGTCTGTATTTTCGGGCAATGAGACTTCTCCTTTTGTAATCATTTGCTGTAATGCCTGTAAAAATTTTGTCCTGTAAACGATGCTCATTGCTTTTACCGGAAACAAAAAAAGCCATGTACTTTTAGTAGCTTCCTTCCAATCATTATCACCTGTAATGCCGCCACCACTTATAATGCAATGAATGTGAGGATGGAAACTTAACTGTTGTCCCCAGGTATGCAACACACTAATAATCCCCGGTGTAGCTCCCAGGTATTCTACATCTTTTGCGAAGGTGAGCAGCGTTTGTGCAGAAGCATCGAACAATAGTTTATACAAAAGTTTACGATGTCCCATTACCAGACTATTGAGTTCGTGCGGCAAGGTAAATACTACGTGAAAATATTTTACAGGAAGCAGCTCCTGCATTCTTGCTTCTATCCACTCCTGTTTTTTTATGGCTCCGCAGTTGGGGCAATGCCTGTCTCTGCAACTATGATACTGATATTTTATATGCCGGCATTCTTTGTTATCACATTGATACACATGATAGCCAAGCGCTGCGGTACGGCAGGTTTTTATTCGTTGCAACACACCAGCTACATGAGTATTTTCATTGCATGGCAAATCATGTTTTTGCAAGAGTTGTTGCACTGTTGCCCGCGGTGCTGTATAAGATAACATGATACATCATTTTAAATTTTGATTAATGATGTTATTATCTTTTGCCACAAGCAAGGCATCATAAGGATTTACAATCTCGTCTATACGTCGGGAGGTCAGGTGCATATACCTCATGGTAGTTTGCAGGTTGGTGTGGCCCAGCAGTTCTTTAATCGT
>Ga0307374_10015242_pt1 | contig 10362 bp, 8 predicted proteins | sample OX3MG_FD_202532 | JGI IMG/M metagenome (GOLD analysis project Ga0307374, IMG submission 202532) | Soil microbial communities from Risofladan, Vaasa, Finland - OX-3 | ecosystem: Environmental > Terrestrial > Soil > Coastal area > Acid sulfate soil | place: Finland: Risofladan, Vaasa | collected...
ATGGAGGCGAAGTTGACTGACTTCAGACTGGGCAGCAGCGCGCCGACCAGAAGCACAACCGCTGCGATATAAAAGCACGCGACCGCCGTGCCGATGCGCGTTTCGGCCAGCGTGGCCGTCAGGATCGGCAGCCCACGGCGCCGCGCCGGAGCCATCGCCGGTGCGGCATCCGTGCATCCGGGCCCTTGATGGGCCGGGGCGTCCGGCGCCGTGGATGCTGAGACCAGTGTCATGATGGTTGTTCCCTTCCCGTGAGAGCACGCGGGCGAACCATGCGTGCCGGCCAAAGCCCAGATGCTTGCTAGGCGGACTGGCTGGCCACAGCCGCCGTCGACGTGGCAGGCGCCTCGTAAAACCGCAGGAACACCTGCTCCAGCGGCGCTTCCTCGGCGGAGAGATGCGCCACGTCGTACCGCGCCAGCGTCTTGATCAAGGGATCGACGCTCCCCTGCACGCTGAACGTCACCGCTCCCAGCCCGGCCCCGTTCGCGGCGTCCTGACCGTGCGGCGCAACATCGACCACGCCGGGGATCCGGCTCAACGCCTCCAGGTTCGCCGGCCGATCGGCGACGCCGAACTCCACGGTCACGGTCTGTCCGGCGCGCTGGCGGAGCGCCTCAATACGTTCGACAGCCACCAGCTCACCCGCGCGAATGATCGCCACGCGCCGGCAGGTCTTTTCCACGTCGGACATGATGTGCGAGCTCATGAAGATGGTACGGCCGCCGCGTACTTCGTCCAGCAGGAAGGTGTTGAAGGCGCGCTGGCTGATCGGATCGAGGCCGCTGGTCGGTTCGTCCAGGATCACCAGCTCGGGATCGCACATGAATGCCTGCACCAGGGCGATCTTCTGGCGCATGCCCTTAGAGTAGCCCTGCAAAGGGCGGTCTACCTCCACCTCGAACCGCGCGATCAGCCGGTCAAGCAGGATCGGCTGCAGCCCCTGCATCCGTGAGTAGCGATCCAGCAATTGCCGCCCGGTGATGCCGCGCGGCAGGCGTACATCTCCCGGCACATAGCCCGTTCGCCGGTGGATGGCCACGGCGTCCCGATGGGCGTCCAGGCCTAGCACGCGGATGGCGCCGTCGGTGGGTCGGATGAAGTCAAGCATGGCCCGGATCGTGGTGCTCTTCCCGGCGCCGTTTGGCCCCAGGAAGCCGAAGATCTCGCCGCGCGCCACGCGGAGCGAGATACCCCGCACCGCCCGCACCGCGCCATACGACTTGGCGAAGCCCGCTATCTCGATGGCCGCCGGCCCATCCGCGGGCGCCACGGCGCCAGGCGCATACGTGCGGCCAGAACCATGGTCCTTTCCCAAACTCAAGGTCTGGATCGCATCGCTCATGGATCGTGCCTTTCCTGCTCCCACCGTGCCCATAGCGCCGGCATCTCGCGGGCGAGCCACTGATAAAACGTATGCGCGTCCCGTAAGCGCTCGCGCCGCGATTCCGGCGCGCCCTCCAGCAAGCGCAGTCCCTGCTCCATCAGCTTCTGAAACTCGCTGTATTGCTTGGTTTTGTTTACCAGATCGACCCAGGCCCCAGGCGTGACCCGATAATAGTCGCGCCGCTCACCTGGGCGAGACACCTTTTGTACGATGTCGGTGGGCAGCAAAACCTGCATCACGTTGCTGATCGACCCCTTGCTCGCCTGGAGCACTTCGACCAGCTGATTGAAGGTTTGCTCGGGCGGATCGCAAATCAGCAGCCAACCTAGCACCCGGCCCGCCATCCGGAAAAGGCCCTGCCGCTCAAAATTGAGCGCCACTTCCTCGACGAACCGCAACTCGTCCGCTGAAGGGGGATTTCGGCGTTCACTCTGTACTAGCTTTTTCATAACGTTCAGTATAGAGTGAACAGAATAGGTAGTAAAGATCCCGGCTTGGCTGGGAGAGAGTGTCACCTCGACTCGTGGGGAGGATAGAGTGCTCCGCGCCGATGACGCCGGATGGACTGTTCTTCCTGCTTACGCCGCCGGCTCCCGTGAAGTAACGAACAGGGCGCTAAGAAACGGCTCGACTAGCACGGGATCGAACTGGGTGCCCGCGCCGCGCCGCAGTTGCGCGATCATCTGTTCCGTTGAGAGCCCGCGCCGGTAGGGGCGGTCAAGGGTCATGGCGGAGACGGCGTCGGCGACCTGCAAGATGCGGCCTACCAGCGGGGTCTCCGACCCTGGCACTCCCAAGGGATAGCCCTTTCCGTCGAAGCGCTCATGATGATGGGCGATCGCCGACAGTACCCGCGCGTCGTCAAGCAAGCCGCGAACGATAGCTACGCCATAGGTCACATGGCCCTTGATCAACTCATACTCGTCATCCGTCAGGGCTCCAGGCTTTCGCAGCACCCGATCCGGCACCGCGATCTTCCCGATGTCATGCAGCGGGCCGGCCAGGGCCAACGTACGCCGGTCAGCCGCGTCCAGCCCCAATGCATCAGCCAGGAGTAGCGCGTACCGTGTCACATCAAGGGAGTGCTCGCGCGTATAGCGGTCCTTCGCGTCGACCGCCGAAACCAGCCCTTCAAGAATGCCGAAGCTGCTGTCACCCAGCAGATCGGCGGCGCTACGCAGGAGGCTGGGATCACCCTGCGTCCCCCGTTTGGCCGCGTACATCCGCGCGTCGGACACGGCCAGCAACGCCTGGCGCGTGCAGCCGTCGGCCGGCGCGGCCGCCACGCCGATAGAGACGGAGAGAGGAATGACCGCGCCATCAGCGGTGACATACGGCGAGGCGGCCACGGTGCGGATCAGGCGCTGGGCCACGGCCTCGCCTATCGTGTTATCCGCTCCCGGCAATACCACCGCGAACTCATCGCCGCCATAGCGAGCCGCCAGGTCGCCCTCGCGCGCGCAACTTCGTAGGAGTTCGGCGACTCTTCGCAGCACCGCGTCACCGATCGAATGGCCGTAGGTGTCGTTGAACAACTTGAAGTTGTCGACATCCACCAGGAGCATGGCCACGCATGCCTCACGGCCGGTCGCCGTATCACCCACGAGAGCCGTATCGAGGATCTGATGCAGGGCGCGATGATTCGCCAGGCCGGTAACGGCGTCGCGCATGGCCTGCGCGTGAGTGCGCTCGTACAGCGCCGCCTTCTCCAGCGCTACGGCAAGGGCATCGGCAACCTCCAGCACGAAGCGCTGTTCCTCGGTGGACACGGCGGCAACCGCGGCCCGGTAATTGATGAAGATCAGTCCGCGCGGTTTTCCACCCGTGAGCACCGGTACCGCGAGGGCGGACCGGCATTCCAGCCGCGCCAGGGCGGCCACCTCCACCGCCGTCACTGGTGAGGTGATGACGACGGGCGCGCGGGTGGCGAGGGCCTGGGCGGCATGCGGCTCATCGGTCAGGCTGACCGATGAGCCGGCCGTCGCCGGTTCGCCCGCCTGCCCAGCACCAGCGCGCTGGATCAAGAGTTGGTTGACCGCGTCGTAATCGAAGAGCGTAGCGCTCTGGGCCCCCATAAGCCGAACTAGGCCATCCAATCCCGTACGCAACACCGCCTCAATCTCTATCTGCTGGCCCAGGGCATGCAGCAAGGCGCCCACCGCCTCGCTGCGATGTGTCCGACGCCGCGACTCCGCGTATTGATTGGCGTTGTCGATAGCCAGCGCTGCCTGGTCGGCGAAGATCTCCAGGATCTCGGCCACCTCCGCATCGGGACGGCGGCCATCAGCCGGATCGTCAACCGAAAGAAAGCCGAGAAAATTGTTGCTCCGCGGTGCGATGAGCGGCACCAAGAACTCATCGCCCGCGCGCCACCCGGCGGCAACCGTCTGGGACTGAACCGAGGTCCAGCGGGGAATCGATGTCTGCTGGAGCAAGCGCGCTGTTTGCTCAGCTGGGAGGAAGAATGAGCGCGAAAGGCGAAACTCCTCGCGCAACAGCAGCAAAATATCGCCGGCCGGGGCGGCTTGCTCCAGGAAGCTCTGCTCGACCTCCGGGCCCAGCCCGACAGCGGCCACCGCCTGGGTGTGCTGCTCCGCTGCCGGTGCGCTCGGATCGGTAATCAGATTCAGGATGGCCAGGCGGTAGCCAAGCGCCTCGCTGACCGCCTCGACTACCGCTTGGCCAATCCGCACTGGATCCAGGTCCAGACGCATGGCCTGCCCCAAGGCCTGAACCCGCCGCAAGCGCTCGGCCCGGCTCTGCGCCAGGCTTCGCTGCCGCGTCTCGGCGCGATACAAGCGAGTGTTGTCCAGCACCGCCGCCATTTGACGGACGGCGATCAGGGCAATCAACACGCGTGCTCCGATCTCAATGGGACCATGTGCCGGGCCGCCGGCAAGGGCAGGAGCGATAAGGGCTACACCGGTGCCAAGGAGAATGGGAACCAGGCCAAGGACCACGCGGGTCAAGGGTGGCGTGTCGCTAAGCACCTGCTGGGCGGGGAGCGGTCGCCACTCCAGCCCGGCGAGCCCGATCGCCAGGAGACCCGCCATCCAGACGAGGTCCAGAGCGGCGCCCAGCCCACGAAACCGGCGCCCTCGCAGAGCAGGCCAAGCAGCAACAACACCATGCCAGGCGCGGAAGCCAGACCAGGCACCCGGATCATGAGAAGAAAGGTTCCGAAGCCGAGCGTCAAGTAGGTGACGGGATAGGCCAGGATAACCGCCTTACCCACGGCGGTGACGGCGGTCGCGTTCTGGAGCAAGCCCTGGGTGGCCACCGCGCCGGTCAGGGTCAGGGCGATCGCCACTATCGCGAGGTCAAGCGCGAGGACGGCCATGGCGCTCTGTCGATGCCGACGCCGTGGGAGGGCGAATAGGCCCCCGGCGAACCAGGGCACAAAGCCTAGCCAGCCCACGTCACCAGCGGAGGGGAATGGCGGCGCGACCCGCGCGATCAGTTGATAATAGTCCCAGCCTATCTGGCCGCACAGCCACGTGGCGCAGGCTCCGGCGAAATACAGCCACGCCTTGCGGCCGGGGCCTCCTTTGCCGGCAGCGATCAGGCAACCGGCGAGCGCGAATACGGCACAGAGGGTCCAACCACCATCCGCCCACCAGGGCACGGTGGCGGCGCCCCCTACCGGCGTGAGCTCGCCCACCGCCAGCACCGCCAGCACCGCGACAGCCAGTCCGGTGCGATACGAGCGAGCGAAGCGGGCGCCGTGCCCTGAGAGACGGAGAAGATGGATCATGCCGGTCCTTCGCAAGTTATGCCATGTACCAGTGAAGCCTAGCATGGAAGAAGGGTGGCGACAGTAGCCTAATGGTCCCGACCACGGCGCCCATCGCCGGCCGATTGGGGAATACACCGATCACGCGCGCCGCATCAGGAGGCGGGCGGTACAATGCGCGAGAGGAGTGTCAGCGCCCATGACTGCCCAACCGTCCACCATGCCCGTGACGCTCAACGCCCAACGCCGCACCCGCATGGGACGCCAGCGCCAGGTGGTGGCCGTCCTCAGCCGGCACGGCTTTGGCCTGTTGGTGCAGCGCGCTCATATGCCGGTACCGGGGCGCGCGCGCTTGGTGGGCCGCCCTGAGTCACTGCGAACCGCCTTTCAGGAGCTTGGCACGACCTTCATCAAACTGGGTCAGATCCTGAGCACCCGCTCCGACTTGCTGCCCGATGAGTACATCAGCACCCTGAGCGCGTTGCAGGACCGTCTGCCGCCGGTGCCGATCGAGGACGTGCGGGCGATGATTACCCGTGAACTCGGGGCGCCCCCAGAGGAGGTATTCGCCCATTTCGACGAAGTCCCCCTCGCCACTGCCTCGATCGGCCAGGTACACGCCGCGACCCTTGCCGACGGCGCCGAGGTGGTGGTGAAGGTGCAAAAGCCAGGCATCGTGGAAGAGATCGAAATGGATCTGCTGATCCTCCTCGATTTGGCCCGACTGGCTGCCGGCCGCATCGATTCTCCCCTGGTCCGTAACCTGGAGGAGACGGTTCTCCACTTCTCCGATGGTCTACGCGATGAGCTTGACTACACGACGGAGGGCAGAAACGCCGAATTGTTCGCCTCTGGTCTTGATCGGAAGAGCCAAGTCGTGGTGCCGCGCGTGTACTGGGAGTTTACCACCCCCCGCGTGCTCACCACGGCGCGATTCCAGGGCGTCAAGGTCAACGATCCGGAAGGACTGGCCCGCCAGGCGGTCGGCCCCCAGATCGTGGCGCGAGAGTTAGCCAACATGGCCATGCATGCCGTGTTTGAAAATGGACTATTCCATGCCGACCCGCATCCAGGGAACTACATCGTGCGCTCCGATGGCAGCATCGCCATTATCGACTTTGGCTTGGTCGGGCGGTTGGACGAGGGAACCCGGCGCGATCTGCTCCTGATGCTGGCGGCCTGGGTCGGCAGCGACGCCGATGGGATGGCGGAAGGGTTGATTGCCCTGGGGGTGGCTCGCGGCGGCACCGGAATCAGCCAACTGCGAAGCGACATGCGCCGCCTACTGGGCCGCTATCATGGGGCGCGTTTGCAGGACATTCACGCGGGGCGCATGTTAAGTGAGGTCTTCCGTCTGGCCCGCCGCCATCACCTGATGCTCAGAGGCGATCTGGCCCTCATGGCCAAGACCCTGGCCATGCACGAGGGCATGGGCCTGGTGTTGGACCCGGAGTTTCACCTGGTCTCGGTAGCCCGCCCTTTCGTGGAAAGCGCCCTACGCGCCCTGTACCTACCCCGGCCCGACGCCCGAGCAGCCGCCCTGAATCTGGGCGCCATGCTCGATCTGGTGGGATCCTTGCCCCAGCGCACGCAGCGGCTCCTTAGCCGGCTCGAGCGAGGCGAAATGGGCGTCGCGGTCCGACCGGAGGGTATGGATCCGCTGATGCGTGATCTCAACCGGATGGTCAATCGGCTCTCGGTTTCTATTCTTGCCGCGTCCTTCATCGTCGGTCTGGCCCTCCTTCTCCAAACCGTGGTGAGCACGCACGGATCGAGGATTCTCCTCTTGCTGTTCGCCGGCGGCCTCTTCTCGGCCGGAATGCTTGGCCTCTGGCTCCTCCTGTCCATGTACCGGGCGGGCAGAATCCACGATTGAGGATACACGCCCGCCATCCGATTGCTCTCCCCAGAGGGCGGCCTGGACCGGTATCCTAACCAGTGCGTAGTGATTTTTCTTGGAGGCATTGATGACGGCTGCACGTGTACGGGTTGGGGTGGTTGGCTGCGGCGATATTGCCTTCCGCCGGTATCTCCCAGGTTTCGCCGAGATCCCCGATCAGGCTGAGGTGGTGGCGCTTCACGATCCGGATGGCGCGCGCATGGCCGCGGCGGCCGCCCAGTACGGTGGCCGCTCCTACGGCAGTCTGGAGGAATTGTTGAGCGCTCCGGATGTCGACGCAGTGCTCAATCTGACCCCGCCGCGCCTGCACGGGCCGGTCACGCTGAGCGCGCTTCGGGCAGGCAAGCACGTGATGGTCGAGAAACCAATCGCGGGCACGGTCGCGGAAGCGGACGTGGTGATCACCGAGGCGGCTGCCCGTAATCTGGTGCTGGTATGCGCGCCGGCGATCGCGATCAACGCCTTCATGGTGGATGTGCGCCGCTTGGTCCACCAAGGAGCGATCGGTGAAATCACGCACTCCCGCGCTCAGCTTGCCACGTTTGGTCCCGCCGCCTGGCTTGAGTACACATCAGACCCCACGTGGTTCTATCAGCGGGGCGCCGGGCCTCTGGTGGATCTTGGCGTGTATATGCTGCACGCCCTCACCGAGGTGCTCGGCCCCGTGCGTCGCCTGAGCGCCTTTGGCGCCATCAGCATCCCCACGCGAACGGTGTTGGCGGGCCCAGCCCAAGGGAAGGAAATCTCGGTAGAGATCGAGGATAACATTCAGGCCCTGCTGGAGTTCGAGGTTCCCGGCAAGCACGGGCCGCGCCCGGCCTTCGCGCACCTGGACGCCAGCTATTGTAGCTGGGCCACTCCCGGCCCCATGATCGAGATCTATGGGAGTGAGGGAGTCCTGGTGGTCGACAATATCTATGACGAGCGTGGGGCAATCCGCCTGTGGCGGGGCGGGAAAGGCGGCCCGCGGGCCTGGGAGATGGTCCCTCCCCTGAGCCCCATCTCCATTCCCAACCGGGGCAAGCACATCTTTGCTGGAGCATCGCATCTGGTGGCATGCCTGCGTACGGGCCGGGCGCCGCTGCTGAGCGCCGAACACGCCCGTCACGTGCTGGAGGTCATGCTCCTGGCCACCGAGGCGGCCCACTCGCGGACCACTCTGGACACCAAGACCACTTTCGCCTACCCGAAGCAATGGGGCGCCTGGGAGGATTAAAGGAGCGGCATCCCGGGCGATTCTTATGCGCTAGTCCGGATCCAGATCGAGGACACGGGGAATATCCTCGCCCGCGCGGGCGGGGAAACGGACGCGCTGCCCTATGCCGGTCTCATCGCAGATCCGATCTATAACCCCATGGATCGCCTCATACGAGGGCAGACGAAACCCATTGATCCGCCGGCAGTCATTCTCACCAATGCTGACCTCGATCTTGGTCCACCGCTTGAGTTCTCGGTTGCGCCAATGCGCCGAATTCATCGTGTTGCGCTTCCGATCTCGCTCGACGCGATCTCTCCGCGCCTCAACGTCCGGTCTGCCGGCGACCGCGCCGTGAAAGAGGCTGACCAGGAAGACCTGCCCACGCACGATAGTGGTGACGTCGCCTTTGAGCTTCCAGTCGTGCCTTGCGTCGTAGAACACGGCCCCTTCGTTCAGTGCATCTTCAAAGGCGTCGACCAAGCAGACATAGAGATACGTTTCGGCCATGCCGCTCTCATAGAAGACGCAAAAGCGCTCCCTGACCTGCGGCTCGGCATCTCCCTCAAACCAGCGGCGCAACTCTTCAATGCGTCGGCGGTGACTGGCGTCGGAGCGGGCGGCGACGCGGGTGTAGGCGTCCTGGCAGCGGCGATAGAACTCCTCGAACGTCGGCAGCCGGTAGCCCGTGCTGTGTCCCCAGAGAAGTAAACTCGTGAAGAGAGCCCGCCACGCCGGGAACTTTATCTCCCACACTTCACCGCTGATCGCGATGCTGGTGCGCCGAAAGGCGAGTTCGGGGTCGCTCAGCCGACTGACAAACTTGCGTTCGTGCATGTCAACAGCCACCGCGCATCCTCCTTTGACCCCATCGGGATCGGGCGGCGGTCCGCGCGTGCATCGGCAGGAGGCGGCCGTTCACTTACCGCCGAACCAGTTCCCATTGCGCCGCAAGCAGTTCGGCGCGCTCTCGGTGGAGGGATAGGCGGTCTCTGCTGGCCAGTGCGTCCTCATACTGATGCGACAGGTGAGCAGCCTCGGCAATGGGCGTGAGCAGGTGCTCGGCGAGCCAGGACACCACGGGCGAGGCGACGGCGTCGCCCATAGCGAGGTAGGCGTCATTATAGTTGGCAGGCAACCAGAACGTGTCTGGCGCGCCCATGAGGCGTGCGGCCTCGCGCGGGGTCATGAGGCGCGACCGCACGCGTCCATCCGGCTCGACCAGCATCACAGTCTGTCGGCTCGATCCGCCTACGGGCGTGCGCAGGCAACCGGCCGTCCCGTCGAAGCGCACCTCGGCGCGCTGGACGTTGTTGCGGATGCGCCGGTACAGCGTCCCGACGGCGGGCCCTCTCTCCGCGTCCACCGCGCGCACCTTGGCCATGTTCGTATCGGTCATCATGCCCAGCAGCCGCCTCGTCTCATCATCGGAGCGCCAGCGCGCATCATCAATGGGCATGTCTTCGAGCAGATCGGCGACCGTCGTGTTATGCGGCGCCGGAGTCGGCAGCTTCCACCAGCGCCAGAGAGACTTGAGCCGATCGGGGAGGCCGGCATACGCCCGCAGCAGCGACCCTGGCGCCCAGGGCGATTGAGGCGGCGCGTCGTAGATAAACGCCTCAACCGGCAGCGTTGCGTCGACAGCGATGATGAAGACGCGCGGGCGGGACTGTGGGAGAAAATGCTTTGCATCGATGACGAGCGCTCCGAAGGCCATGTCGAGCGCCGCCAGCGCCTCGCATAATCCGGCGAGATTGTCCCCGGACAGCAAGCCGACAACGTTTTCAATGGCGACAATGTTCGGGCGGCTGCCCCGATCGTGCAAGTCGGCCATCAGTCGCCAGAACGCCCAGAATGTGCCGCTGCGTCGAGCCTGCATCCCTGTGCGCCAGCCGGCTAGGGACAAGTCTTGGCAGGGGAACGACGCCCAAGCAAGATCGGCGCCAGGAGGCAGGGAATAGGGGTCCACCGCGGCGACATCGCCCACGATAAGGTGATCGCGGGAGAAGTTGCGCGCATAGACCCGCGCCTTCTTCTCGCTGATGTCGTTCGCCCATAGACAGGCCCAGCGTGGTTCGAGCCCTAGGCGCGCCAGTCCCGCTCCAGCAAAAAACTCGTAAAAGTTAGGCATCGCTCCCTGTCCCTCC
>Ga0307374_10015244_pt1 | contig 10362 bp, 6 predicted proteins | sample OX3MG_FD_202532 | JGI IMG/M metagenome (GOLD analysis project Ga0307374, IMG submission 202532) | Soil microbial communities from Risofladan, Vaasa, Finland - OX-3 | ecosystem: Environmental > Terrestrial > Soil > Coastal area > Acid sulfate soil | place: Finland: Risofladan, Vaasa | collected...
ACAGCGGCAACGCGGTGACCAACACCGCGACGGTGACGGACACTCAGACGCCGTCGGAATCGTCCACCGTCAGCACCGGGGTGACGCAGACCCCGGGCGTGTCGATCGTGAAGTCGGTGACCTCGGTCGGCGGCGTGGCGGGCGACCCCACGGCGACCACCCTCGGCGAGGCAATCGACTACAGCGTCGTGGTCACCAACACCGGCAACGAGACGCTGACCAACGTGGTGGTCCTGGATACGACGCTGGGCACCACGCTGGGGACGCTCGCCAGCCTGGCGGTGGGTGCCAGCGTGACCTACACGGCGTCGCAGACGGTGACCCAGGCCGAGCTCAACACCGGCACCCCGGCGACCAACACCGCGACGGTGACCGACACCCAGAACGTAACCGGGTCGTCCACCGCCATCACGTCGGTGGCGCAGCAGACCGGCGGTACGGGTACGCCGGACGTGTCGATCGTGAAGACGGTGACCTCGGTGGGCGGCGTGGCGGGCGATCCCGCGGCGACCTATGCCGGCGAGGTGATCGACTACCAGATCGTGGTCACCAACACCGGCACCGAGGCGCTGACCAACGTGGTGGTGACCGATCCGACGCTGGGCACCACGCTGGGAACCCTCGCCAGCCTGGCGGTGGGCGCCACCGCCACCTACACCGCATCGCAGACGGTCACCCAGGCCGAGATCGACAGCGCCGCCTGCGGGACGGCCTACACCGCGTCCGGCACCGGCTGCGACGGGCCGGAAAGTGCCATCGCAACGATCACACCAGGAAACAACGAAATCACCGTCACGCTGTCGAGCGAAGAGGCGAACCCGACGGCGGCGGGCCAGGAAGTCAGTGGCATCCAGTTCACGCTTGGCAGCACGCCGGCCTCGGCGTCGCTGGCCAGCGCGTCGGGGACGTTGATCGACATCGCCTCCGGCGGGGCGGTCACCCCGGATTCGGGCACTATTACCCACTGGGGCGTGGCCCAATCGGGTGCGACCTTGACACTGGCGACCGCCGGGACCGGCTCGGTGGGAGGCAAGCCCATCGACCTGATCATCGGCTCGGGGCCCTATACCAACGCCAATCCGTCGATCACCGGCCGCGATCCGCAAATCGTGGGGCCGGCCACATTTGTTTTGAGCGCTCCGGGCGTCACCAGCGCGACGACGATCGGCTCGGTCGCGATGGAGTTTGGGACCGGCCCCGACGCCGTGCTGGCCGGCACACAGGCGTGCGCGCCAGGCGGAGACACGATCACCAACACCGCGACGGTGACCGACAGTCAGAACGTAACGGCGTCGTCCACCGCCAGCACGTCGGTGACGCAGACCCCGGACGTGTCGATCGTGAAGACGGTGACCTCGGTCGGCGGCGTGGCGGGCGATCCCGCGGCGACCTATGCCGGCGAGGCGATCGACTACAAGATCGTGGTCACCAACACCGGCAACGAGACGCTGACCAACGTGGTGGTGACGGACACGACCCTCGGCACCACGTTGGGCACGCTGGCCAGCCTGGCAGTGGGCGCCACCGCAACCTACACCGCGTCGCAGACCGTCACTCAGGCGGAGATCAACCAGATCACCGGCACGAGCACCGGATGCGGTGGGTCCGGTAGCGGCGGGTCTGGCGGTGGCTGGTCTGGCGGTGGCTGGTCCGGTAGTGGCTGGTCTGGCGGTGGCTGGTCCGGTAGTGGCGGGTCTGGCGGTGGCTGGTCCGGTAGCGGCGGGTCTGGCAGCGGGAACCTGACCAACACCGCGATGGTGACCGACAGCCAGAACGTGACGGCAACGTCCACCGCCAGCACGGTGCTGACAGTTGCGCCCGGCGTGTCGATCGTGAAGACGGTGGCGTCGGTCAACGGCGTGGCGGGCGACCCCGCGGCGACCGCCGCCGGCCAGGTGATCGACTACAACATCGTGGTCATCAACACCGGCAGCGAGACGCTGACCAACGTGGTGGTGACCGATCCGACGCTGGACACCACGCTCGGGACGCTGGCCAGCCTGGCAGCGGGCGCCACCCACACCTACACCGCGTCGCAGACGGTCACCCAGGCGGAGATCGACAGCGGCAACGCGGTGACCAACACCGCGGTGGTGACCGACACTCAGACGCCGTCGGAGTCCTCCACCGCCAGCACCGGGGTGACGCAGACCCCGGGCGTGTCGATCCTGAAGACGGTGACCTCGGTTGGCGGCGTGGCGGGCGACCCGACGGCGACCACCCTCGGCGAGGCGATCGACTACAGCGTCGTGGTCACCAACACCGGCAACGAGACGCTGACCAACGTGGTGGTGCTGGATACGACGCTGGGCACCACGCTGGGGACGCTCGCCAGCCTCGCGCCGGGCGCCAGCGCGACCTACACCGCCTCGCAGACGGTCACCCAGGCCGAGCTCAACACCGGCACCGCGGCGACCAACACCGCGACCGTGACCGACACCCAGAACGTGACCGGGTCGTCCACCGCCGTTACGTCGGTGGCGCAGGAGACCGGCGGCACGACCGGCGGCCTGACGGTGATCAAGCTGCCGTCGCAAGTCGTGGTCGGCACCAACGGCCAGGTGACCTACACCTTCGACGTGACCAATACCGGCAGCGCGGCACTCGGCAACGTCCACATCACCGACAATATCGGCACCGCGGCAAATCCGGACTACATCACGCCGGTCCTGCAGACGCCGACCACCAATGGCGTGCTGGCTCCGGGCCAGACCTGGGTGTACACCGCCACGCTCAACGAGTCGGGCGACTACACCTCCAAGGGCGGCACGCAATCCTGCGCCGTGAGCGGGCAGGACCTCGGCAGCGGCAGCACCGCGTGGCTGAACTCCAGCTTCACGCCGACCTCGACCGAGGACGGCGCGACCTACACGTTCAAGAACATCAGCTGCACGATCAGCGGCTCCGGCAGCGGGAGCGTTACCGTGAACGTGCCGAATGCCTGCGTGACCTTCTCCCGGTCCTGCACGCAGGCCACCACGACCTATAACGCATCGGAGAACTCCTGGATCACCACGCTGCCGGCCAACAGCAATCCGGGCAACGTGTTCCTCAGCGGCCTGCCCTACGAGATTCCGTCGGGGTCCAGCCTGTCGGGCGCGACGGTTAGCTGGAACATCGGCGAGAGCGCCAACAACGCCGGCTCGTCCAGCGTTTCCTGGCAGACCGGCTGCACCGGTTACAGCAGCTTCAGCGCCAACGGCTCCAACGGGCAGGCTGACTACAACCAGATCGGCGTGAAGGCCTGCGACAACCTCTCGGGCTATGGTAATGGCGGCGATGCCAACCAGGGCTATGGCTGGAACATCGGCGACAGCGGTTCCTATAGCGGTGGCGGCAACGGCTACGGCAGCAACTGGAACGGCTCCGGCACCGACTCCGCCGGTACGCCCGAGAACCAGTACACCGGCAGCAACTGCAGCTCGGGCAACAGCGGTGGCAACAACGGCTACGGCGGTGGCAACAACGGCTACGGCGGTGGCAGCAACGGCTACGGCGGTGGCAGCAACGGCTACGGCGGTGGCAGCAACGGCTACGGCGGTGGCAGCAACGGCTACGGCGGTGGCAACAACGGCTACGGCGGTGGCAGCAACGGCGACGGCGGCAACGGCGGCAGCAGCGGCACGGTGTCCTGCGGCCAACTCGGCGACAGCTCGGAAGCCGACACGGCCACGGTCACCGCGACCACGTTGGGCCGCGGTTTCAGCCTGGGCGATGCCGCCAATTACGGGATCATCGCCTTCGCCCCGAACGCCCTGAAAGGCGCGAGCAACAGCCCGATCAACGGCAATGTGGGCGTCGGCGAAAGCTGCGGATCGGTCGCCTACAAGCTCGGCGGCGCCAAGATCACCGGCAACCTCGTCGCCACCGGTGCCACGCCGGGCAATACGGGCGGCACGGTCACCGGGAGCACCACCGGCAACAGTGCCACGCTCTCGGCCGACATCGCCGCGCTGCAGGCGCTGTCGCTCACCCTGGCGAGCGAGACCGGGACGAGCGAGAAGCTCACGTCGGGGATGACCATCAACGCCAGTTCGGGCACGCTGGACAGTGCCGGCGACTACGTGTTCACCATCACCCAGTGGGCGAACAACATCACCATCAACGGCACCGGTTCGAACAACGTGGTGCTGAATTTCGCCAGCGGCGTGACGCCGACGCTTGACAACGTCACGCTCACCGGCGGCATCACTGCCAACGAGGTGCTGTTCAACGACCAGAATACCGGCACGATCGCCGGCACCAGCGGCGACACTTTCAACGGCACGTTCCTGGCGCCGAACGCCACCTTCAACGTCACCGGCGTGACGGTCGATGGCCATCTTTACGGCGGCGCGAGCGGGCAGACCTTCTCGTTCACCTCCGGGGCGACGCTGAACGCGCCGGCGAACACCAGCACCGGCACGCCGACCATCAGCACGGTCACCGCGAGCGATTCGACCGAAGTCCAGGTGCTGGCGAGCAACAGCCCGATTACTGAGAACGGTACCGCGCCGACCGGCAGCCTCTCGTCGCTCTACGGCACGGCGGAGAAGATCGAATTCGCGTACAACCCGAGCAACACGGTGTCGCTGAAGCAGATCCAGGCCGGGCTGGCCTCGGTCACCGGCAGCAACACCAACTCGATGGCGTTCCTCGAGGTCAGCAACAGCAGCAACCCGTACACCTCGGGCGCCAGCATCTATTTCGAGGGCGAAGTGCAAAGCGGCGAGAAGATCTATGCCGACGCCACCCTCAACCAGCTCACCAACACCCCGGTCCTGGCGCCGAACAACCATTTCAGCACGGTGTCCGGTGCCGACATCTACGCCTATGTCTTCGCCAGCCAGGCGGCGTTCCGGAGCGATGCGGCGCCGATCCAGACGATGGCCTACAACACCAGCGGCAGCCAGGCGATGCATCTCGGCGACCAGATCGGCAGCCTGACGGTTGTGGGCTATGTGGGCGCCGCCGGCGGGCACCTGGTTTCGTAAACCTCTCCCACGAAGGGAGAAGGTCGAGGCGCGCGAGCGCCGAAGGTGAGGGTGCGGCGAGGCGACGCGGAGGAGACTGCCTCACCCTCGGCGCTCGCCCGCCCCTCTTCTGCGGCGCGGGAGAGGTTTCATGCCCGCGCGTTGCCGGCCAGGTAGTCCATCGCCGCCTGCACCCCACCCGGCCGGTGCGGCACGCCGGCGACCGTCAGCCCCATCTCCACCCCGGCCAGCGTGCCGGCAAGCTGCAGGTCGCCGAGATCGCCCATGTGGCCGATGCGGAACACCAGGTCCTCGATGCGCCCGAGGCCGTTGCCCAGGCTCATGTTGAACCGGTCCAGGATCACCCCGCGCAGCCCATCGGCACTGTGGCCCTCCGGCACGCGCACCGCGGTCACCCCCGGCGCGCAGGCGAGCGCGTCCTGGCATTGCAGATCCAGGCCCCAGGCGCGCACCGCCCGGCGGGTCGCCTCGGCGAAGCGGTCGTGCCGGGCGAAGACATTGGGCAACCCCTCCTCCAGCAGCATCGCCAGCGCCTCGTTCAGCGCGAACATCAGGTTCACCGCCGGCGTGTAGGGGAAGAAGCCGGTGCGGTTGGCGGTCACCAGCGGCTCCCAGTCCCAGTAGCCGCGATCCAGTTTGGCGGTGGCCATCGCCGCCAGGGCGCGCGCGCTTATCGCGTTGAAGCTCAGGCCAGGCGGCACCATCAGCCCCTTCTGCGAGCCGGCGATGGTCACATCCACCCGCCACTCGTCGTGCCGCAGGTCGGCGCAGGCCAACGAGGAGATCGCGTCCACCATCAGCAGCGCCGGATGCCGCGCGCGATCCATGGCGGCCCGCACGGCGGCAACGTCGGTCATGCAGCTTGTCGAGGTCTCGCACTGCACGACGCAGACCGCCTTGATGCGGTGTTCGCGGTCGTCTGCCAGCACCGCACCGATCGCCTCCGGGTCGGCGCCGCGGCGCCAATCGGTGTCGAGGAACACCGGGTCGAGCCGGTGCCGCGCCGCGAGTTGTTCCCAGAGATGCGAGAACCAGCCGGTGCGGCTCATCAGTACGCGGTCGCCGGGCGACAGCGTGTTGACGATCGCGGCTTCCCACGCGCCGGTGCCGGAGGCGGGGAAGATCGCGACGATCCCCTCGGTCTGCAGCACCCGGCGCAGCCTGGCCACGACCTCGCGGCCCAGGGCGCCGAATTCCGGGCCGCGATGGTTGATGGCGTTGCGGTCCATGGCGCGCAAGACGCGTTCGGGGATGTTGGTCGGCCCGGGCGTTTGCAGGAAATGCCGGCCGGCGACGGAAGTAGGCATCGATAGTGTCCTCCCAGCGGCGGGTGAAAAGCACGTCGGCAGCGGCTTGCCAATGGGCATTGCGGCGATCCCGGGCAACGGGGCGAATGAGCGAAGGCCGGAGGCTTTGCGCCTGGATCCCACCAGGGGACCGCTCCGCCCCTTGGAGCCCTGCCAATGGCACAGTCCCTGGAACGCTTCAGTTGGTTGGATGCGCGACGGGGGCAAAGCCACCGGGCGGTTCTCAGGGCAGCGCCCTGCCCTTGGCTTCGTTCACTCGATCACGGCTCGGCGCGGTCGTCACTGCGCGTCGCCTTTGCCGGCCTCACCCGCGGGCGACTCGCCACGTCGCTCGCGGCAGCGGCGTCCATATCCCGCATCGCCTGATAGATCGCCTCGGTCACCTGCTGCGGCGGCAGCACCAGCCACTGCTCCGCGGTGAAGCGGTTGCGAGCGCGGCGATAGGCTTCGTTGAAAAAGTCGCTCATGGCGGGGATGGCGGTTCGTTTATAGTGCGTTAAAAAAACGTTACAGACCTTTGTCCCTTATGGCAACAAGCAAATGCAAGGGGGGCCGTTCCGACTGGTCCTGGCCGCTCCCCAATCAGCGTCGCGCGGGGCGTATCGGCGCCCCACCCAGCCGCCCGGACTCAAGTTCGGGATGCCCGGCCTTGCGTGGAAGGCCGCAACCGCTTCCGCGGGTTGGCGCGCGCGACCGCCACGCCTGCCGAGTGAGAAACGTCAGGTTGGAGCGCCGCACGCGGCCGATGCCGGCGACGCCAACGCAAAACAAGGCCAGCGTGGCGGGTTCCGACGCGGGGGTGGCTGCCGCCGACGATCCGGCGAAGTCGAGCATGTCGTCGTGACGGCCGTCGGCGCTCACATAGATCGTCTGCCCGAAAAACGTTGGGTCCAGCATGAAAGGCGCATTGATCGTCCTGCCGGACGTCCAGGCGCCTTGCGCGAACAGCGTAAAATCAACCAGTGGCGTCGGCGCGAAATTCTCCAGCGTCACCTCCGTGAGGGCTCCATCCTGCGTGTCGATGATCTCGGAGTTCGTGACGCCCACTGTGGCCACGGTCCTTGCCCCGGCCGTGACGCGCAACGTCAGGCCCCCCGTGCCGAGAAAGGAGTCGGACGTGGACTGCGCTGAGTAGAAGGAGAAAAGCGCCGTGTCGTAGCTGTAGCTGGCGCTGATGGTTTCGCCGGACAGAGCGGCGCCGGCCGTGCCGAACAGGCCGTAGGTGTCGAGCGTGTTGCCCGCAATGATGCCGGTGAATGTGCCGCTGACAACGATCGCCCGTGCCGTGCCGGCGAGCAGCAGGAAGATCGCGAGGGCGGGGGTCGTTCGACGGGTCATCTGGGCTGATCCTGCTGTGACATCCGCTGCCGCCTGCCGGCGTGGAGGGCTTGGATCGGACGGAAGCAAGCTGGATGCCGTTCATCTAATATATTGTGAACAATATCATTATTGCGATTATTCTGGTATGTTGGGCGATACGAGTAAAGTTTTCCGAAATCGCCGAAAGACGATCCGCCTGCTCCACCGGGTTGGTCGCCGTCTCCGGAGCCGGGCCGAGGGGAGTTCGGCAGGTCCCTTTGGACAAGCCGCCCGGCGCCGCGGCGGGCGGGCCGGATCACCCTCAGCATCGCCGCTTCGCGTCCCGACCCATCGCACGCCCAATCGGTCAGCGATATGCCGGGCCGGCTGAGCGCAGCCCCTGCCTTCATGCCGCCGCGTATTCCCGGGTCTCCCCAAAGCGGAGAACGTCGAAATTCTGTTCCGCGACGCCGGCCCGAGCCTGCGCCTGCCGCAGCGCCAGCACCGGCGCGCCGATGGCCTCGTCGGTCAACTGGAAGGTGCCGAAATGCATCCCCAGGCTGCGGCGGGGCCGCAAATCGAGATGCGCGCGCACCGCCTCCGGCGGGTCCACATGCTGCTGGCGCATGAACCACCGCGGCTCATAAGCCCCGATCGGCAGCAGCGCGAGATCGATGCGCGGGAACCGGCGCGCGATCTCGGCGAAATGTGGGCAGTAGCCGGAATCGCCTGCGAAATAGACGACGGCCCCGCCAGCCTCGACGACAAACCCGCCCCACAGGCAGCGGTTTCGGTCGTACAGTCCTCGGGCGGAGAAATGCTGCGCGGGCACGTAGGTCACACGCGCGCCCGCGAGTTGGGTGCTTTGCCACCAGTCGAGTTCGACTGGCGCCCGGATGCCAGCCTTCGCCAGATGGCGCGCGTTGCCGAGGCCGGTCGCCGCCGGCGGCGCCCAGCGTCGCCGCACCTGGCGCAATGTCGGCAGGTCCATGTGGTCGTAATGGTTGTGCGTGACCAACAGCAGATCGACGCCAGGCAGCGCATCCAGGCTCTGTCCGGGCTGCCGCACGCGGCGCGGGCCAGCGAACCGGACGGGGCTGCAGCGTTGCGACCAGATCGGGTCGGTCAGCACGCAGATGCCGCCGACCTGCAACAGGAATGTCGAGTGGCCGATGAAGGTCGCCGAGATGCGGTCGGGCGCGGTGCGGCCCGGCGGCGGCAGGACTGGATCATCGACCTGCGCCGGCCAGGGCGCCTTGCGGCGCGTGCGGCGCCAGCGGCGGATGTCCTCGCGGGTCTTGCCCTCGGGGGCGTGCGGGTTGAAGAATCGCTCGCCGTTGAAGTGATCGTCTGGCGCCGGCCGGTAGGCCGGGTCCGCTGTTCCGTGCATCCGTTCAGTCCCATCCTGCGCCGGGCGGGCGCGATCCCTCGGGACAGGCCCGCGCGGCAATGCCGTACTCTCGCGTCTGCTTTGTACATCGGTATGCGCCTGCGCCGAGTGAAGCTATGCGAGACGCGCCCGCAGGATCAGCGCATCACCTCCGTCGGGATAGTAGCGCGGCCGGCGGCCGGCCTCGACAAACCCGGCGCGTTCATACAGTGCGCGGGCGGCGGCGTTGCCGATGGCGACCTCCAGCACCATCGTCCGTGCCGCTTGCTCGCGCGCCGCCGCCATCGCGCCGGCCAGCAACGCAGCCGCCACGCCCTGGCGGCGGATCTCCGGGGCGACCGCCAGGGTCAGTACCTCGGCTTCGTCCGCGGCGACCCGAGCCAGGATCATGCCGCCGCGCGGGTGGAGCAGGCCGAAGGCGCCCGGCATGGCGAGCTGCAAGGCGATCGCGTCCTCGCCCCAGGTTTCGCGTGGCGGGAAGGCCTCGGCGTGGATCGCCGCCAGGGCGGCGGCATGCGCCACCGTGACGCGCCGCAGCGTTGCGGTCATGAAACGGGCGCCGGGCGCAGGCCGCCTTGCGGCAACCGCGCTTCCGGCGGATCGACATACAGCGGCTGGGCGGGCAGCGGCGGCAGGTCGCCGGTCAGGCGGCGAGCGCCCACCATGGCGACGTGGCGCGCGGTCGGCAGCCTGGCGTCGGTCAGCATCACGTCGGTGTCGCGCGCGGCCAGCCGGGCAGCGACCGCGACCGCCGCGTCGCCGGCCACCGCGACCGGGCCCGCCGCCCGAGGCAGGCTGTCCAGCGCGCAGGCCAGGACCGAGCCATTCTGCTCCAGGAACACGCGGCCCCGCCGGCTGTCGATCGCACACCATAGCAGCCGGCCACCCAGATGCGGCAGCGCGTCGGCCAGTGCCTCGCCGACGGTCACGCCGGCCAGCGGCACGCCGGCGCCGAGCGCGATGCCGTGCGCCAGGGCCAGTCCCGCGCGGATACCGGTGAAGCTGCCCGGGCCGACGGTCACGGCGATAAGGTCGAGGTCGGTCGCGGCAACCCCGGCCTCATCCAGTACCGCGGCGACCATCACCGGCAGCAGCGCGGCTTGGCCGCGGCCGGCTTCCCGCTGGCGGCCGGCGCGCAGGACCCCATCGGCCACCAGGCCAGCCGCGCAGCGCGCCAATGCAGAATCGAGGGCGAGGATGAGCATGTCGCCAGTATTACCTCTGCCGCGCTTCGCGGGAGAGGGTGAACCGTGCCGCACGCTATGGCGGCGCCCAACAATGAACGAATCGGCTGGACTTGCGTAGCGGGAGATTTCGCCGCGGAGGATTCCAGCGCGGACTCGTGCCGGATAGACTCGGCGGATGATCGATCCATCAGCGATTCGCGAGCGGT
>Ga0307374_10015245_pt1 | contig 10361 bp, 9 predicted proteins | sample OX3MG_FD_202532 | JGI IMG/M metagenome (GOLD analysis project Ga0307374, IMG submission 202532) | Soil microbial communities from Risofladan, Vaasa, Finland - OX-3 | ecosystem: Environmental > Terrestrial > Soil > Coastal area > Acid sulfate soil | place: Finland: Risofladan, Vaasa | collected...
GACATCGTTGTCGACGGGGATCCCGAGGCGCAGCGGGCCCTCCGCTTCGCCGTCTACCACCTCGTCAGCGCGGCCAACCCCGCGGACGAGCGGACCTCGATCGGGGCCCGCGCCCTCACCGGCCCGGCCTACAAGGGCCACGTCTTCTGGGACACCGAGATCTACCTAATGCCTTTCTATAGCTTCACCCTTCCGGCCGTCGCGCGGGCCCTGCTGATGTATCGATACCATACGCTGCCCGCGGCCCGGGAGAAGGCCCGGACCCTCGGATATCGCGGGGCGTTGTACGCATGGGAATCGGCCGGTGACGGCGTGGAGACGACACCTCCCTTCGTCCTGGCCCCGGATGGCCAGGTGATCCGGATTCGTACCGGCGAGCAGGAGCACCACATCAGCGCCGACATCGCCTACGCGGTCTGGCAGTACTGGCAGGTTACGGCGGACGATGGCTTCTTCGTCGCGGCGGGCGCCGAAATCCTGCTGGAGACTGCCCGTTTCTGGGCCAGCCGTGGTCAGATCGAGGCGGATGGTCGCTACCACATCCGCCTCGTCATCGGCCCCGACGAGTATCACGAGGACGTCGACGACGATGCCTACACCAACGCGATCGCCCGGTGGAACCTGGAACGCGGCGTCGAGACCGTGGAGCTTCTCCGGGCGCGCTGGCCCGAGCGATGGCAGGAGGTGGCGGAGCGGCTCAGGAGCACCGAGCAAGAGGTCCAGGAATGGCAGCGACGAGCGGGAAAGATGGAAGTGCGCTTCGATTCCTCGACCGACGTGTGCGACCAGTTTCAGGGGTACCTTGACCGCGAAGATATCGACCTGGCGGCCTACGAGCCGCGCGCCGTGGCGATGGACGTGCTCCTGGGACGGGAGCGGATCCAACAGTCACAGGTGCTCAAGCAGGCCGACGTCGTCTTACTCTTGTCCCTCCTCTGGGACCGGTTCCCGCCCGAGGTCCGCGCGGCCAACTTCCGGTTCTACGCGCCGCGCACCGCCCAGGACAGCTCGCTCAGCCCCGCCATCCACGCGCTGGTTGCTGCCCGTCTCGGCGACCTGACACTCGCCGAGCGCTACTTCCGTCAGACGGCCACGATCGATCTGGCGAACACCATGGGCAACGCGGCGGGTGGGGTGCATGTGGGGGCGCTGGGAGCGCTCTGGCAGGCGACGGTCTTTGGCTACGCCGGAATGCGGCTCCATCCCAGGGGCAAGGGGCTCCTCTTCGATCCGCATCTCCCCGCGCGTTGGCACAACCTCCGTTTTGCCGTGCGGTGGCGGGGACAAAATCTCCGCGTCGAGGTGGGCGCCAAGCCACCATCGGTCGAGATTGACCTCGCCGGGGAGAGCACGGTGACCATTGGGATCGTTGACGGACCAGAGGTCGAGATGTTACCCGGTCAGCGCTGGTGCATCTCGTGGGAGGATGGAAAGGGGAGTCGCTGGTAAGGAGGTCGTGGGATGATGGCCGATCAATCGAGGAGAGGGCAAGCGGCATGGGCACCAACGATCGTCGTACCTTTGGATGGCTCAGAGCACGCCCTGGTCGCGTTGCCAATCGCCCGGGTGCTGGCCGAGCTCGAAAAGGCTTCGCTCCACGTCGTCCACGTTGGGAAGCGGGTGCTTCCGCCTCAGCAGCTGCTCCGAACGCTGGGCCTCTCGCCGGAGCAATTTCGCGGATCGGTTATCGATCAAGCCATCGGTTCGCCCGCTCAAGGAATCGTGCAACTGGCGCGGGAGTGGCAAAGCGCCTTGATCGTGATGTGCACGTACACGGCGCTGCCCCAACCCGGCGTCGGACTGGGGCGGGTCGCCGAGGAGGTGCTCGCGACCGCGCCCTGCCCGGTCGTCCTAGTGAGTCCCGAGCGAGGTCTCCAGCCGTGGGCGCTGCGCCAGATCGTCGTACCCCACGACGGCACGCCCACGACCGACGCGGCGATCCATCCGGCCGTGGATCTGGCCGAACAAGCTGATGCCGAGCTTCTGGTTCTCCACGTCGCCGCTCCCGGGGCATCGCTCCCGACGGAACCCGGGACGGTCACCGCGCCGCGTTACCTCGACCAGCCGCAGCACGAGTGGCCAAGCTGGGTGCATGAGTTCGTCGGCCGCTTTCGCGGCCTCGGTCACGTTCCCGGTGCCGTGCCACTGCACCTTTTCCTAGCGACGGGAGAACCGGCGGATGCCATCGTTCGATTCGTCCGAGATCACCAGAGTGACCTCATCGCGCTCGCCTGGCGCGGTCATTTAGAGGAAAAGCGCGCGGCGACGCTGAAGGCGGTGATCACTGCAGCTCCGTGTCCGGTGATGGTCACGCGCGTGGAGGCATAGATGGCCAAACCGCGGGGATTGAACGTCGTAGTCCTTGGGCCGCCCGGGGCGGGCAAGACAACCCAGGCGTGGCGTCTCGCCCAGCACGAGCGCGTGCCACTCGCGTCGGCTGGCGATCTCCTGCGGGAGCAAGTCCGGGCGGGCACCGCAGTGGGGAAGACGGTCGAGCCGTACCTGACGCAGGGGAAACTGGTACCGGACGAATGCATCATGCAGCTCCTGCGCCAACGCCTGGCCAGCCCGGACGTCGACCGTGGCTTCGTTCTCGACGGTTTCCCTCGTACGTTGGGGGAAGCGGACGCGCTGGACGAGTTCTTGCGCGAGATCCAGCATCCGCTGACGCACGTGCTGCTGTTGCAGGTGCCCGACGCCATGGCGCTGGATCGCTTGCGCGGGCGTTTGGTTTGTCCGGACTGCGGCTCCGTCTTCCACGCGCGGCATGACCCACCGGTACCCGGCGCGGTCTGCTCGGTGTGCCGAACGGTCATCCACGTCACCCACGACGGGCGGCTCCAGTGCGGGGCTTGCCGCGAACCGATCAGCGCGCGACCCGACGACCGCCCCCCGGGGCATCCGGGCGCGCCTACGGGCGTTCCACTGCGACACGGCGCCGGTGCTCGCGTATTATCGAAGCCAGGGTCTCCTGCGGGTCGTCGATGGGAGCGGCACTGAAGACGCAGTCTTCGCACGCACGCTACGTCAAGTGGGCGAGGACGCGCCGGTGTCGTCAGCGGAACCATCGAAACGGCCGGTTGGCACAAACGAGGGGCTATGCTACGGCATGGACGTTGACGGGACGATCACCCGGGCACCGCGCCACTTCAAGCGTCTTGTCGATGCTTTGCTTGATCACGGCGACGAGGTCTACATCGTCACCGGACGCTGGGAGAGGATTCGCGGAGAGACCGGGGCGCTCCTCGCCTCACTCGAGATCCGGTACACCGCTCTCCTGATGCGCCCGGATACGTGGCCAGGGACGGTGGCGGAGTTCAAGGTGCGCGGCGTCCAAGAGGCGCGGCTTCACATCACGATCGACGACGACCAACGTGACTGCTGGGCGATCAACGAGCAGACCGAGGCGCTTCGCGGCGCACATGTTGCCATTCCCGGAAACGCCCGAGGCGTACGGGAGCAGCGGCCGCTGCTGCCCCTAGCTGAGGGTCTCGCACATGATCTGGGAATACGCGGGCTGGTGGGCCTTCTCCTGCTCGCGGCGTTGGCCATGGTCACGTCAGGAATCTCGTCGTCCGCGCTGATACTGGTGACGTCCAACTAACGTCAGGAGGAAAGCCAACGATGACCGAGATTGTCGTCGACGTCGATTGGCTGCTGTTCCCGGAGGACGCGCGCGCGGTGGAAAAGCGCCTCCGGGCCCACCCGGCGATCCAGTGGGCCGAGGTCAACCCGGTGGATGGCCTGGCGGTGGTGACCTACGACGAGGGGCGGATCACGATCGCCGAGATCAAACGGATCGTGGCCGCGTGTGGCTACCACTGCCGGGGCGTCGTCCACCCCCGCCATCTCGTGGGGACGGATCGAGAGGATCCGTCCGATCCATCGTCGCCAAGCGTTGATCCGCCAGCCGAGGTGGCAGACCCGCAGGCAGCGGAGCACCCTGGCCGTGCCGGGCCCGGCCCGCCGCCCCCCGCACGGACCGAACAACGTCCCCTGCCTCCCGCGCCTGCCGGTCACGGCGAGATGCCTGGCGAGGTCGAGGCGATGGCCAAAGACATGCTCCGTCGTCTTCTCATCGCCTTGCCCGTCACGATCCTCATCCTGCCGTACTCGCGCCTGATCGAGCAACTGACCGGGATTGCGCCGCCGGTGCCGTTTGGCCTCGCACCAGACGTCTGGATGTTCCTCCTGGCAACGCCGGTCGTCCTTTACGGAGGCTGGATGTTCTATGCCGACGCGATCCACGCGGTGCACAACCGCACCCTCAACCTGTCAGTGCTCGTCACACTGTCCGTTCTCTCAGCGTACATCTTCAGCGTGGGGGCGACGTTCGTTTATCGCGCCGAGACCTTCTACGAGGCCGCCACGGTACTGATGGTCTTCATCCTGGGCGGTCACTGGCTGGATTTGCGGGCGCGCAGCGGCGCCTCGGCTGCTATCCAGACTCTCCTCGCGCTAGCCCCGCCGATGGCGACTGTTCTCCGGAATGGCCAGCCCGTCGAGATGCCAACCGCCGCGGTCCAGGTCGGGGACGTGGTGCTGGTGCGGCCGGGGGAGAAGATCCCGGTCGATGGGGCCGTGATCGAGGGGGAATCCGCGGTTAACGAGGCGATGGTCACCGGCGAAAGCATGCCGATCGAAATGCGGCCTGGCGATCCGGTCATCGGAGGGGCCCTGAACCAGAGCGGCTCCTTCACCTTTCGAGCGACCAAGGTGGGAGCGGAGACCGCCCTGGCTCAGATCGTCCAGCTCGTCGCCGCGGCCCAGGCATCCAAGCCACCGGCCCAGGTTCTCGCCGACCGCGCTGCCCAATGGCTGACCCTGGCGGCGATCGTCCTCGGCCCGGTCACGTTCCTCGTCTGGTATGTCTTGGTTGGCCAATCGCTCGTCTTCGCCTTCACATTGGCGGTCACGGTGGTGGTCATCGCCTGCCCCGACGCATTGGGCCTGGCGACCCCCATGGTCGTGCAGATCGCGACGAGCATGGGCGCCCAACGCGGCATCCTCTTCAAGAACGCCGTCGCCTTGGAGGACTCGGCGCGGCTCCAGACGGTGATCCTGGACAAGACCGGAACGCTCACCAAGGGGGAGCCAGAAGTAGTGGAGGGCATCCCGGCCCCGGGGGTCAATCCGAACGACGTGGTCACGCTGGCGGCCGCCATGGAGCGAGGCTCCGAGCACCCCCTCGCGAAGGCAGTTTTGAAGCGTGCTGAGGGACAAAAGCTTCCCATGATCAGTGGCTTCGAGGCCGTTTCGGGGTTCGGCATTCGGGCGCGCGTCGACGGGCAAACAGTTCTCACCGGCAACCGCCGGCTGATGGATGCAAATCGGGTCAACCTGGACGGTTTGGTGGGATCGTCAGAAGCGCTCGCGAGCCAGGGCGTGACCGTGATCTACGTCGCGCGTGGCGAGCAGCTCCTCGGGGTGATGGGCGTGGCGGATGCGCTCCGTCCGACCGCGCGCGAGGCGATCCAGCGCCTCAAGGAGCTGGGCATCACGGTCTTCATGTTGACCGGCGATAACTGGGCCACGGCCCGCCGCATCGCCGCGGATCTCGGGATCGAGCAGGTCTTCGCGGAGGTCCTGCCGGCGCAGAAGGTCGACAAGGTGCGAGAGGTTCAACGCGAAGGGAAGCTGGTCGGCATGGTCGGCGATGGGATCAACGACGCCCCCGCGCTCGTCCAGGCGGACGTCGGGATCGCGATCGGCGCGGGAACCGACGTGGCAATGGAGTCAGCAGACGTCGTGCTGATGCGGAGCGACCCTCTGGATGTCGCCACGGTCATCGCCATCAGCAAGGCGACCCGCCGCAAGATGATCGAGAACCTCTGGTACGCTGCCGGCTACAACGTCATCGCCTTTCCGATTGCCGGTGGGGCCTTTTACCCACTCTTCGGGCTCCTCCTGCGTCCGGAGATCGCCGCCTTCACCATGGCTGGCAGCTCTGTTCTCGTGGCGGTGAACGCGCTGCTCCTTCAGCGGACCACGGTGGACTGAGGTGGAATCGGCACTCGGAGTAAGCTGAACCGCACGGTGCAAGTCCTGCCGAGTGCTCGTGCCTCATTGCTGGGCGGTGAGAGATGCCACCTGACCACTCCAAACGACGACCCGGACAGGTGACCGTCATTTGTCGGGTCGAGTGATGATCAGTTTCACCACATCGTCCCACAGGTTCTCGACTCGCTCGATCCTGAGCCCGGCCCGCTCCACGTTCTGGACGGTGCAGCGGTTGATGTTGGCGCCATACAAGTGCACCACGAGAGGATTGAGAAGATCCGCGACCTTGCCCGCCAGGCCCGGCGGCCGCACGTGCTCGAGGAGATAGATCGTGCCGGACGGCTTCGCGACCCGTCGAAGCTCGCGCAACCCCTGGATCGGATCGGGAACGGAACAAAAGATGAAGCTGGCGACCACATCGTCGAAGGTGTTATCGGAAAACGTAAGATGTTGCACGTCCATCGACCGAAGATCCACCGGGACGCCGAGTCGTTCGGCGTTCCGTCGGGCACGTTCGAGCATCTTCGGGCTGAAGTCGATCGCCGTCACCTGGACGTTCGGCGGGTAGAAGGGGAAGTTCTTCCTCGTTCCCACGCCCACCTCGAGCACCCGCGGGCCTTTGACCTGCGCCCAGAGGCATTGGCGCCAGGTCGCGAAGCGTCCGCGCTCCATCGGCGCTTCCAGGAGATCGTACAGCGCGGCGAGCCGATCGTACCGGGCGCGGGCGACGCTCGTGGCGTGGTCGATTGGCGACGTTTGGCGCATGGGCGCTTCTCCTCAGGTCCGGAACTCGACCTCCCGAACGAATGGGCCATGCCAGGTGTGGTACCAGACCACGCCGGTTTCGCCGTTGACCGAGATCATCCCTTCGATCTGTCGATCGCGCAGCGTGTGGAGGGTGTAGTACCCATAGAAGCGGTCCGGCTCGCCGACGTCCAGGTTCAGCCCCTGGGTACGCAAATACTGGCGCGCGTTCTGCTGGACTTGTGCCGGTCCGATGGGCATCTCGGCAGCGGACCCTGCCCCGAATCCTTGCCACCGCATCATGCCACCCATCACGCCGTACTTGGTGTTCCAGACCATATTGGGTCCCATCTCAGGGAAGACGGTCCCGGTATACTTGTCGATGAGGAGCTCGAAGGCGTGGATCCCGGTGTTTCGCTCGATCGCTTGCGCGTAGTAGTTGGCGCTGAACTCCATCACTTCGCTCAATTCGAGGTTCGAATCGCCCAGACTGGCAATGGAGGCCCGCGCGTTCGCCGCGGCAAGCTCGATGCCGATCGGCGTGGCGCCGGGAGCGACCGGTCCGCCCCTCATGCCAGCCATCCCCGTCATCCCAACCGCACCGGCTGGTGTGCCGGTCGATGGCCCGGAGGCGGCGAGTACAGGCGCGACGAGGACCAGACCGACGATCCCCACGATGAGCGCCACCAGGCCGGCGAACAGGGCCGCTCGCGGTCGTCGAGGCATCGCGCCTTACCTCCCCTCGATCTCGCGCCGCATCTCCTCGTACTGGTCCCGGGTGAGCTCCCCGCGGGCGTACCGCTCTTTCAGGATCTCCAGAGATCGTGACGGAGCGGCTGGTCCCATCACTGCGGGCGTCGCCTCGCGGAAGAACCAGACCGCGATCAAGGCGATTCCCCCGATGATCAGCACCCAGAACAGGAGCATGACGATCCAGCCCAACGGATTGAATCCAAAGCCACCCCAGCCCATCATTCCTGGTCCCATCACACCCCATCCCATCATCATTCCGCCAAGCAAAGCGACGAGCAGAATGACGAGCACAACCGCTCCAATGATCACCGCAGCGTCACGTCCGCGCATCGCCGCGACCTCCTCTCAACTTGACTCGTGCTTCTCGTTGTCACGCCGCCGAACCGGCGACCCGCGCGATCACGCGCTGGAGCCGCGTTTTGACCTCCCGCGCGATGGGAGCGAGTTTGGGATTCCCGACCAATCCCAGGACGGGCTCGGGATCCATCGCCTCGACGAAAGAGCCGTGATTGGTGGCGTAGACGACCACGTTGCAGGGCAGGAGTAACCCGAGGTCGAACTCGGCCTCGAGCGCCTGGTGGGCGAGCGGCGGATTGCACGCGCCGAGGATGACGTACGGACGGAAGTCCGCTCCCAGCTTCTCCTTCAAAGTCTTCTGAACGTCGATCTCACAGAGCACGCCGAGGCCTTCCGCTTTGAGCGCCTCCTTGGTTCGCTCGAGCGCCTCGCCATAGGGTAGACTCACCTGCTGACCAAAACCATAGGTCGTGGGTTGCGTTGCCACGTCTGCCCTCCTCATGTGTTCGCCATGGCGCAACCTGAACCGATTCGTCGTGCGTCGGCGTCTGGTCTGCCTCTCGCTCCCATGGCACCGCATCAGAGTCGCCGGGCTCCGAGGGAGGCACCTCTCTATTTTCAGACCGTCCCCTCGAACAGCGCCCGAAAATATCCCGCCTCGTCCTGAACAATGCCTGAATCCTGCGAGTCGATCATGGGGCACGTTTCGCGCCGCTCCCCCGAGCCGAGCAATCAGTCGAACGATGCGGTCTTAGAGAGGAGCGTCGTGATGGCTCCTCCGTGGCTGGGTATCAAAGTTGCAGCACGCGCGGCAGCGCTCGTCCGCGTCAATCCTTATCCTTGTCCATCATCCTCTCACCTAACTCTCTCGTGGACCGGCGATTACGTTGCGAGGTCACCACATGGCAAATAATCAGAAGGTGCGGGTCGCGGTCAACGGCTACGGCGTCATCGGGAAGCGCGTCGCCGATGCGGTCGCGTGTCAGGACGACATGGAGCTGGCCGGCGTCTCCGACATCGTCTTCGACTACCGGATTCGCGTCGCGGCCGAGCGAGGCTATCAGATTTACGCCTCGGCGCCCGACAAACGCCCGATCATGGAGCAAGCCGGCATCCCGGTCATCGGAACGCTCGACGATCTGCTGCGCCAGGCCGACGTCGTCGTCGACTGTACGCCCAAGGGCATCGGCGCCAAGAACAAGCCAGTCTACGAGCAGGCAGGAGTCAAAGCGATCTTCCAGGGGGGCGAGAAGCACGAGCTGACCGGCTTCTCGTTCACCGCCCAGGTCAACTACGGCGAGGCGCTCAACCGTCGCTACACCCGCGTCGTCTCCTGCAACACGACCGCGCTCTGCCGGATGATGCACGCCTTTCAAAAGCGCGGATGGATCAAGCGCGCCCGGGCGGTGCTGATGCGACGCGCAACGGATCCCTGGGAGAGCCACAAAAACGGGATGATCAACACGGCGGTCCCCGAGACCAAGGTGCCGAGCCACCAGGGCCCGGACGCCCAGACGGTGCTCAAGGGCCTGGACATCACGACGATGGCCGGAGCCGGGCCCTTCAACCTGAGCCACCTCCACTACGCCATGGTCGAAACCACGCGTCCGGTCAGCCTCGACGACCTCAGGCACGCCCTCTGGGAGGAGCCCCGGATCGCCTTCGTGCGCTGGAGCAATGGCCTCGTCGCCTTGAACTCGGTGATCGAGCTGATGCGCGACCTGTTGCGCCCGCGCCACGACATGTGGGAGGTCGCCGTCTGGGAGGACGCGCTCGCCTCCGATGGGCGTGAGCTGTATCTGACCTATCAGGTGGATAACGAAGCGATCGCGATCCCCGAGAACGTCGACGCGATTCGGGCGATGTGCGGCAGCGAGACCGACGGGGCGCGCTCGATCGAGAAGACGAACCGCTCACTCGGCATTGTCAAGAGCTTCTTCCCCAAGACCATCCCCGAAGAGGCGGTGCACGCCGAGATGGGCAAGGCCCTGGCGGTCGCCGAGCGCGAGTTCATGGCCGAGGGCTTCAAGGGAGCGGAGGAGCCAGCCCAGCCGGTGCCGACGACGGCGCAGCGTGGCTGAGAGAGGTGATCCATAGCATCACCCACTCAATCTGCCGCCTTCGTCGAGGTCCGACCCTGGGAGGAGGACTACCTCCGGACCCACCTACCAGACCTCCCTCTCCGATTCTTCCCGGAGTCCTTGAGCGAGCAGACGGCAGCCCAGGTCCAGGACGTTCCGATCATCTCCACCTTCATTCGCTCCCCGCTCTCACGCGCCGTCCTGGACCACCTGCCAAAGCTCCGCTTCATCGCGACGCGCTCCACGGGATACGACCAGATTGACGTCGCGGCCGTCAAGGTGCGCGGAGTCGTCGTGAGCGACGTGCCGCGCTACGGCGCGAATACCGTCGCCGAGTACACCTTTGGATTGATGCTCTGCCTCTCCCGCAAGATCATCCAGGCCTATGAGCGCGCTTTGCACGGTCAGGTCTCGCTCGATGGCCTGGAAGGGTTCGATCTTAACGGCAAGACGCTCGGCGTGATCGGGACCGGCAGCATCGGCGTG
>Ga0307374_10015246_pt1 | contig 10361 bp, 4 predicted proteins | sample OX3MG_FD_202532 | JGI IMG/M metagenome (GOLD analysis project Ga0307374, IMG submission 202532) | Soil microbial communities from Risofladan, Vaasa, Finland - OX-3 | ecosystem: Environmental > Terrestrial > Soil > Coastal area > Acid sulfate soil | place: Finland: Risofladan, Vaasa | collected...
GGGCTTACAGGCGCCGCCGACGCCGTTGCTGGGACGCGAGCACGACCAGGCCACCATCGCACAGCTGCTCGGGCGCGCCGACGTTCGCCTGTTGACATTGACCGGCCCGGGCGGCGTGGGCAAGACCCGCCTGGCCCTCCAGGTCGCCCAGTCCATCCGCGCCCAGTTTTCCAACGGCGTGGTCTTCGTGGACCTGGCGCCGCTGCGCGAGGCCCGCCTGGTGCTGCCGACCATCGCGGGGGCGCTGGGCATCGCTGAACAGGGCGGCCAGCCGCTGCACACCGCACTGATCGCGTACCTGCGCGCCCGGCCACTGCTGCTGCTGCTGGATAATTTTGAGCACGTCCTGGCGGCGGCAAGCGAGGTCGCGGTGCTTACCGCGACCTGCCCTGAGCAGCGCCTGCTGGTGACCAGCCGCGCGGCGCTGCATCTACGCGGCGAGCAGGTCTATCCCGTGCCGCCACTAGCCCTGCCCGACCTCGCGAGCGCGGCGTCCCCGGAGGTGCTGCGGCAGGTCGCGGGCGTGGCGCTCTTCGTGCAACGGGCACGGGCGGTGCGGCCAGCCTTCGCGCTGACCGACGCCAATGCCGCCGCGGTGGCGGCGCTCTGCACGCGGCTGGACGGGTTGCCGCTCGCCATCGAGTTGGCGGCGGCGCGGGTGGGGGTGCTGCCGCTGGCGCGGCTGGACCAGGTGCTCATGGGGCTGACCGGCGGGCCGCGCGACTTGCCCCAGCGGCAACAGACGCTGCGCGACACCATCGCCTGGAGCTACGATCTCCTGTCGCCGGATGAGCAGGTGCTGTTCCGGCGACTTGCCGTCTTCGCGGGCGGCTGCACCCCGGAGGCGGCCGAGGCGATCTGCGCCGATGCGGAGGAGACCGGCGACGGGATGACGCGCCCCGCGCTCCTGGATGCGTTGAGCGTGCTGGTGGAGGCGCACCTGCTGCGGCTGGAGGAAGGGGAGGCCGACACGCCCCGGTTCCGGCAGTTGGAGACGATCCGCGCGTACGGGCTGGGCCGTCTGGAGGCAAGCGGCGATGCCGTAGCGGTGCAACGGAGGCACGCCACCTACTTCCTGGCGCTGGCTGAGAACGCGGCCGAGGCGCTGACGGGCCCTGAGCAAGCGACGTGGCTGGCGCGGTTGGAGCGCGAGCACGACAACCTGCGCGCGGCACTGCGCTGGGCGCGGGACGATGGGGACAGTGCATTCGGGCTGCGCCTGGCCGGCGCGCTGTGGCCGTTCTGGCAGCGCCACTGCCACCTGAGCGAGGGCCGCCGCTGGCTGGAGGGCTTCTTGGCCGCTGAAGGGACGGATGCCGTCGCGCCGGAGGTGCGGGCGACAGCCCTGACCGGGGCGGGCTGGTTGGCCCACGACCAGGACGACTTCGTGCGCGCGGATGCGGTCCTTGGAGAGGGCCTGGCCCTGTACCACGCGCTGGGACGCACCGATCTGGTGGCCCAGGTGCTGGCCCACCGCGCGGTGATGGCGCGCGGCCAGGGCCAGTACAAGCAGGCGTTAGCGCTGGGGGAGGAGAGCCTGACCCTGGCCCGTGCACTCTGGGATCGCGCCGGTATTGCCTATGCTCTCTTCCGGCTGGGGCTCATTACGCGAGAGCGCGGAGATTATGCGCGCGCGACCGCGGTCTATGAGGAGTGCCTGGCGGTCTATCGCGCCTTGGGCGATCGCGCGGGGACCGCTTTCGCACTCCTGGGACTGGGCGATGTCGCGCGCGACCAGGGTGACGCGGGTCAGGTCGAGCAGTACTGCCGCGAGAGCCTGGCTATCTGCCAGGATCAGGGACACCAATGGGGGACTGGCTTCTCGCTGAACAATCTGGCGTTGGCCGCGGCTATGCAGGGCGACCTGGAGCGAGCAGCGGCACGAACGGAGGAGGCGCTGGCGCTGTTCCGCGCGCACGGCATCCGTGGCGGGGTGGTGGAGCTGCTGATCACACGGGGGCAGGTCGCCTGCGCTCAGGGTGACTATGAGCGGGCGCGGGCGTCACTGACGAAAGGCGTGGCGCAGGGCTGGCCGGCGGGGCCGCACTGGCTGGTGGTGACGGGCCTGGAGGAGTTGGCGCGGGTCGCGGTCGCCGCGGGGGATGCCGCATGCGGGGCGCGGCTGTGCGGGGCAGCGGCAGCGTGGCGCGCGGCGATGGGCACGCCGCTGCCACCGTATCGCCGCACCCCCTACGAGGCGACCCACGCCGCAGCGCGGCAGGTGCTGGGATCCGACGCTTTCGCCGCGGCGTGGGCGTCCGGCGAGGCACTGCGTCCAGAGCTAGCCATCACCGAAGCCCTGGCGGTCGCCGCGCCTGCTCATGGTAGCGCTCCCGGCCCGGTTGAGACGCTCGTCCACCCGTCGGCGAGCGGCCTAACCGCGCCCTCCGATGACCGGCGTGTCACGCTTCCCCCCGTCCCGCTCGCCGCGGCTGGCCTCGCCCCTTTGGTGGGACGGCAGCCCGAGTTGGCGCTGCTGCATGCGTTCCTGGCCGGGGCCGACGAGCCGGGACCGGCCGTTCCCTTCCTGCTGCTGGCCGGGGAGCCGGGCATCGGCAAGACCCGCCTGCTGCACGCGGCGGCGCGGCAGGCGCGCATGCAAGGCTGGACGGTGCTGGAAGGCGGTTGCCACCGTCGCGGCGGCCAGGATCCCTATGCCCCGCTGCTCGACGCGCTGGCCCGGCACCTGCATGCACTGACGTCGGCCCGTCTGCGTGACGCGGTGCTTGGTTGTGCTTGGCTGGTGCGCCTGCTGCCGGAACTGGCCGGGGTGCTAGAACCGCTGCCCTCCGCGCCACTGCCGCCGGAGCAGGAGCGACGCCTGCTCTTCGCCGCGGTGGCCCGTCTGTTGGCCAACGTGGCGGGCCCGGCGGGCACGTTGCTCCTGCTCGACGACCTGCATTGGGCCGGCGCCGACGCCCTCGACCTGCTCATGGCGCTGCTGCGCTCCCCCCCTATGACGCCTGCCCGCACGGATGGAGGCACAATAGGGGCGGGCGGGCTGCGCGTGGTGGGCGCCTACCGCGACACCGAGGTCGGGCCGGCTGACCCGCTGGGCGTGCTGCTGGCCGATCTGGCGCAAGCTCGCCTGGTGCGGCACCACCCGCTCGGTCCCCTCCCATTAGCGGACGCATCAACCCTGCTCTCCCACTTGCTCGGTAGTGGGGCGCGGGAGGACCGAGCTGTGCTAGAGCAGGTGCTGCGGCGCGCCGATGGGGTGCCTTTTTCCCTGATCAGCTATGCACAGGCACTGTCGGCCGGCGCCATGATGGCGGAGGCGGTGCCATGGGACGTGGCGCAAAGCGTGCGCCAGCGTGTAGCGCCGCTGCCGGCTGCCACCCGGGAGGTTCTGGGTGTAGCCGCGATCGTGGGACGGCAGGCGCCGCGGGCGCTGCTCGTAGCCGCGATGGATCTGGCCGAGCAGGAGGTGATGGCCGCGATGGAGGCGGCCCGCGGGGCGCGTCTGCTGGTGGAGGACGGCGACGACGCCTATGCGTTCGCCCACGACGTGATCCGCGAGGTGGTGGAGGCCGACCTGGGGGCGGGGCGGCGCACCCTGCTGCACCGCCGCGTGGCCATGGCGCTGGAGGAGCAGCCGGGCGCCCTGGCTGTCGAGGCGCTGGCCTACCACTACGGCCGGGCCGGGCTACCCGAGCAGGAGGCGCGGTACCTGGAACAGGCTGGCGACCACGCCTGGGCACAACGCGCCAATGTAAGTGCCGCCGCCTCCTACCGCGCGCTGGTAGACGGGTTCGACCGGCTGAGCCGCCCGCTGGATGCCGCGCGGGCGCGCGAGAAGCTAGGCAGGGTGCTGTGGTTAGTGGGGCGCTATGGCGAGGCGCTGGCCGCCTTAGAGCCGGCCGCCGAGACGTACCGCCTGGCGGGGGATGTGGAAGGTCAGGCGCGCACGGTGGCCCAGATAGGCTGGGCCCATAGCCGTCACGGGACGGCGGCCCAGGGCATCGCGCGCATCCAGGCCCTGCTCGATACCCTGGAGCAGGCTGAGCCATCGGCTGGCCTGGCGGCCCTGTACATCGCGTTCACGATTCTTTGTTTCACCAGCAGCCGCTATAGTGAGGCCCTGACGGCCACCGAGCGGGCGATGAAGGTGGCCCGGACCGTGGGCAATGACCAACTCCTGGCCCGGGCCCGTGTGGACCATGGGCACATGCTCACGATGGTGGGCCGGGTCGGGGAGGGGCTCCGCGTGATGGAGGAGGCGCTACCGGCCCTGGAGGCTAGCGGCGATCCCAACGACTTGCCCAGTGCGCTCGGTACCGTGGCGTCTGTCCAGATGCTGCGCGGCGAGTTTGACCGCGGCAGGCGATCCTTCGCGCGCGCCCTCGCCGTGCTCGAGCAGGCGGGCCGTCTGGGCGCCCGCGCCTTTGCATGGGCGACGTATGGCCGCCTGGTCTTCATGGGCGGTGACTGGACGCAGGCCCGCGCGGAGATCGAGCAGGCCCGCGCGCTGGTCCGCGCGGAGGACGCCTCCTGGTACGCCCCCTATCCGCTGATCGAGTGGGGCCAACTATGCCTGGCGGAGGGCGATGGGCGGACGGCGGCCACCGCCCTGGAGGAGGCGAGCAGTCTCGGCCAGCGCAGTGGCGATCTGCAGGCGCAGCGGCGGGCGGCTCGTCTGTTGGCGGAACGCGACGTGCTGGAGGGACGGCCGGAGGCGGCCCGCGCGCTGCTGCTGCCGCTGCTTGATCGTCCCGGCCTGGAGGAATCCGACGTGACGTGTTTTCTACCAGTGCTGGCCTGGGCCCATCTGGCGCTGGACGAGGTGGAACAGGCGGCTACCGTGGCGGCTCAGGCCGTCGCGCGGATGCGGCGCGAGCAGTTGCGGGCCGTGTTGGTGGACGCCCTGCGGGTGCAGGCGCTGGTCCTCGCTCGGCAGGAGCGGTTAGGAGACGCCGCGGGCGTGCTGGAGGAGGGCCTGTCCCTGGCCCGCGCCATGCCCTATCCTTACGCGGAAGCGCGGCTCCTACACGTATTCGGGCAGATGCATAGGCAGCAGGGCGCTCCGGATCTGGCACGGCAGCGTCTGGACGAGGCATTGGTCATCTTTCACCGCCTGGGCGCACGTACCGACGCCGAGTGGACGGAGCAGGCGATCGTCGCGCTACAGAATGTGAGGCCGCTCAATGGCGGCTCGCGCGCCGCGGCCGTCAAGGGCCGCGCTGGGCGCGCAACACGGGATACCAGTTAAGACACCTATGGCCGCATGCCTGGATAAATGCGGTTGCTGCTCCGATCGTTTTATCCGGCCAACGTCATGGCTACCTGGGTGAGCGCCGTGGTGACGGGATGATCGGGATAGCGCAGGGCGAAGATGCCCGCGCTGGCCAGGGCCATCAACTCGTCGGAGTGGGGCAGCACGGCCGCCACGGCGCACCGGTAGGCTACCTCCACGCGCGCCTTGACGGCCTCCGCGTCGAAGGCCGCCGGCACCTTGTTCACCAGCAGCACCATGCGCGGCACCTCCAGCCGCCGCGCCACCTCCACCGTCACGCTCGTGCCCTGATAGTCCTGTTGATCGGGCCGCAGGATGATCGCCAGCGCGTCGGAGATGGCGATGGAGAGGAGCGTCTCCTCGTTCAAGCCGGGGTGTGTGTCGATCAGCAGCACATCCAGGCTGAGTTCGCTGATCAGGCTGTGGAAGCCATCGTTGAGCAACTCCACGTCATAGCCTTCGCGCAGCACACGGGCAATCGCACCGGCTTTGATACTGGAGGGGATGAGGAAGAGTTGGCCGGCGCTGTCCCCATCCAGGCGTGCCGTCACATCATAAGCGGCCTGCGTGATGGGGCAGGCGCCCCACAGGTAATCGTTGAGCGTATATCCCAGATAGTCTTCATCCAGACCGAAGAGGACGTGGACGCCCGGGGACTGGATATCGGTGTCAACCACACCGACGCGTCGGCCCGCCGCGGCCAACAGTGCGGCGATATTGGCCGTCGCGTTGGATTTGCCGGTGCCTCCCCGGAACGAGTGGATGGAGATGATTGTAGCCATGGTCCTGCCTCCCTCTGTTCGATTTTCAGCATGTTCAAGTGGTCAGTGGGACTGCTCTTTGACCCGCAACCGGCGTGCCCGGTCCTGCAAGGTGCGGAAATACTCGGTCTCAGTGATCGCGGCCACCTCTCGCGCCTTCTTGACCTCGTCTATCTGGATGCGCAGGTCGTGGACCTGTTGGTGTAGCCGCTCCTCGCGCACGCGGACCTCGCGCGCCATCCGCTGGAAGACCCGCGCCAGTTGGCCCAGGGCGTCCACACGGTCGGCCACGCTTTCCAGGCTCACCGGCGTGAAGGTCCCGGCCTCGACCGCCGCTGCCGCGTCCGTCACGCGGGCGACGGTACGCAAGTAGTCGAGCTCGTGGTCACGCAGCCGCTTCTTCTCCAGGCAGGCGCCGACGCGCGCGCGCAACAGGACCGGATTGAACGGCTTGGTCAGATAGTCCTCGGCCCCTAGCGCGATGCAGCGCACCACGCTGTCGATCTCGTCGAGCGCGGAGATCATGATGACGGGCAGATTCCGCAAGGCGGGATCCGCCTTGAGCAGTTGCAACACGTCAATACCGGTTAGACCGGGCATCATGACGTCGAGCAGCACGAGGTCAAACGGCTGCGCGGTGAGCATCGCCAGGGCCTGGCGGCCATTCACCGCCGCGGTGACGGCGTGGCCCTGGCGCTCCAGGCGGCGCGACAGCAGGTCGCGGTTGCCGGCGTTGTCGTCGACGACGAGCAGCGCGCCGCGATCGGCCCGCGCCATCGCTCCGGCGCCCTCACTCAGTGATCGCATGGCGCTGACGACGTCCTGCATCATAGCAGGCGTGCCGGTGCTTTCCAGCTTGAACGACGTGACGTCGCGGCCGGCCGTGGCAACGTGGACGACGTCGTCGATGAGCACGAGGAAGCGTTGCGCGGCGGAGTTGATCCGCTCGAGGTCGGTGGTCCTGTCCTTTTGGCCGTGCTCGGCAGCCTCGTCCAGCAGCATCTCGCCGTAGCCGATGACGGCGGTGATGGGCGTGCGTAGGTCGTGGCGCAGGGTAGCGCCGACGATCTCCAGGTCCGCGCCCAGCGTCCCCGCCTCGATCTTCGTAGCATCCAGAGCATCGTTGACCCGCGTGAGGAGGTCGTGACCCGCGGCGTGGATTCTCCGGAGGTCGGCGATAACGCCGTCGCCGCCCTGCTCCACGGCCTCGTCCAGTAACATCTCGCTGTAGCCGATGATGGCATTCAGGGGCGTCCGCAACTCATGGCGTAGGTGCGCGAGCAACGCCCTGTGCGTCTGGGCAGCGTCGCCCGCCCCGTCGAACCGGTCTCGCCCTGCCGGGCCAGTTGTCCGCGGCAGGGGCGACACAGGTTCTTCCCCGCTCATGATGGCGCCGCGTTCGCGAGGAGCGCCGCGATCTTGCCGAGCAGCCGCGGCAACTCGATCGGTTTGGTGTCATAGTCGTCGCAGCCCGCCGCGATAGCCTTCTCACGGTCGCCGGACATGGCATGGGCCGTCAGCGCGATGATCGGGACCGCCGCTGTCTCGGGCGCCGCTTTGAGTTGCCGCGTCGCCTCCCAGCCGTCCAGCACGGGCAAGCTCATGTCCATCAAGATCAGGTCTGGTGTGTCCGCCTGGGCCATCGCGACCCCGTCGGCGCCGTTGACGGCGAGGCACACCGCGAAGCCCTGGCGTTGCAGGCGCCGCGAGAGCATGTCCCGGTTCATCTCATTGTCTTCGACCACAAGGATCGTGGGCATCGATCTCCTCCTGTTGGGACTGTTGATTCGTTTGGCGGTTCACCGCATCGTCCGCTCCCACCGGCGCTGCGTCATCCGCGTCCACCGACACGGAATTGGCCCCGCCCTCACGCCGATACCTGCCCAGCGCGGCGAGGAGGCGGGTGCGGTCGATGGGCTTGGTGAGGTAGTCGGCCGCGCCCAACGCATGGCCCAGGCTGCGATCATCCACGATGCTGAGCATGATGACGGGGATATCAGCCACCTCCGGGTCGGCCTTGAACTGGCTCAAGACGGCCCAGCCATCCAGGCCCGGCATCATCACGTCGAGGGTGACGACGTCGGGGCGGAGCGCGCGGGCCAGGCGCAACCCCTCCGCGCCACCGGGGGCGCCGATCACGCGGAAGCCCTCCGTTTGGAGACAGCGCTGCAGCAGGTCGCGGGCCGTCGGGTCGTCGTCGATGACCAGCACGCGGGTCTCCCCGCCCACCGGTAGGTCCACCGACTTGAACGACTCCTCAGTTGCCGCGACAGCCGTCTCCGGCACGGGGAGGGGCGCTGCCGGGAGCCGTATGGTGAACGTGGTGCCCTGGCCGGGCGTACTCTCTACCGTGACGTCCCCGCCCATCATCCGGCAAAACTTCCTGGTGATGGTCAGCCCCAGCCCGGTGCCTCCATACTCGCGTGTCGTCGACGCATCGGCCTGTATGAAAGGCTGGAACAGCCTGGCCATCTGCTCGCGCGTCATGCCGATGCCGCTATCGCCCACGCTCAGGGTGATCCACTCCACGCCGCCGCGCTGGGGCGCCCGCTCCCGCGCCACGCCCAGCCAGATGGCGCCCTCTTTGGTGAATTTGCAGGCGTTGCCGAGTAGGTTGAACAGGCACTGGCGCACCTTGGTCAGATCGGCGTGCATGGTCCCGACATCGGGGGCACAGTTGACGGCCAGCGTATTGGCATTCCTGGCCACCAGCGGCTGGATGACCGCCCGCACATCCTCAAGCATGGAGGCGACCGCGAAGGTCTCGTCGTACAGGTCCATCTTACCGGCTTCGATCTTGGAGAGGTCGAGGATACTGTTGATCAACTCCAGCAGGTGCTTGCCGGCGGCGTGGATTTTCTGGAGGTCGGGGGTGAAGTCGTCCTGCCCCAGATCTTCCGCCTCCTCCCGCAGCATCTCGCTGTAGCCGATGATGGCATTCAGGGGCGTGCGCAGCTCGTGGCTCATGTTGGCCAGGAACTCGGACTTGACGCGACTGGCCCGCTCCAGTTCCACGTTGACCCGGCGGATGTCCTCCTCAGCCTGCCGGCGCGCGGCATCGGCCCGATCGAGCGACGCGGCAGTCCACCAGATCAGGACGGCCAGGACGACGATGGTCGCCGCCACGAGCAGCGCCAGCCCGAAATTGGCATCGAAGAGGCCGGCGCGCTGGCCCACCAAGCACAACCAGCCCAACAGGGCGAGGACACCGATAGCGGCCGGCAATAGGCGGCGCACCAGGAGTCCGCCCACGCTGGCGCTCCGGACGAGTACCATCACCCCCCGGTCGGGAGACGCGCACAGGATGCCCGCGCCGAGCACCAGGAACGTCACAGCCGAGTTCAAGGCCATGGGCGTGTAGGAGGAGAGGCTGTAGAGGCGCCTGGCGCCGTAGAGGTAGCCCAGAAACGCCAGCAAGGAGAACAACATAGCCAGACACGCGAGGACGTGTGCGGCGCCATAGCGGCGGCCGGCAGAGAGAAGCGCCAGCGCGGCGCCGGCCAGGACCAGGTTGAGCGCCGTATTGGGCGGTATGCGGCTAGCCGCGATCGCGGTGACGGCCAATACCTTCCGCGAGAACAGCAGGAGGCCGATGCCGCTGTTCCATCCGAGCACCGTGTCGCCGAGGGCGATCAGGCCTACCAGGGCGACGATGCTTGCACACGCCGGCGTGAGCAGACGCCTCCACCGGCCCACCAGCTCGACGCGCAACAGCCACAGCGACACGCCAGCCAGGATGAAGCAGATCGCCGTGGTCGGGTTCATCGGGGCCATATCAGGGATGAGGGATCTCAATGCCTCGAGGTCGAGCAGCCAACCCGCCAGCACCAGACCGCCGATGAGAATCACGACGACGCTGGCAGCGTGTGTCGCGGTCTTCAACGTTCCACGCATCCCCAAGCTCACGATCATCACCTCACGCTACGCCGACTGCTGGTCATGAAGCGACAGGATGTGGCGGTTGGCGACGCCATGCCAGTAGGTCCCCTCCGAGCAGGCCGAGACCAGAGTGTGCCGCTTGGGGCACACTCTGGTCACCACGGAGGCGGCGACGACCGCCTCGCAGCGCGCGCGAGTAGAGCGGTGTGCCCCGGATGATCCAGGGACGCCACCGTTGGGGTCGGTCCCGGCGCACGCCGAGAAGCAGAAGCGTGTGATGCTGCCCGCAGTTGGGACAGCATGACTGGCCCTCCATCGTCGTCCTCCTCACTCTTGCTCACGCTCGAGCGTTGTGTACACGCAGGTTGTGTCGCGTGCAGCGGGCGGCGCCCGTGGGTGCTGTCCCATCATCCAGTGTGAGGCCAGCGCTTGGCCCCGTCGAGGAAGAGTCGGCAGTCTGACTGGCACTCTTGCAAGAGTGCCAGTCA
>Ga0307374_10015247_pt1 | contig 10359 bp, 8 predicted proteins | sample OX3MG_FD_202532 | JGI IMG/M metagenome (GOLD analysis project Ga0307374, IMG submission 202532) | Soil microbial communities from Risofladan, Vaasa, Finland - OX-3 | ecosystem: Environmental > Terrestrial > Soil > Coastal area > Acid sulfate soil | place: Finland: Risofladan, Vaasa | collected...
CCGGCGCAGGGCTCCGCTTGTCGTGAACTGCGCTCTGATCCCAGAAGGGCTGCTGAGGCCTGCGGCAGGGTGCCGGTCGTTCTGCCCGGTGGTGGCCGTCAAACTATGCCAACCTCGCGTATCGCCGAGGAAATCGCGTACAGCGGACGCCCACCCTAGGATCGAAAGTGCGCAAGTCGATCCATGCAGGGAGGTTATCCTTTGCGCAGCGGCAAAAGTGCTGTACGGCTGTTTCAAAACAGCTGGTATAAGGCCATTTGGGGCCGATTTTGATCTCAGAGACGGAGCACCTGTTTACAAAACAGCTGCTCTGCCAATTGAGCTACGCCGGCGTGATCCGAAGGGTCCCGGCAGGTCTCAGCCGGATGCGTCGGAGGGCGGCGATGCCGAGGAAGATCTCGAGCGCAACCGCGACTCGGGCGATCCCCGGAAGCGGCCCGCCCCTCGACCGTGACCGCGCAGCGGTCGTCCGGAGAGACATCACCGGTCCAATCCTGGGCGACGTGCTGCCGACAAACCGGTGGCCACTCGGTAGGATGCGAGCACGGTGCGGAACCGGATCCTGATCGTTGAGGACGACGAGGCCAACCTTCTGCTCCTGAAGACGTACCTGTCGGAGGTGAGCGACGAGATATACGCGCTCTCCGATTCGCAGCAGGTCGAGTCCGTCTTCACGCAGTTCGAGCCGGACCTGGTGCTGCTCGACCTGCACATGCACGATCCCGACGGACTCGAGATACTGAGGAGGCTGCGAAGCGCCCGCGAGAGCCTCGGCTATCTCCCCGTGTTGGTGGTCACCGGTGAGACGGCGAGGACCTCGCGGATCTCGGCTCTCATTCTCGGCGCCGACGAGTTCATCACCAAGCCGTACGATCGCACCGAGCTCGTCCTGCGCGTGCGGAATCTCCTTCGGACCAGGCAGGCTTACGAGGAAAAGGGCCAGATGGAAGAGAGGTCCGACCTACCGGGTCCCGAGGGTTAAGCCCGCAACGCGACCGGGACCTCTGCGTGCCGCTCGCCGGGCTTGGCATGAACGGCCTGGAGAGGCACCGAGAAATGGAACACGGAGCCCTGACGTTTCGTGGTTTCGAACCAGATCCGGCCACTGTGCATCTCCACGATTTGACGGGCCATCGGTAGGCCCATTCCGGATCCGATGACCCCGGAGTTCGTGTCGCTTGCGTTCCAGCGATGAGGGCCGAAGAGTCGGTCGTCGAAGTCTGCGGGCATGCCCATCCCTAGGTCGCTGACGCTCACTACGTCCTCGTCAACCTGCCTTCGCGCCGAAACGGTGATCTTGCTCGATTTCGGTGAGTACTTGATCGCGTTGCTCAGCAGGATGTTCATCACGGTCGCCAGGCGCGCTGCGTCGCCGGAAACGAGGCCGAGGTCCGGATCAAGGTCTATAGCGAACAGATGGTTGCGATCTGCAGCCTTTACCCGCGCCACAGCCTCGCGAACCGCTTCGCCCATCTCGACCGGCGCGAACTTCATGACCATGGCGTCCCCTTCCACCTGGTCCTTGTCAAGAAGCTTTCGCAGCATCTTATCGAGCCGTTGCGCGTCGTTGTAAATGTCGCTCGCGAAGGTTTTGGCGTCAGCCGGATCCAGGTTCTCGGTGTCGCGAATCAGCTCGCTGAATCCCTGTATCCCGACGAGCGACGTGCGGAACTCGTGGCTCACCATCCTCAAGAACTCTCGCTTCAACCGGTCGAGCCGCTCGAGCACGCCGAGGTTCGAGAACGCGGCGACCTCGGCATCGTGTCGAGCGGTAGTGTCCCAGAACATCGCGATGAAATAATCGACGTCGCCATCGGCGTCGCGCACCTCCGTCGCCGTCCAGTGCAGCCACTGCGCCTCGCCGTCAACCCGCACAGCCTCGAACTCGGAGTCGGTGGCGTCCATCGAACCTTCCGAGAGAGCTCGAAACTGCTCCGTGGCGCGCACCATCTCCTCAGGAGGCAGGATGGCGCTCAGCGGCCCGCCGACCACTTCACTCGCTGGACGGCGCAGGACCGTCATGAAGCGAGGGTTGGCCTGGATGATCTTCATGTCCGGACCGATCCGGACGACGCCCAAAGGGGCGTACCGGATGATGTCGTTGAGCCGAGAGGCGTAGAGGCGGCTCTTCACGAGGAGGGACAGTGACTCAGTGTGCCCATGGATCGAGCTCGCCATCACGAGGACGGCGATGCCGCCCGCGAGGACGATCAAGAACGTGTCGAGGGGTTGACCAGTGAGGGGCAGGAGGAGCGCGTTGAGGCCCGACGTCAAGATGGCCACCCAGGGCAGGACGATCTGCCACATATCGGCGGGCTGCTCCAACTCGTCCTTCACCTGGATCACTGGCGCAGCGGGCTTGATTGGCCAGAGCGCCGCCAGCCCGATCATCAGGTATCCGATCACCCATCCGGCGTCGAGGACGCTGCCGATGGCCCCGTATGTCCCGGCCGCGTTCATGTACGCAAAGGCGCTGTCGGCGACCGCGTTGGATGCCAACCCGCCCAGGAGCAGCAGCAGCCGGCCGCGCGCGTCGACGGTGGCGCGCTGGATGGCGAGCATCAGGATGATGCCGATGAGGATGTCGCTGACCGGGTAGGCGAGCCCGAGGAGCCTGATGAGTGGGGGATCTCCAGCGAGGTTGTAGAGCGTTCCGAGGCCGAAGGTCCAGGCCACCGAGACCAAAGCAAGGCACGCGATCCCGGCGTCGATCCACAGCCGTACGCGTGCGGAGCCTGCGCCCGGGCTGGAGAAGACAAACATGAGGATGCCGGCCGCGGCCAGCGGTATGGCGCCCAGGAACCCGATATCGGCGGCCGAGGGGAATGGGACCGGGATGCCGAGGCCCACCTGGTAGACGCTCCAGACGACCTCGCCCGCCCCCCAGCTCGCCGCCGAGATGGCCAGCAGCAACCACCCGACCCGCTGGCGCCCGAGGGCGCGCCTGGCGGCCACGCCGCAGCATGCTGCGGCCACCAGGGCGGCCACGGCCTCGCCGATGTCGTCCACCGCGATCGTGACCGTGTCTCCGCCGATGACGAGCCAGGTCCACGCCACAAAGCCGGCCACCGTCACGATGGCGAGGGCCAGCGCCAGCAGAAAGATGGTCGCCTGCCGGGAGAAGGAAGGCCAGCGGAGCTGGCTCGCCGTCACAGGATCGCCGGCGGGCCGCGACGCGGCTGCACGTCGTACCAGGAGGGGCTACGGCGCGAGGCCGCAAGAGTGCTCGTCACAGCACTCAGCTTGGCCCCAACTCGAGCCGGGAGCGCCCGTTAAGCCGATGGTAGTCGTACCCCTGCGTTGAGAGGGTGACGAGGCGGCCTGGGCGCTCTTATCCTTCCATTAAGCCTGTGCCTGCCCCTGACGGCAATCTCTACTTCAGCCGACCCGGCGTTGCGACGGTCTCATGGGACGCCGAGCATGCGATGGTGCGCGTGGAGTGGGAGGGCTGGGCCGACGAGGCGGAGTTCGCCGCCCTGCTGGAGGCGGGCGTCCGGGCGCTGATCGACCACGGCGGCTCACTTTGGCTGGCGGACTGCCGGCGCGAGCGCGTGCTCAGCACGGCGAGCAGCGCGCGCGCCGATGCCGAATGGCTGCCCAGGGCCGCCGGTGTCGGGCTCAAGCGCTTTGCCGTTGTCCTCCCCGAGAGCGGCCTGGCGGCCATGAACCTCAAGGCGAGAGAGGCGACCCTCAGCACGCGGCTCGAGGTGGCTTACTTCGCCACCGTCGAAGAGGCCCTGGAATGGCTCGGGCGCCCCTAAGACGGGCCGGCAATCGGGCGCACTGGCGGGAATTTGCAGTAATTTGCGCGGCTGCTTAAAGCGTGGCATTAGGATTTCTGAAGCCCGCTCGTAGCGGGGGTGCCGTCAGAGGGGTGTTTCAAGAGAGGGTGGTGTCCATGCTCCATTTCCGCCTACCCGTCGCTGCCCTGGCCGCTGCGGCCGGCGCGCTCGTTTTCTCATCGGTCGGGTCCGCCGCCTCGACGCCGGCGATCCAGGTCATCGATGATTCGCAGCTTCAGGCGATGACCACGACCCTGGGCGGCGCCTCCGTGCTTCCGACCACGCGAACGGTCCAGCACTGGTTCGGCCAGTCCGTGGATCCGAACAACGGCGTCACCTACGGCTACAACATGGTCGGAGTCGACCCCGCTACCGGTGGTTCGGCCACCATCCAGGCCGACATCACACCGATTGTCGTGAACATCGCCGGGATGACCTTCTCCGGCAACGACGTCCTGGCCGCGACACTCGCCTCTCCGCAGTTCGCGCTCAACAGTTACGGCAATACCCCGGCGGCGACGGCCGCGGGGGCGTTTCCGAATGCCCCGGCGCTGATCGCCGGACCCGGGGGCACGCTCTCGCAGGGCGACGCCGGCAACAAGCTTCAGCTCGAGGACGCCACCATGCGGGCACAGTTCAACCAGACCGGCTCCAGCGGCTATCACCTGATCCTGCACCCGAACGTCATGCCCACCGTGACGATCAACGTGCCGAGCAACCATGGCGTACTGCTCCTGAGCGGGCGGGGCGTGGTCTTCGCTGACGTCGACATCACGTGGTGGTCGGCGCAGATCCAGAACCTCGAGTCGACCGCCGACGCAACCCACCTGCCGATCTACCTGACCAACAACGTTCTGCTTCACATCGGTCCCAACGTGCTCAACTGCTGCGTGATCGGCTACCACGGCACTCGCGCCGCCGGCAACGGCAGCGGCAACACCAACAGCAACGGCAACGCTGCGGTGCAGACTTTCGCGTGGGCCTCGTGGGTTCAGCCAGGCGTCTACTCCAGGCCGAACGGGGGCACCGACTGGGCGCTGCAGGACATTCACGCCCTGACGCACGAGATCTCTGAGTGGGCCGACGACCCGTTTGTCAACAACACCGTCCAGCCCTGGGTGACGCCGACTGCGCCGCAGTACGGCTGCACCGGCGTGCTCGAGACCGGCGACCCGGTGGTCTCGATCGGTTTCGCGATGGGCACGAACACCTTCGAGCAGGGGCCCAACCCCAACGGCACACAGAGCGCCGACGGGTACTACCACCCAGAGGACGAGGCGTTCCTCCCCTGGTTCATGCGCACGGCTCCGAACACCGTGTCCGAGCCGACACAGACCACCTCGGCCAACATCGGGCGCTACACGCTGATGGGCGACCTCAACCCGTTCCCCGGATTCCGCCAGCCGGCGACCGGCTGCTGATCCGGGCCTGAACAAGGCAACGACAACAGAGGCCCGGGCAACCGGGCCTCTTTTCTTATAGCCCGCAGATAAGGTTTCGCCCTTATCATCTCTTATCCCTTGACATCGCCCTGGCCACCCAGCCCTTACCGTCCGGGCAACGGGATCGACCCGCCTTACCTCGGTGACAGGGAAGAGCAGATCGAGGCCATCCGCCGGTTTCTGCGCGACCCGCGTCACCCCCGCAACGTTCTCGTCACCGGTCTGCGAGGAGTGGGGAAGACCGTCCTCCTCAACCGGATGGAGGCCGAGGCCGAGGCCGCCGGTTGGATCGTCGTCGACCGGGAGTTCTCGGAACCGGACGCCGAGCCCGCCGCCTTCGCCAGCGCTCTGCTGACAGACGTGAATAGAGCGCTCAGGCGCCTGAGCCTCTCGGCGCGGCTGAAAGACCGGGCCGGCCAGCTCCTGGAGGCCGCGATCGACTCGATCGGCGCGCTGGCGGTCAGCTACGGGGAGTTCAAGGTCAGCGTCGACGCCAAGCGCCGCCGCACCGAACCGCCTCGCCGTCTTGACGACGACCTGCGCGAGGCCCTCCTGCGAATTTGCGAGCTGTGCCAGAAGAGCGAGCACAAAGGGCTGGCGCTGCGATACGACGAGTTTCACGTGGTGCGCGAGCGCTCCGGAGCTCCGACGCTGAGCGCCCTGCTGAGCGCCGCGTCAGCGGTGCAGCAGCGAAACCTTCCCTTGATGCTGATGCTCTGCGGCCTGCCGACGCTGGTCGACAACCTCTCGCGGTCGAAGAGCTACTCGGAGCGGATGTTTGTGACCCAGGAGCTTGGCAACCTCCGTCCTCCCGAGGATCGGGCGGCGTTTGTCGATCCCGCCGTGCGGCTCGGCCGCAGGTTCGCGGACGAGGTGGTCGACGCTGTGATGGAGGACGGCGGCGGCTACCCCTTCTTCATCCAGGTCTACGGTGATGCCTTGTGGACGGGCTCTTCGGGAGACGCCATATCCTTGTCCGACTTCAAGCGTCTGCGGCCCAGGATCCTCGCCACCCTCGATGCCGGATTCTTCCGGGCACGCTACGTTCGCGCTTCACCTCACGAGCGCAAGCTGATGCGCCACATCGCCTCGGTGGGCGAGAGCGCAAGCAGCGAGGAGCTCCAGCTGGCTTCAGGGCTCAGGAACAACGAGATTCAGCCGGCCTTGAGCTCGCTGATCCAAAAAGGCCTGGTCTACCGCCCGGAGCGTGGACGCATCGCCTTCACCGCTCCGATGTTCGGAGCGTTCCTACGCAGGTCTCCAGATTGATAGGTATCTCGAGATATCAATTCCTATCAGTGAGCTCTGCGCGCACTCTCGCGGCGCCCTGAGCGAGGGCCCTCAACTTTCCAAAGGCCGTCGCGCGCGGCAGGTATTTCATGCCGCAGTCGGGCGCCACCAGAAGGCGGTCGGCATCGACGAACTCCAGCGCCTTCTTGATCCGGGCGACGACGGTGTCGACGTCCTCGACCGGGCTCTCGTCAGAAAGGTCGATCACGCCGACGATCAGCTGCTTCCTGGAGAGCGACTTCAAGACCGACAGGTCCACCTTTTGCTGCGCGGACTCAAGCGATATCTGCGTGGCGGAGACGTCGGCAAGCTGCTCGAGGAACGGGTAGCCGTTGGGTCGCGAATGGACGATGTGCGCGTAGCCGAAACACGTGTGCAGCGCCGTGGTCCCCGTGAGCCCCTCAAGCGCGCGGTTGATCGCCTTGATCGCGTAGCGCTCGGCTTTCTCGGCCCGCGCCTGCAGGTAGGGCTCGTCCAGCTGAACCACGTCCGCGCCGGCAGCGAACAGGTCGCGCACCTCGGCGTTGACCGCCTCGGCCAGCGCCATGGCCAGCGCCTCGTCGTCGTGGTAGTAGTCGTCCTGCGCCTGCTGGGACATCGTGAAGGGTCCTGGCAGCGTGGCCTTGATCGCGAGGTCCGTGTTGGCGCGCAGGAACTGAACATCGCGCACCTCGACCGGCCTCTTGCGGCGGATCGGCCCGACCACGCGAGGCACCGGGTTGGGATGGCCGGTCCTGTCCAGCGCGGTGCCGGGGTTCTCGAGATCCATGCCTTCGAGAGCGGTCGCGAAGCGGTTCGAGTAGCTCTCGCGCCGCACCTCGCCGTCGGTGATGATGTCGATCCCGGCGCGTTCCATGTCGCGGATCGCGACGACGGTCGCGTCGTCCTGGGCTTGCTCTAGGAACGGCGGTGCTACGCGCCAGATCTCGAGCGCTCGCGTCCTCGGCGGGAGGCGGCTGCCGAGCACGGCCCGGTCGACGAGCCAGTCGGGCTGCGGGTAGCTGCCGACGACTGTTGCCGGCAGAAGTTTCGCCACGGCGGCAAGAGTATCGCTCATCATGTCGAACAGATGGCGAGCATGAGCAACCGGCTGACCGGCGACGACTGCGAGCGCGACTGGATCTGGGAGCGCGAGGTGGAGGCGGCTTCGGCGGAGGAGACGAATCGCCTGGCCGCCGCCGCATGGGATCGGCAGTACCGCCGCCTGCGTGAGGCTTCACCGTTCTATGCGCGCAAGCTCCGCGAAGCCGGGCTCGGCACGTCGTTCGTGAGCCTCGCCGACCTGCCCAACGTGCCATTCACGACCAAAGAAGAGCTGAAGCAGGCGTTGGACGAGGACCCGCCGTTCGGGTCCAACCTCTGCGTGTCGCCGGACCAGGTCAAGCGCGTCTACCAGACCAGCGGAACCACCGGGACTCCAAGCGTTCTGGCGCTCACGCGAGGGGACATGGAGACGTGGACGGTCATGGGCACCCGCACGTACTACTCCACCGGGATCCACGAGCACAGCAGCGTACTCACGACCTTTGGAGCGGGGCCTTTCGTGGCCGGCCACACACATTTCGTACTGGTTCGCATCGGCGCGCGCTCTGTACCGGTGGCGCCAGGCGACACCGAGAGGGTGGTGTTCGGCCTGCGGGCGGGCCTGGCGGACACCCTGCTTTCGACGGCTTCCTTCGCCCAGTACCTGGCCAACCGCCTCGAGAAATCGGACGAGGAGCCGAGCGCCATCCCGCTGACCCATGTCGTCACCGGCGGCGAGCCGGGAGGCGGCATCCCGGCGATCCGCGACCACATCCAGCGCGTACTCGGCGTGACCGTCACCGAGGTCATGGGCATCGGGGACATCGCCCCCTCGCTCTTCGGCGAATGCGCCCATCAGCAGGGCATGCATTTCTGCGGCACGGGGCACGTGTGGCCGGAGCTGATCGACCCCGACACCAGGGAGCCGATGCAAATCGAGACCGGGGCCGTCGGCGAGCTCGCCTACACCAGCCTGACGCGCGAGGCGATGCCGGTCATGCGATTCCTGGGCGGCGACATCGTACGTGTCGAGGGCACGTCCTGCGAGTGCGAGCGGACGAGCTTTCGGATGCGCGTGCTGGGGCGGCGAGATGACATGTTCATCGTCCGTGGGGTCAACGTGTACCCGTCGGCGATCCTGTCGATCATCGGCGAATTCCGGCCACGGCTCACCGGCCGGGCCCGGGTCGTGCGCCGTGGCTCTGAGACCTCGATCGAACCACCGATACCGGTCGAGGTCGAGGTGCGCGACGGCCACCAGTCCGACACGTCCCTGGTCACCGAGGTCGAGAACGCCATCCACGCCAGGCTGCTTTTCCGCAGCCATGTCACCCTCGTGCCGGAGGCCGACTTCGGCGAAGCGGGCTACAAGACCAAGCTCACCGTGAAACGGTGACCAGGCGCATCAAGTCGGACCTGGGCTCCAGCACCGCCGACAAGATCACCGTCCGGGGCCTTGACCTGGCGGCCGACATCATCGGCAAAGTGTCTCTGGGAGACCTCGCTTTCCTCGAGCTGAAGGGCCGGCTGCCGACGCCGCGGGAGTCGGCCGTCTTCAACGCCATCGCGGTGACGCTCGTGGAGCATGGGATGACGCCCAGCGCGATCGCCGCGCGCCTGACCTACTTCGGCGCGCCGGAGTCGCTCCAGGGTGCGGTGGCGGCGGGCCTGCTCGGCCTGGGCGACCGTTTCGGCGGTTCGATCGAGGGCGCGGCGAAAGCCCTGCAGGAGGGCCTCGAAGGCGTCGGAGAGCATGACGACCTCGGGAGGGTCGCCCGGGAGATCGTGGCGGCGCACAAAGAGAAGAGGCAGGTGATCCCGGGCCTCGGGCACCCGATCCACAAACCAATCGATCCTCGCACGCCCCGGCTTTTTGCCGTGGCGGCCGAGAATGGGTTTTCGGGCCGGTACGTGAAGCTGATGGAGCTCATCGCCTCGGAGGCGGGCTTGGCCTTCCGTCGCGAGCTGCCCGTCAACGCCACCGGGGCGATCGCCGCGCTGGCCAGCGAGCTGGGCATCCCCTGGCGAGTGACGAGGGGGCTCGCCGTGATGGCCCGCGCCATCGGCCTGGTGGCGCACATCCAAGAGGAGATCCAGGAGCCGACGGCGAGCGAGATCTGGTCCCGCGTCGAGGACGAATCCTCGGGCCATCTGCGAACTGGGCGGGATTAATATGTTTGCGACCGCAACCATCTGAAGGGAGAGTCGGGTTGGCCAAGACGTTCTCCGGCATCCATCACGTCACGTGCATCACCGGCGACGTCCAGAAGTGCGTGAACTTCTATGTCAGCGTCCTGGGTCTGCGCTTCGTCAAAAAGAGCATCAACCAGGACATGCCGGACACGTATCACATCTATTTCGGCGATTACCTCGGCTCGCCCGGCACCGCCATGACGTTCTTCGGCTGGCCGAAATGGCCCAGCCGTCGCACCGGGAGCGGCCAGGTGACCACGGTCTCGTTCGCGGTCCCGCACGGTTCGCTCGATTTCTGGAGCGCGCGGATGAGCAAGCTCGGAATCGACGCCACGCGCACCAGCCGCTTCGGCACCGAAGCGATCGTGGTCCACGACCCGGACGGCATCGAGGTGGAGCTGGCCGGCAAAGCCGACGACGACCGCTGGGTCCCCTGGCACGACGGGCCGGTCTACATGGAAAACGCCATCCGCGGATTCCACTCCGTGACGCTCACGGTCGCCGAAGCCACGGCCACCGACGAGCTGCTGGAGAAGACGATGGGCTTCCGCAAGGTCGGCGAGGAGGGGAGCCGCAGCCGCTGGGAGACGGGAGACGGCGGCCCCACCGCCACCCTGGACGTGATCGAG
>Ga0307374_10015248_pt1 | contig 10359 bp, 9 predicted proteins | sample OX3MG_FD_202532 | JGI IMG/M metagenome (GOLD analysis project Ga0307374, IMG submission 202532) | Soil microbial communities from Risofladan, Vaasa, Finland - OX-3 | ecosystem: Environmental > Terrestrial > Soil > Coastal area > Acid sulfate soil | place: Finland: Risofladan, Vaasa | collected...
TGGTCCAGATCCAGGAGCAGGCGCTCGCTGGCGGTGGCCGGGAGGTTCGCCGCCGCCGCGAGGAGGCGGGCGGCCTCGCCGCGTTCGCGCCGATTCAGGCACCGTTTGACGGCGGCGCGATACCAGAAGTGCGCCGCGCGCGGATCGGGATCCGGCGGCAAGCCAGGCAGTGGCGCGGGGAGGGGATCGGCGGCGCCGCGCTCGGCGCGGATGAGCGCGTCTAGCTGCTCGAGGCGCTGGCTCAGGGCACGCAGGGTCGGGTGGAGGCCGCGGCGCCCGCCGGCACAGGCCACCCCGGCCGCCGCCAGGTCGCCCAGGTGGTAGGCGACGAACGCCCGGTAGTAGGCCTGGGTGGGGGCGAACCAGGATTGGTCCAGCGCGGCCCCGACTCGGGCGGCCTCGTCAAGCCGCGCGGCGGCGAGGGCCGGCGGTCCGTGGACCGCCAGGAGGGCGACGGTGGTCCAGAGGGCGTGCACGGCCCCCAGGAGGTCCGGACGAGCGATCAACTGATCGATGGGAGACTGGAGATCCACGGGTGTGAGCGACCCGCCCTGGGCAAGCCGAACCCAGGCTGCGAGGAGACGCGCTTCGGGTTGATCTGGATCGGGGGCCGCCGTGAGGTGAGTCGCGCTGGACGGGGAGTCATGTTCATACCGCTCCGCCGGATCGTGAAGCCCCGCTTCGGTCGGCGCGGTGGTGACGGACGCTCCTGGATGATCGATCATGGGCGGCGCTCCTTCCGGCGACCCGGGCGTCCGGTGAGGACCGGCCAGGGGGAAATCCAGCGGAGGAGCGAAACATGGCTGCGGCGTGGTTGTATACTGGGGAGAGCGGCGGCGGGTGTGACGCGGCACGGCGTGGAAGGCGAGGCGATGGCGACACGGCACGCGGGGGGAGGGACGGTGGCGGCGCGGGTGCGCGCGGCCGAACGGGCGACCGGGCGGGCGGTTCGGATCGCCGCGCCGGCGTGGGTCGAGGAATGGGGAGCGCGGGCGCGCGAGGCCGGCCTCCCGGTGACCAGTATCATCTGTACGAGTATACCGCTTGTGCCGAACGCGCGCGGGGCCTACGGGTTCGCCGACGGCGAGGTATGGCTGCGGATGGACGAGGACACGCGGGCCATGCGCCAGGTCCTCTTGCATGAGTTTGGCCACGCGGCGCGCGGGGTGCTGTCAATCGGTTCCGGCGAGCGGGATCTGGTCGCGGGCTGGGCCCGCGACGAGCGGGAGACCTGGCAAGCGGCCTACGTGCTGGCCCGTGATTGGTCCTTGACCGAGTGGATGAGCGAGGCCGAGTTGGACCGCCGGCTGGTCGAGGTCGAGGCGGCGCGGCGGCGCTATGAGACGGTGGGCGCCCTGTTGGGCTGCGGGTGGCGGGAACCGGTGGAGGCGGGGCTGGATCTGGGGGAGTCCCTGGATCCGCCGCGCCATGCCTTCGCTCCCGCCTCGTTGGTCAGGCCGGCGCCCGCTCGGTCGGACGGCGACGCCCAGGCGGTCGCCTCCCTGGGCGGGAGCGCGCCGCTGGTCCATGCCCTGCGGGTGGCGCGCGAGATGTGTGGCTTGCCGAGCGTGAACCGCGCCCCGCGGGAACGGATTCGCCTGCGCGATCGCGATGATCTGGCCCTGGCGATTGGCGGCTTGAGCGACCTTCTCTATGCCCCCTTCGCGGGCACCACGCGGTTGCGAATCGCGGCGCCTACCGGAGGAGCGCGCCGCGATCGCGCGTGGCACCTGACGGTGGAGCGGCGCCCGGCGGCGCCCGCGGAGCGGCGTGGGGCGGTCGAGGTAGTGCGCGTGTCGGTGATTGCGGAACCGCGCGCGGAAGGCGGGCCCGAACTCGGCGCCGCCTGGATTCGCTGGTTGGCGAGCTGGGCTCCGGCGGCCAGCGGCGCGGGAGCGCGCCGGCTTCTTGGATCCGCCGCGCCGTGATCCGAAAGGTTGGCGGCCGGGCCGGAGCTTCCCGGTGTGGCGGCGTCCGCGGAGTGAGGGGAAGCGAGCGCGCCCGGAAGCGGGTTCGTACGCCTGAATGCGGAATTTCACCCAAGTCTGGGGGATTTAGCTGATTCGGGTATTCCCCAAATCCCGCGTGGTGGTGTATCCTAAAGACCAGATGAAGCCCGCGACGGGCGTGGACGCTGGGGAACGCGCGAACCTGGGGAAAAAAACCCTGTGCGGGCGGATCCGTGCGCCGAGCGCGCGGCAACCACCGATCTGACATGGCGGCGAGGGGGACGGATCGGGCGATGTCGCTACCGAGTGGGCAATGGCTACCGGCCCTGGGCGAGCCTGCCTCGTTGCCGTTCCCGGTCGACGAGCGCGAGGGGTCGCGCGGGTGGCGGTACCTGGAGCAATTGGTCTTGGTGGTAGGCGAGGACGCCGAGATTCGGGTCGCCACGGGGGGGTGCGCCGCCGCGTTTGGGCGGTCGGTGGACAGTTTGCTGGGAGCCGGCTTGTTCAGCCTGATCCATCCCGACGACCGAGCCACGGTCATGAGCGCGTTGTCTGGTCTTGATCGGGCGGGCCGTCCCGTCGTGGCGGCGTGCACCCTGTTGTTCGGCGGTGGGCGGGAGGAAGCCTGCGAATTGGTCCTCCATCCCTATGGGGCACTGGGCGGGCGGCCCTGGACCCTGGTGTGGGTGTATCGGGGAGCCTCGCTCGTCCACTCCCCGCGCGGGGCGGGCGCGGGCTGGTTGGACGCCTGCGCGCGGCGCGTCGGGGCGTGGACGCGGCGGGTGCGGGCGGCGGGCGGTTCGGTGGCGGTGGTGGTGGCCGACGCGACGGAGTTTGACGCCCTGGCGGCGACCGGTGGGCCGCGCGCGGGCGATGATCTGCTCTATGCCTTTGGCCGCCGGATCGGCGATTCCTTGCTGGAGCCGCCCCTCTTTGAGTGGCTGGGCCGGGAGCGGGTGGTGCTGTGCTTGCCGCACCTGGATGTCTGGACCGCGCGGGACGTGGTTCGGGAGGCGTACGAGGATATCTTGGGGCGGCACGGGGCGGCGGATCCGGGGCGTGGGAGCCCGATCGGTCTGGGCCTGGCGGGCCTGCCCCAGCACGGAGAGGATTGGCTTGGGGTGGTCTGGGCCGCGGACCTGGCGCGGGATATCGCGCGGGCGGCCGGCGGCGGCTGCGTGGTGGCGGGCGGCGACGAGGATGGTCGTCCCTCACCGCGGGCGCTGGCCGGGGATCTGGCCGAAGCCATTCGCGCCCAGCAGTTTCGCGTGTATTATCAGCCGATCGTGGGGGCGCGGGCGCCGGGGGAACGGCGGGTCGAGGCGCTGGTGCGCTGGCTCCACCCCCGCCATGGCTTGCTGGCGCCCGGGATGTTTATCGGTCTGGCCGAGCAGACCGGCACGATCACCGCCCTGACCTTGTGGGTGCTGGAGGAGGCCCTGGGGCAGATGCGGGCCTGGGCCGAGGCGGGCTTGACCATTGGGGTGGCGGTCAATCTGTCGGCCGAGACCTTGCGGGACGCGATGTTTCCGGATTACGTGCGGGACTTGTTGCGGCGCTATGGGGTCGCCCGTGGGCAGTTGACTCTCGAATTGACCGAGACCGCCTTGATGAGCCGGCTCGATCAGGCGGCCGGTGTGCTGGAGCAGCTGGTGGGCGAGGGCGTGCGGCTGGCGATCGATGACTTCGGCGTCGGCTATTCCAGTTTGCAATATCTCCGGTGTCTGCCCGTGCAGGAAATCAAGGTAGATCGGTCGTTTCTTAGCGAGGCGTTCGCCGGTGGGGATCGGGCGCTCCTGGAGGGCATCATCCGTCTGGGCGGGACGCTGGGGCTTTCCGTGGTGGTGGAGGGGGTGGAGCACCAGGAGATGAGCGATTGGCTCCTGCCCATGGAGGGCGAGTGGGGGACCATGTTGTTTCAAGGCTACTTGTATGGGCGGCCGATGCCCGCCGATCAACTGGCCGCGCGCGGTTGAATGGCGAGCGTCGGTCGGCGCTACCCCGCGTTCCCCACCCCGGCCCCCACGATCGGCTGATCCTAGACGCGAAACTGGCGCGCACCGCCTGGGGAGCCCGCCCTCGCCCTCAGCCGCGCGCGCCCGGCAAGACCAGAGAGGCGTCCCTGGGGGTGCCGTGGGTCGGCTGGATCAATCGCCCGGGGAGACCGAACCGGTCGACCCGCCCGCCCGCGGCCTCGCCGCCGTCGCGACGGGGAGGGCCAGGGCGTTGCCCGTCCCGGCCAGGAAGCGGCCATTGCCGCTGACCCGGACGGCCTCGCCGCCCCCCCGGCACTCGTCCCAGTCCACCTCGTAGGGATAGGTCCCGGGGTGGGGAAAGGCCAGGACGACGAAGGTGGCAATTTCCAGGTGGCCGCGGTTGTAGGCGGCGACCACGGGCAGGCGATCCAACGCGGTCAGGCCGCCTTCCGGCGCCCCGATCAAGTCGCCGGCGATCCGGTGGGCGCCCTTGCCGATCCCCAGGGTATAGGCGTCGTCCACCAGGATATCGAGGCGGAGCGTGGTGGGCGCTCTCACGCTGAGGACGCCGGTGAGGACGGCGTCGAAGTGACTCAGCGCGCCCTCGCCGATCGTGATTCCGGGGCCGACGAGCGGATAGGCCGTCCCGTTGGCGCCGGCGAGAAGCGGGCGCCCGGCCAGGTTGAGGGTGGGAAGATGGGCGGTGAGTACCGGTTGGGCCCAGGTCGGTTGGTCGTAGACGCAGCGATTGGCCGAGGTGTAGAAGCGGGCCAGCACCGGGCCGGTGGCCACGGGCGCCGGCGCGCTGGTCACCCGGATCACGCGGGCCGCCGCCGGCACGCCGCCCAGCATGGCATGGACCGCCAGGGTATAGGAACTATCGGTCGGGGCCGCGAAGGCGATTTGCCCGGCGGCGTTGGTCACGGCGGTCCCCGACCGCGGGTGCGGACCGACGATGTGGTAGACCACGGTGACCCCGGGGAGGGGGTTCCCGTCGTGGTCGGTGAGGGTCAGCCGGAGGAGATGGGTAGGGTTGGGCGGATCCAGGGTGAGCGTCGCGCCGGCCTGGTCGCCCGGCGCGGCCCGCCCGGCGCCGGCCCGCGGGCGGGCGGGTGCGGGCCGATGGCCGGTGGTCCGCGGGTGCTGGGGAGGCACGGCGTGGTGGAGCCGGTGCTTGGCCGCCGTCGCCAGCAGCACGAGGACCAGGCAGAAGACGACGCCGGCGAGGAGCCATTTGTTCAGCTGAGAGCGGTTGCGTTTCTTCATCCCGTGCTGCCACCGGCGCGAGGCGGCCAGGCGGCTCTGCCAGACGTTGGCGTGCGTGGTCCGAATGACCGCCGGCTGCAAGGTGACCGCCGGTGTCTCGGCGGGGTCGGTGCCGGGCTTCTTGCGTTTCATGGCGCCCTCTATTTTTCCGCTCGGCCACGGCATCCCAGTGGTCATGATCGGGGATTGGAGGCTCCCGGGAACCGGTGATCGGTGCGTCGGGATAATCCCGCGGCGCTTTCAGTGTAGCACGGGGATTTCGACGCATGGGGGGATTTATCGACGCCCCGCCAAGGTGCCAACAAACTCACGTTGTCTCGTGGGCCGCGGCGCATCTCGACCACGGCAGGCGGCGCGCCAGACCCGCCGGTGCACGATCCGAAGCACCAGAACGGATGGCACCCAAAACGCCATGCCGCTGTTCTTCACCATCCTCAAGCGCCTGCTGGGGCATCGGAAGCACCGCTGACGAATCGTGGATCCCACCAGCAGGCTCGCGAGCCCAATTACGGACCAGCCTGCCGAGCACCAGCCTCGACGTACCCAACTCCTGAAGACCATCCAATCTGGCGTGGCGTGCTGGAGGAGTTACGCATGACCATGACGCCGGCGAACTTCGCGCGCTGCGTGGCAACCCGCGTGGTGGGCCAGGACGGCGATCTGCTCCAGGTCGCGGCACCAAGTGCGCTGGAGCTACATTGGTTCGACATCCGCAGCCGGCGTCGGGTGGAGGAGGTCGCGGCGGCCAGCGATCATATGAACGTGCGAATCCACTTCGTATCGGCCCCTGCGCCATCCACGCGCACCGAACAGGTCCAGATAGAGTCTCGCGCGGAGACGATCCGGTCGCCCCGCAAGATGCGTCTGGTGGCGCCGCGGATCGGTGCGCCTCCAGAAGGAGCGCCATCGTCAAGCAGTGGCGATGCACGCGCCGTGACCCGAATGTGTTAAATCGCGTGGAGCCCTGCCCGTCCGCCGGGGTAGCAATCTTTCTCTCCCACTGATCGGTGTCCGCGCACGTCTGGCGCGCGTCCCTACCAGTCGGCCACCGCCCGTTCCACGTCGTCCGCCGCCAGTTTGGCGTAGATCCGAGCGGTGTCGAGGCCCGCGTGCCCCAGGTGCGCCGCCACCAGGGCCAGATCCCGTTGCTCCCGGTAGAGGCGGGTGCCGGCGGTGTGGCGCAGGGCCTGCACCCCGCGCGCCGACACCCCCGCTTGCTCGGCCAGCACCCGCAGGCATCGCCAGGCGGCGACGCGGCTGGGCAGGCCCAGGACGAGGCCGGTCGCCGGTTCGGGCCGCAGATCGGCCAGGGCGGTGGCTAGGCTGTGGGAGAGGCCCGCCATGCGCCGCTCGGCGTGGCGCGCGCAGAGATCTGATCGACGTTCCGTCAAACCTAATCGTACCACCCCGGCTGGCTGCCTGTAGTTTCCCGCTCCTGGGCCATTGCCGCCAGCCATCGCTACCTTTGTAGCGCTACCGCCTGCCCAGGAGCTCCCCAGTGTCCAGCACGAGATACACAACCCCACCTTGAAGCTTCGCGATGACCGTCCAGGGCAGGGCGAGATCCTGGGTGAAACGGGCTTCGTCGTGTATGACGACACCGATCAACGCTCCGGTTTCGCGATCGAAGACAAAGCGCCGCACCACGCCTACGGTTTCCAGATCCCGGCTCACCACCTCGCTGCCTACCGCGATGCCCGCCCGCTCCAGGTCCGGTTCGTACAGGAGCGCCGCGGGCGAAAGGCTGGTTGAATCGACCGTGGGGGCACCGCTCCCGTGGTCGCACTGGCCGGCACTAGGCTGGGCGTCCGTCCCCTCCTTACTGTCCACGGGGTTTCCTGCCCTCCTTCCCGCCTCATGCCCGCGGGCCACCCGACGTGTGACGTCTGGTGTCGCCACCTGAGCGGCGCCGGTACAACGCCACGCCTCCTGGTGACGCAAACCGGACGCCGTCGCCGCCACGGCCATCGCTGCTCGCCCACGGGCGCCACGATCAAGCGCCACCTCAGACACACCGGCGCTCCTGGCACCCCGACGAGCCAGACATTTCACGAGGCACGGGGCGGCGCGACGCTCGACACCCTAAGCGAAATGAATAGCCAGAGGGCCAGCAGCCCCGCGACCCGTGCCGCCCATCGTGCCGCACGCTCTTTACCCCAGCCGAACATACCTACACCTGTCTAAGCCGGCACGAGGCCCACACCCGCGGCCCAGGAGGTTTGATTGTTTAGCGCTCGAATGCCTTTTGCGCATCCACCACTCCCCGCATTTCGGTTCGACTCTCTTGCAGGGCGTCCTTGAGGACGCTGTTGATGAGTTGGTCCACGAGGGACTTGATTGCCGAGTCGGCGGCGCTGAATTCGAACAAGCGTTGCTCACCCCCCACGTCCACGTTGGCCCTGATGGTGTGCCCGGTGACCGCTCCGTCGTCGTTGATGTCCGTCGTAATGGTGATTGTGCGTACCATGGCCATCGTCTTTGCCCTCCGTTGTTCTTCATCCAGCATGTTGATCTGGGTGTAACGCGGTTCGTCCGTGCCCAGCACATATGCGTCTGGCCGTCAGGTAGGTTCGGCCGCTCCCGGGTCGTCCGCCCGATCGAGTGCCGCTGGTGACCTCCCCTCGCACTATTCCTCTTCGGCATCCTACCAGCGCTTCTCGTCGCGGCAGGAAAGGGCGCTACGTGCGGCTTCACTCAGGGGAAAGGAGACCAGCCCGGTGGTCTCGCGGGCGGCGCTGCCGCTCTGGCGAGACCACCGGGCTGGCCTGCAGGCTGCATTCCGGAGCTACGGGCAGAACCAGGCGCCGGCTCGACGCCGAATAGCGCTCTCCAGCGGCGCGCTGCCCTGGCAGCCATGATGTGGCGGTACCCAGTCCATTAGCTGACCGTGAACTGGAGGCGACGCCGACTCCGTCGGGCCGGCGATGGCAGGGTAAGATGGTCTCCGGCGCTCGGTAGGGGAAGCTATCGCCCCAGCCGGCGACCAAGCTCACGCTGCCACATCGACCGCAGGTAAGGACGGCACGTCTGGGAAGGGCCGTGACCGTGGCTTGGTCGACACGGTGCTCCCCGGCCGTCGTGTGATGCACGAAGGTCCTCGTGTTTGAGCAACTCAGGCACTCCAGTTGTCGAGTCATGCTTGACATACTCTCACCCTCCATTCTGTCCAGCCGCGGAGATGCATTCCACGATTCAATCTACGCCCGCCCTCGTCCCGCCACCGTGACTTTTGTCACGGAAGGCGATTCGGCGACATCGTACGCTGAAACGGTAGAGGGGCGGTCCGTGCATGATCCGGCACAACCGGGTCATCCCGCTCAGGAACGGGACGGTTCGGGATCACCGGCGGCGCGTCCTGTACAGGGATAAGAGCGGGGTATGGACGTCTGGGCGGCAAGGAGGGAGTACTTTCATGACGGTGCAGGCCACCAGCGATGTCTCGTCAGGCCCGGAGCAAGCCCTTCGCTCTCGTGCCGCTGCTCGTCGTGCGGCACCGAGTCAGCCTGGCGGTAGGAGGTAGGTCCAACGGGAGCTAGTTACCCGCGTCAGCGCCCGGTCAACCAAACTTGGCCCGCCCGCGTAACAAGATGGCTCACCTATGAATCGAGTGCGCGGGAGTGAGCGGGGAGGAGCAGCGAGCATGGACGGGATGCGATGGTCGGTGGCTGCCCGTGGCCTAGAAGCAGGCGATGGCCCGCAACCGCTCCCGGAGGATCTCCGGCAGGTGGCGAGCGGGACAGTTGCGCTGGATGATGCGTTCCTGAGGCTCGCGCACCACCAGGACGAACAGGCGCATACCGCGGCGGACTTGCTCGAACGCGAGACCTGGGCCCTGACCATGATCCTCATCGGCAGCGCGCCGCTCTGGAACCACCGCGCGAGCCCTACTCTCCGCTTCGAGCCCGACCGCCCCAATGAGCCCGTACGGTATCACCTGGAACTGGGCCTCTTTTCACATTTGGCGGCGCTCCTCGCACCCAGCACGGACGAGCAGGCCCTGATCACGTCGAGGACGCCAGGCTGGGTACGGGTCTATCCGCACCACGAGCGGCTGCGGGCTGGGCAAATCGGTGCGCTGGCTCATTCGTATGTGTCGATCTCGGTCGCGGAGGCGGTCGCCACGCTGGGACTGGGGCGGATCCTGGCCCAAGTGGAGGCCGCGACTCGTGCGGCAGGCCAGGTCTTGCTCACCCAATCGCGTGCCCAGAGGGAGCGGAAGGAGCGTCTGCTGTGCGTGGAGAGAATGCTCGGCTGGGATCTGGATCCCGCCGCTGAGCCGCTGGATCCGACGCTGGCGGCTCGTTCACGTTTGGCGCTGGCGCTGCTGAAGCCAGCTAGCCGCGTTCGGCCGGCGTTAGGCTTGGCATTCTTGGGATGCATGGTGGTCCTGATCTGCTTCCTCACCGGTATCTCCCAGGCGATGATCGGGCTTGTGGCGGCGGGATCATGCCTGCTGATCTGGCGGCGCGTCGGCACAACCTAGCGGAGGCCGAACGCGAGCAACGGACCAAGCTCCTCGCTACCAATAAGCGAGTTCCAGGCCGCGCGGATCCTGGCCAACGCCGCCGAGATCATCTCGACACAGCCGACCGCGTCGGCCCCGCGCTCCATGCGGACGCTGCTCGCCATGGGGGCGAATCAAAGCTCGGCCCTCGTCTTCCCCATTCCGGCCGAGCGGATCAGGCCGCACTTGGCGGCGCCCGTGTCGATGACCCGGCAGGCGCCGGCCGACACGCCGCTGCCGATGCACGCCGCAGCCCCGGTCACTGGCGCGGGTGCGGCTCCGGTCAGGATCTCAAGAGATGCGGAAGGCGCTCGACCGTTCGGCGCGGCGGAGAAACCCCAGGCACGTAGCCGAGGAATACGGCGCTGACACGGCGATGTGTCAGGGGCGTCCGGTGATACTCCCGTCCCCGCCTCGGCAGTCGCAGGTAAATCACGTATTCTGAACCATGCCTTGCGTGGTAGCCACTGGACCTAGAAGATAGGGGCGCCGTAGTACGGATAGAGGGGATAGGCGTACCCCGTTCCCCAATAGGGCATCAAGCCATAGTAGCCGTACATACCACCCCAATAGCGCTCATCCCGGTCCTCGACGAGCGCCGGATCGTATTTCGGCGCCTTGACGAGGTGCTCGCGGCTTCGATCGATGGAGACGCCGTCGGCGG
>Ga0307374_10015251_pt1 | contig 10356 bp, 7 predicted proteins | sample OX3MG_FD_202532 | JGI IMG/M metagenome (GOLD analysis project Ga0307374, IMG submission 202532) | Soil microbial communities from Risofladan, Vaasa, Finland - OX-3 | ecosystem: Environmental > Terrestrial > Soil > Coastal area > Acid sulfate soil | place: Finland: Risofladan, Vaasa | collected...
AGCTATGTGAACTCGGCGTTGGTGGCCCAGTACGCAGATCCTGCCGATGTCGCTCAATTGCGGCAGCCATACCGGTCCGACCCGACCAAACTCAATATGGGTGTCCAATGGCGAAATTTAACCCAGCCGCCCAATGGCAAACAGTATGGATGGATTGGCTTTAGCTTCCTCGAAAGCCCCGTCATCGACTCCGCCGGAAATATTATCGACAATAGCGACAGTGCAGCCTTACAAGGCTACGGACCAAACAGCCTTTTTCAAAAAAATTCACTCGGCCTGGTCACGTTTAAGGATTGGACGATTTCGAACGATCCCTCCACCCAGGATTTGCGGTATGATTTCGTTTCGTCCGGTGAAAAGGACCTGACCAGCAGTTCGCCGAATGATCAGCGATTGATGATGGCAACGGGGCCGTTTACGCTGCCGCCCGGGAAATCCGTCGAGACGGTCGTGGGGATCACGATCGCGCAAGTCGATAACATCGACTACAAGAAAAATTTTGGCGCGCTGCTCCTGCTTACCGATTTCGCGCACCAGGTGTTTGGCGAAGTAGACTCCGTTAAGCTTGCCGATGGATCGGAAGGTTATTCCGTGAATCATTTCCTTTCGCCCGTCCCGCCCGACGTGCCCAATATGAAGACGACCGGGTTGGACAAAGCGGTGCTCGTGACGTGGGATTCGGCTGCCGAGCACAGTGCCGACGTCGTCAGTGACAACGTCGGCTTCGACACCATCGTTGTCAAGGGCGACACCACTCACCACCTCCAGAGCAAAGCAACGCTGCCCTTCATCGGCTATCAACTCTGGCGCTCTTCCCGGTCCGACCATGACAGCACCATTCGCCCGGATGGCAATAATCCGGACGTTATGCTTGGCCAATGGGCCTTATATGATTTCCGGACCGATACCATTTGGAATAGTACTAACAGCCATTACTACCACTTACACTATACTCGGCTGAACACCACTCCGCACGCGATCCCGCATTCCTATCTCGATATTGGCGACGATAACCACGATGGAATCCTCACGGGCAATGAGGGCCTTTATAATGGCGTTCAATACTATTATTACCTCATAGCCTACGACGAATACGATTCGACCAACCAGGTCGGGCCGCTTTATACGTCCGTTGTTCCACCAAAGAATTTCCTGGTCGGCATTCCGAACCGGCCGGTCTATCTTGTGCCGTTCAGCGGGGACACGGCTTCGGGCGTTGCCGGTAATTGCCTTGCGGGTCATGCAAATCCCGCCGACCAGTGCCCAACATGCTCGGGCGGGTTGCTGGATGTCCGGCTCGATATCGTCGATACCGGAATCTTCGCGAAGCTATTCACCAATGACACCATCAATGTAAGTTTCCAGCCGCGATGGACGGAATATGTGAATTTCAATCAAAGCCCGTTGGAGATGTACGTCGATGTGACGGATAACCGGCAGGGGATTCAAAACACCTACGCAAAGATGCAGAACCCCGCGAACAACACCCTGGGTTATTATTTCCCGATTTTGCCGGAAGGGACGATCGTCGCGCACGTGAACGGGACTATTACTCCGGATTCTGGTTTTGCTTCGCAGTTCACCACCGATAACTCGGCCTTCTCGCCGAATCAGTCGATCGACAATGCCTTTAAGGTGCTTGCCGATATGAATTTCGAGCAATTGAGCTCGCCATACCGCCTTAGTTCTGTTGTGGTTACACCTGGCTCCAATAACCCGAGCCTCGACGAGAATATTCTTCGGCTCTCGCGGAGGACGAATATGGGCGGCGCGCTCGATTCGAACCAAAATATCTTCAACCTGCCCGGAGATTCCGCGATCCGTCCGCCTATCCTTTTATTTAATAAAAAAATTACCCTTAAGGGCACGAATCATACGATAGGGCAAATAGACACGGTCATTCAACTCGGAACTTCCAATGACTCGATTTTTACCCTCGACTCAGCCATTGTGGGGGACACTACGGTCGATAGCACAACGAATCCGGGCGTATACGATACTTCCATCACGTATCTTTCCCATACGGTGATTTATCAATACCGAATCAATAGCACGCGGCCATCCTACTTAGGCGCGCTCGGCGAGACCGCGTACGATGTCACGTTCGATTCGTTACTCAGCCCCGGCCCCGTGACGATCGTAATGTCGGACACCTCCCAAAAACTCAGGCCGGACGCGCTGCACGTGAAAGTCAGTCTCCGGGATTGCCCGCAGGCCGTTCTGCGGAGCGTCCAGGATACTGCGACGGACATGACGGAAGAACTGAATTATCTTTTTTATAGCGATATAAACAATAATAATACAGCGAAAGTCTGGGTTCCAGGCTATGATGATCCGGATATCTTCTATGTTCCAAACCCGGGCTGGTTCCAGATGACCGCATGGCATTATGAGGACGCTAATCCTCCCGGCACGCCTCATACAACTACGGCAATCTTCGACGCGCAGGACGTGCAGGACAGTGGCAGGGGGACCGTGGGGCCGTATTACTTCCCCATCAATGGAAAAGGCAATGTCGAGAGTAATGGCACCACCTATCACTATGCGGTCCACCGGCTGAGCGTGGGCGGTGCGGAATTGTTATTCAACGCGCCGGAAATTCCCGATTTTTCTGGGACTACTACCGGGGACACGATTGCAGGAACAGCTTCCCGACTCGGCGGCGATCACGTCAATCCGCACATGAATGATTTTCAGGTGGGCGATAAGATTACGCTGTCATTCACAGGGGTTATGAAGAATCTCCCGTTCCCAGGCTCGCAATTCCATATCTATACGGAAGGCGGATCGAAAGTCGATTTCGCGAACGCGAGCAACTATACCGATTCCTTGCTTCAGCAGGTGCAGGTCGTGCCGAACCCATACGTCGTCACGCATCTGGGGCAGACTTCGACGGATAACGCGAAGCTCTTTTTTACGCGGCTTCCACCGCGCTGCACGATCGAGATTTACGCGCTCGATGGCACGCTCGTCGCTACGCTCGAACATAACGGCTACGCGGATACCGGCCAAACGGTTACGAACTACGACTATAACCAACTCGCCGATCAATCTTCCGTCGAGACCTGGAATTTGCTTACGAGCGGCAAGCAGCGGGTCGGGAGTCAGGTACTCTTCGCGCGTGTCGTTGCGAAGGACCCGGTCACCGGCGCCGAGACGGGGGAGATCACCACTAAATTCGCCGTCGTTGTAGGCCTGTCTAAATAATGGAAAGCAACCGGAGCGTTATAACTATCGTGAAATCGCAGTTAGAGACTATGATACATTCGAACCCAACTGGCGCGCGTTATACGAGCTTCCGTTACCGGAGCATAGCGGCGCGATGGATGATGGCCGTGGCCGTGCTCAGCGTCCCGCTTGCGCGCGGGGCGCTCGCGCAGGGAACGTCGACCTCCACGACCGCGCCGAATTTCACGAACGCCGGAGCTTCGGGTTCGGTGTTTACCAAGCTCTGGATCGGCGCTCGCGCCTCGGGAATGGCGGGAGCCTACAGCGCGCTCGCTAACGATATCACGGCGCTTTATTGGAATCCCGCGGGCATCGCCAACTTACCCGGCATCAATGTCGGCGCTTCCTACACGAGTTGGTTCGCCGGGGTGACGGAGAACTTCATCGCCGCTACGATTCCGGTGAGCGAGCGCTATCGCGCCGGGTTTGCGCTGACGGTCGTCGATTATGGAAGCCTTCCGGAGGCGACGATTCAGCAGGATGCTAACGCCGGCATTTATAATGCGAACGATCTCTCGTTTGCGGCAACGATTGCCGGTTCGCTGACCGACCGCTTCTCGTTTGGCGCCACGGCGAAGTATCTTCGCAGTTCCATCCTCGATATGAGCGCGCAGGGGCTTGCTTTCGACGCCGGATCACTCTATCTTACCGACTTTTATCACATGACGATTTCCATGGACCTATCTAACCTGGGAACCGACCGTAATTTTTCCGGCAATAGCCTGGACTTTATCGCGAATAATCCGAATGTCAACGCGGTTCGCGATTCGCTTTCCGGCGCGCTGAATACCGGGAATTTCCCGCTGCCCCTTATCTTCCGAATTGGCGTGGCGAGCGACCTATTGCAGGGAAAAGTCGAGAACCAGAAATTGAACATGGACTTCGATTTTTCGACTCATTCCGATGGGCCCGAACAATACAATCTCGGCGCCGAATATATATGGAACGATATGGCTGCCTTCCGAGCGGGGTATGCCTTCAATCAGGATCAACTCGGTTTAGGCGTCGGGGCGGGTTTTCACTTTAAGACGGAAAACTTTTCCGGCATTATCGATTATGCCTATAACACCACGAAGAGCCTGGGCGGAATTAATCGCATTTCCATCAGCGCGACGTTCCAGTAAACCACGGTAGATCGTTCCAATAGACCACCGTAGATTCTGTACCTGCTGGAGATAGAGAACATTCTTTGGGATTAGAGCGGATGGCCTTTGCTAAGGGTTGAAACCTATCGCCGGTCCAAAGCGATACACTTTGGTAATTATGAAGTACCGCCTTTTTCTTTCCGCCGCGCTCCTTGCTGTTACGCCGATTGTGCTTCGAGCACAAAACGCCCTCGAAGCCGATGCCGTGGCATTTCGATACGATAGCACTCATGCCCAGGCCGAGATCGACTACGGCGTCCTCGAGCGAGGATTAGCCTTCAAAAATGTTGATGGTGTCTGGATGGCTTTTACATCCGCGAAAGCGGAAATATGGCAGAATGGCCGCGTCGCGCAAGAGCGGGATATTCACGATACCGTTCGATGCCCCTGCACACAGGCACAGCTTGATTCCGCCGGGGCGAATAAGTTACTTGGTTCAACCGGATTTTCCATCCCTTATGGTGACACAACGACGGCGGCCTTTCTTTGGCGAACGGGCGAGAAGGATGGCCATTCGGTTTTCGATACCATTGTAATACCGCTAATCCTTCCGGATCGCGACACATCGAAATTTTCCCTTAGCGGAGTTGAGCTTGCGGCACAAGTGGAAAAGTCATCCGGCCAACCGAGTCCGTTCGAAAAAGCCGGATATATCGTCACGCCCAATCCCTCGGCGATTTTTGGAGAAAATTACACGAAGCTTTATTATTATACGGAGCTTTATGTGCCACGGGCCGCGGTCGATCCGGCGCAAAGTGTGGACATTGTCACATCTGTCATCGATCCAAGCGGCGCTCAGATCCTTTCCAGTACGGAAAAGGTGCCCCTTGCCGGCACGGTGATTCCCATCATTCTCGGAATAGACATCGATGGTATGGCCGGCGATTCCTACAAATTGCATATCCAGGTAAAATATCAGAATGGCATTGCCACGCAAGCGGAGAAAACTTTTTATTATGCCTCGGACATCAAGCTCTCCGAGGCGCCGCCCGCGCCGCCCAGCTCGCTTGCCGCCGATTCCATTCTCTTTGCCGGTTCCGACTTGGCGAAACTCACCGATGCCGAAGCGGATGAACAAATCGAGCAATCGATGTATTGGGGTGACGATGCCGATAAAACGGCGGCGAAAAAACTCACGACCGTCGATGAGAAGCGAGCGTTTTTATTTTCCTTTTGGCGCGCGGAAGATGAGAAACTCCACTCGGCTCAACCTCTGGACGCATACCGGCTTTTTATGAATCGAGTTGCCGAGGCGAACAAGCAATTTTCCTATCAAAAGACGCCAGGATGGAAAAGCAGCCGGGGCAGGGTGTGGATTACCTATGGCCCGCCGCCGCAACGCGGAATAACAAACGTACCCTACGATCCTGCCTATAAACCCTACATCATTTGGCAATACGATCCAGGTTCTAACATCCGGTTGACGAACGGAAACATCCCGGAATTCGATTTTGTCGATCGGATGGGAGGAGGGAATTATTTTCTTGTAAACTCCAATGCGGTCGGAGAGAGTTACGATCCCAATTGGATGACCACCGAGGCGCTTCGCCTGGCGCACTGATGCTTTCATTATTCCGCTGCGTGGGCGGCTTATTGGGACGGCTTGCGTTTTGGGCGGGCATTCGATCGAAGGTCACGCTCGATAATCTTGCGAGGGCATTTCCGGAACTCCGATCGAATAAGCGCCGGCGTATGGCTTCGAACAGTTACGCCAATTTGGGCACGGTATTTTTCGAGTTCCTTTATTTGCGGTTTGCCGGGAAGGATTCGATACGGAATGGGTTGGAAATCACAAATCTTACAGACGTACTACCGGTCATTTCGAATCTTCGCGGAGCCATTCTTCTCTCCGGCCATTTGGGAAATTGGGAATGGCTGGCGCTTGGATGCGCCCTGCGTATCGGAAGCCCGCTGGACGTGATCATCAAAAACCAGCGAGCTTCGAAGGTCGAAGAGTTTTTGGTAGCGATGCGGACGCGATTCGGGAACCGGATGCTCGATGCGGGAAATGTTCGCGCCATCTTTCGCGCGCTCCGTAGTGGGGAAGTGCTGGCTATTCTTGGAGATCAGGCCGCTTCCGCGGAAGATGTTCGCGTCCCATTCTTTGGCGTGGAGGTCCCGGCGTTCGAAGGTGTCGCCCGGCTCGCGCTCGCCACTCGCGCGCCCATTCTCTTTCTGCAACCCTTTGCGCGCACGCGGCGCGGCTATCGCTGCCGTTTCACCGAAGTTCCCTTTGACGATCTTGCCGATGCAAGTGCGCCCAATGTTCGGGAACTCACCGCGCGTCATACACGAGTTCTCGAACAGGCGATTCGCGAAAAGCCGGAACTATGGTTGTGGCAGCATCGCCGTTGGAAGCATGTAACGGAATGAACGCGCTCATCATCGAGACCGCTTTTTTAGGCGATGCCATCGTTTCCCTCGGGCTGGCCCGCGAGATTAAGCGGCTGGACTCGCATGGAGCGGCGGTTACAGCCCGCGTTACCTATCTCGTTCGGCCGGGAGTCGAAGAAGTGATCGCGGCCTCGCCCGATGTGGACCACGTTCTTACATTCGACAAACATGGCTCCGAATCGGGAATCGCAGGTATTCGAAAGAAAGCGGATGAACTGAATGCGTTTGGATTCGACACCTTGTTCCTGCTCCATTCCTCGCGCCGCTCCCAATCTCTTGCCTCACTCGTCAATTGCTCCACCAAAATTGGTTTCGAAGCCATGACGCACGCCGGTTTGACCCACACTGTCCCCGACCAGGGTTGGGCGAACCGGTATGAGCGCGCTATCCTGCCGCTCCGGGCGATAGCTTCGGATACAGTGATGGACTCACTTCCGCGCGTCCAACCGCCGGAAGTTCCCATTATTGAGGCTTTTTTCCACGATACCCCGAACGCCGTTGCACTTGCGCCTGGAAGCGCATGGGAAACCAAGCGCTGGGGCGACCGAAAATTCTTCGAGCTTGCAAAAGCTTTGACAGCCCGCGGATTGGGCGTAATTATCATTGGAGGAAATGAGGAACGAACTCTTGCCATGAATATTCGGGATGAGTGCCCCGAAGGGAGCGTCCTCGATCTCGCCGGCCGCGCAAGCTTTCTCGAATCGTGTTCCGCGATTGCACGTGCCACGCTGCTCGTCTCAAACGATAGCGCCCCGGTACATGCCGCCGTTGCGGTTGGGACGAAAGTTCTCACGATTTTCGGCCCGACTGTTCCCGCCTTTGGCTTCGCGCCGCCAAAGGGCAGTGGGGAAGTGATCGAACTCCCCGATCTCTGGTGCCGCCCCTGCACGCCGCACGGAAGCCATACCTGCCCGATCTACACGCATGAGTGTATGGAAGGGATTGGGGTGGAAGGAGTTATTGATCGAATTCGGATAGCCCTAAATTCTTATTAGTATGGTCGCAACAGAGTCAGCATCGGAAAATGCTTCGTATTCAAAGTTGCTAATTCTTCGCCTAAGCATGTAGCCGTGGCGGCAATGAGTGCATCCGCAATCTGAAGATCGTGTGATTTTGCATACCGTTTCAGGTACTCGCCGGCAAGCATTGCAATCGTTTGATCCACATCGTGAACTTCAATAGTCGTTAGGAAGGCTTGAAGTTCCGATCGTTCGCGGTCCGTTCTTAGCCCTGCATACAATTCGGCGATCGATACAACCGAAATTGAAAATCCGCTATCGGAAGATTCAAGAAATCGAATTGCCTCTTTCTTTCCTCGAAGCGCGTCGATCGAAATATTGGTATCGACGATCATTCGTCCCAGTTTAATTTCCGCGAGCGGCCAAGCTGGTCAAAATCCGGTAGGTCCCTCCGATCTTTCCACATTCCGAAAGCACGCCTTCGACGCTCAAGAATCTCTTCATGCGAAAGAGGCTCTCGCCGAGAAACAGGTTCCCTAATATAAGCTTGTACCGCATCGAGAATGATTTCCTCCTTTTTCTTCCCTTGCTTCGTTGCAAGGGAAGAGAGAATACCATCCACCTTTTCGGGCAGCGCGATTTGAGTGTGTACCATGATTCGAAATTGGTTTACGTTCCCGCCGCGTAATCCAGATTGTACGCAAGCTGCTCTTCGGTGAGCGCATCGATCGAGACTCCGACCGTTTCGAGCTTGAGCGCCCCCAGTTCCTGGTCCTGCTCGACAGGAATGTCATAGACCATGCCGCGATCCATGATCTCTTCGCCTTTATCAACTTTGACGAGACGAAGCTGACTCAAAAATTGATTCGCGAAGCTCATGTCCATCACTTCGGAAGGATGCCCTTCGGCAGCGGCAAGATTTACTAAGCGGCCTTGTGCGAGGAGATAGACTCGCCGGTTCCCACTGAGGAGATATTCTTCGCAATTCGCCCGGATCGTCCGGTGCGTGGCCGAGCGCTCTTCGAGTTCGGGAATGTTGATCTCGCAATCGTAGTGGCCGGTGTTAGCGACAATCGCGCCGTCCTTCAAAAGATCGAAATGGCGCCCGACGATCACGTCCTTCACGCCGGTCGCGGTAATGAAAATGTCGCCGATCTTCGCGGCTTCATCCATCGGCATGACGCGCATACCTTCGAGCGTCGCCTTGAGAGCGGCCGTCGGCTTCACTTCGGTGATAATCACATTCGCTCCCATGCCTTTGGCGCGCATCGCAACACCTTTGCCGCAATGCCCATAGCCAGCGACGACGATATTCTTTCCCGCGAGCAAAACGGAAGTCGCGCGGATCACGCCATCGAGCGTGGATTGCCCGGTGCCATAGACGTTATCGAAATCCCATTTCGTCTCGGCGTCATTGACGGCGATGACCGGGTAGCGAAGCTTCCCATCGGCCGACATCGAGCGCAATCGGTGGACGCCCGTCGTTGTTTCTTCCGTGCCGCCAATGATTTCTTCCAAAAGCTGTGGGAATTTATTGTGGACGGTGAAGATCAAATCCGCGCCGTCATCGAGCGTGAGGTTCGGATGAAAATCGAGCGAGCGCTCGATGCACCAGTAAAATTCTTCGACGTTCATGCCATACCACGCATAAATTTCGACTCCTTCCTTGGCGAGGGCGGCGGCGACTTCGTCGTTCGTCGAAAGCGGATTGCAACCGCTCCATGTGACCTGCGCGCCGGCGGCGCGAAGCGTCTCGATGAGCACGGCCGTCTCTTTCGTGACATGCAGGCAGCCGGCGATGCGGTATCCCGCAAGCGGTTTCGTCTTCGAATACGTCTCGCGGAGCTTCATCAGCACCGGCATTCGGCTTTCGGCCCATTCAATTTGCCGGCGACCGGCATCGGCAAGTTTCAGATCGCGAACTTTATACTGACTTTCTTTGAAATCCATGTTTCTTTCTTTTTGATAAACACCCCCGCCTTTTCAAGGCGGGGGAAGGGGGTGGTTAATCTGCGCGCACTGAACAGGCCTTATGGCTGAGAGGGTTTCACGTTTCCGACAATTCACATATTTTATACCTGGCCTTCATGGATAATGCACTTATTGTGTCTATTGGAAATAGATTATTTTTTTGTTTTGATTTTCATATTCCTTTTCACCTTCGATTCCAGTTCACCTACGATTCCAGCCGAAAATCGACAAAAACGAGTTCATAATTCATAACCCTCACCTTATCAGTTGCCAATGGACAATAGAGCCTGCCTGAGCCGTCGAAGGGTGACCATCAAAGTAACATACTAATCTACACACTATAAAAGGTAAAGTCAAGAGATTCCGAAAGATTTTTTGAAAATTGTATCAGCGGGCGAGCGAGAGCGCAACCCGCTGCACGTTCCCGCCCTCGCGAACGATTGCGAAGTACGTTCCCGCCGTCGCGCCCGAAGCATTCCACTCGAAGGAATGCTCGCCCGCATCCAACGGCGAGATTTTCTGAACGAGAAAACCTACGGCTTTACCTTCGGAAGATATTTTGAATGTCCCTCTAATTTTCCCGGTAAGTCAATCGTAAATATGCATCCTTTCCCCTCGATGTTGCGAGCGGAAATCTTGCCGTCGCTTAGCTCGATGGC
>Ga0307374_10015253_pt1 | contig 10356 bp, 5 predicted proteins | sample OX3MG_FD_202532 | JGI IMG/M metagenome (GOLD analysis project Ga0307374, IMG submission 202532) | Soil microbial communities from Risofladan, Vaasa, Finland - OX-3 | ecosystem: Environmental > Terrestrial > Soil > Coastal area > Acid sulfate soil | place: Finland: Risofladan, Vaasa | collected...
AACGACGTCGCGCGCTTAAGCGACCACCAGGCCCAGTACACCGCCCTGATGTATCCGCAGGGGAGCGCGGTGGATGACTGCGTGATCCATCGCCTGGGCGAAAACGATTATTTCATCTGCGTGAACGCGGCCAACACCGAGAAGGATTTTGAGTGGATTTCATCCCACAACTCCGTGGGCGCGGAACTGGAAAATGTCTCTTCCCGATACTCGCAGCTTGCTTTGCAAGGCCCCCGTGCCCCGGCGATTCTGAGCAAGGTGACCGGCTTCGATCTCTCCTCGATTCGCACTTACTGGTTTTCGCCCGCGCGGTGTTGCGAGGTGGACGGCCTGCTGGCGCGAACCGGCTACACGGGCGAAGACGGATTCGAGTTTTATTTTTCGCCCGAACATTCCGAGCACGTGTGGAAAGCCCTGCTGGAGGCGGGAAAAGAAGAAGGCCTGCAGCCGGCTGGCCTCGGCGCGCGCAACACCCTGCGTCTGGAGGCCGGATACGCCCTTTACGGGCACGAACTGGATGAGAACACCACCCTGCTCGAAGCCAACCTCGGCTGGATCTGCAAACTCGACAAGGGCGATTTTTTGGGCCGGGATGTGCTGCTGAAACAGCGTGCGGAAGGCGTCCGCAAGAAACTGGTCGGCTTTGAAATGGCGGAGCCCGGCATTGCGCGGGACGGTTACCCGGTGTGGATCAACGGCGAGAAGGCGGGGCAGGTAACCAGCGGTTCTCCCGCTCCGTTCCTGAAAAAGAATATCGGGCTCGCCTATGTGCCGCCGGCGGCAGCGCAGCCCGGACAGGAAATGCTGATCGAAATCCGGCAGAGAAAAGTGCGGGCAAGACAAGTGGCCCTACCTTTTTACAAACGGCCAAAGTAGGATGGAAGGACGGGGCTGAAAAAGGCAACAGGCCCCCAAAGTCAATTTGTTGGGAGTGTGGGTTCCATGTACCCTGAAGAACTTCAATACACTAAAGACCATGAATGGATTCGGGTGGACGGAGATACCGGGACGATCGGCATTACGGACCACGCCCAGAAAGAACTGGGTGACATCGTCTACGTCGAACTGCCCAAAGCGGGCGATCCCGTGACGGCGGCGGAAACTTTTGGAACGGTGGAGTCGGTGAAAGCCGTTTCGGAGGTTTATTCTCCCGTGACCGGAGAAGTGACCGCCGTCAACGGCAAGCTGGAGGACCATCCGGAGCTTTTGAATTCCGACCCGCATGCGGCGGCCTGGCTGATCCGCGTGCAGTTGTCGAACCCCGACGAGGTCGAGAGTCTGATGTCCTCTGAGGAATACGAGGCGTACATCCGGGAGGCAGAGTCCCACTGATGCGTTATCTCCCGAACTCCCCGCGTGACCGGGCGGAAATGCTCCGGGCGCTCGGCCACAGTTCGATTGAAGAGCTCTTTTCACAAATCCCTGAACCCATTCGATTCGAAGGCCGGCTGAACCTGCCCGGCCCGCTTTCGGAACAGGAAGTTCTGGAGCTTTTCCGGCAGGCCGCCCGCCAAAGCAGCCGCAAGTATGCCTCGCTGCTGGGCGCGGGCGCTTACTCCCACTATCGTCCCGCAGCCGTCGACGCCCTGCTCTCCCGGGGTGAATTCTTTACCGCCTACACGCCCTACCAGGCGGAACTTGCGCAGGGCACCCTGCAGGCCATGTTTGAGTTCCAGACGCTGATCGCCCAGTTGACCGGGATGGAAGTCTCGAACGCCTCGCTTTATGACGGCTCCACCGCCGCCACCGAAGCGGCGCTGATGGCCATGCGGTTGACGCGCCGCAACCGCGTGGTGGTGGCCCGCACGCTCCATCCGGAGTATCGCGAAGTGCTGGCAACTTACGTGCGCCACCTGGGAACCGAAATCGCCGAAATCCCTTACACGCCTTCCGGGCAACTCGATCTGGCTGCGCTGGAATCGTCGCTGAACAAGGAAACCGCCGCCGTCGTCATCCAGTCGCCAAACTTTCTGGGTACGATCGAGCGCTGCGGCGAAATTGCCGAAATGGTCCATCGGAGCGGCGCGCTGCTGGTGGTGGCGGTGGCCGAACCGCTGTCGCTCGCGGTGGTCAATCCTCCCGCGGAAGCCGACATCGTCTGCGGCGAAGCGCAATCGTTCGGAGTGCCGGTGGCTTTCGGCGGACCGTACGTCGGCTTCCTTGCAACCCGTGAAAAATTTGTGCGGCAGATGCCGGGCCGCCTGGTGGGGGAAACCACCGATTCCGAAGGCCGCCGGGGATTTGTGCTGACCCTCGCCACTCGCGAGCAGCACATCCGCCGCGAAAAGGCCACATCGAATATCTGCACCAACCAGTCGCTGTGCGCGCTCGCCGCAACCATCTATCTGTGCCTGCTGGGGAAACAGGGACTGAAGGCGCTGGCCGAACACAACCTGGCCAAGGCGCATTATGCCGCCGGGCAGCTTGCAGCCGTGGCGGGAACATCCATCCCGTTTGCGGCTCCGTATTTCAATGAGTTTGTCGTCAAGACTCCCGGCAAGGCCGAGACGCTACTGCGTGAATTGCAGGCGAAAAAAATCCTGGGCGGCGTCCACCTCGAACGTTTCTATCCGGAACTCAAAGATCATCTTCTGGTCTGTGTGACCGAAACCGTGAACAAAGCCACCCTTGACCGGATGGTTCAAGTGTACAAGGATTTTTCCGCGCAGAAAAAAGTGGGCGCCGCGGCGCCTGCGGCCGGGCCGCATCCCGTGGGTCAGGAGAAAGCATGAAGGAACATCCCCGCCACGCACGGCCGCACATCACGCGAGACGAGGGCCTGATTTTTGAGCGGAACTCGCCCGGCAAATGCGGCGTCGACCTGCCCGCGCCGGATGTTCCAGCGGCCCCGGCGTCGGAGCTTCTGGGCGAGGAGCTTTACCGCAAGGAAATTTCCGGTTTCCCGGAGGTTTCGGAGCTGGAAGTGATCCGGCACTTCACCCGCCTTTCAACCTGGAACTACGGCGTCGATACGGGGCTCTATCCGCTGGGTTCCTGCACCATGAAGTACAATCCGCGCATCAATGAGGTGGTGGCGCGACTTGAGGGCCTGGCCACCGATCATCCCTACGCGCCGGCAGACCTCACGCAAGGCTGCCTGAAGGTTCTGCACGAGACGGCGCGCTGCTTGGCTGAAATTACGGGCATGGACGCGGTGTCGTTGCAGCCGGCGGCGGGTGCGCAGGGCGAGCTTTCCGGCATTCTGATGATTCAGGCTTGCCTCACCGACCGCGGCAATCCTCGCAAGTACATTCTGATTCCCGATTCCGCCCACGGCACCAACCCCGCCAGCGTCACGACTTCCGGCTACGAAGTGCGGAATCTGAAGTCCGACGCCCACGGCTGCCTCGATCTGGCCGAACTCGACCGGGCCATGACGGAAGACGTTGCCGGGCTGATGCTGACCAACCCCAACACGCTGGGAATCTTTGAAGTCCGGATTCGCGAGATCTGCGACCTGGTTCACCGCAAAGGCGGCCTCGTTTACATGGACGGGGCCAACATGAACGCGCTGGTGGGCATTGCGCGGCCGGCGGATTTTGGCGCCGACGTCATGCACCTGAATCTGCACAAGACCTTCACCACGCCGCACGGAGGAGGCGGGCCCGGCTCAGGACCCGTGGCCGTCAAACGGTTTCTGGAACCTTATCTCCCCTCGCCGGTGGTCGTGCAGGCGGCCGACGGCACTTATGGTCTCGATGACAATCGCCCGAAAAGCATCGGGCGGGTTCGCGCCTTCTACGGAAATTTCGGGATGGCGGTGCGCGCTCTGGCCTATATTGCGGCCAACGGAGGCGAAGGGCTGCTCCAAACCACGCAGGACGCCGTGCTCAACGCCAATTACGTGATGCGCAAACTGCAGGACGTTTACGATCTTCCTTACGATGAACCCTGCATGCACGAGTGCGTTCTCTCAGACCGCCGGCAGGCCGCCCGCGGTGTCCATACCATGGACATCGCCAAGCGCCTGATCGATTATGGATTTCACCCGTACACCACCGCATTCCCGCTGATCGTACCGGGCGCCATGATGATTGAACCCACCGAAAGCGCCAGCAAGGAAGAGTTGGACGAATTTATTGAGGCCATGCGGGCCGTGGCGGAGGAGATCGAGGAAGACCCCGAATTTGTCCTGAAGGCGCCGCACACGACTCGCGTCAGCCGCCTGGACGAGGCGAAAGCCGCCCGCAAGCCGGTCCTGCGCTGGAAGCCATAGTTCGAGGATTGTTCTCCCCGGCACGGCTTTAGAGTCTGCGTGACAACTAGCTTTTTCGCGCTGTAGCGGCGCTCTATGAGCGCCGAAAGCATCGAAGAATAAAGCCGGCGGTCATAGACCGCCGCTACAACTTCAGTTATCACACAGACTCTGAAGCCCTGCCCTGAAGATGGGTTCGGGAGGTTGCCGATGCCTTTTCGCCGGGAATTCTTGAAAACCTCCGCGGCTGTGTTAGCCTCTGGAATGGGGCTCGGCATGACAACACCAGCGCCACAGGAAATGACGCCGGAAGGGTTCCGGGCGTTTCAGGCGGAGCGCCGGAAAGAGCTCTGGAGCCTGCTCGGCGATCTGCCCTGGCAGCACATTCCCAAACCACCCAAGGTCATCAAGGTGGAACAGCATCCCGGCTATCAGCTTGAGCGGCTGGAACTGGACCTGAACGGCCTGGAGCCCGTCCCGGCCCTGCTCCTCGTTCCTCACCGGAGGCGAAGGCCCGCGCCGGGTCTGCTCTTCATCCACTGGCATGGCGGCATGTACGACCTCGGGAAGGAACAACTCCTTAAGGGAACCCCCGTGCAACCCGCCTACGCCGCAGCATGCGCGGAAAAGGGCCTGGTAACCCTCGCCATCGATAGCTGGTGCTTCGGAGAACGGAAGCATGAGCCGGACGGCCGCACGGGCGAAGAGGACACCTTCAAGCTGATGCTCTGGCGCGGGCGAGTGCTGTGGGGAATGATGATGTTCGACGAGCTCCGCGCATTGGACTACCTGGCGTCGCGACCGGAGGTCGATCCCAAACGCCTGGGCGCCTTTGGCATGTCAATGGGCTCCACAAAAGCCTGGTGGCTGGCGGCGCTCGACGCTCGCGTGCGTATCTGCATTGATCTTTGCTGCCTGACCGATTATCAGGAACTGATCCGGACTCATAATCTGAAAGGCCACGGGATTTACTACTACGTTCCTTCGCTGCTTAAGCATTTTGAGACGGCGCAGATCAATGAGCTGATGGTCCCGCGCGCCCGCCTCAGCTTGAACGGCCGCAAAGATCCGCTCACGCCACCGGCTGGAGTGGAGCGCGTTCGAGATGATCTGGCTCCCCTTTACGAAAAATTCGGCAGCCCGGAGGATTGCCGAATCCAGCTCTTTGACTGCGCACACCAGGAATTGCCGGAGATGCGGGAACTGGTGCTGGCCTGGATGGACCGGTATCTCAGCACCAAAAGCGCCGGAATGGAAGCTCACCACAATATCTAGAACTCCGCGAAATTTCGCCCCACCATCTTGCGCTTTTCGCTTTACAGCCCCTTCGGTTCATGCTAGCTTGAGGGGAGTGTTTGGGGATGCTCGCAGATGCCTTTTGTTGCGCGCCAAAGGCTTGATGGATGAGGCGAGCGCGTTCGGAGCGGAACGGCTGCTCTATCGAAAAGCCAGCCGGGAATCCCACCTGTCTGCGTGGCGCGCTTCCTTGGAAATTTCGTTATTGGGTCTGCACTGGGAGTGTAATTACGGCCCCATCGTCCGGCTTGATCAGGTTTTTGAACGGAGGCGATTATCTTGCTGAAACTAAAGAGAATAGAGCTGCTAGGCTTCAAGTCCTTTGCAGACCGTACGCGCCTGGAATTTGAGGACGGAACGGTCGGCATTGTGGGGCCGAATGGCTGCGGCAAGTCAAATCTGTCGGACGCCATGAACTGGGTCCTGGGCGAACAGAGCGCCCGCCTGCTCCGCGGCGAGCGAATGACCGACGTGATTTTCAACGGCACCGGCAGCCGTCCTCCCACCGGGATGGCCGAAGTGAGCCTGACGCTGGAAGATCCCGAATACGACAGCAGCGATGAAATTGTCGAAGAAGCAAAGGCGGATAACCCTGAAGTCGAAGCCGGTGCGTTCGAGCAGCCGGCTCCCGGCAAAAGCGCCGCATACAAGGTCTACCTGAAGGACGGCTCAGGCCAGATTGTGGTCACTCGGCGCCTGTTCCGCTCCGCTGAGAGCGAATATCTGATCAATGGCCGGGCCAGCCGCTTGCGCGACATTCAGGATCTCTTTATGGGCACGGGGCTGGGCCCGGAATCCTACGCCATCATCGAGCAGGGGCGCATCGGCCAGATTTTGAGTTCCAAGCCGTCGGACCGCCGCCTGATCCTGGAAGAAGCCGCCGGCATCTCCAAATTCAAAGCGAGGAAGCGCGCGGCAGAGCTGAAACTCGAATCCTCGCGGGGGAATTTGTCCCGCATCACGGACATCCTGGAAGAAGTCATCAAGCAGGTCAACTCCCTCAAGCGCCAGGCGTCCAAAGCGCGCCGGTTCCGCGAGCTGCAGCAGGAGATGACGGAACGCCAGAAAGTCACTCTCGCCTCGCGGCTGCGAACTCTGGAGGCGCAATGCCGGCAGCTTCGCGAGGAATTCGAAAAGCTTCACCAGGTCTGTGCGGAAGAAAACCGGCAGCTTGAGTTGCTGGCCAGCGAACAGCGGACCACCACAACGCGCTGCGAAGAGCTCGAAAGCAGGCTGATTTCAACCCGCGAGACGCTGGCTGAAAGCGAACTTGAGCGGCAACGCCTGCAATCACGCCTGGAGCAGATCCGGCAGCAGATCGCCGCGCTTGATTCCCGAAGCGGTGACGCCAAACAGGAGAGCGAGCAGATCCGCTCTCGCATGGATTCGCTTGAGCAGGAAGCGAGCAGGCGGGCCCAGGAACACGAAGATCTGCTGCAGGAACAATCGGCGGCCGAAGAAGAGGGTGCGCGGCTGCTGGAAAAGCAGGAGCAGCTTGGGGTTCGTATTCACGACGCGGAGCACGCCGTCGAGCAGTCCCGCCGGGCGCTTCTGGCCTCCATTGGCCGCGCCGCCGATCTTCGCAACCAGATTGTCCAGACGGAGGAAATGGGCCTCGCTCTGGACCGCCAGAAAGTGCGAATTTCAACCGAGCGGGCGGGCGTTGAGGCTGAACGGCAGCAGCGCTCTGCTGAACTTGAAACGCTGGCCCAGGAACACGAACGGTCCCGGAATGAGCTGGCACGGCTTGCGGAATCTCTCTCGCAGACGTCGGCTGCGCTGGACCAGGCGCAGAAGGAGGAAACGGCCGAGCGGCACGGCCTGGAAAATCTTCGCCGTGAGTTTTCCGGGATGGAAGCCCGCAAGCAGACGCTGGAAGAGTCGCTGGCTCGCCATGCCTACTCGACCGACAGCGTACGCAAGCTTTTGAACGGAGAGTTTCCCGGCAACGGCCATCAATTCCGGCCGCTCGGCGTGCTGGCGGATTTTCTGGAAGTCTCTCCCGGATACGAGGAAATCGTCGAAGAATTTCTGAAAGCGGAACTGGACTGCGTGGTGGTTGAAGAGCACGCGGAAGCGCGCTCCGGCATCGCGATTCTGCAGGCGGAGGGCACCGGCCGCTCCACCTTTTTTGTCACTCACTCGTCCGCCGCCGGGCACCTGGGAAGCAACGGCCACCACCAGATCCGGCAGGAATCCGGCGTGGTGGCATCGTTACGGGAAATGGTTCGCCTGGAGCCCCGGCTGGGGTTGAACGGAGATCCGCCTTTGCCGTCCCTGGGCAAGGCGTATCTGGTGGAAGACGCTGCGGCCGCCGAGCGGCTGGCCCTGAACTATCCCGAGTGCCACTTCCTGACGCGCTCCGGGGAGCACTATCACCACCGGCTGGTTTCCGGCGGGCGCGGATCGAGCGCCGGGCCGCTGGCCCTGCGGCGGGACTTCCGCGACCTGGAACGGCGCACCGTCGAGGTTGAATCGGATATTAAAGCGCGGGCGGCCAAGCTGGCTGAAATCGAACAGCGGGCCGAGACGCTAAAAGAGGCGCTGAACGGAATGACCGCGGCCCGGCAGGAGTCCGAAAAAAACTCCGTGGTCGGCTCCGAGCGGTTGCGGCAGGTCCAGCAGGACCTGGCCCGCACGGTCGAGCGACTGCGCATTTTCGGCGAAGAAAGCGCCAGGATCGAGGAAGAGCGGCGGTCACTCGAGTCCCGGCAAGTGAGTCTCCGAGCGCGGCTTGAAGCCGAACAGACCGAAAAGTCGCGGCTGGAATCGGAAATCGCCTCGAGCGCCGAGCAGGTCAGCGCCGAACGGCAACAGTTTGATCAGGGCGCGCAAACCCTGGCCCGCGCGCAGGCGCGCTTCAGCACCCTGCAGGAACGCACCCGGGCGCTTGCCTCGGAACGCGCACGGCTGGCCGCGCAGACGCAGGAAATGGCCGGCCGCCTGGAACATCTTGCCCGGCAGATGGACGGATGGGCGGAAAATCAGCGGCAGCTCGCTGAGGAAGCTGAAATCACGCGAACGCGCGATGCCGGACTCGAAACCACTCATGCCCGGCTGAAGGAAGAATTGCAGGGTTTGGGAAACGAATTGCAGACGGTGCGCGCGCGGCGGGATGAACTGCGGCCGCAGGTTGAAGAGGCCCGCGCCCGCTATGAGGCCGTTCGTGAGAAGCGCTCCGAGGTTGAGGTGGCGCTGGCCCGCGCCGATTCGGACCGCGATCATCACGCCCAACAATGCCGCGAATCGCTTCAGCAGGAGCCCGAAGCGCTGCTGGCCGAACTGACCGAAGAGGCGTTTCTGGCGGGCGAGGCCCTCGAAGCCGCCGAAGAGGAGGTGCGCCAGATCAAGAAACGCATCGATAATCTTGGGCCGCTCAACATGATGGCGCTGGAGGAACTGAAAGAGGCGGAAGAGCGCTACGAATTTCTGGAAGGGCAGCGGCAGGACCTGCTCTCTTCCATCGAAGACATGGCCCAGGCCATCCGGGAAATCGACCGGCTCTCGCGCCTGCAGTTTATGGAGGCTTTCAAGGCGATCAACGCCTACTTTGCGGAGTCGTTCCGCACGCTCTTCGGAGGCGGCATCGGGCAGTTGCTGCTGAGCGACGAGGAGGACCCGGAGAGCGGGCTCGACATCGTGGCCCAGCCGCCCGGCAAGCGCCTGCAGAACATCCTGCTGCTTTCCGGCGGCGAAAAAGCGCTGACCGCGCTCGCCCTGCTGATCGCCATCTTCCGCTACACGCCCAGCCCCTTCTGCGTGCTGGACGAAGTGGACGCGCCGCTCGACGACTCGAACGTGACCCGGTTCACCCGGTTGATCCACAAGATGAGCTCCACCACGCAGTTCATCCTGATCACCCACAACAAAACCACCATGGAAATCGCCCGCGCCATCTACGGCGTCACCATGGAAGAGCCCGGCGTCTCCAAGTTGATTTCGGTCAAGCTGGAAGAACCCGAAGAAGAACCTGAAAACGAGCCGGTCGCCGTGCCGGCCTGATCGGCGCAAGAGAAGGTTGTAATGGTAGCCACGGCATGTTTTCTATGCCGTGGGATCTTGGTGTTCAGGGATTGCAAAAGTCCCACGGCACAAAATCCGTGCCGTGTGTCTACCCGCTACCAGCTTAACTGTGAAATGAAGGAGGTAAACCTTCACACATCGAGGGAGATTGGTCTTGTGCCCCCGCTACCGCAAATGCGTAGGTACCAGTCGCCAGAGGTCGTCCGCGTTCTAGACCGCGTCAGGCGCGAACTGGACTACAGGGATGGCTTCGAGGAATTCTGCTGGTTCGCTCGAGAATACCCGCGTTGCTACAGATGCCACCTTGACGGAGCCGACTTTCGTCTTGGCACCATGCACAAATCACTCAACTCAATTCGTCAGCAGCTTGCAATGCGGGCTATTGCCGCGAATAGTCAAACCTTTGAAATTGCGATCGGGAACCATCTCGTGAACCGGTTGTACTGGGATTTTGAGTCATATCTGTCAGAGATCAATATCGCGCTCGATCTTCTCGCCCGCGTTGTCGGCCCTGCCTTCCAACAACAATCGCCATTATCCTTCAACAATCTGTGCAAGAGGTCCGAGCCGCACATGATTTTGGACCTGTTTCAAAGCGCGCAGCGACGATGGGTTTCACGACTGAAGGACTATCGCGATTGCTTCGTGCATTACACGCCCGTCGACACTCTGCTTCAGGTGACCATGCAAAGATGTGCAACAGGCTGGGAGCTGCGCGCAAAGCTGCCTACCAACCCCAACATTCGCGAGATACTCGGATTTCGCTATTCGCGACGAATTGAGCTGATGAGGTACGCAATAATTGTGCATCGGCACATGACCGCTTTCGACCGAGTCGTCGC
>Ga0307374_10015255_pt1 | contig 10355 bp, 9 predicted proteins | sample OX3MG_FD_202532 | JGI IMG/M metagenome (GOLD analysis project Ga0307374, IMG submission 202532) | Soil microbial communities from Risofladan, Vaasa, Finland - OX-3 | ecosystem: Environmental > Terrestrial > Soil > Coastal area > Acid sulfate soil | place: Finland: Risofladan, Vaasa | collected...
CCTTGGTGATCACCTCCATCGCCTCGTCAAAGCGTGCGTCGGCCTCTTCCATCGGGGTGCAGAACCCGGCGAACTCGTTGTAGCGGTAGCCCTTGCCGATCCCGAAATCGAGCCGCCCGCCGGACAAGAGGTCCAAGGTCGCGGCCTGCTCGGCGAGCAGGACGGGATTGTGCCACGGCAGCACCAGGACGGCGGTGCCGAGGCGCAACGTCGTGGTGCGGGCGCCAAGCCAGGTCAGCAGATTGAGGCTCGCCGAGACCTGGCCAAAGCCGGTGAAATGATGCTCGACGACAAAGGTGCTGTGAAAGCCGAGCGCTTCCGCCTCGACATTGTTTTCGATCCACTCGTGGAAGCCCTGGCTGCTGTCCGTCAACTCCGCGCCGGGCGCGGGGCGCCGCGCCTGGGCGCTGCCGAAAAGTCCGAAACGCATCGCTTTCTCCGCTTGCGCGCCGTGACGCTGGCGCTATTGCAGTGTGCCATGGCAGCAGGTCGCTGACCAGGATCGGACGCTATGGCTGGCCTTTCTGCCAGTAGATGACGGCGACCAGGATCGCCAGCAGGCTGCCGGTGATCGCCAGGCTGATCTTGGTGGATTGGTGAGCGGCGCGGCGATCGAGCCACGTGCGCGGTTTGATCCCCTTGGCGACGAAAACCAGCTGGGCTGACAGGTTGACGCAGACGAGATTGACGGCGAGCAGCGCCGCGGCGCCCGCCGCCAGCTTCAGTTGGACCGTGCCGAGCATATACCCGAGCGTGGCCGCGGGCGGTAGCAGCGCCACGGCGACCATGACGCCGGTCAGGGTGCTGGGGAGTTGGGTCGTCAGCGACAGCGCCCCGGCCGCGCCCGACGCCAATGCCAGCAGAATGGCGTCATAGCCGAGCTGCGTCCGCGAGATGAGCGCGAGGCTGGAGTCGTCGACCGGCAGTATCCGGCCGGCCACCGCGGCGCAGGCGACGCTCAGCGCGATCCCCGCGGCGTTGGCGAGTATTCCGCGCACCACCAGTTCGCGGTCGCCCAGCGTGCTGCCGAAGGCCATGGCGATGTTGGGGCCGAGCAGTGGCGCGATCAGCATGCCGGCGATCACCAGCGTTGTGGCGTTCTCGAATAGTCCGATCGCCGCCACGAGCGTGGAGAGGGCGACCAGCTCGAGGAAGGTGCTGTCGACCCGCGCCCCGCGGTCGATCGCGGCATAGAGCTCCTCGCGTGTGGTCTGTTCGGGAGTGCGCCGCTCCTCTTGCGGCTGCTCCAGCTCGGGGATCGTGGCCTCGATCGGCATGATCGTGATGCGCCACGGCTTCCCCTTGCCGAGAGCGCCCTGCAGCTGGTCGATCAGCTCCTGCTGGTGTTCCGGCCGGGCGACGATGCGGGAAGTTTGAACCGGGGTTGAACCTTCGGCGCCGCCCGCGGGCGCCGTATCGGTCCAGCAGTTGAGCGCTTTAAAGCGCTGCGCGATCGCCGCTATCCTGTCGGCGTGACCAGGAGGGGCAAAGACTTCGATCAGCCTGAGCGGCACGCCATCCTCCGAGATGGCCGAGGTTGCTGTCGCTGCCGCGCCCGGTCGGCGCGGCAGCTCCCTCGTGCGCGATGCGGCGGAGGGCTTGCAGCCTGATCAGCTGCGCTGCACCAGTTCGATGCGGTAGCCGTCCGGGTCTTCGATAAAGGCGATGACCGAGCCGCCATGCGCCATCGGGCCGGCCGGGCGCGGGATCTTGACACCGGCGGCGCCGAGCTGCTCGCAGGCTTTGTAGACGTCCGGCACGCCGATCGCCAGATGGCCAAAGGCGCTGCCCAGCGCATACGGCTCCGCCTGGTCCCAGTTGTGGGTCAACTCGATGACGGTGCTGTCGGTTTCGTCGCCATAGCCGACAAAGGCGAGGGTGAACTTGCCGGTCGGATAGTCGCGCTTGCGCAACAGCTGCATGCCCAGCAGGTCGTTGTAGAAATGCAGCGATTTGTCGAGGTCCTTGACCCGCAGCATCGTGTGCAGCAGGCGGGCCTTGCCCAGCCCCTCGGCCGGCCGCGTTTTGCTATCGGTCATCGTCATGATGCAGACACTCCCTTCGGTTGCGCGGCGAGGATCGCCAGGATCCGATCGGCGGCGGCGCGGCTCGGTGACGCCGTGTCCGACTGGTCATCGCCGCGCAGCCGCCGTATCGCCTCATCATAGCCCGCCAGATGCGCGCTGCGAACCCGTTCGTCCCGGATCAGTTCGGCAAGCGAAGCGGCGAGCGGCTCCGGCGCGCATTGCCGGCGCAAATGCTCGGGAACGAGCGGCCGGTCGAGCAGCAGGTTGACGAGGTTCGCCTGGCGCACCTTGACGATATGGTCGAGCAGCATCTCGGTCAACGGGTTGAGGCGATAGGCGACCGCCATCGGCACGCGCGCCAGCGCCAGTTCGAGGGCGATCGTGCCGGAGGCGGCCAGCGCCGCGCGGCTCGCCGCAAAGGCGTCGTACTTGGCGGCATTGCCGCGCAGCACGATCGGCCGCCCGGGCCAGTCCCGCACCCCTGCGGTGACCGCCTCGGCGACGGTCGCCACCGTCGGCACCGCGACGCGGAACGGTCCGACGATCGCCTCCAGGCGTTGCAGCGTCGCGCCGAACACCGGCAATAGCCGGCGCACTTCGCCGCCGCGGCTGCCCGGCAGCACGGCCAGCACCAGTTCGTCGGCGGCGATCGCGTGGGCGGCGCGAAACCGCGCCGCGTCGCCATGCCCGGCGCCGCTATCGAGCACCGGATGGCCGACATAGCTGGCGGCGAGGCCGACCCGCTCGAAATAGGCCGGCTCGAACGGCAACAGGGTCAACAGGTGGTCGTACCAGAGCGCCATCCGCCGGGCGCGGCCGCCGCGCCACGCCCACACCATCGGCGCGACGTAATGAATGAGCGGCAGCCGCTCGCCATGCCGCCGCAACCGTTGCGCGACGCGCCAGCTGAAACCGGAACTGTCGATCGTGACGACGGCGTCCGGCCGCACCATCCGGATCGCGGCGACGGTCTGGCGCACCCGGCGCAGGATCAGCGGCGCCCGGGGCAGGACTTCGGCGATCCCCGCCACCGCCAGATCGGCAAGCGGGACGAGGCTGACCAGACCCTGCGCCGCCATCTGTTCGCCGCCGATCCCGGCAATCCGCAGATGGCCGCCGGTGCGTTCGCGCAACGCCGTGATCAGCGCGGCGCCGAGCGCGTCGCCCGAGGGCTCGCCGGCGATGATGAAGAGGAACGGCGCGGCCTCGCCCGCCGCGTTCATGGCACGGCGATTCCGACCACGAAGAGGCCGGCCGCATCGGCGCGGCGGATGATCTCGTCGCGGTCGATCAGCAGCGTCGCCCCGGCCTGCGCGGCAATGCCGCGCAACCCGCTCTCGGCCGCCAGGATCACGGTCTGCGGACCGACTACCGGCCGGTCGGCGCGGCGTTCCTGGCCCGGCTTTTCGGCCTTGACCAAGACCCCGCCCGGCCCCGGCCGGTGCAACGCCGCGCACCGCCGCAGCAACCCGTCGGTCCCCTCGATCGCCTCGACTCCGAGCACGAGGCCCTGCTGCACAACGACCGCCTGTCCAATGTCGAGCGCACCGATCGCCCGCGCGAGGCGCATGCCACGCGCGATATCGGCGAGCGCGTCGGAATCGGGCCGCAGCCGCCCGAGCGGGCCTTCCGGCAAACTCGCCCCGTCAAGCAGCTGGTCGGCGCCGATCACGCGGAAGCCCTCGCGCTCCAGCTCCTTGACGATTGCGCTCAGCAGCCCGTCATCGCCAAGCGCGCGGTAGCCGACCCGCGCGAGAAACTTGGCCGCCCGCCAATCGGGGCGCAACGCCACCAGCGACGGGCGGCGCACCGCGCCGGCCAGCATCAGTTCATCGATCCCGCGGGCGCGCAGCACGTCAAGCCCGCTTGCCGCGCCGCCAATGCGGCACCAGGCATGCGGCACGGCGGCGACCGTCGCCGGGTCGGCCTCGCCCTCGAGCGCCAGCACGAAAACCTCGCGTCCCGCGGCCCGGCAGCTTTCGATGATTCGGCGCGGCAACCCGCCGCTGCCGGCGATGATGCCCAGCGGACGATTGGGCGGGCGGTCGGGCAGGTCGGGCGAGCAATCGGCCGCGCTATCCGCCATTCGCCCCTTTCGGCTGGCAGATCGCGCGGCTCGAATCGGCGCGGATGAAGGCGATGATGTCGGCCACCGGGCCGATGCCGCCAAAGCGCTCGGCCGTCTCGTTGACCCGGTCGCCCAGCGTGCCGTCGGCCGAGAACAGGAACTGGTAGGCGCTGCGCAGCCCCTGGATGTCCTCGCGGCTGAAGCCGCGGCGCTGCATGCCGATGATGTTGAGGCCGTTCAGCCGCGCCCGGTCGCCGATCACCTGGCCATAGGGGATAACGTCGCGCTCGACTCCGGACATGCCGCCGATCATCGCGTGCCGGCCGATCCGCACGAACTGGTGCACGGCGCACAGCCCGCCGAGGATCGCGTATTCCCCGACGACGACATGCCCGCCCAGGGTCGCCTGGTTGACCAGGATCACATGGTCGCCGATCTGGCAATCATGGGCGACATGGGCGCCGACCATCAGCAGGCAATGATCGCCGATCCGGGTCACCATGCCGCCGCCGGCGGTGCCGGGGTTGATCGTCACATGTTCGCGGATCGTGCTGTGGCGGCCGATCACCAGCGTCGAGGCTTCGCCCTGGTATTTGAGGTCCTGCGGTTCCATCCCGATCGAGGCGAATGGGAAGAGGCGCGTCGCCTCGCCGATCGTGGTATGCCCGTCGATGACGACATGCGCGGCGAGCCGCACGCCGGCGCCGAGCACGACATTCTCGCCGATCACGCAGTAGGGACCGACCACGACATCGTCAGCAAGGCTCGCCCCTGGCGCCACGATCGCGGTGGGATGGATCTGCGGCATGGGGGCCTAATCGTCCATGATCATCGCGGCGAACACCGCTTCGGCCATCAGCTGGCCGCCGACCTCGGCGCGGCCCTCGAATTTCCAGACATTGCCGCGATGGCGCTGCTTGGCGACCCGGACGTGCAGGCAGTCGCCGGGGAACACCGGCCGCCGGAAGCGCGCGTTGTCGACGCTCATGAAATAGACGAGCTTGCCCTCCGACTTGCGCCCGAGCGTATGGACCACCAGCACCGCCGCGGTCTGCGCCATCGCCTCGATGATCAGCACCCCGGGCATCACCGGGCGGGATGGAAAATGCCCCTGGAAGAAGTGCTCGTTGATCGAGACGTTCTTGATGCCGGTCGCGCGCACGTTGGCCACCGCGTCGATGACCTTGTCGATCATCAGGAACGGGTGGCGGTGCGGGATCATTTCCATGATCCGCTGGATATCGATCGCGATCGATTGCTCGTCGGAGCAGGCCGGATCGATCATCGTCCGTCCTTTTTCTTCGCAAGGCGTTGCAGGATCGCAACCTGTTTCATGAACAAGCCTATCGGCACCGCCGGCGCGCCACACACGGTCTCGCCCGGCGGGATGTCGCGCATCGCCCCCGACTGCGCCGCGATCCGGGCGCCGCCGCCGATGCTCAAATGGCCGGCGAATCCGGCCTGTCCTCCCGCCATGACAAAATCGCCGAATCTGGTGCTGCCGGAGATCCCGACCTGACCGGCCAGGATGCAACCCCGGCCGAGAACGACATTGTGCCCGATCTGCACAAGATTATCGATCATTGTGCCGCGGCCGATCACGGTGTCGTGGCCCGAGCCGCGATCGATCGTCGTGTTCGCCCCGATGTCGACGTCGTCGCCGATGATGACGCGGCCGAGTTGCGGGATCTTGACCGGTCCCGCGGGATCGGGCGCGAAGCCGAAGCCGGGCTGGCCGATGCGCGCGCCCGGGTGCAGCACCACCCGCGCGCCGATCAGGCAGTGGCTCAGCGTCACGTTGGCGCCGACCCGGCAATCCTCGCCCAGTTCGACGCCGACGGCGATCACCGTATTGGGCCCGACCTCGCAGCGGGCGCCGAGCCGCACGCGCGCCTCGATCACGACGTTGGCGCCGATTGCGCAATCGGCCGGCACCACGGCGCTCGGATCGATGATCGCCGAGGGGGCGCGTCCGGGCACCACCGGCGGCGACGGATGGAACGCCTGTGCAGCGCGCGCAAACGCCTTGTAGGGATCGCGGGCGATCAATAGCGCCATGCCCGCCGGGGCCATTGCCGCGAGGCGCTCCTCGACAAAGGCGGCGCCGGCCTGCGATTGGGCGAAGGCCTCGACGTATTTGCGATTGTCGAGAAATGTCACGTCGTCGGGGCCGGCGCTTTCGAGCGGGGCAACGTCGCGGAACAATCGGCCGGCCGCGCCCGGGTCTTGCACCGCGGCTCCGCTCAAGGCCGCCAGCGCGTCGAGCGAATAGGGCCCGGCCGGCTCAAAGAAGCGGGGATCTGCCATTGGCCGGCGAGCCTCGGGTTTCATGACGAGCGCGCATGCTATCTCCCTTCGGACGGGTTGCAGCGGCGCCGCGGCGACACCCGTGGCGGCGCGCTCAGCGGGGCAGGCTTGCGCCGCGTTGCGTCGATCTCGACCCTGACAAGGTCTGCCATGTTGCTGAGGCGGTTTCGCCAAAAGCGTGGCCTGAGCCACCGCCGGCCGATCGCCGCGAGAACGCTGTGACTGCGGCCGGGTCCCGGATCGACCGGCTTTCTGAAATCAACGTCACCCGGGATGTTATCGATATCGCCAACGGTCACGTCACGACCGTAATGTGCCGTCCATCGATCGCAGATGCGTCCCGTAATGGCGACGGGGTCGTCACGACGATGGGAAACCGCTATTTTTGGCATTTGAACATCGTGGGCTAGCTTTAATATTCTCCACACTGGATTTGTACGGGAAACACCGACATATCGCGAGGCTTGTAGCGGCGATCACTTCTTCCTGTGCGACGGCTTTGAGGCGGTTTCCGCCGCCGCGGGGTGGCCAGGCGATGCACCGCTGGCGGCCGGAACGACGAAATTGACCGTCAGCGTCGGTAACTGCTCGTTGAGCTTTTGCAGTACCTGATCGGTCACATCGAAGCCCTGGCCGAACAGGATGACGTCGCCGCGCTGAAACACCAGATTGGCCTTCCGCTCCTTGGCGATCTGGGCGACGATCTTCAGCATCGCATCATGAATTTTCTCGAGCGCTTCGGCGTAGGACCGCTTCAGCGCCTCGCCCTTGGCCTGCACGCTGCGGTTGAGTTCGTTGACCTTCTGTTCAAACTCCTGCCCTTTTTTCCGCAGGGCTTCCGACGACAGCGATGCCTGTTGCCGCTGCAGCGTGTCGCGCTCGTGGCGCAATTGCGCTTCCTCGCGAGAAAACTCCTTGGTGTATTCAGCGCGCTTCTGTTCGACCTGATGCAGCACCATCTTGGCCGCTTTGGACTCCGTCAGCAGCGACTGCTGATCGACCAGCAGGATACTCAAGCCGGGCGATGCGGTCGCGGCCGGGGCGGGAACTGCCGCCGCGACGGGGGCCGCGACGGGAGCCGGGGCAGGCGCCGGCTGTGGCGGCTTTTGCTGCGCCCGGGCCTCGCCGAGCATCGCGCCCAGCGCCAACAGCACAACCAGCGGGGTCAGCCCCGCACGCGTTACCGACATCAGAACCTCGTACCGAAACTGACATGAAAGAACTGGCTCTTGTCGAATGGCTCGCGCTTGATCGGCAACGCCAAATCGATGCGGACCGGGCCGACCGGGGATTTCCAGGAGACGCCGATGCCGGCGCTGACACGGATCGCCGGCGAATCGGCGACCTGCGGCGCGATGCCCCCCGTCGTGACCAATTGCGCCGGTGTCAGAATCAGGTTCTTTTGGTCGTTCGACCACAGGCTGCCGAAATCTGTGAAGACCCGTCCGCGGATGCCGAGTTCCTTCGGCAGGCCGAGCGGCACGTCAAGCGAAACCGAGCCGACATAGTATTTGTTGCCGCCGAGCGAGTCGCCGGAAATCGTGTCGCGCGGGCCGATCCCGGCCGGTGCGAAACCGCGCAGATTGTCGCCGCCGACAAAGAAGCGATCCTGCAACAGCACCGGTTGCCCGCCCCAGCCAAAGACGTCGCCGGCCTCGCCGGTAACACTGAAGACCCATTCCGGCCATATCGAATAATAGTAGCCGACATTGATTTTGTTGCGGATAAAATGGACGCCAAAGCCGGCGCCCGCAAAATCATTGCCGATCGAGGCATAGTATCCACCAGTCGGCTCAAGCCGGTTGTCGCGACGGTCGTACAGCAGAACCTGCCCGATCTCGGATGTCAGATGGGTGCCCGACTGGAGCGCGATGAACAGGGAAGCGTCGCTCTGGATGTCTGCAATATCGTCCGATCGCGCCGTGTATTTCCACGTCTGACGCAGATTTTCCGATATCTGATAGCCGGCACGTAGCGATCCGCCATAGGAAAACTGGGTGTAAGGCGGGGTCACTCCGCTGAAGAAACTTGCTGTTGGGCTGGTCTTGACCTCGAACACATCGAACCCGGCGGCGATGTTCTTGTCAAGAAAGTACGGTTCGGTGAAACTTATGTCGATCTGCTGGGAACGCAGCGCGAGAACCGTGCTGAGCCGTACATCCTCACCGCGCCCGAGAAAATTGCGCTCGCGCACCGAGGCATCGATCAGCGGGCCATCGGTGGTCGAGAAGCCCAGGCCGAACGACAACTCGCCGGTCGACTGTTCTTCGACCTCGGCCGTGATGACGGTCCGGTCGGGCGCCGAACCCGGGCGGTTGGTGACCTCGACTTTCTTGAAAAAGCCGAGGTTCTTGATGCGCTCCTTCGAGCGCTGCATCTTGTCGGTGTTGAACGCATCGCCCTCGACCAGTTGGAACTCGCGGCGGATCACCTTGTCGAGGGTGCGCACGTTGCCGGTGATGTCGATCCGCTCGACATAGACGCGGGGCCCTTCCTGCACATGGAAGACGACGTCGAGGGTGTGCTTTTCGCGGTGCCGGGTGATTTCCGGCTTGACCTCGACAAACGCGTAGCCGCGATTGCCGAGCGCATTGGTGATCACCGAGATCGAATGCTCGACCGCCGAGCCGTCGTACCAGTCGCCGGATTGGACGGTCAGCAGCGGCAGCACCGCCTCGCGCGGCAGGCCCTTGAGCTTGATGTCGACATCCACCTTGCCGAAGCGATAGCGCTCGCCTTCGTCAACGGTAAACGTGATGACAAAGCCGTCGCGGTCGGGGGTCAATTCCGCGATGGCGGAGACCACCCGGAAATCGGCATAACCCTGGCTCAGATAATATTTGCGCAGCAGCTCGCGATCATAAGCGATCCGATCGGGGTCGTAGCTGTCTGCCGTCGAGAGGAAGCGATACCAGCGGCTTTCCTTGGTCGCGATGACGCCGCGCAAGGTGCTGTCGCCGAAGTGACGGTTGCCGACGAAATTGATGCTGCGCACGCCGGTCGCCGGACCCTCGTTGATCTGAAAAACCAGATCGATCCGGTTTTCCGACAATTGGATGATCTCCGGGTCCACCGTCGCCGCAAAATGACCATGCCGGCGATAGAGTTGCAGGATGCGGCGCACGTCGTCCTGGACGCGGGTGCGCGTATAGACGATGCGCGGACGCAGCTGGATTTCGCCGTTGAGGTCTTTGTCGGACAGCTTCGAATTACCCTCGAAGGCGATGCGGTTGATGATCGGGTTCTCGACCACCTTGACGACCAGGATGCCGCCGTCGCGCACCAGCTTCACATCGGCGAACAGGCCGGTCGCGAACAGCGCCTTTAGCGAGGCATCGATGCGTTCGGGATCCCACGGATCGCCGGTGTGCACCAGCAGATACGAGCGGACGGTCTCCGGGTCGATCCGCTGGGTGCCGACGACCCGGATATCGGTGATCGTGCCGGTCGCCGCCGTCGCCGGCAGCGCGCGGCCGATCCCCCCTTGCGTGGTTCGCTTGGCGCCGCCCGGGGCGCCCCCCGGGGTGGCCCCTTGAGCGACCCCCGCGGATAGCCACACCGTCGCCGCAACGACGACGGCCAGCCCCGCCAGCCAGCGGACGATGATGCGCTTCGGACCCAAACCCCCAGCCCCCAAACACCGGCGCCTGCGCTACGCCAACCGCGTATCAGGTCACGATTTGCTGCACGATTACCAACGAACGAGATCGTTCCAGGTGGCGAACACCATCAGCGTCAGCACCAGCGCCAACCCCACGCGGAAGCCGAATTCCTGCGCGCGCTCGCCCAGCGGCTTGCCGCGAATCGCTTCAGCGGCATAGAACAGCAGGTGCCCGCCGTCAAGCACCGGCACCGGGAACAGGTTGATCAGCCCGAGATTGACGGACAGCACCGCGATCCACCAAAGCAGCGGCCCGATGCCGAGCTGCATGGCTTGGCCCGACACCTGCGCG
>Ga0307374_10015256_pt1 | contig 10355 bp, 9 predicted proteins | sample OX3MG_FD_202532 | JGI IMG/M metagenome (GOLD analysis project Ga0307374, IMG submission 202532) | Soil microbial communities from Risofladan, Vaasa, Finland - OX-3 | ecosystem: Environmental > Terrestrial > Soil > Coastal area > Acid sulfate soil | place: Finland: Risofladan, Vaasa | collected...
GGTGGGGCGGGGCCGAAAAAGCGCCACCAGGGGGCGTTGGTTCGGCCATGCCCGGGGCGAAGCGCTGGCTTGGCGCCCTCGGCCTCGGCGCCTCGGCGCGGGCCAGCCGCGCGCCCCAAGTAGCATCAATCTGGGATGTCCGCGCTGGCCGAGCTGTACACGATTCCGCAGGAGTACGAGGACTTCCGGGACACGATCCGGCAGATCGCCCAGGAGCGGATTGCGCCCCGAGCGGCCGAGATCGACGAGAAGGCCGAGTACCCGCACGACCTGCGGGCGCTGCTGGCCGAGCACGACGTGCTGGGACTGCCGTTCGAGGTCGAGCACGGAGGCACGGGCACCGGGACGCTGATGCTGAACCTGGCGATCGAGGAGATCGCCAAGGCCTGTGCCTCGACAGCGCTGATCGTCATGATCCAGGAGCTGGGCACGCTGCCCATCAAGCTGTTCGGGACCGAGGAGCAGAAGCAGCGTTTTCTGCCCCGGTGCGCCAGCGGGGAGTGGTCGCCTGCGTTCGCGCTCTCAGAGCCGGACGCCGGCTCAGATCCCGGCGGGATGCGCACCACTGCCACCCAGGACGGCGACGAGTGGGTGATCGAAGGCACCAAGAACTGGATCACCAACCTGGGGATCGCCGACTTCTATGTGGTGTTTGCGGTGACCGACCGCCAGGCCGGCCATTCGCGCGGCATCACGGCGTTCATCGTCGAGGCCGACCGGCCCGGGTTCAGCGTCGGCAAGCTCGAGCACAAGCTGGGAATCCGGGGATCGCCCACCGGCCAGCCGATCTTCGACGGCGTCCGGGTCCCGGACGAGAACGTGATCGGCGAGCCCGGCCAGGGCTTCAGGGTGGCCTTGGGGACGCTCGACCACTCGCGGCTGGGGGTGGCCGCGCAGGCGCTGGGCATCGCCCAGGGCGCCACCGACTACGCCGCCGCCTACGCCCGGGAGCGCAGGCAGTTCGGTCAGCCGATCAACTCCTTTCAGGCCATCCAGTTCAAGCTGGCCGACATGGAGACCCAGTGCGCCGCCGGCCGCGAGCTCCTGTATCAGGCGGCGGCCAAGGTGGATCGCGGCCAGCCGGACATCGGCAAGTACTCGGCCATGGCCAAGCTGTTCTGTTCCGACACGGCGATGCAGGTGACCGTGGAGGCGGTGCAGGTGCTGGGCGGATACGGCTATGTGCGCGAGTACCCAGTCGAGCGGATGATGCGCGACGCCAAGATCACCCAGATCTACGAGGGCACCAACGAGATCCAGCGGCTCGTGATCGCCCGCACCATGCGCTAGCCGATGCGAGCCGGACCTCCCACGCTGCGCCGGATCGTCGCCTCGGCCCTGGCGGCGCTGATCGTCGGCCTGGGCGCGGCCAGCCTGGTCACCGGCTTCAGCGACTCGTTCGTGATCCGCCTGCTCCAGGGGGCGGCGGTGTTCGGCGCCGGGGCGGTGATCCTGGGCGGGACGGTGCTGCTGGTGATGATCCGGATGGCCGGCTGGCAGGACCCCGAATCGGATGAGGCCTTCGATGCGATCGTGGAGCGCGCGGAACGCTTGGCGGCTAGCGAGTCCTGGGGTGAGAGCCTGGATGAGGCCGACGACGAGCCTGAATACGAGCTGGCCACCGAGGAGGACTTCGAGGCGCTGGTCCGCTCGGCGCTGGACGATCTCCCGCTGGAATTCCACCGCGCTCTGGAGCACGTGGCGGTGGTGGTGTCAGACGGCGGGCGCGGGCGCGGGGCCTACGGGCTGTACCAGGGCGACACCGTGGCCAATGACTACTTCCACGACCGGATCGTGATCTTCCGCGACACGCTGCTGCGCGACTTCGGGCACGACCCGCAGCTGCTCAAGGCCCAGGTGGTGCGGACCGTGCGCCACGAGCTGGCCCATCACCTGGGGTGGGACGAGAAGGGCGTTAGAGGCCTCGGTCTCTAGCATCACGCCCCCACACAACCGTCGAAGGAGTACTTGATGCCAGAAGCCGTGATCGTCGACGCCATTCGCACGCCCATCGGACGTGCGGTGAAGGGGTCGCTGAAGACCGTTCGCGCCGACGACCTCGCCGCGATTCCGCTGGTCGCGCTCCAGGAGCGCAACCCCGAGGTCAACTTCTCCGAGACCGTGGACGTGATGATGGGCGCCGCGTCCAGCGTGGGCGAACAGGGCTACAACGTGGGGCGCAACGCCTCGCTGCTGGCCGGGATCGACCACCACGTGCCCGCCTGCACGGTGAACCGGTTCTGCGCGTCCTCGCTCCAGACCCTGCGCATGGCGTTCCACGCCATCAAGACCGGTGAGGGCGATCAGTACATCGCTGCGGGTGTGGAGGCGGTATCCCGCGCCGGGCTGGGCGCGGGCATGATGGAGGAGGCCAAGCACCCCAAGCTCAACGGCTCGGACGGGTCGGCCTACGACGTGTACATCCCGATGGGCATGACCGCCGAGAACGTGGCCGACCGCTGCCAGGTGACGCGTGAGCAGCAGGACGAGTGGGCGGTGATCTCGCAGAACCGGGCCGTGGGGGCGCGCGACGACGGCCATTTCGCCAGGGAGATCGTGCCGGTGACCGTGCCCGCGCATAAGGACACGGATAAGGAAGGCAACGAGGTCGAGGTGCCGGAGACGGTGGTCGACAAGGACGACGGTCCGCGCTCCGGCACCACCATGGAGGTGCTGGCCACGCTCAAGCCGGCGTTCCGGCCCGACGGCACGGTCACCGCCGGCAACTCCTGCCCGCTCAACGACGGCGCCGCCGCGGTGCTCGTGATGAGCGAGGAGAAGGCCCAGGCGCTGGGCCTCAAGCCCAAGGCCCGGATCCTGGCCTCGACTGTCGCCGCGATCCGGCCCGAGATCATGGGGCTGGGACCGATTCCGGCCATCCAGGCCCTGCTCAAGGAGTCCGGGATGAACATCGACGACGTTGACATCGTCGAGATCAACGAGGCGTTTGCCGCGCAGATCGTGCCCTGTATGGAGGATCTGGGGATCCCAGAGGAGAAGCTCAACCCGTTCGGCGGAGCGATCGCGCTGGGTCACCCGTTTGGGATGACCGGCGCCCGGATCATGACCACGCTGCTCAACGGCCTCGAGGCCACCGATGGCACGTACGGGATTGAGTCGATGTGCGTGGCCGGCGGAATGGGCCAGGCGATGCTGGTCGAGCGGCTGAACTAAGCGTCCAGCCGGTCAAAGCCTTTCTAAGGACGAGTTGGCACAGGGTCGATATTTGAAGCGGTACCCCGAAACCCTGTGCCCTTGACTGCATTCGACGAATCCGCCGAACTTCACGATCCGCTGACCGAGCTCCCCAGCCGGGTGCTGCTGGTGGACCGGCTGGAGCACGCGCTGGCCCGGGCCCGACGGCCCCGGACCACGCTGGCCGTGCTGTTCGTGGACGTTGACAACTTCAAGCAGGTCAACGACAGCCTGGGCCACGAAGCCGGAGACGACCTCCTACTGGCCATCAAGCCGCGCCTGCTCCACGGGCTGAGGCCCGGCGACACCGTGGCCCGGTTCGGCTCGGACGAGTTCGTCGTGGTGTGCGAGAACCTGGCCAGCGAGGCCGCGGCGGTGAGCATCGCCAAGCGCGTGCTGGAGGCGTTGAGCGCGCCGATTCCCGCCGCCGGTACCGAGCATTTCGTCAGCGCCAGCATCGGCATTGTGGTGGTGGAGGGCGGAAACGCTGTGGCCTCAGACGTCCTACGCGACGCCGGTGCAGCCATGCACCGGGCCAAGCAGAGCGGCGGAGCACGCTGGGAGCTGCACGACGCCTCAATGCGTCGGCGGCTGCTGGCTCGGGTCAGCGCCGAGCGCGAGCTGCGCGAAGCCGTGGGCTCGGACCAGCTGCGCCTGTACTACCAGCCGCTGGTCGCGCTGGAGGGTCCGCGCGTGATCGGGGCCGAGGCGCTGGTGCGCTGGGAGCACCCGACCCGTGGGCTGCTGCTGCCCGGCGAGTTCATTCCCCTGGCCGAGGAGACCGGAGCCATCCTGTCGCTCGGCAAGTGGGTCATCGAGAACGCGATCCGGGACGGCGCGCAGTGGCAGGAGGCCTTCCCCGACATGCGCCTGAGCGTGTCCCTCAACCTCAGCGCCCGCCAGGTAGCTCAGGCGGGCATTCCCCGGATCGTCCGCGAGATCCTCCGCGAGACGGGGGTGAACCCGGCGCAGGTGGAGCTCGAGATCACCGAGAGCGCGCTGATCGACGGGGGGGACGTGCCCGGGGAGATCCTGGGCGCGCTCAAGGATCTTGGCGTGCGTCTGGTGCTGGACGACTTCGGCACGGGTTACTCCTCGCTCAGCTACCTCAAGCGCTTCCCCATCGACGCGATCAAGATCGATCGCTCGTTCATCTCCGGGCTGGGCACCGACCGCGGCGATACCGCGATCGTGGCGGCGGTGATCAACATGGCCCGCGCGCTGGGCATCTCGGTCATCGCCGAAGGCGTGGAGAACGAGTCCCAGGCGGGCGCGCTGCGCACTCTGGGCTGCCACTACGCCCAGGGGTTCCACTACTCGCCCCCGGTTCCGGCCGACGTGTTCGGTGCCTTCCTGACCTGCGCCGCCGCCGACATGGCGCGGCAGCCGGTCGACGAAATCAGCTAGCCGTTACCTCGGCGCCATCCGGAGGGCGCCGTCCAGCCGGATCGTCTCCCCGTTGAGCATCTCGTTGGACACGATGTGGAGGGCCAGGGCGGCGAACTCCTCGGGTCGGCCCAGGCGGGACGGGAACGGAATTGCAGCGGCCAGGGCCTGGCGATTCTCCTCGGGGAGCGCGCCCAAGAGGGGCGTGTCGAAGGTTCCCGGGGCGATCGTGCAGACCCGGATCCCGGCCACCGCCAAGTCGCGAGACGCGGGCAGCGTAAGGCCGACGATGCCCCCCTTGGAGGCCGAATAGGAAATCTGACCGATCTGGCCATCGAAGGCCGCGATCGACGCGGTGTTGATGCACACCCCGCGCTCACCCGAGGCGGTCGGCTCGGAATCGACCATCGCCGCCGCGGCCAGGCGCAGCACGTTGAACGTGCCGATCAGGTTGACCCGGATCACGGTCTCGAACGGCTCCAGCGAGTGGGGTCCGCGGCGGCTGGCCACCCGCTCGGCCCAGCCGATCCCCGCGCAGCACACGCTGATCCGCAGCCCGTCGGGCAGAGCGGCCGCCGCGCCCACCGCCGCCTGGACCTGCTCGGGGTTGGTCACGTCGGCCTGGCGGAACGAGGCGCGGTCGCCCAGCTCCTCGGCCAGGGCCTGACCTCGCTCCTGGTTCAGGTCGGCGATCACCACGCGGGCGCCGGCCTGGTACAGGGCACGGGCCGTCGCCTCGCCCAGTCCCGAGGCCCCGCCGGCCACCAGCGCTCCTACGCCTTCGATCTGCACGGGGCGGAACCCTATAGAGGGGCGGGCGTGGGCGTCGCTGCGGGCGCGGCCAGCGACACCGCGAACAGGTCCTGCGAGTCGGTGTACCAGCCGGCCAGCCGCAGTCCCGCCGCGGCCAGGTCCGCCTCCAGGCGCCGGCGGGTGAACTTGGCGCTGATCTCCGTCCGCAGCTCCTCGCCGGCCTCGAACTCGACCCGCAGGCCCAGCCGCTCGATCAGGACGCTCTGGGGGCGCAGCGCCTTGAGGCGCATCTCGATCCACTCGTGCTGGCGATCGAAGAACGCCACGTGCTCGAACGCGTCGACCGCGAAGTTGGCGCCCAGCTCGCGGTTGAGCACGCGGAGCACGTTGCGGTTGAACTCCGCAGTGATGCCCTGCGAGTCGTCGTACGCCGCCTCGATCACGTCGGGGTCCTTGACCAGGTCGGTCCCCAACAGCAGGTGATCGCGGGGGCCGAGCAGGGACCTGATCTGCCGCAGCAGGCGGCGGCGGGTGCCGGGCGGGAAGTTGCCGATCGTGCCGCCCAGCAGGGCCACGATCCGCGTCTCGCCATCTCCCGCGGGGACGCTGTCCAGGTGGCGCTCGAAGTCCCCCACTACACCCTCGACGCGAAGCCCGTCGTAGTCGTCGACCAGCTCCTGGGCGGCCTGCTGGAGGGCCTGCTCGGACACGTCCAGGGGGATGTAGCGCCGCACGCCACCGTTCTCGGCCATGGCGTCGAGGAGGATGCGGGCCTTCTCCGCCGAGCCTGAGCCCAGCTCAACCAGCTCACGGGCGCCGGTCTGGGCGATGATGTCGGCGGCGTGGCGCTCCAGGATCTCCCGCTCTGTGCGCGTGGGGTAGTACTCCGGCAGCTGGCAGATCTGCTCGAACAGCTCGGAGCCGCGGGCGTCGTAGAAGTGCTTGGGCGGCAGCTCCTTGAATGGCCGGGTGAGCCCGTCCAGCACGTCGTCGGCCAGCACTCGCTCCTGGGCTTCCGAGAGACAGGATCGAATCGTTATCTGTCCGTTCTCCAGCTGCGATGTCATGCGTCAACCGCGATTCTCAGGCCGGAGAAGATCTGCCGCCGCTGGGGGTGATCCCAGTTGCGGAAGGTGGGGCTGGCCACCCGAGCTCGGGTGGCCCAAGAGCCTCCACGCAGCACCCTGTATTCGGCGCCGAAGAACGGCTCGGAGTACTCCCGGTAGGGATAGGGCGCGAACCCGGGATAGGGCTCGAACTGTCCGGCCGTCCACTCCCACACGTCGCCGATCATGCCCAGGCAGCCGAAGGCTGAAGCGCCCTCGGGATAGGCGCCGGCCGCCGCCGGGCCGCCTCCCAGGTGGTCGAGGTTGGCGTGCACAGCCGGGTCCGGCGGCTCCTCGCCCCAGGGGAACGACCGAGCCGCGTCCTGATCTGGATCCCAGGTCGCCGCCTTCTCCCATTCGCGCTCGGTGGGCAATCGCGCGCCCACCGCGCGGGCGAAGGCGTCGGCCTCGAACCAGGAAATGTGGGCCACGGGTCGCGTGGGATGCAGCGCCTGGAGCCCGACCAGGCGCCATTCCTGGCTGCAGTCGGCCGACCAGCCCCCGGGGCGGTGGATGTCGTACTGCTCCTTCCAGGCCCAGCCCTCGTCCGACCACCACTCGCGGCGCTCGTAGCCGCCGCCCTCGACAAACCTCAGGTAGCTGGCGTTGGTCACAGGCGCGCGGCCGATCAGGAAGCCGGCCAGGTCGTCGTCGTGGCGGGGGCGCTCGTTGTCGTAGGCAAAACCTTGGTCCGAGGCGCCGATGGTGCACGGCCCGGCGGGGACCTCCACCATCTCCAGCCCGCTCAAGCGCTCTCCGGCCGGCTCGGGGAGGCTACGGCGCCCCACGGGCTCGTAGCCGTCGAGCCGGGCCAGCTCGAGCGTCTGGAGCATGGTCTCGTTGTGCTGGTGCTCGTGGCGTAGCACGAGCTCGTGGAGCACGCCGTCACCGAGCCCCTTGTCCTGGGTGACCGCGATCGTGCGCTGGCGGACCTGGTCCAGGTATCCGTGGGCCTGATCCGGGCTCAGGAATGGAAGGTCGCCCCGGCGAGCCCGCGGTGTCTCCATCGCGTCGTACACCTCGGCCAGGTCTTCCCGCAACAGGTCCAGCCCGCCGTAGCGGTGCGGCAGCCACAGGTCCTCGAACGCGGCAATGTGGCCGAGGTCCCAGACCAGCGGGCTCATGAGCGTCGAGTGGACACGTTCCAGGTCCGGCTCGGAGACCGACTGCACCAGGCCGAGCGTCCGGTCCCGGGCTTCCTGGAGCGCCTGAATCGTCATCTCGGCCGTCTCGGTCGCCGCCGGCGCGGCGGGGGAGCGGCTCATCGGACTCATTGTTTCAGGTGAGCCATCTGGGCAATGTGAACAGGCGCGAAACCCGGGTCATCGGACCGCGTAGCGCAGGAACAGGAAGGCGTCGCGTTCCAGTACCCACCGCGGAGAAAGCTCCCACAGAGCGGGGAGTTCGGGGCCGACGCTGATCGGCATGGCTGGCCCGCCGCCGGCCAGCTTGGGGAACAGCTCGTCCACCAGCGCCTCGTGCAGCAGCGAGCCGAACAGGCTCGGCCCGCCCTCGCACAGCAGCGAGGCCACCCCGAACTCCGAGCGCAGGCGCTCGAGCACGGTGGTCAAGGTCAGGCGCTCGCCCGGGAGGTGGACCAGCTCGGCCTGTGCGGCAACCGAATCCAGGTCGAGCGGACGGGCGCTGAAGATGACCACTCGCGACTCCGGCTCGGCGAACAGCGGGATGTCGAGCGGCAGCACACCGGACCTGGTGACCACGCAGGTCAGCGGCTCTGGGTCGCCCCCGCGCTGGACCCGCCGCTCCCGGCGCTCCGGTTCGCCCACGATGCGTCCGTACCGCTCGATGCGCAGCGTCTGGGTGCCGGCCATGACGGCGTCGACCCGCTCGCGCAGCCCGTGGAACAGCTCCCGGTCCGCCTCGCCGCCTAGCTGGCCCGAGCGGCCCTGGAACGTGGCTCGCCCGTCGAGGCTGGCGATGAAATTGACCAGCACGTACGGCCGGGTAGCGGGGCGGGGCAGCGGCTCCAGCGATGAGAGCAACTCCTCGGCGGTGAGCGTCGCGGGCTCGGGCAGTAGCTGGCGGAACTGCAACGGTGGCCGAACCTACCACCCGGACGCGGTTACTCGCCCGCGATCAAAGCGTTAGGCTGCCCACCGCAGTGGACTTCAGGAAACTGAATCGTGGCGAGCTGATCGCCGCCGCAGGGGGAGTGTTGCTCGCGATCTCGATCTTCCTCTCCTGGTATTCGCTCGGCAACAAGTTCGCGGTTATCAACGGCTGTCACGGTCCCAATGGCGCGTGCAGCGCCTGGAACGGGCTCACGATCATGCGGTTTCTGTTCCTGCTTGGCGCCCTGGCGCCGGTGATTCTGGCCTGGATCATCGCTCGGGGACACGCGCTGGCCTGGCCGCGCGGCGAGCTCACCGCGGTAGTCGCGATTGTGGCCCTGATCCTCATCCTGTTCCGGGGCGTGGTCGACAAGCCGGGAACGCCGCCGGGTCAGATCAGCGTGAACTACGGCTGGGGGGTGGCGCTGGCGGGCGCCCTGCTCATCCTGGCCGGCTCGGTGTGGCGCTCCCAGGAGGCGGCTCCGCGGCGAAAGCCACCGGGCGTCCTGTGAGCAACGGACACCCCCCGGATCGGCCAGACCGCAACCTGGCCCTCGAACTCGTGAGAGTGACCGAAGCCGCGGCGCTCGCCGCGGCGCGTGAGGTCGGCCGGGGCGACAAGGAGGGCGCCGACCAGGCGGCGGTGGACGCGATGCGCAACGTGCTCGATTCGGTCTCCATGGATGGGGTGGTGGTGATCGGCGAGGGCGTGAAGGACAAGGCGCCGATGCTCTACAACGGCGAGCGGATCGGCGATGGAACCCCGCCCCAGGTGGACGTGGCCGTAGATCCCCTGGAGGGCACGCGGCTGACCGCGCTCGGCATGCCCAACGCGATCGCCGTGATCGCCCTGGCCGAGCGGGGATCGATGTTCGATCCCGGTCCCTGCCTCTACATGGAGAAGATCGCCGGCGGCCCGGAGATCGCCGATCTGCTCGATCTCGACCGGCCACTTCCGGAGACCCTGGCTCTGGTGGCCGAGCGCAAGCACGTCGACATCCGGGACGTGATGGTCGTGATGCTCGACCGCGAGCGCCACCACGAGGCGATGCGTCAAGTGCGCGAGGCCGGCGCCCGGGTGCGGCTGATCCTGGACGGCGATGTGGCGGCGGCGATGCTCGCGGTATCCGACGCCGCACGGGTGGATCTGCTGTGGGGGATCGGCGGCACCCCCGAGGGAGTGATCTCGGCCGCGGCCATCAAGTGCATCGGGGGACAGCTGTTAGGACGCCTATGGCCGCGCAGCGACGAGGAGAGCCAGGCTGCCGTGGACGCCGGCTACGACCTCGACCGGATCCTGAACTGCGACGACTTGGTGGCAGGAGAGGACGTGTTCTTCTCCGCGACCGGCGTGACCGACGGTGACGTCCTCCAGGGCGTCCGCTATCAGGGCGACCGCGGCGCCAGCACCGAGTCGCTGGTCATGCGGTCCCGCTCGGGGACGGTGCGGCGGATCTTCGCCCAGCACGATCGGGCGAAGATGCGGATGATCAGCGGCGTGCGCTACGGCTGAGCGGTCGGAGGCGACAGCCGCCCGACCTTCGTCTGGGCCAGGTCCAGCTTGGCCAGCGAGCGCAGGAAGGCGTGGGTGACCAGTACGTGAATCGCCGACTGGGTGGCCTCGTACACCGGGGTGCTGAACGAGGCGGCGATGGAGGGGTAGAAGTTCGCCACCTCGAGCTCGATCCGTAGACGGCACGGTCCGCCCGGCGCCGCGTCGGGCAGTCGCCGTACGTCCAGAGCCAGGTACCCACAGCCGCGGCCGGACCGGGCCACCAGCAGGCCGTCGCGGATCCGCCAGGTGACCTTTCCGTGGCCGGGCTCGACCAGGTACTCGGGAGTC
>Ga0307374_10015257_pt1 | contig 10354 bp, 6 predicted proteins | sample OX3MG_FD_202532 | JGI IMG/M metagenome (GOLD analysis project Ga0307374, IMG submission 202532) | Soil microbial communities from Risofladan, Vaasa, Finland - OX-3 | ecosystem: Environmental > Terrestrial > Soil > Coastal area > Acid sulfate soil | place: Finland: Risofladan, Vaasa | collected...
ATAACTCCACCAGATTGTCATTCACGGGCCGGCAAGTGGGCTGAATCACAAAGACGTCCGTGCCGCGAACATTCTCCATGATTTGTAGCCGGACTTCACCGTCTGGAAACCGGTCCACACAAGCCTTGCCGAGGGGGACGCCCAAATTTGAGCAAATCTCCTTGGCCAGTGCAATATGAGCATTCCCAGAAAAGACCTTGAGCGTGTTACGTTTTCGATCCGCCATGTCGATGCGCTCAAACCCTCCGCGTGTGAGTATACTGTGTTCGGCCAGCTCCTATTTCCGGTTGGATCCGGGGTAAAGATCTTTCGGCTCGCCACCCGCGTCTTAACGCGAACCGTCAGGCGAAATCTGGCTGGGAGGCCTGGATTCGAACCAGAGTTCCATGCTCCAAAGGCATGTGTCCTACCACTGGACGACCTCCCAGTAACCCGCGCGAAGCGCTCACGCGCCCCCACCACGTGACACCGCAAACAGAAGGCGGTGGTATTCACGCCGGCGGAGGGTCCGGGTTCGAAACACGGTCCACCCCTGCGGAACGCCTCTGGAAGCTCGAATCAGTTTTCGGGCGGAATCGAAGACAGCGTAGACGGCTGAGCCGCTTCCGGTCAGCGATGCGGTTTCGGCTCCGGCCCGGATGAACTGGCTCTTAAGGTCGCCCAGTTCTGGCCACTTCGCGAAAACGACACTCTCAAAGTCGTTTTCGGCCGGTCCCCAATCCTCAAGGGATATCTGTGGCCACACGCCGAAAAGATTAACTTTACGGCCTTCCTTACGGCTTGTCAACCGTAAGCTTAACTGCTGGTACGCTTCAGGGGTTGAAACGGGGAATCCGGGATGTACCACCAAGCACTTTCGCGGCGGAAGATCAACCAGCGGGTACACTTCTTCACCTCGCCCGCAGCCAAGAACACAGCCTCCCAGCAGAAAGAGCGGCACGTCGGATCCGAGGCTCGCTGCCATCTGGAAGCGCGTCGCGGCGTTCAGGCGGTTGCCAGTGAGTCGCTCAAGCCCCATGAGCGTGGCAGCGGCGTCACTACTCCCTCCGCCCAGTCCGCCGCCGGGCGGAATGCGCTTTTCGAGTCTGGCTCGGATCCCTCCCTTGAATTTCCGCGCCTCGCTCCACAACTCGCAGGCGCGGTAAACCAGGTTGTCGCGGCCTGTGGGAACCGAAGAGTGCCGGCAATCAAGCACAATGCCGGGTTGGCGGGTGAGCGTGAGCTCCAGCCGGTCGTGCAGCGCAATTGTATGGTATATGGTCCGGATTTCATGATAGCCGTCCGGACGGCGAAATAGGACTTTCAGGCCGAGGTTGATTTTAGCGAAGGCGCGGAGGCGGATGGAGTGGTTCAAGGGCGGCAACTGCGGGCGGCAAACCGGAGGCCCGCTTCAGCGCTTACATCTTCTGCTCTTTCGGAAGCTGGCGCTCAAGCTGGCTCAGGCGCTTCTGAAGTTTGGCCGCCGCGGCAGCGTCGAAATCGGTATCGGGGGAGCCCGACCAGTGCTTAAGCGCCCGCCGCCATTCCTCCGCAGCTTCTTGCTTCTTCCCGAGCTTCAAATAGAGCTGGCCCAGGTGGTCGAGCACCGTAGGATCATTCCCAAGGAGTTTGGCGGCCTTCGTGAGCGGGTCGAGCGCCAGATCGTAGCGGGCCATCTTGAAGTAGGCCCAGCCGAGGCTATCCAGGTAGGCGCCGTTATTGGGCTGAAGCTGCAATGCCTTCTTGATGTAGTTCACACTCTGCTGCAGTTCGACGCCGCGATCCGCAAGCATGTAACCGAGATAGTTAAAGGCGGCCGAGTTCAGCGGATCGGTGGCCAGCACTTTCTTGAATTCCTGCTCGGCCAGGTCGTATTTCTTCTGCCGCTCGTAAACTGATCCCAGCAGGAAGTGCGCAAATTCCTGATCGCCCGGCTGGGGGCTGTCTTGCAGAATCTTTTCGAGCTCACTCTGCGCCTTGCGATAGCGCTTAGCCTGCGAATAGACCTGCACGATGGCCAGCTCAACCTGCTGGTTCTCCCCCGCCTTCTGGCTGCCGAGAAGGCCGTTAAGTTCCTGCACCGCCTCGTCCACGTGGCCCAGTTCACCAAGCAGAGAAGCCCGCACAAGAATCAGCGAGCGCTGTTTAGGATACTTCTGCACGGCGCGATTCGCTTCCGCAAGCGCCTCCTGGCGCTGGCCTTGGAGATCGAGTGTTTCAATGACCAGTTCTTCGCTGCGGGGCGCCTGGCCTGGTCCCAGTTCCGCGATCTGCCGGAACGTTGCCAGCGCCTGATCGTACTTTTCCTCTGAGCGGTATATCGCTCCTAAACGCTCGAGGAACGCCACCCGGTTGCTGGCTTCCGCCGCGGTGTACTTCCCGGTCGCGCTCTCTGTCTTGGTTAGCAAATCTTGCAGAATCTGAATCGCCTGCGCGTCATTTCCGGTTGCGGCCTGGAGCAGCGCCTGTTGGTAAGCCACCTCCATGTCGCCCGGCAGCAGCTTGCTGGCTTGATTCAACCGCTTGGCAGCTTCGCCGAAATTCCCCTGCGCTTGATTGATCTGCGCCAGGTGCAGGCAGCTCTCGCCATCGTTCGGTTCTGCTTTTAGAACCGTTTCGTATTCCGCTCTCGCTTCATTCAGCTTGCCGGCGCGCATCAAGGCGCTCGCGTATTGCCTGCGAATGTCGGTGTTGGTGGGATCGGTCTTCAAGGCCGCCTCGAAATTTGCCGCCGCCTTGCCGAAACGGCCGGTCTGGGCGTATGCCATGCCGAGCATCGCCAAGGTGGACGGGCCCCGGCGGTTGGCGGGAATCTTTCTAAAGAAGGCGATGGCTTCTTTGTAGTTTTCCTGATTGATGTAAAGCTTGCCGAGGTAGCTGAGCGCCTCCATGGAATCCGGATGCGTACTGAGAATTTCCTTGAACACCGCTTCGGACTTGGCTGGGTGATTGTCGAGCGCGTAGAGGCGCGCCAGCAGAACGGCGGAGCGGGTGTCCTGCGGCGCAAGGCGCGTTATGGCCTCATACTGCCCGATCGCGTTCTCGAGAGTTTGTTTCTGGTTCTGCTGCCCCTGATTGGATCCCATGTCGTGCAGGTAGATGCCCCCCAGCAGCCGGTGCGCGTCAAGATTATTCGGATCTGCCTTCAGCACGAACTGCGCCTCGCGCACGCCATCGGCGGACTGGCCCACCCGCCAGTACAAATCGCCAAGCTGAACATGGAGGAAGAGGGAATCCGGATCGTCCGCGATCGCCTGCTTGTATTCTGCGATAGCGCGCTGAACGTAGTCACTGCGGTTATAGATGCCTGCCAGCTCCTCGTAACGTCGCGCCAGCATAAAGTGATAGTAGGAGCCAGCCCGGTCCGGCGAGGCCGAAGCCGCGGCTTGTGTAGTCGCGGACGGCGCAGCGGGGGCCGCTTTCTGTGCTGCGCCGCCTGCCCACCCCGCACAAAATAAAAAGAGGGTCGCGCCGACCCCCGCCTTCCAAGCCGTATTCATAATGTTTATTCCGCCCCGCCTAAACTTAAGCATTCCAATTATGCCATAGGCGATAGGGCCGGTCAAAAGCACGGGGAATCCACTGCGAGGCAATTCGAGTCATAATGCGGTGGGGCTGGCGCCGTGTTATATTAGCTGGGTTCCGAGTAAACCCATGCTTGGCAAAATCAAAAAAAGAGGCCGCGCCGCGGCGAAAACCGAAAGCGGGAGTGGTAAAAAAATACTCCGGAAGCGGCCAAAGAATTACACGTCCCCCGCGCGTCTGGTGAAGATTTTCGCAGCGCTCGACCATCTCTTCCCGCGCGCCGAATGCGCGCTTAAGCATGAAAATCCCTTTCAGCTTCTCGTCGCCACCATCCTTTCGGCGCAGTGCACAGACGCGCGGGTGAATAAGGTCACGCCGGAGCTTTTCCGCAAGCACCCCACGCCCCGGGACTTTGCCGCCGTCCGCCCCGAGGTTCTGGCGGAGGACATCCGCTCAACCGGATTTTTCCGCAACAAAGCCAAAAACATCGTGGGTGCGGCGAAGAAGATTGTGGCTGATTTCGGCGGTAATGTCCCGCAAGGCATGGAGGAATTGCTGACGCTTCCGGGCGTGGCGCGCAAGACCGCCAACGTGGTGCTGGGCACTGCATACGGCTTGCCCGCGGGAGTGGTGGTGGATACGCACGTCTTCCGCATCACTCACCGCTTGAAGCTTTCCAGCGCGAAGACGCCTGAGAAGGTGGAACGTGATTTGATGGAGATTGTGCCCCTCGACCACTGGATTTCCTTCGCACACCAGATCATCTGGTTTGGCCGCAAAATCTGCCACGCGCGCAAGCCGCTCTGCGCCGATTGCCCCATCGAGAAAATCTGCGACTCGCCGGACAAGACGGTCTGATACCAATTTTGACGGCACACATGGCACAAGCCGCCATGCGGCGCCACGCACCGTCCCTGGTGTGCAGATGGCATAGTCCGCTTTGGGTCCATCACAGGCCAACTGCAGCAGCCTGCTGAAGCGGCAACTGCACCGGCCGGTTTTCGCGCGCGGAGATTTCAGAGGCGAAGCAGATTTCGTGGGTGAGCGCGGCATCCTCAATATTGGCGTGAGACTCGCGCTGGTTCAGAATGCAGTCAACAAAGTGGTCGATCTCCTCCTGAAACGGATGGTGGCGGACGTCGCCGCTGTCCGGCAGAACCGTCGGAATCGTCGCCCACCCATTCTGCCCCGCCCACCGCTTTGAGAAGACCTGATTGTTGCGGATCGTGCCGCCGTCGCCGAGAAGTTCAATGTTGAAGGTGTAAGGCATCACGCATTCAATGGACGAAGCTACTTTGCCCATCGAGCCGTCTTCAAATTTCACCAGCGTCACGCTGTTCGGTTCATACTCGTAGTGCAGCGGATTTTGCGCGCTGAAATTGGCCAGGGCAAAGACTTCCACCGCCTTTTTCCCCATGAACCAGCGCAGCCCGTCCACGGCATGGCAGCCGGCGGTGAGCAAGCTGCTTCCGCCCACCTCCTTCTTGATATTCCATTCGTAGCCTGAGTACTGCGGTCCGATGGCGTGAAAATAATCAACCTCTCCGTAAAACAGCTTTCCCACAACGCCCTCGGCGAGCAGCGAGCGAATGGTTTGGAAGAGCGGATTCCACCGCAGAACGAAGCTCACCAGGGTTCGCACCTTAGCGGCTGCAACGGCGGCCTGCAAGCGTCTCAGTTCTTCCAGATTCAGCGCCACGGGCTTTTCAAGCAGTAAGTGCTTTCCCGCCTGCGCGCACGCCACGCCCTGTTCGGCGTGGAGGTGGTGCGGGGTGCAGATCGAGACAATGTTAATTCCGGGCGCTTCCAGCATCTCGTCCAGGTCGTAGCCGCGGCAGTTCTGAAGTCCGTACTCTTCCGCCTTGGCGTGACCCCGGTCGCGATTACGGCTGACTATGGCCCGTACTTCGGTGTGCGGATTGGCCTGATACGCGCGGATGTGCTCGCCTGCCACCCAACCAGTCCCAACAACGGCCACTCCGAGTGTTTCCATGGTTCCCCCTCCGGAAAAGCGTAATGCCTGCGAGGTAGTGACTCAGTTTGCCGTAGCGCCGACCTTCAGGTCGGCATTTTGAAGGCTGTGCGGGGCTGAAGCCCGGGCGCTACAAAACCAAAGACCGGCGGTCACAGACCGCCGCTACAGCCTCTGAAAGCGTGGCGAAGTTGGCGAGTCGCGATGGATGGTTGATATCCGGGAGCTTGAAACAGGAATATTCCGGGGCTAATGGCTCGCAATGGGGCCGGGAGCGCCGGGCGCAGCGGCTCCAGGGCTGCTCTCCTGATCCAACTTCTCGTGAGGATTGCCGGGGCTTGTCATCTGCCCGCCTCCCGAAGAACTCGAAACCACCTGCCATTGCCCGTTGATTTTTTTCAGGCCGTAACTTACCTCCACGGCAACGTTAGGAAGATTTTTGCTCTGATACTTAACCAACGCCTGTGCCGTATCGCCATTCTGAGTGATATTCTCGAAATGAGTAGTAAAGGTGTTCAGCATTAAATGGCTGTTATGGTGGAGGTGATCTTCAATCGCTGTTTGAATGGCCGCCTTGGAATCCATCCTGTGGCAGCTTGCAACCCCCATCACCGCTATGGCGGCGAAAAACACCAAAAATCGACGCATATGAATCCTCCCAGACGTAATAGTTCACGGTAAGCCGAAAGGCGCAAATTTGTCAAAGCCGCCAATCGCCGTTAATCATCTCACGGTCAGACCCAGCATTCCCGAAGCAACTCAATTCCACCGCACAACCGGTGCGAAGAACGAAGCGAGCCTGAAATCAATTTTTCCAGATCTGGGTCTTTTCCACATCCGCGTTGCCTCCCGCGCTTGATACCGGTAGAATCAACGCTCGATGCCATCCAAACTCCAACAAATTCTCCGCAGCATCGGCAGGACGTGCGAAGGAACCTCTCTTGCCGAAGCCGAAGTCGAAAAAGTATTCCAAGAGAAGGGCTTTTTCGACGCCTTGGGCTACGAGGGTTTCACTGTGGACATCCTGGCCCAGCGAAGCAGCCGGTCGCAAAAACGGTATGACGTGGCGCTTCTCGGTTTCGCAGGGCGGGTTCGCACGGTGATCGAATTCAAGCAGCCCTCCGCCGGGCCTCTCGCACCATTCCGCGAAAAGCTGTTCGAAGAATACGTCAAGCCGCAGTTGGCTTTCCTCGGCGTGCTCACCAATGGCATCGAATTTGTCATCTACGCTCGCAGCAACGGCGAGTTCGCACAGCAACTGGCAGTCCGGCTCCCCGAAATCACCGAAGAGGATGCCGCAAAGGTTGAAAGCTGGCTTTCTAAGAAACGGGTCCAGTTCGATTCCCTGGAAAGTGTTTCCGCCCACCTCAAGCTCATGCGTGAGAACCCGTTGCTGGTCTCTGCCCCGGACTCAGAGGCAGCCAGAATTTTCTTTCAAGTCTTCCAACTCCGTCCGGAGTCGGCGTTCGGAAAGTTGACGCTCAGGCTCAAGGAGCTACTTCCTAAAACCGTTGAGTTTTCCGGTTTCGCCCGAGGGTCCTACGAGTTCTGGCAAAAAACCTACGCCCGAGAATTAAAGGACAAAGAAGTGCCGGAAAGCTGGCTGCCATTCCTGGGCAGCAAGGCTCGTGCAGAAGTCGCACAATTCTCATTCGCTCTGGAAACCGCCTACACGGTGATTTCGCGCCTGATTCTGGCTAAGGCGGCGGACGACCACCGTTTTCCACATGTTCGTTTTATGGCCCGAATTCGGGACAGCTTGAACGAGCTGGCAGTCCGCGACCGGTTGAAGCCGGAGGTTTACCTGGAAGTCGTCCGCCGCTCTTTTGATCGGGCGAGCGAGACCCTTTTCAGCTCCATCTTCTCGCAGGACATTTTCGACTGGTGGTTTGAGTGCTCCATCCCTGAAGGACGCGGATTGTTTTACGCCTTGGCCGAAGCGACCCTGGCAGCCTGCCAGTTTAACTTCGAGGACCTCTCGGGAGACTTCCTGGGGGAGCTTTACCAACATTACTTCGATCGTGACACCCGCAAGGCTCTCGGCGAGTTTTACACGCCCCCGGAAGCTATTGAATTCATTCTTGACGAGTGCGGCTACAAGGGCCAGCGGGGCCATCGCCTCCTCGACCCTGCCTGTGGCTCCGGCTCGTTCCTGGTTGCGGCTCTGCGCCGTTACTTAAACAACCAGCCCGCCGGTTCAAAGGCAAAGGAAGTCCTCCTCGATCTTCCCGAGGGCTTGCGAATTGTCGGATTCGACATCAATCCCTTCGCGGTCTTGATGGCACAGGTCAATTACGCGGCCTTGATCCTGCCGCTTTATGCCAAGACCATCTATGACGACCCGGATTTCCGCATCGTGCGCCTGCCGGTTTTCCGCACCGACTCCTTACGAATCGAGGAACGGGAGGGTGAATGGGCGCAGGAGTCTGCGGACAAGCTACAAGTAAACCTCCAATTTGACGAGGCCACGCTGGACGTGAGCGTTTACCTGCCCATCAAGGGAGGCAAGAAAGACTTCGTCAAAATGTCAGTGAAAATGCCGCGCTATGGAGACGCGCGCGAACACGCGCTGGTGGTAAATCTCGAGGAATATATTGCCGCGCTCGCCCGCCTTTTTCAGACTGTGCGGGATAAGCGGTTCACACTCGATGACTTGCTGCTCGCCCGCTTTGGCGAGCGAGCCGACAAGCTGCGCGCTTATCTTGAACCCGCGCTGCAAGCCCTGGAAGAAACCGTCAGCGTGCTGAAGGGTAAGTACCAGGACGGCCGCTTTCTGAAAACCATCGAAGACCTGGTGCTTGCGGTTTCACTCAAGCACGATCTCCGCTACGACTTCGTGGTAGGAAATCCGCCCTATGTCCGCATCCAAAAGATTCCGCAGGAAGTTAAAGAGTTCTGGGCGGGCAAATACCAATGGGCGGAGCATAACTACGACCTTTACGTTCCCTTTCTGGAGCGCGCAGTAAGCTCAAGTGGTCAGGAGGGCTGGTTGGGCAAGAATGGCCGTCTGGGTTTTATCCTTTCTGACAGGTTTCTCAATGTTGATTACGGCGAGAAGCTTCGTGAACACTTGCCGGATTCGCTGCGCCTGGACGTTTTACTTGACTTCCGGGATACCCGCGTTTTTGCCGGTGCGCTGAACTATCCGGCCATCCTCATCGCGGAGCGTGACGGCAAGGGTAAAAAGGGAAGTCTGGAAGCGGCCAGAGCTTTTACCAGTGACGCCGAGGCTCAAGAGGTCATCGGTGAGTTCAAGCAGTTGCGCAAGAAGCTTGGTCCTGAGACCTCGGCGACCGGCGACACCATCGAGGTCTTCAAGTTTCCCCGCCACCGCCTCAAGGGACCCGGCTGGTGGCTCATGCCACCAAATGAGCAAAGAGTATTCGATAAGCTCGCAAAGGTTCCGGGCAAGAGACTGATCGACATCACGGCGAGCCAGAGTGGCGCCTTTCAGGGCTTGGCGACTGGCGCGGACGCAATTCTCGTCTTTGACGAGGCTGAGGACCTTGGCGATACGCTAAAACTCTGGCCGCGACACGAAGGGAATGGTTGCGGTTGCGGCAACAAACCCGTCGAGATTGAGAAAGTCGCCGTGAGGCCGTTTCTATTTGGCAAGGATGTTGGCCGCTGGTCCATCGACTGGAAGCACACGTGGGTCATGTTTCCCTACGACCGGTATGTGCGCAGGAGAACCCTCGAGGGCGATGCCGTGGAAGAATGGAATCTGATTCCTTGCAAGGCCAACCTTGATAAGTTTGAGTTCTTGGAGCCAGACAAATTACAGTTGATGGAAGACCACTTCCCCAACGCTTGGAAATACCTGTGTAAGCACGAGGAGCAGCTTCGAGCACGCGAGGATCATCGCTATGGAAAAGATAGGCCGGATGGCCGCGTATGGTACGGTGCCGCCAGGCCCCAAAATTTGGATTATTTTTTCCAACCGAAGCTTGTGCTTCAACTCCTCTCGCGGCGGAACTCTTTCGCCCTCGACCAACATGGAAAGTTTGTTTTTCAGGCTGGCGGCAAAGGCGGTGGCGTTTATGGCATTTCACCCGCGAGCGAAGTTGGGAATCTCCAGGCTTTACTCGGGTTCTTGAACTCCCGCGTGACCGATTTTCTCATTAAGCAAATAAGTTCGGTTTACGGCGGACGCTTCTATTCTTACGCCGATCAATTCGTGAAAGAACTGCCTTTAGCGGAAGCTATTTTGGACGCGCGATCAGCCTCGTCACTGCGGCTGGCGTCTCTGGCTGATGAATTGGCAGCCGCTGTAGGCGAACACGCTGAGTTGCTCCGCAAAATGGGCACCTTTCCTGAGAGCTTTGACCGCGACCTCTCACGGTATGAGTTGGACACAATTAGCCATATCTCTACCGCGCATCCGACATCTGCCCAAGTATCTATGGAGCGGGATGCCATCTCGGTTGAAAAGACGCTCTACGGGTACGAGGTGCGATACGGCAGTCCGAAAGTCTTTCAATTCGAGCATCGCGAGCACGCCGAATGCTTGGCGGCGGCGCTTCGCCTTCAACACCGCAAGAACATACCCCTCAAGCAAGTGCTGGGATGGCGGCTCCCACTCAAGCCGGAGGGCTGCAAGAAGCTGCTCGATTTGCTGGACAATGCGCGAGAGGAAGCGCGCCGTCTCGCCGCCCAGATCGCTTCCGGCGAAGACGAACTGGATGAGATCGTCTACCGGCTCTATGACGTTTCACCTGCTGAGCGCAAGGTGATTGAAAGTTTCCTCGAGCGCTACAGCAGCTACCCTGCCGGATCAGATCAGGCCGGCAATGAAGTGGAAGAAGACGGCTCGATGCCCGCTGACTGATCCGCCTTGCCCCGCCAGAAAAGTTGCTACATTTATCTCCTTCGGTTCAT
>Ga0307374_10015258_pt1 | contig 10354 bp, 6 predicted proteins | sample OX3MG_FD_202532 | JGI IMG/M metagenome (GOLD analysis project Ga0307374, IMG submission 202532) | Soil microbial communities from Risofladan, Vaasa, Finland - OX-3 | ecosystem: Environmental > Terrestrial > Soil > Coastal area > Acid sulfate soil | place: Finland: Risofladan, Vaasa | collected...
CCCCTGGCGCCTGACAGATATGGACTGAAATGCGGGTCACCCTGCCGCGGATGGGGCGCGCCGGGTTCCATTGCTTGCTCACTATCAATCCGGGATCGACTTATCCGGTGAATAAGATGGGCTAGCGCCCTGAGTCACTCATCATGCGGGGACCAGCCGGAGCGGTCGATCGGAATGCCGTGTCAGGCTCTGGCAACGGGGATTTGCAGTCGGCACGAATCAGTGCGGCGGGGCCAGCCATGCTCTGGCCCCGGTCGTTCAGGCATAGCAGACATGGTGCGCCCGGATCGCGGGCGGCCCGGTCGGCGGACCTGTGGCGGTACGGGCAAGGACCTGCCGGCGGAACGCAGGCGGCCGTGCAGGCTCGGCTGCCGAACGCACAATGTTCCTGGGTGCCGGCGATGGAGCGGCGGCAGCCGCCTGCGGCGACAGCAGCAAGGCCATTGCCGCGGCTGCGGGAGCCGGCGTGGTCTCTCCGATTATCCCCGGCAAGATGGCGGGGTTTTCCCACCATTGCAGCCCGCACGGCCTGGCGCCGGCGCGGAACCCCTTCGTGCTGCCGCCAAACGCCACGATGGTGCGGGCCAGGTACGGCCAGTCCGGGTGGCCCGGCCCGATGCCGCGGCGCTGGCACATCCAGGCGATGGCGTTGCCGAACGGGCCGCGGGTCGATGCGGCCAGGGCCTGCGCCGAGGCCGGCGGCAGGTCCGGCCGGTCGTGCCACCAGGATGGCAGCCGGGAGCGGCCCGAGCATGTGGCAAGCATGCGCTCGAGCATGAAGCGGATGACCAGCGCGAGGAGATGGGCGACCCACTCGGGCAGGCGCGCGGGCGCGTCCGGGGCGGCCCGATCCGCATCGGGGGCACTGGCGTCGGCCGGAGTGGTGAGTGGATCGTGCATCATGGCGGGACGGGTACGGAGCGGCCTTTCGTGGCGGGTTGCGTAGCGCGCACGGCGTGTAGCATGGCGGGGGGTGTGTGTCAATGGGAATAACTGGATATGTCAGAGATACGCACACGCGCCGCGGATGTGGCGAGGCTCGCCCGGTGGATTGGCCCGGTGGATTGGTTCGGTGGATTGGTCCGTGCGGCGGCGCGGTGGATCGGTCCGGTGGAGTGGCCTGGTGATTGGTCCGGTGGATCGGTCCGTGCGGCGGCCCGGGCAGATCGGGCGGTTTCCACAGGCATTACCGGTGTTGCCGGAGCGAGCGGTTCAGAAATCGACCGCACAATCAATGACGGGCGGCACTAGGGGACGCTTCCCGGGAGAGGCAGCTCCAGCAAGTCGTCCGCCGCCGCCCTCGCGGCCTCGGTGACCGTCTCGCCGGCCAGCATGCGGGCGATCTCCTCGCGCCGCGCCTCGGCATCCAGGGCATCCACCCGCGTCGCCGCCCGTCCGCGCGCCGCCTGCTTCGCCACCAGCAGATGCGCCGCGCCGCGCGCCGCCACCTGCGGGCTGTGCGTCACCACCAGCACCTGCAAGCCTCCGGCCAGCCGCGCCAGCCGGTCGCCAACGGCCGCCGCGGTCGCCCCGCCGACATCCGAGTCCACTTCGTCGAACACCAGCGTCGGTACCGGCGAGCCGGCCGACAGCACTACCCGCAGCGCCAGCATCAGCCGCGACAGCTCGCCGCCCGAGGCAATCCGCCCCAGCGCCCCCAATTCCTGCCCCGGGTTCGTGGCGATCAGAAACCGCACGCCGTCGGCGCCGCCCGCACCCCAATCGGCCTCCGCCAGCTCGGCCACGCGGGCATGGAACCGCGCCTTGTCGAGCCGCAGCGGCGGCAGCTCCTTGCCCACCGCGCGATCCAGCCGCGCGCCCGCCGTTCGCCGCGCCGCCGACAACCCCGCCGCTGCCGCCATGTAACCCGCCCGCGCATCGCGCGCCGCCTGTTCCAGCGCCACAACCTCGGCGGCGCCGGTATCCAGCGCAGCCAGCCTTGCTGCCAGCGTGTCCAGCAGCGCCGGCAGGTCCGCCACCGCCACCGCGTGCTTGCGGGCCGCGGCGCGCAGCGCGAACAGCCGCTCCTCCGCCTGTTCCAGCAGGCGCGGATCGACATCCGCCTCGGCCGCCAGCCGGGTGAGCAGGGTTTCGGCCTCGGCCAGGGCCTCTTCGGCGCGCTCCAGCGCGGCCATCGCCGCCGCCGCGGGACTCTCTTCCGTTGGCTGCCCCGGCGTGACCAGCCGCTGCAGCACCCGGGACGCGGCGCGCAACGCGGCGGCGGGACCGGCGCTGCGCCGGTCGTGCGGGGCGATCTCGGCCAGGGCGGCGGCAATCGCTTCCGCCCGGCGCTCGCCCTGTTGCAGGCGCTGGCGCTCGGCGGCGAGCCGGTCCTCCTCGCCCTCCTGGGGGGACATCCCGGCAAGTTCCCCCACGGCGTGGCGCAGCCAGGCCTCGTCGCGCTCGGCGGCGGCGATCGCCTCGCGCGCCGCGTCCAGCGCCGCCAGCGTGTCGCGCCAGTGCCGCCACGCCGCGCGCACCGCCGCGCCCAACGCCTCCGGCACGCCGAACGCGTCGAGTAAACCGGCATGGCGCGCCGGGTCGGCCAGCCCCAATTGCTCGTGCTGTCCCTGCACCTCCACCAGCAGCGCGCCGGCCCGCCGCAACAGCGCGACCCCCACCGGTTGCTCGTTGACGAAGGCGCGCGACCGCCCGTCGCGCCCGACAATGCGGCGTAGGACAAGCTGGTCCTCGGTTTCCAGCCCCTGCGCCTCCAGCAGGGCCTGCACCGGATGGCCCGGCGGCGGCGTGAAGCACGCGGTGACGCTGGCATGTTCGGCGCCGGCGCGCACCAGCCCGGCATCGGCCCGTGCTCCCAGCGCCAGCCCCAGACTATCCAGCAGGATTGACTTGCCGGCGCCGGTTTCGCCGGTGAGGACCGTCAGGCCGGACCCGAACGACAGGTCCAGCCGCTCGATCAGCACCACGTCCCGGATCGACAGCGCGGTGAGCACCCTGCCGCCCCCGCCTGTGCTGTCAGAATACCGAGTGCCAGGCGCGCGTGAGGAAACCGCTTGCACCGCCGCGCGGCGGTGGCACGCCCGCCAGCAGTCCGTCGGCGCGGAGTTGGTCGTAGGTGTCGGCGTACCACACGCTGCCCGGATAGTTGTAGCCCAACACGGCGGCGGTCTTCTTTGCCTCGTCGCGCAGCCCGAGCACGAGATAGATCTCGGTCAGCCGCGCCAGCGCCTCCGGCACGTGGTTGGTGGTCTGGAAATCGTCCACCACGCGCTGGAAGCGGCCGATCGCCGCCTCATAGAAGTGCTGGCCCTGATACCAGCGGCCGATTTCCATCTCCTTGCCGGCGAGGTGGTCAACGCACAGGTCGATCTTGAGCTGCGCATCGCGGGCATAGATCGTCGCGGGGAAGCGGTTCACCACGTCCTGCAAGGCGTTCATCGCGTCCTGCGTGCCCTTCTGATCGCGCTCGATATCCGAAATCTGCTCATAATAGCAGAGCGCGCGCAGGTAATAGGCGTAGGGCACGTCACGATGCGTCGGATGCAACTGGATGAACTGATTCAGCGTGCCGATCGCGTCGGTGTAGTGGTTCTGCAGGTACTCGGTATAGCCTTGCATCAACTGGGCGTTGGCCGCCCAGGGCGAATACGGGTAGTTCTGTTGGACCGCGCCGAACTGGTCGCTGGCGCTGCCGTAGCGCTGGGCGTTCAGCGCATCCATGCCGTTGTTGTACAGTTGATCGACCGGGGTTGCGCTGGCGCCGGTCGCGGCATCGGTTGCCGCCTTCTTGCTGCCGCAGCCGGCCACCAGCGGCAGCACGGCAAGCGTTACCAGGGCGAAGCGCCGCAGCGAGGCCGGCGGCAGGATGCGATTCGGGATCATCCTGCGGCTTATAGCATCACCGGTCGCGAGCGGGAGGGGGCCTGCGTCAGGCCGCCACCGAAACCGGCGTGGCACCCACTTCCCGCCAGGCGGAGGCATCGGCGAACAGCGCACGCAGCAGGCGGTTGTTCAGGCTGTGGCCGGAGCGGTGGGCAATGAAGCGCCCGGACAGCGGTACGCCAGCCAGCGCCAGGTCGCCCACCGCGTCGAGCAATTTGTGGCGGGCGAATTCGTCGCGCATGCGCAGGCCGCCGGGGTTCAGGATGCGGGCCTGGTCCACCACCACGGCGTTGTCCAGGCTGCCGCCCTGCGCCAGTCCGGCGGCGCGCAACTGCGCCACCTCCTCCGCCATGGTGAAGGTGCGGGCGCGCGCGAGTTCGGCGCGGAAGCTTTCCGGGGTGAGGCGCAGCGACAGCGCCTGGCGGCCGATCGCGGCGGCGGCGAAGTCGATCGACAGCGCCATCTCCAGCCCGGATTTTCCCGCGGCGGCGGGACGCAACTCGGCGAAGGCGTCGCCCTCCGACACCCGCACCGGGCGGCGGATTTCGATATGGGTGCGGGGCACCGTCTGTTCGGCCACGCCGGCGCAATCCAGCAGGAAGACGAAGGGCGCGGCGGAGCCGTCCAGCACCGGAACCTCCGGACCGTCCAGTTCGGCCAGCACATTGTCGATGCCGAGCGCCGACAGCGCCGCCATCAGGTGTTCCACCGTGCCGATGCGGGCCGAACCCCAATGCGGGTCGCCGAGGACAGTGGCAAGCTGGGTGTCCACCACGAGATCGAACCGGGCCGGGATGTCGCGCCCCAGGTCGGTGCGGCGGAAGACGATCCCGTGGTTGGGGTCGGCGGGGCGCAGGTTCAGGCTGACGCGCTTGCCGGTGTGCAGCCCGACGCCGACGCAGCCGATCGGCGCCTTCAGCGTGCGCTGCCAGTCGGCCGGAAGAGAGAGCGGGATCTGCGGCGTGCCGTCCATCGCGTTGATTTGTCCACGCAGGTGGCGCGTCGGCAGGTTTGCCCGCGTCCAGCGGGTATGACTACGCCCCTGGCGGAGTGCTTGCGAGTCACTGATTGTTGCCGAGTGTTACCGCTTAGGCCGCTGATTTTGTTGATTTCGCTGCGGTGCACAGACGCCGGGTGCGACGGCGTTGCGCACTCCGTGGGGGTTGCCGGCCGGCGGCGCCAACGCGATTCTTCACGGGCGAGCCGGTCACCGCCGTCGCATGCCGCCGGGCCGAGGGGCCAGGACATGGCCTGGCCGGCCACGGCGGCGCGGGGCCGCATCGGCCAAGCGGCGCCATCGGGGGCGGCGATCAGGCGGGGCGGCGCTCGCCGTTGGTTCGTCTCACATGGTCGGCGCACGGTTGGCCGCCCGCTGGTCCACCTGCGATCGTCCGGCGAGGGACCGGGAGCAGTCGACCGGCAACATGGGTCAGACCGGGACGGCGGTGCCCGAAGCGGCGCGGGCGCGGTTCAGGTCCAACAGGCGGCTGAGGATTTCGTCGTCGGACAGGTCGGCCGGCCAGCCATAGGCGGCGGCGACCGCCTCGTCGAGCGCTCGGTGCAGGTTGTCGAGCCAGACGCCCTCCGGCGTGCCGCGCGTGTTGTAGAGGTTGGTCAGCGTGCGGGTCTTCAGGACGGCGGCGGCCTTGGGGTTGCGCGGGACGATGCGGTCGGGAAAGCCGGGCACGATTTCGGGCACGCGTCCCACCAGGTCCGGCGGGTTGAGCCAGGCGTCGCGCTTTTCCACCAGGTCGCGCGCCGCGGCGGCGATGGCCTGAGCACGTGGGTCGGCGGCGTAGGACGCGGCGGGGAGATTGGGGGTGAGGCCCGCGGGGAAAGGATAGGTTTCGAATGTGGTGGTGGGCGTGTAGCGCGGGCGGTCTTCCAATGACGTGCCCATCCGCAACGCCCAATTTTCGTGGAACCGGCTGTGCAGGATGCCGAATGTTGTGTCGTTGCCGCACGCGATCGCGATCAGTTGGTGATCGGGCAGGGTCGGATGCCGCATCCAGGCAAACAGCCGGTGCTTTGCCACCGTCGGCGTGACGATGAAACGCGTCAGGCGATCGAGCCGGGTAACCATTCCGGGTCGCGGTTCCACATGGCGCCACCAGACTCGCCGATAAGTCGCCCTGTTGTTCTTGCTGCGGACCGGTTGCACGTTGCCCAGCACATGGGCGAACGGCGCCGCATAATAGGCGGCTTCGGCTTCGCTCATGGTCCAGCCGAAATCGACGATCCAGCTATCCGATGGCCGACGTGTAATATCCATGCCGTTGGCCCATGGCCGCAGCACGTCCGCATTGGGGCGGCCGTTGGCATTGGCCGGCATTTCGAGCCATTGGCGAGCGAGCTCGCCGGGCATGTCGAACGCACCGCCCTTGGTGTCGCCCATGAAGGCAACGCCGCGGTTTTCCGCCAGCGGTGCCACCCGGGTCAGATCGACACCATTGCTGGCGGTCAGGTCGGAGAAAATTTCGCTGGTCGGGTGGCCGTTCAGCATCGCGGGACTCGCGATACCGGGATCAGTAAAACAGACGAGTGACACGCGAACCGCCGCGCCTTCCACCGCCCACGCCTCGTCGCTCCAGGCATCGTGGATGACACTGGACTGGCGAATCCGGTTCAGCACCTCGCGGTTCGCGCCGCCGCGAATGCTGTTGGTCGCGACCAGGCCGACATCCTTGACCTTCTCGCCGGCAAGCTGCGCCCGTGCCAGTTCGAACCAATAGCAGACCAGATCGGCTTCCGCCGGCACCCGGTCGGCGAACGCGGCAAACAACGCGGCGCAATAGTCGTCGCCCAGCACACGCCGCATCAGCTTGCCACCCAGGAACGGCGGATTGCCCACAATCACGTCCGCCGCCGGCCACCCGGCCACCGAGCCATCCGGCGTCAGCACCGCATCGCGGCACTCGATCGTGTCGAGCGGTTGCAGCACCGGGTTGGACGGCGCCGCGTAGCCGTGCCGCCGGGTCCACTGGATGTGCCCGATCCACACCGACACCCGTGCGAGTTCCGCCGCGTAGGGGTTGATCTCGATGCCCAGCATCGTCTCCGGCCCCACCTGGGGAAATTCGCGCTGCAACCCCAGCGCCTCGGCCTCGGCGCTGGCCTGGTGTTCCAGGTCCTTCAACGCCTGCAAGCCCAGATACAGGAAATTGCCGGAGCCGCAGGCCGGGTCCAGGACGCGGAACCGCCGCAGCCGTTCGAGGAACCCGTGATACAGCACCTGCGCCGCGGCATGACCGTTGCCGTTGCCGGTCCGCCGCCCGCGCGCGGCGGGCTGTGCCAGCGCCGTCTCGATCTTCGCCCGCGTTTCCTGCCACTCCGCCAGCAGCGGCCGGCGGATCACCGGGTCGATCAGCAGTTCGATCTTGGCACGATCGGTGTAATGCGCGCCGAGCTGGCTGCGCTTGTCGGGGTCCAGTCCGCGCTCGAACAGCGTGCCCAGGATCGAGGGATCGATCTCCGCCCAGTCCAGCTTCGCCACGCGCAGCAGCAGGTCGGTGTCCGCCACCTCCAGCGGCAGCGCCGTTGCGTCGTCGAACAGCCCGCCGTTGAACCACGGGACGTCCACGAAGCCGATCTCGCTGTCCCTTGTCGCCATCGCCGCGAACAACGCGCTGGCAAAGCGCTGCGATCGTGCCGGCCGGCGCTTCGCCAAGGCGAGCATCTGCTCGAACATCCCGGGCGGCAGCAGTCCCACCTTGTCGGCGAACATGCAGAACACCAGGCGGTTGACGAAATGCGCCACCGCCTGCGGCGCGTGGCCGCGCACCCGCAGCCGCCGCGCCAGCTCGGCGAACTCCGCCGCCGCTTGCTCGGTCAGCGCCTGGCGCGTGCGCGCCGGACGCAATTGCTCCGGGTCCGAGAACGCCCATTTCAGCAGCCGCAGCCGTAGCGGATCGGTCAGCTCCGTCAGCGCGATCGTATGCGTCTCGGTGACCGCGTTGGTGAAGTTGGTGCGGATCACGATGCGGGCGATGTCGGACACCACCAGCAGCGGCGGGTTGCCCAGCGGCCCGGCATACAGCAGCAACTGGCGATGGGCGGCGTCGAGGTCGCCACGCTGCCGCTTGTATTCCCAGGCGAAGCGGTTGCGCCGCCAGACATCGGCCCAGCCGTTCTCGCCGGTGAATTTCGTGGCGCCCTTTTCGAAGGCGTAGTCCTCGCCGGAGGGATCGGAGTTCGGCGTCGGCTCGTCCAGCAGGCGGCACAGGTCGATGAAATGCTCCTGGCACGCCGCGCGCTCGTTGCGTGTGCTGTCCTGCCATTTCGCGATGAATTCCGCCGGGGTCATGCGGGCAGGGTAGCGGGCTGGGCCGATTCTGTCAGGGCGGGACCCGTGCGCCATCCGGCGCGGCAATTGTTGCGTCTCGCGCTTTGAGGTAGGGGTTTTGAGGCAGGGGTAAAGGCAGGCATTCATCACGTGACGGTAAAGCAATGTGCGGTGCTGGTCGGCGGCCTGGGCACGCGGCTGGGCAGCCTGACCGCCGCCACGCCGAAGCCGCTGCTGCCCTGCGGCGACCGGCCATTCCTGGCCTGGCTGCTGCGCGAGTTCGTGCGGTTCGGGGTGACCGATTTTCTGCTGCTGACCGGCCACCTGTCGGATCAGGTCGCCACGGCCGCGGCGGCGATCGAGGCCAGCCTGCCGCGCCCGGCGCGCATCACGATCTCCCAGGAGCCGTTCCGTGCCGGCACCGGCGGCGCCGTGTTCCACGCCCGCGACCGGCTGCACGAGCACTTCCTGCTGTGCAACGGCGACTCGCTGCTGGACTGCAACCTGGCCAACCTGCTGGCCACCGGCGCCACGGACGACGCCAGCGTGACCGGCCGGATGCTGCTGCGTGCGCTGCCGGACGCCACGCGCTTCGGCGTCGTCGCGCTGGAGGGGGATCGCGTCACCGGGTTCCGCGAGCGGCCGGCCGCCGGATCGACTGTCCCGGGGCAGAATGGCTCCGCCGGGATGATCAACGCCGGCATCTACAGGTTCAACCGCCGCCTGATTGATGCGCTGTCCCCCAATTGCTCGCTCGAAGCCGACGTGATGCCGCGGCTGGCCGCCGCCGGGGCGCTGCGCGGCACTGTCGCCGGCGGGTATTTCCGTGACATCGGCGTGCCGGAGGATTTTTCCCGGGCGCAGACGGAGATCCCGGCGCTGCTGCACCGGCGCGCCTTGTTCCTCGATCGCGACGGCGTGCTGAACGTGGACCACGGCCATGTCGGCACCCGCGAGCGGTTCGAATGGATGCCGGGCGCGCTGGATGCGATCCGCTGCGCGACGCAGGCCGGCTGGCATGTTTTCGTCGTCACCAACCAGTCGGGCGTCGCGCGCGGCTACTACGATGAAGCGGCGGTGCGCGCGCTGCTGGACTGGATGGCCGACGAGGCGAGGCGCGCGGGCGGCACGATCGACGATGCGCGCTACTGCCCGTTCCACGAGGCGGCGCCGGTCGAGGCATACCGGCGCGCGAGCGAGTGGCGCAAGCCGGCGCCCGGCATGCTGCTGGACCTGATCCGCGCCTGGGAGCTGGACCCCGCGCGCTGCGTGATGATCGGCGACCAGCCAAGCGACATGGCGGCGGCAGCGGCGGCCGGCACCGCCGGGCACCTGTTTTCCGGCGGCAACCTGCTCGAGTTCGTGCGTCCCATCCTGGACCAGTAGAGCTGTACCGCGTCACGGCCGGAACGGCACTCGGGGCCCCGCTTGCGACAGCGGCTGAGGCAACGCCCGACAATGTGCGAATCGATCAATGGCATGCTGACCCGTTCCCCCCGTCATGCCGACCCCCGGGTCAAGCGCCGGGGGGGCAGGCTCCGACCGGCATCCATGACTTCCTTGCCCGCATCGAGGAAGTCGTGGATAGCGGGCCTTCACCCGCCATGGCGGGGTGGTTCGCACCTAACGATCGTCGGCGCAGTGAGTCCCGGGCGTCGCCTGAGGTTATGAAGGTGCGGGTCGGCCGGCTTGCACGGCGCCTTGCTGACGACGTAATGGTTGAAAATCCTGTCCAACCAGACCTAGGCTGTTGCTGAAACGGATGGACCACTCGCCCACCCGGGAATCCTGGCCAAGTTCCGTAATCAGTCTCGCAAGAAGGTCTCGTGCCATGGGAAATGCCCGACCGCCTCGCTCCACCTTCCGCAGCGAAATGCGCGGCGTTGCCGTCGCCGGCATCCTGGCGGCCGCGGGCCTTGCGACAATGACCGCCAGGGCCCATGCCGGCGTGGTTGCGGCAGCGGCTTATGCCTATGACCTGAATGTCAACCTCACGATCACGCAGCCGCTATTGCCGACGGTGACTGTCGCATTCGGTCCGGTCAATCTGGTGACGGCATCCGGTCCCTCGTCGTCGTCCAGCTCGACGATCCCGGTGTTCGGTCCGCTAGCCCATCTTATTCACCGGATAAGTCGATCCCGGATTGATAGTGAGCAAGCAATGGAACCCGGCGCGCCCCATCCGCGGCAGGGTGACCCGCATTTCAGTCCATATCTGTCAGGCGCCAG
>Ga0307374_10015261_pt1 | contig 10353 bp, 8 predicted proteins | sample OX3MG_FD_202532 | JGI IMG/M metagenome (GOLD analysis project Ga0307374, IMG submission 202532) | Soil microbial communities from Risofladan, Vaasa, Finland - OX-3 | ecosystem: Environmental > Terrestrial > Soil > Coastal area > Acid sulfate soil | place: Finland: Risofladan, Vaasa | collected...
TGGCGGCAACTCGCATTACGTCGGCGATATCCGTCGCGCCAAAGAGCTTGCCGACAGAAAACTGATGTATGTCGATGTTGGCGTCAGCGGCGGGGTGTGGGGTCACGATCGTGGCTACTGCCAGATGATCGGCGGGCCTGAAAAAGCCTACAAACATCTGGAGCCGGCGTTCGCGGCGCTGGCACCGGGCGTCGATCTGGCGCCGCGCACGCCGGGGCGCAAGGGGAAGCCCACGCCGGCCGAGAACGGCTATCTGCACTGCGGTGCCAACGGCGCCGGCCACTTCGTCAAGATGGTGCACAACGGCATCGAGTACGGAATGATGGCGGCCTACGCCGAAGGCCTCAACGTGCTGCGTCACGCCAACGTCGGCAAACAGGTGCAGGAAGCCAATGCTGAAACCACGCCGCTGGAACATCCCGAACACTACCAGTACGACATCGCGCTGGATCAGGTCACCGAGGTCTGGCGCCGTGGCAGCGTGATCGGTTCCTGGCTACTGGATTTGACCGCCAGCGAGCTTAGCGGTGGCGCGGATCTGGACGCTTATTCCGGTCACGTCTCCGATTCCGGCGAAGGCCGATGGACTACGCTGGCGGCCATTGAGGAAGGTGTGCCGGTGCCGACCTTGAGCGCGGCGCTGTTTGGCCGTTTCGCCTCGCGCGGCAACGACGACTACGCCAACAAAGTCCTGTCCGCCATGCGCCACGCCTTTGGCGGTCACGTCGAGATCAAGAAAAAATAAGGGGGCATACATGAACAGCGATACCGCCCTGGTCATTCTAGGCGCCACCGGCGATCTCACCGCACGCTTGCTGATGCCGGCCATCTACCGGCTGCACCGACTGAACCTGACGCCGGGATTGCGCGTCATCGGCTACGCCCGGCCAAGCTGGACCCGCAAGCAATTCCAGGCTTATGTGCACAAGGCGTTGAAAGCCCACGCCGAGGATTTCAACGAAACGTGGTGGAAGAAGTTTGAACGTCAGCTCGACTATGTAGGCGGCGAACTGGCAACTGAAGACGTCAAGCAACTCAGTGACAAGCTGCCGTCGTCGGTGCTGTTCTACCTGGCGCTGCCGCCGCCGCTGTTCGGCACCGCAGCGCAGACGCTCGGCGAGGCCGGACTGGCTGCGACACCGGCTAAGGGTTGGCGGCGACTGATGGTGGAAAAGCCGTTCGGCACCGATCTAGCCAGCGCCGAGAAACTGCGCCAGCAGATGCACCGCCACTGGGAAGAACAGCAGGTCCTGCGCATCGACCATTTTCTGGGCAAGGAAACCACTCAGAACCTGTTGGTGTTCCGCTTTGCCAACCGCTTCCTGGAGCCGGTGTGGAATTCCCAGCACATCGAGCAGGTGCAGATCACCTATGCCGAAACGCTCGGCGTCGAACACCGCGCGGCTTATTACGATCACGCTGGCGCGCTGCGCGACATGCTGCAGAACCATCTGATGCAGTTGTTCAGTCTGACCGCAATCGAGCCGCCGTCGTACTGGGACGCGGAAGTGCTGCGCGATCACAAGGTCGAGGTGCTGCGTTCGGTCAAGCGTATCACCGGCCGCAACATCGCCCGTCATGCCGTGCGCGGGCAGTACTCTGCAGGTAAGGCAGGCCGCAGAAAATTAGCCGGTTATCACGATGAACCGGACATCCCCGACCACTCCAACACCGAAACCTTCGCCGCGCTGCGGCTGGAGATCGACAACTGGCGCTGGCAGGGCGTGCCGTTTTACCTGCGCAGCGGCAAGCGTCTGGCCAGCAACTGCTCGGAGATCGCCGTGCAGTTCCGCAAGACGCCGGGTGCCGTACCCGGCATGGGGCACGCCAACAATAACTGGATGGTGTTCCGCATCAAACCGAACCAGGCGATGACCCTGCTGGCCAATGCCAAGCGACCGGGGCTGAAGTTGGAAGGCCGTCAGGTGAAGCTGTGCGCGCCCTATGTGCGCGACGGCGAGACCGAGTTCTCCGCCTACGAGCAGTTGCTGATGGATGCACTGGGGGGCGACCGCACCCACTTCCTGCGTTTTGACGAAGTGGAGTGGGCCTGGCGTCTGCTGGATCCGGTGCTGAAGAACTGGCGCAAGGGTACGCCGGACGGCTACGCCGCCGGTTCGGAAGGTCCGGCATCGCAGAACCGTCTGCTCGACGCCGATCATCACTGGCGACCGATTCACCTGGTAGCCGGCGAAGACGGCTAGGGTGCAGTGGCTGATCCCGTCATGACCTCGAAGAAGCCGCCGCAACTGCACTGCTTCGCTACAACACAGGCGCTGTACGCCGCGGTCGCCGAGGCATTCGCAACGCAAGCCCGTGAGGTGATCGCGGCACGCGGCTGCTTTCACGTCGCGCTGGCTGGCGGCGACACGCCGAGACCGCTGTACGAACTGCTCGCCACCGCGTCGTATCGCGACGCGCTGGACTGGTCGCAGGTGCACATCTGGTTTGGTGATGAACGCTGCGTGCCGCCGGACTCAAAGCGCAGCAACTACCGCATGGTCGATAAAACCCTGCTGCAACAGGTACCGCTGACGGCCGCCCACATTCATCGCATGCACGGCGAAGACGAGCCTGAAGCCGCGGCACGGGCTTACGAACGCGCGCTGCTCGGCAGCTTCGGTGCTGGCCTGCCGCGGTTGGACCTGATTTTGCTGGGCATCGGTGATGACGGTCACACCGCCTCGTTGTTCCCAGGCGTCGCGGCCCTGCGCGAACGCCAGCGGCGAGTCTGCGCCCAATACGTTGAAGTCCAGCAGGAGTGGCGTCTGACCTTGACGCTGCCGGTGCTCAACGCCGCCGCCGCGCTGTGGGTGCTGGCGCATGGCGTGGACAAGGCGGAAGTGCTCGAACGTGTCCTGACCGGCCCGCAGCAACCCGATGTGCTGCCGATCCAGAATCTCGCACCGGCTTCGGGCCGCCTCGAATGGTGGCTGGATGCCGCCGCTGCCGCCCGGCTGCAATCACTCAGGCGTTAATCGATACGTGACCGACGTTACTAGTGCACCCGCAGGCCGAGCCAGACCGCACGCGGGGCGGCCGGTGAAACGGCGTTTTCGTGGGTGTCGTCCTCCGGGTCCTCGCGAAAACTGCTGTTGGGATTGAACGGGTTGCCGGTCAGGAAATAATTAAAATCGCCCCGTGTGCCGCCGGTCTCGGCCTGCACATTGCCGCGGCCGAAGGAACCGCCAGAGGCCTGGCTTTGGTTGGTGTTGATGCCGCTGAAGTTGTTGTTGAGATAGTCTGTCAGATCCAGTGCGTGCTGCTGTTGGATCTCCTTGCCGGTGGCGCGCTGCAGGTTTGACGGCAGCTGATTCAGCGGCACGCTCAGGCCCGGCAGCGGCGCGGTCTCGATCACTTCGACCCCCTGCAACTGCTGGTATCGATCTGCGTCGGCGCCGCAGATGGAACCGGGCAGCGAGCTGCGCGGCCATCAGAAGGCCCAGGCGCAGACCGCCGACAGGCCTCCTGTATTTTCGTGTCGGCACGGTATGGTTCGTGGTGATCGCATGCTGCATTCAGATTTGTAACTATAGGATCGGACGCGCCACAATGCGTGCAGCCGAGGCAAACATCCTGGGTGTGGAGGCTGTGCAATGCAAGATCGCGATCAGCACTTGGGCCGATTCGGCCGGAGCTTCCGGTTCGACATTTTTCCCCCCAGCAGCTTGGCCGGCGGCAGGCTTGTCATCGCAGGTGCTGCGTGAACGCGCCGGGCGGGCCGGGAAGTTCGCCGACCTGGGCCAGCAGCGCCAAGGATCTGGTTGGTACGGCGCTGGGCGCCGGCCGCGTCTGGTTCACCCTCGGCTACGGCATTCTCAACGAGGTCTACTGGCCATCGTGCAGCAGCCCGCAGATCCGTGATCTCGGCTTCATCGTCGCCGGCGACGACTTCTGGTCCGAGGTCAAACGCAAGCACCGTTACGAACTGAGTACGCCAGCGCCGGATGTGCCGCTGCCGAAGATTGTGCACCACCATTCGCGTTATCGGTTGGAACTGGAAGTGCTGGCCGATCCGTCCTGCGATGTGGTGCAGATCCGCTATCGACTGGAAGCGGTGGGCTCGGAAGCTAAAGACCTGAAGCTATACGTATTGCTGGCGCCACATCTGCAAGGCTCGGGGCACGGCAACACCGCACGGGTGATGCTGCCGAATGGATTGGCGGCGGTCAAGGGCGGCAGCGCGCTGATGCTGGCCGCCGATCACGGCTTCAGTCGCGGCAGCGTCGGTTATATCGGGGCCTCAGACGGTTGGCAGGATTTTCACCGACACGGCACGATGACGTGGGAGTACAGCGAGGCGGCCAACGGCAACGTTGCGTTGTTTGGCGAATTGACCGCGCTGGAAGGCGTGCTGGCGCTAGGCTTCGCCGGCACCGTTGAGGGCGCCCAGACACTGGTGCGGTCGTCGCTGGCCAAGGGTTTCGCGGCCGCGCGCACGGCGTACATCGCCGGTTGGCAACAGTGGGCGCAATCCCTGAGTTGTACCGGTCTGGCGCCTGACATCGAGCATGCCGTGCGGCGCTCGGCGAGAGTACTCAAGGTCCATGGTGATCGCTCATTTCCCGGCGCGCTGGTCGCCAGCCTGAGTGTGCCCTGGGGCGATACCCGCGACGATCCCGGTGGCTACCACCTGGTCTGGCCGCGCGATGCGGTGGAAGCCGGCATGGCGATGCTCGCGCTCGACCACCGCGACGAAGCGTGCACGCTGCTCGCCTATCTGATCGCCACCCAGCAGCCCGACGGCCACTGGCCGCAGAATTTCTTCACCGACGGCCGTCCCTACTGGACCGGCACCCAACTCGACGAGACGGCGCTGCCAGTGCTGCTGGCGGCCAAGCTCGACCTGCTCGATGCGCTCGGCGATCTACGCCAGCCGGCGGCCACGATGATGCGCCGTGCGCTGGGGTTCATCGCCCGCTATGGCCCGTTCAGCCCGCAGGACCGCTGGGAGGAAAATGCCGGCATCAACCCGTTCACGCTGGCGGCCTGCATCGGCGCGCTGGTCGCTGGCGCCACGCACGGCGGGCTCGATCCGGCCGACGCTGACTACGCGCTGTCGCTGGCCGACGACTGGAACGCGCGTGTCGAGTCTTGGGTCTATGCACAAGACACCGAGCTGGATCGTCAGCACGGCACCCGCGGTCACTACGTGCGCATCGCACCGCCCGGACACACGGCGCAGAACGGCGAGGTGGAGGTGCGCAACCGCGGCGACCTGTGCGTGCCGACGCAGAATCTGCTGGGGCTGGAATACCTGTATCTGGTCCGTCTGGGCCTGCGGGCCGCCGACGATCCGCGCATCCGCGACACTACTTTGCTGATTGACGCCCTGCTGCGCGTCGATACGCCAGAAGGCGCCTACTACCATCGCTACAACGAAGATGGTTATGGCGAACACGCTGACGGTCGCGCCTTTGACGGCACCGGCATCGGTCGCCTCTGGCCGCTGCTCAGCGGTGAACGCGGCCAGCAGGCGCTGCTCGCCGGCGAGGATGCTCGGCCTTATCTGGACGCGATGCTGGCGGCGGCCAGCCCCGGCGGCATGCTGCCCGAACAGGTTTGGGACAGCGCGCCGATCAACAGACGTCACCTGGCGCCGGGCCGGCCCAGCGGCAGCGCCATGCCGCTGGTGTGGGCACATGCCGAGCTGATCAAGCTGGCCGCCGCCATTCACAGTGGCCAGCCGATCGAATGTCTGCCCGTGGCCCTCGAACGCTATCGCCAGCCACGGCTGGCGGCAGTGAATCACTGGCGCGAGCAAACTCCGTGTCAGGCGGTCGGCCGTGATGGCGTTTTGTTGATCGAGGCTTCTGCGCCGTTCGTGCTGCACCTGGGGGTGGACGGCTGGCAGCGGATCGGCGACTACCAGAGTCGGCCCACCGGCTTCGGCCTGCAGGGCGTGCGCCTCGACGTCGCCGGACTCGGTGCGCAGAACACGCTGGAGTTCACCCGCCGTTTTACCGACGCGTCCCACGGGGAGTCCGGCTGGGAGGGCCGTGACTGGCAGGTTTCGCTGTCGGACCCGGTTACGTGACGCACGAATTGACTCCAGGGCACCTCTAAAAATTTCGTCATGCTCGCAAAGGCGGGCATCCAGTGTTTCGATTTAGCGATGTCATCGTCGATTATTGGTCGTCGTTCCGACGCAAGCCGGAACCCGAATATGGACTCCTCCCAAGTTGCAAGAGGGGACGCTGTTGCAGATGGATGATTTTGCACCCAAATATCTGCGAATTACAGTAACGTGATACTAAACATACAAATCTTGCTGGCTGCTGAAGCGAGGGCGCGAGCGGACAGGAGCATGGCCATCAAGCATTATTTCGCACTCACAGTATCCGTCACCGCAATCCCCGAGCGTAACCGCGACAGATCAAGCATTGCCGCTTACGCCGCTTACGCCGCTTACGGCGGGGATTACATTGGCGTGATATTAAACACACAAATCTTGCTGGCTGCCGAAGCGATGGCGCGGGCAAACGGTGCTTAGTCATCAAACATCATGACGAGCTCATAGCATCATGTCACCGTAATACCTGTAACTCCTAAATCAGTGGTTGGCTTCGCCGAAATGTGCAACTATACATCAGAGCGTCAGACAGTCGTTGAGTTGGTCTGCGTTCGCATTGAAAGCACCGCGCTGTGTTTGTTTAATTGTACAAGGAGTAATGACAATGAGACGTCGACTTTATTTTCTAGCCCCTGATCTGGGGTTGACTCGCACCATCATCGATGAACTGCGGGCGGCCAAGTTTGTTGATGAACAGCACATCGGCGTGATCGCGCGAGACGACATCACGCACGAAGATGTGCCAGAAAGCACGCTGCTGCAGAGCAGCGATATCAAAGAGGGGGCAGGACACGGCGTAGCCTACGGCGGTGTCGTGGGCTTGGTGGCAGGGCTGGTCGCGGTAGCTATCCCGCCGGTGGGTTTGGTGCTGGGCGGTGGCATCCTTGCGGGCGTGCTGGGCGGTGCGAGTGTGGGCGCCATTGTTGGCGGTTTGATCGGATCGTATGAGCCCAATCGCGAGCTGGAGGAATTCGAGGGCGCCATCAAGCGTGGCGAGATCCTGATACTGGTCGATGCCCCCATGGAACGCGTCGATGAGGTCGAGGAACTGGTCCGTTCCAAGCATCCCAACGTGAAATTCAGCGGCGTGGAGCCGCACGATCCGGCGTTCCCCTGAGTTGATCGGCTCATCCTCTCTGCCCGAGCCCGGCGTCCGCATGGCTCGACGGCTTCGCTTTGCGCCTTTCGAGCGCTTCTCCCCTCTTGCTCAGGTTCCACGCCATGACAAGATTGCGTGGAGTTACAGTGACGTGACACTGTGACGTGGGACCAAACACACAAATCCTGCTGGATGCTGAAACGATGACACGAGCGAGCAGGGGTATGGCCATTGAGCGTCACATCGCGCTCACAGTGTCATGTCACTGTAATCCCTGATTAGAACGAAGCGCAGACTGCGGCCCATGTGCACGACGGCGTTAGCGTAGATTCAGCGACGCCAGCGCTCGCGCCCAAACTCCGACGAACGTGGAGTTCAAAACATGAAGAAAGTGCTATTCGCAGTAATACTCGCAGCGACCGCCGCTCCGGCGTTCGCTCAAGTAGGTGTATCCATCAACGGGGTCAGCCTGGCTTCTATGGGTAACTCAACATCGGTGGTTATCCGCCACCACAGGTGATCTATCAGCACCCGGCCGTTGTCGAGCGGGACCGGAAGACGCAGAAGCGCCGATCTATTTGCGTGTCTCTCCGGGTTATGAGCGGCACTGGACGACACTGTGCCAAATACAGGGCCTGCGGCCGACGCGTCTATTTCGTGAGAGATGACTGGTATAACCGCGATTATGTACCTCGATACCGGCGTGAGCACGAGGACAGGCGCAATCATCAGGGTAAAAACCACGATCACGATCACGGCCACGGTCACGGACATGAGGACCACGATCATGGGCATCATCACGACTGAGCCCTGCTGCAGTTGCCGTTACGGAGGTTACGCGGGGTTATGGTGGGGTGATACTTTGCTCACATATTCGATGAGATTAGTCACGATTGGATTCGTTCCATCGGATGTATGGGTCAACGTGCCGAGTCAATAAAGCTTTCCATAGCCAGTCGGTAGACGGACAGGTACTGCGCGGCTGATGCGCGCCAGGAGAAATCGACCGCCATGCCGGTACGCTGCAACTTGAGCCAGGTCGCCGCGGTAGCGCGCAGTTCCAGCGCCCGGCGGACGCCATAGAGCAGGCCACCGACGTCTGCGTCGAGAAAGTGGATGCCGGTGGCTATGCCGGCCATCAGTGTGGTGGTGTCGGCGTCAATTACCGTATCGGCCAGACCGCCGGTGCGCCGCACGATCGGCACGGTGCCGTAGCGCTGACTGTAGATCTGGTTGAGACCGCAGGGTTCATAGCGCGACGGCATCAGGAAACAGTCGGCGCCTGCTTCGATGCGATGCGCCAACCGCTCATCGTGAACGTTGCGAAACGAGAAACGGCCGCGCCATTGCGTCGCCAACGTCGTGAGTTCGTCGGCCAGCGAGCGGTCGCCGCTGCCGAGCAGGGCGATCTGCACCGGCAGTTGCATCAGATCGGGCATCGCTGCCACCAGCAGGTCCATGCCCTTCTGGTAGGCCAGGCGGGTGACGCTACCGATCAACAGTGGCGCGTCGTCGGCCGTCAAACCCAGTTCCTGTTGCAGCGCACGGCGGTTGGCGCGCTTGCCGGCGGCGACTGCGCGCGCGTCATAGCGCTGTGGCAGATGGGGGTCGGTGGCCGGGTTCCAGATCGTTTCGTCAATGCCGTTGACGATACCTGAGAGCGATTCGGCGCGCGCGCGCAGCAGGCCGTCGAGTCCGTGGCCAAAGGCCGGAGTGAGGATCTCCCGCGCGTAGGTCGGGCTGACGGTGGTGACGCGTTGGGCATGGATAATTCCAGCCTGCATGAACGACAACTGGCCGTGGAACTCGACGCCGCCGGGGTGCCGCCAGGCCATCGGTAGCCCCAGTCGATCCGCCTCGCTGGCTGGATATACGCCCTGGTAGGCGAGATTGTGGATGGTGTAGACGCGCACCGCCGCCGGCGCCAAAGTCTGTAGCCAGGGCAGGGTCAAGGCGGTCTGCCAATCGTTGGCATGCACCAGTTGCGGCTGGAAATCCTCGCCGGGCAGGCCTGAGCTGGCGCGTGCCAGCGCCTCGCAGAAGCTGCCGAAGCGATGGGCGTTATCGGCAAACGGCAGGCCTTGTTCGTCCTGGTACGGACCGCCGGCGCGCTCGAACAGCGGCGGACAGGAAAACAGCCATAGCGGCGGCAGTCCGGCGATGCGGCCTTCGTGCAGTTCGAAAGACGCTCCGCGCACCGCCACTGTTCCGAGCCGTCGCGGTGAACTCACACGCTCGAGCACGCCGGAATAGGCAGGCACGGCGATACGCACCTCGCAGCTGAGTTCGGCAAGAGCCGCCGCCAATCCGGCCACCGCGTCGGCCAGGCCACCGGTCTTCACCAGCGGATACAGTTCGCCGGTGGCGATAAGAACGCGCAGTGGCTGGCTCACGCTCAGGCCCAGATCATGCGGCCCATCTCGAACGGATGCGCCAGCAGCGGGTGGAACGGATAGGCGCGTAGCCGCAGTTGCTGCAGGCCGGGCAGCGGCTGCGCCTCGAGGCGGTAGCGGCCATGGCCGTCGGCATCGCCCTGTGGCGTCAGCTTGAACGTGTGCAGCGGCTCGAAGCCGTCGGCGTCGCCGCGGCCGCAGATGCATTCCACCACGATGTCGTTAGTCGTCAGACCATTGAGCGCAACCTCGACTTCGATGATCAGCGCCTGGCTGTGCTCCAGCCGTTGTGGCACCGCGTCGGGCGGGGTCAGCCGCACGCCCGCCCAGCGTTCGGCCACGCGCCGTTTCCAGGCGGCCAGTTCCATGGCGCCCGCCGCACCGTCCGCCGCCAACCGTGCACTGCGCGCGACCGCCGGGCGGTAGGCCTGTTGCAGGTAATCGTGGAACATGCGCTGCGCGGTGAAGCGCGGGATCAGCGTGCGCATCGCCGCGCGCGAGCGCCGCACCCAGGCCTCCGCGTAGGGCTGGCAGTCGTCACCGTAGTAGCTCGGCAGCAGTTCGTGCTCGATGATGTCGAACAGTTGGTGCGCTTCCGCGTCGGCGCGCGTCTCACTGTCCAACTGCGCCGACACCGGGGTGATGGCAAAGCCGTTGTCGCCGTCCCAGCCCTCGGGCCACCAGCCGTCGAGGATCGAGACGTTGAGCGCGCCGTTGATCGCCGCCTTCATGCCGGAGGTGCCGCTGGCTTCCAGCGGATATTCCGGCGTATTGAGCCAGACGTCGCA